>JAABUY010005404.1_pt1 | contig 12870 bp, 14 predicted proteins | sample 5560271 | NCBI WGS metagenome assembly JAABUY01 (sample SAMN10711886, study PRJNA513374) | rock metagenome | isolation source: Antarctica rocks | place: Antarctica: Victoria Land, University Valley
GCAGCCGGCGGACCCGGACCGGCACGTCGCCGAACAAGGAGCGAAACCTCGCCCCATAATGGCCCTTGCTGGCCAGCACGCGTCCGCACGCGACGCACGAGCGACGGCGCTCTCCCAGCATGGCCACCTGGGCCGGCACGATCTCAGCCTGCAGCGCCGCCGTGAGTTGCTTCGCCTCGTCGAGCCGCAGCCCAAGCTCGGCCAAGCCGGCCTGCTCCTCGCGCTCGATGCGTGCAACCTCGGTTTCCGTCGTCACCCCAGGCTGCCGCTCCACAACCAGCTTCACTCGCCACACCAGCTTCGGCACCAGCCCACCCTCTTCCCATGAGCCCGGAACCTAACCCGACCCCATCAGCACCCCACGATTTTGAATGCTCTCTATGCGATGGTGAGAAACACTGCCGATGAGGCTTGATGAGGGCGCCTGTGACCTAACCCTCACCGGCGCTCGCAGGCTTGGTTTGAGCCGGCGCGGCGGCATGGCATGACTGCGCTACTGGCGACGCTGGCGCTATAAGCGGCGCCCAGTGCGGACCACAGCCATCTCACGACGGGGCGCGCCGACGCCGCCGCCGAACCAGGACGCCACGGCGCTCAAGGCCAGTGCCACGAAGCCGAAGATGCCGGCGCTGGCGACGCCCTTGCGGGTCGCCTCGGCCGCCTGCTGGGCCTTCTGCTTCCCCTGGTCCGCCGTTTGGCGCGCCTGCTGCTCGGCCTGCTGCAGCCGAGTGCGGGCCTCCTCGGGGCTGATGTTCGCCGTCTTGGCCAGGCCGTCGACGGCGCGGTCGCGGGCCGCGGCTGCGCCGGCTTGGTCGCCGCTGACGCTGGCCCGGACATAGGTCATGATGTCGTCTTGCGCGCTTTGGGCGCTGTTCGGGTTCACCAGGCGCTGCATCTGTGATTGCAGGGCGTCGCCGTTGGTGTTCTGCGCGATGCCGGTCACGGCCGAAGCGGCACCTTTGCCAGCCGCGCCGACTGTGCTGCCCAGCGCGTTGAAGGCCCCGCCGATGATCCCGCCCACCGCCGAGGTCAGCAAATAGAAGATGACCAGCGTGGCCGCGCACCAAGACACGAAGCCATGCCAATGGGCGGTGTTGTTGTCCGACGTGCCGCACAGCCGGCCGGCGACGACACCGCCGACGAACGATGCGATGATGCCAGACAGCGTCCACCAGATCCCAGCCGTCAGCGAGAAGCCGGAGGCAGACGGGTTGTCGGCCGTGTTGGCGGCGTCGACCGCGGACGCGCCGATGCCGAAGCCAAGGATGTTGAGCAGGAGCTGCACGACGAGGGCGGCGGCGACGCCAGCGAGGATCGCGCCCCACGACACGCGGTTGCGCAGGTAAGTGAGACGGTCGTCCGGCACGACGGCCTCGACCGTTGATCCAGACATGGGCGGATATGTCGGATTGAGGGCCATGGTCTGATCTTCCTAGCGGTGCATGAGGCGGGCGAGCACGTAGCCGACGCCGACCGCGCCGAGCAGGGCCATCATGGGCTGCTCCTTCATGAAGCTGTCGACCTGGGCGCCAAGCGTGTCCGCACCCTCGCGGACGGTGTCCTTGGCCGAGCCGTAGGCGTTCTGCAGTTCGCCGCTGGCCTGGTCCGCCTTGCCCTCGGCCTGCGTCTTGCTGTCGCCCAGCAACCCGCCCGCGGCGTCCTTGACCTTGCCGCCGATGTTGGTGGCGGCGCCCTTGATGCGGTCTTCGTCCATTATCGTTCTCCTTGTCGTGCACGCCGGGCCGAGGACTCCGGCCCAATGTTAGAGGGCCTAACTGCACATCTCACGATTGGTTGCATGAAACAGGATGGTGGCCCTGCATGTCTGGTCACTGACCCACGGCATCGCGAACCTGTTCATCAGCCATGGGGGCGATAGCCAGCGGCTGCTGCCCATGAAACCAGAGGAGCTGCTAGAGGCCGGGCTGATGATCTATCTGCAGTCGCTCGGCTTGCTGTGCAGCGCTTAGCTCACGCAAATGTGTGTGAGACCTGACGGTACTAAGCTCCCCGTTCTGAGTAATGCCCTCTCACATAGCCATGAGGGAGGCAATGTTGCTTGCGCGCATTGACGAATACGGCAAGGCCGCCTGGCTTGGATTAGCCGTGCTGGCGTTTTTGACCGCGTGGCCGCTCGGTTTGGCCATCTTTGCTTTCCTGGTGGCAAGCGGGCGCACGTATGCCTGGCGGCAGGAAGCACCCCGCTCGCCAGGCCGCTGGTTCAACCTGCGCAACGGAGGCGGAACGTCGACGGGCTGGTCGAGCGTTGCAGCCTCGCACTCCAGCGGCGATGGCGCTTTCGACAGTTATCGGACGGCCAAACTCGGCCAGCTTGAGGAGCAGAGGAAAGAGTTCCAAGCCTTTCTGGACCGGTTGCGGCTTGCCCGTGACAAGATGGAGTTCGACAGGTTCATGGCCGAGCAACGGCGGGCCGTGCCCGGCAAAATGCTTTCCGGGCAGCACGGCTCATGAGCGGCCCGGTTCGGCCGAAGGGCAGCAGCGCTGTGCCGCCGGTTGTGAGCGATCCCGATCCGGCCCTCGTTCCGGTCAAAACCGGGCAGGCGGCCCCGGACAGCCAAAGCGAGACCATCAAGGTCATCGCCGAACAGTTGCAAATCGGCAAAAGGACAGTCGAGGGCGAAGGCGTGCGCGTGCGCGTCACAACGGGCGAGGAGGAAACCCCGGCCAACGTCATGCTTCGATCCGAGCGGATCGAGGTGGAGCACGTCCCGATTGGCCGCGTCGTCGAGCGCGCGCCGCCGGTGCGCGAGGAGAACGGCGTGACGATCATTCCCGTCATGGAAGAGGTCGTCGTTACCGAAACCCGGCTGGTGCTCAAGGAAGAACTGCATGTCCGCCGTGTCATAGAGACGCGCGAGCACCAGCAAACCGTCCTGCTCCGGCGCCAGCGCGCCGAGGTGGAGCGGCTGCCCGCGACGGGCAGGCCGATAACCGACGTCACGACACCGCACCCTATGAAGGAAGACCAGCGATGACGACCTGTACGTTGACTGCCATGTTTCCAACCAAGACCGAAGCCGAGCGAGCCGGCCAGAGGCTCGTGAGCGAATTGCACGTCGACCGCGCCATGGTGCAGACCAGCCCCGGCGCGGGCGTTTCGGACACCGGCTATGACCAGGCCCGGCCTTATGAGGAAAAGGGTCTCTTCGGCTCGCTGAAGAGTCTTGCCGTGCCCGACGAGGACCGCTTCGCCTATGCCGAGGGCATGCGCCGCGGCAACGTCCTGGTGACGGCGCAGGTGGACGAGGCGCACATCAACCGTGCGGCCGACATTCTGGAGCAATCTGGGGCGCTGAACCTCGACGAGCAGGAGGCGATGTGGCGCAAGTCCGGCTGGACTGGTTATGACGCCCAGGCGCACAGCACACTGCGTTCGGCCATGCCTGCCGCTGCGGTCCAGGGTGGCCAGGACGACACGCTCAAGGTCGTCCAGGAGCGCCTGATTGTTGGCAAGCGAGCTGTCGAGGGTGGCCGGGTGCGGGTGCGGTCCTACGTTGTCGAGAAGCCTGTCGAGGCGCAGGTGACCCTGCACCAGGAGCGGGTGAGCATCGAGCGCCATCCGGTGGATCGCGCCGCGACGGCCGCTGATCTGGTAGCGTTCCAGGAGCGCACCCTCGAGGCCACCGCCACCAGCGAGGAGGCGGTCGTCGGCAAGGAGGTCCGCGTCGTCGAGGAGATCGGTGTGACCAAGGAAGCGGCCGACCGGGTCGAGACGGTGCGCGACACCGTGCGCGAAACCAAGGTCGAGGTCGAGGACGGCACCAGTGCGACGACCAGCCGCGTTAGTGCTGGCACGATGCCTGGCAGCAGCACGCCTGGCAGCAGCACGACCAAGGGGGCAGCTGGCGCCGTGGACCGGACGCTGAACACCAACGTTAGTGGCACCAATCCGAGCGCAAACGCTCCGGATGGCACCGGCACCAACCCACCGGGCACGATGGCGAGCCGCGCCGTCGACAAGACACTCGGCACCAACATCAGCGGCGCCAACCCGACGCGCAAGTAGGCCGGGTTCGCTTTCACGCGGGCAGACGGGGGAGGGCAAGCCGGCCCTCCCATCCACCAGCCACGTTGCTACAAAAATACGACGTAAGGGACATCGCCATGACACGACTTTCGCTTGCCTTCGCGGCCACGCTGCTGGCCGGCACTACACTCGTTCAAGGATCAGGCTCTGCACTCGCACAGGCTACGCCCGGCAATACGGCGCCGGGCGCCACATCCAACGCGCCGATGCCAGGTGTCAGCACCAGCACGGGCGTCACTCCTGATACGGGCGTCGTGAACCGCAACACGGGTGCTACGGCTGCCAGCGGCGACCGCAACCAGGCGGTTGCGACGACAAACGCCAACGCCGCCGAGCCGGCCCGCGGCGCCAACAGCTTCAGCGAGGTCGAGGCCCGGCGCCGGCTGGAAAGCAACGGCTTCGCGGGCGTCGGTAGCCTCACCAAGGACGATGGCGGCGTGTGGCGCGGCACCGCGACAAAGGACGGCCAGTCCGTCCAGGTCTGGCTCGACTACAAGGGCAACACCGGCCAACAGGGCGGTATGCCGCAGGCCACGTCGACGCCCGGCGCTACGAACCTCGATGGCACGACGGGCAACCCACCCGGCACCGCCGCGGGCCGGGCCATGGACCGGACGCTTGGCACCAACGCGACCGGCGCCAATCCGGCCGGCACGAGCGCTGCCACCCCGCGCTGACCAGGGTGCAGAGGGCCGGGCAACAACGCACACAGCAAAACGACAGCAGTCCGACCATGGCCATGCAAACATTCACCCGTCTTTATGACGACCACAATGACGCCGTGCACATCGTCCAGTCGCTGGAGCAGGCCGGCGTTCCCCACGCTGATGTCAGCCTGGTCGCCAACAACGACGATGCCCGCCACGGCCCGGACGGCGCAAGCGGCACCGGCCAGCGTGGTGCAGGGATCAGGAGTATGGACGTACTGACCCCAGCCCCGTTCGGGGTGTCAGGCGACGCGGATATAGCTCCGGCGTCCCAGCTCCAGCATGCGGTTGAGCGCATGGACGGCGATCTTCACCTCGGTCGCTCGGCGCTCGTCCATATGTGCGCGCAACTCGTCGCCGATCACCTGTTTCCACCTGTTCATGGTGGCTTCGACCCGGGCGCGCTTGTTGTATCCAGATGCGTTCTGCCACGTCATGCGCCCATGCTCGGCAATGCGCTGTAGGTGGCCGTCCCGTTGCGTCGGTGCGCTCTCGGCCGTGTCGCTGGGCACCGCGGTCGCGCGCGGCGGGACGACGACAGCCGCTTCCGGGTGGCGCTGAGCGACGCTGTTGTAAACACGATCCTGGTCATAGCCGCCGTCGCCGGTGAGCGAGGCCACCGCGCCCGCGACTTGATCGAGCAAGGGACCGGCTTGAGACGTGTCGTCCACGTCCTTGGAGGTCAACGTAGCGGCCACGATCCGGCCGGTGCGGGCGTCCACGCCGAGATGCAGCGCCCGCCACGACCGGTGTGTGGCTGTCCCGTGCTTCTCCAGCAGCCACTCCCCTCCGCTGGCATTCCACTCGCTACGCGAGCGGAACCTTGACCAGCTTCGCCCTTGCCGCACAGCTTCAGGCCCGTGCTGTCCACCAGCAGGTGCATGAGCTCGGGGTCAGCATCCGCACCGGCGTTCCCCGGCCGCGGCACCTCCAGCGTCGCCGCACGCCGGCTGAGGGTTGTATGGTCCGGCACGCGCAAGCTGAGCCCGAGCAGGCCGACAATGGAGCCGATTAGCCCCTCAGCCTGCCGATACGCGAGGCGGAACACGGCCCGTATCGTCAGCGCCGTCAGGATGGCGAGGGGCGAATACCAGGGCTGCCCACCTCGGGTCGTGCGCGGCTCTGCCGCCCATGCTGCGACCGCCTCGCTGGTGGTAGGGTCGAGGACTGGCGCGCCGGCTGGGGTCGAAGCATTCCAACCCAGCCACGTTTCCAGCCCCCGCCACATCGAACGCAGCGTACGGATTTCCCGCACTGCGCTCCCCCATTCGCTTCGCCTCAAGGCTTATGGGACCTATCCTGCCAGGGCGACTTTCGGCTTGCCGTATTGCACCCAATAGCCGTTGAACAGCCTCAAAGTGCTATACAGCCACTGCCAACTCCATCGCTCCCAGCCGAAGCCCTTTCGCTTCTGGGCGCGCGCCAGATGGCGCCTGACCTTCTTCTCCACCCAATCTTTGATGATGTTGAAGCACTTGCTGGAGTGCCCCACCGCAACGTAGTTCACCGATCCCCGCAGCATCGGATTGATCAGGTTGATCACCCGTTCGATCGGTTGCGACCGGTATCGGCGAAACACCGCCTTGAGCTCTCGCATCAGCGCCGTTCGCTTCTTCAGCTTCGGCGTGTAATGCGGCCGCCATGCCCCGCGTAGACTGCGAAGATAGCGGAAGTCAAAGCCTAGAAACCCGAAGCTTTCGCCTCGCTCAAGGTCGACCATGCGGCTCTTTTCATCATTGATCTCAACCTGCAGCTTGTCGAATTCCTCTCGAAGCCGCTTGTTTACCGCTCCAATCAGCCAGTCATGCCGCTTGTGGGCGTCAATCAACACCACCAGGTCGTCAGCGAACCTCGCGTATTCGACATGGGTGTACTTACCCTTGCGCGTGACCTTTCGCGCCCGTTCCAGCATCCGATCTACCTCGTTGAGGTAGAGATTGCTGAGCAAGGGTGAGATGACCGCGCCTTGGGGAACACCTTTCTTGCCGGACGCTTTCAGCATGACCTTCAGAAGATGCATGACGTCCGCGTCATCAACCCGCTGTGCTACTTTCTCCAACAGCCGGTCGTGCCGGACGTTGTCGAAGTAGGCTCGCAGGTCGAAGTCCAGGACGCGCGTCTTCCGTTGGACAATCGCCTCGGCGACCCGCTTGATCGCGCCATGAGCTGTCCGCTTGGGCCGGTATCCAAACGATCCCGGTTTGAAATCCGCCTCGAAGACAGGTTCGAGTATGAGCTTGAGCGCACCTTGCGCCACCCGGTCCCGGATCGCCGGTATCGAAAGGACGCGGACTTTGCCCCCGTTTTTCGGTATCTCCTGCCTCCGGGCTGGGAGTGGCTGGTAAGTACGCCCGATCAGTTCGTTCCGCAGCTGCTCGAGCAAAGCCCCTATGCCTTGTGCCTCGATGGCCTCAAAGGTCACCCCGTCTACTCCCGGCGCACCATCGTTCTGTCTGGCCATCTCATACGCTGCACGCAGGGTCTCCATCTTGCAGACGTGGACGTATAAACCCCAGAAACGCCAGGACGGTTCAGCCTTCGCCTTGACGTATATTCTCCGCCTCAGGTCTTGCAAATCGATGGACGCCTTTGTCATCTCGTCCTTGCCTGCCCCTATGTCGAAAATGTTACGAATGGCAGGGCCCCTTCGCTCCACGGACATTGCTCCGCTTCACCGCTACTCCGGACCCATCCGCCACCCTCTCGCCTTCGGCCGATTTCCCGGGGTTGCCGGTTATACGGCCTACCTTGCTCCGACGATTTCTCGCCGGGACGAGCGGGCTTCTCCAGGGGCGGCGCATGTCCTTGTCACCGTGCCGTCGCCTCCACCCCGCCGAGATGAGCAGCCGTATCGGTCAGTCTTCGGCTGCTCATGCTGCCTTCACCCTTTGGTTGTAGGCTCGGCCCTCGGGAATACTACTTTTCGAGGCCACAACGCGTTCACTGTTGTTACGGCCCGGTGACATCGTAACCTCCCCTGAGGAGGCCTCGTCGATAGGCTTCGAAGGTTCTGTTTCCATCGCCTCCGCCATCCAAACTACGGGGCTATGACTTCTACCCCGGCAGGTTTGTCTCCTGCTGAACATGCCAGCCTTCGCTGGACGCACAACCAGACCGTCAGGCTGCCGCGTTGACGCAGGCTCGCGTCGTAAGCGGGCCAGTTGGTCACCTTGCGCTGCTGGCGCGGGATGTGATGGCGGCGGTCCTGGTTCAGCTTGAATGGCAAGAGGGGCGTCCGGAGTTTGGGAGGGTGATCCCCTACGTCACCCTGCGCCTCAGCACCACCGCCCGATCTATGCACCACGCTGGGCTACGTGCTCAATCCCACCCATCCAACCACCCGATCTGTCCGAAAACGGGCCTTCATCACACCAGGGGTCTGGCCGTCAACCATATGAGGCCGAAACTGATAGACGGTGAGGACGCTTCGCCTTTCCTTGCAGTAGGGCCGGCGTGTGGCCGGGTCAGAGCCGACGCGCCGTTGGGTGTCTGCCGAGGATCGGACTCTTCCCCGGGCAGAATCGGCGTCCCGTCCACGTCGTGGCATGTTCCCGGCCCAATGAAAGGGGACGGGCCTTCCCTTCGTATCGAGTCCGCACCGCTTCCCCGGGGAAGAACCGACCTCCGCGGAGCTGCGTTTCCGCCATGTAGGCCCTGGCGAGGAATCCGCCGGTGGTCGCGATATCGGCTGCCCGAGGCGCTCGCCGTGATTTCTTGTGTCCGGGTCTGGTGCTTTCGCGGCGCGTCGCTCCTAAAACCGGTGTCCTATCCGTAATTGTGTTTTTGCTTTGTACTCGCCTCCGGACCGCGAGCGTGTCTCCATGGTGTTGCACACCGGCATCATCCCGGCACCGATTGTCATGCGCTCGTGCTGAAATTCTCGGCCTCCGCTGGAATCGTCTGGAATATTGTCTAAGAGTCGCGACGAACATGGTCATTGGAGGTTACATGGCGGATTCGGTGTCGAATGTGCCTGCGACTAGTCCCCGCATAGTGGTCGTCGTCGCCCCCAAGGGCGGCGTGGGGAAGACGACCTTGACTAATTCGATGCTGGTGTCCGGCGGGAAGGCGGGGCTTCGCGTCCTAGGCGTCGACATGGATGGGCAACACAGTCTGGATCAGTGGTCGACGCGTCGGCAGGCTGCGATGCAGAGGTACCCGAAGGCTGGCATCCTCGACGTGCCCGTCCGATTCATACCCCTTGGGGACTGGCGCGACCTCCGCTCCATCGTCGGCGTCGACCTCATCCTCGTCGACACGCCGCCCGGGCATGGCGAGATGACGCAGCCGATCAAATCCGTCTGCGGCTTCGCCGACTTGGTTGTCATCCCGACTTCAGCGGGCGGGATGGACCTCGTCCAGGTGATCCCGTTCCGACAAACGATGCCGCATGAGCGTTCTTTTTTTGTTCTTAACCGAGTCAACAATCGGACGCTCTCGTTCAAGCGCGCCCGTCACGCCCTCCTGCAGAACGGCAGGTTGTGTCCGGTCGAGATACCTTCCCTCGACTCCATCCAGAACCAGTTCATGCGTGGTCTGTCCTCGGTCGACTTCGACGACCCCGGCCACGACGCGTTCGACGGACTCTGGCACTTCGTCCGGCGGGAGGTCGGACTGCATCCGGCCGCGACCGGTGAATAGGCCGTCGCGGCCGGTCGGCTCCGGGGGAGGGGGGCTCCATGCCTAAGGCATCCCGGACGATAGAGATCATGGAGGATTACGGCGGGGCCGGCTCCGTGGCGTCCGTGGGAGACGGGCCCGTCATTGACCAGGACGGTGCACCGTCGACCGTGCCCCACCACGGCTTGCGGTTAACGCGCCATGGTCTCGACATGGCGTCCCGGCCGGCGACGACGCAGGAGGTAGAGACCATCCGGCGCCTGCTCGGTGTTTCCGTCGTGGACGAGGGCCGCAAGCTCTCCGCCGTGGTAGCTTCCATTGACACGGTGCGTGAGCAGACCGGCCGCATGGTGGATGCCGGGGTCCAGATCGGCCGCGTGCTCAACGACGTCCACGAGGTCCTTTCACAGGAGGAGTTCGCTCGATTCCTGCGCTCCGGCCGCGAGCTCCTCTCGGGTTGGACGAGTGGCAACCTGTCGAAGATGATGGGGGCGGCGCGCTTCGTCGACAGCAACAAGGTGTCGCGCGACGTCCTTCCCCGGAGCTACACCGTCCTCTATGCCCTTAGCCTGTTGGACGAGGTCCAGATCCAGCGTGCGATCGAGCGCCAACTCGTGCGGCCCAGCCTCACCAGGGGGGAGGTCGAGCAGATGCGCCGCATCGGCTACGAGGAGAAGGGGCCCCCGAGTGATTCTGGGTTGCCTCCCGAAGTGCAAAAGCTGGACGTCCGGATCGAGTCGCTTGTCCGCGATCTTCGCGCCGCGCGTTCGAAGCGTGCGGAGCTGATGGCGAAGGTTGCCGGCGACAGGTAGGGTTGGCGGGACTACGTCTCCGGAGACACGTCGTCTCCTACCGATGCCGATCCTCTGCGCAGTTCCAGACTGCCCGCGTGGGTTCTTTCGCCCATCCATGTTGTGCTGGGTCAGGACATACGATAAGATTATGCCGAGTGCCCTCAGGTTGTCTTGTGGCCATCCGCGTGCAGGCGCGTCCAGCAGGCGTCTGATTCCCGTTCCTTGTCGGAAGCTGTGTTGGTGGTGTCCGCGGAGGTCCCCGTATGTCTGTTGTCCACGGCTTGACTCCGTCAAGTGGCATTGCCTTTTGAAATGGTGATGGGGAAAGCAAGGGCCTGCTGATCGAGACAGACCTCCTCAATCGCAGCGGCTGAAACTTTTCGAGTTGGTGCGGCGTCATCCGGTCGCTTAGTGAGAGGCGCTGGTTCGACTTGGTACTTCGACGTCGAACAACAGCAGGTTACGTTGAGTTCAGGGATGAGCCGCCGGGATGGTTTCCTCGTCGGCGTCGTGTGGGACCTCAACTTCGACGGTCTTCTCGCGCGAGTAGGTTGCCGTGTCGCTCACTTTCATTGTGACAATGCGGGTCGTGGGCGTTTTCCTGGGCGTTCCTTCCTGCTCCGTTTTCGTTGTCAGCTTTTTGGAGAACTGACCCTTCGTTTGTGGGGTTTCCTCGATCACGACTACATGCATGTTTCATGGCGTCGGCGGTCGTTGTTTCCTGCTTCGGCAGCGCAACGCCGGACTGTGCCGATGCTCACGCAGACATTCCCATGTATGGATACCGCGTTCTGTAGCCTGTGACACCCCTATAGGAGAAAAGGAGAAGTATAATTCTAAGTATAAGAGTATATGGGACATTCTGCGTGGGTAACCGGGTGTTTGATGGGTTCTTCTGCGTGGTTCCCGTCCGCGACTATGGGAATATCTGCGCAGACCCTGTGAAAGTCTGCGTGGACACCTCCATCGCCGGCTTAACGTCCCTGGGAGGTTCTGCGGGGATAACTTGACGACGCCCGGACATGGGTCTTTCTGCGTGGCATCGTGTCGGGTTCACGTCAGGACATGGGAAGTTCTGCGCAATGACTCGTCTCGGCTCGATTATGCATGTCGATCGTGGAGGGCTCGGACGTGGACATCGCCAAGCAGCTTGAGATATTCGGCCTTGAGGAGACCAAGAGGTTGGCGTCCGCTACGCTGGTTTCCAAGCGACAGCGTGACCGGATGGCTCGTCGGATCGACACGACCCACGACATCATGTCCTCGCTGCCGGAGGGCGAGGACCTGTCGTTCCTTCACAGCGGCCTTTGTCAGACATGCCTCCCGCATAGCCGGCCTGCGCAGAATCACACAGTATGGCGCCGCACGAGCGGGCGTTTCATGCTTTCCATTAGCCCCGGCACCTTGGTCAAGGCTGACTCCTCCCCTGACGACGACGGGTATGTCGGCGTGCCTTTCGGGACCAAGGCCAGGTTGATCCTCATCCACCTGCAGACCGAGGGCCTGCGTAGTCGGGTCGTCAACCTCGGACCCAGCTTGTCGGCGTTCATGCGTTCGCTGGGCTTGGCCGTGACGGGCGGGGAGCGCGGCACGATCGCGGCGACGAAGGAGCAGGTCCTCCGCATCGCTCGCTGCAACTTCAGTCTCCAATGGTCCGACACGGACACTTTCGGCACCCGGACGTACATCGCCGACCACCGTATCGTCGACGGGCTTGACCTCTGGGAGGCGGGCAGGGGAGGCGAGTGGAACGGCATCGTCGAGTTGTCGGAGCGCTTCTACGAGGAGCTGAGGAAGCACAGCGTCCCCCTCGACAAGCGTGCCATCTCCAAGCTTAGCAACAACTCCCTCGGCCTCGACCTCTACACTTTGTTCGCATATCGCCTGCCTCGGTTGAAGGAGAGCCTGCATCTGCGCTGGCGCATGCTCCAATCCCAGATCGGCAGCGAGGAGACCCAAACGTTCGAGTTGGCCCGGCGCGTCCGGAGCGTCCTGCCGGAGGTTTTGGCCGTCTACCCGCACGCGAAAGTCGAGATCACGTCGAGTGGCCTGACGCTGCGCAAGAGCGAACCCCCCGTGCCGAGCCGCGCAGTCCGGGGCTTCCGGATCGTCGAGGGATGATCCAATGCGCAGAATCACCCATGCGCGCATCTTGAAGGCCGGCTGTAGGCGGCCACTTTGACGGCCGGCGCCATCGGGTGTCGGGCGCATTCGCCGCTTACGAGTGGCGACACCCCCGGCCGCCGCTGCGAGGATGCCCAACATGAACGTCGCCGTGCGCAGGCCCATGAGCTTTGACGAGTTCCTCGCCTCTGAGGAGCACCAGGAGCTACGCTTCGAGTTCGACGCTTCCAGCCGGTCTCTATTGTCGATGGCTCGGCCGCGCATTCGGCGATCGGGCGTAACTTCCTGTTCTCGCTGACCGGGCGTCTGCGCGGCACCCTCTGCCAGATGCATGGGAGCGAGCTGAAGATCAGGTCACGGAGCATCTCCGGTATCCCGAGGCGTTCCTCGTGTGCACCCCAGTGCCGCCGCGCTTCATGGTCATCGCCGACCCCGGCGTCGCGTTCGAGGTGCTCAGCGACAGCACAGCGAACGACGACGGGAGTGTCAAAAACCTGGGGCAGGTAGCTTGCCGAAGGTGGTCTGATCGTCCTGGCTGAGGCCTGACCACAGGGGCGGGCTGGATGCAGTGGACAGT
>JAABUY010005406.1_pt1 | contig 12866 bp, 28 predicted proteins | sample 5560271 | NCBI WGS metagenome assembly JAABUY01 (sample SAMN10711886, study PRJNA513374) | rock metagenome | isolation source: Antarctica rocks | place: Antarctica: Victoria Land, University Valley
CGCGCGCGCTCGGGCGCAAGCCACGCACGGTGCAGCCCGCCTTGCGCGGAGCTCCAGGCCGTAGAGACGAGGAGGGCGTGACATCACGGCTCACACACTCGTGTGCTCTTTGCGGCCCTCCTGCGCTCACACCCGTCCCATCTGGCGCCCCCACTTTCCCATGACACCCGGCTGTTCGCTGAGCTTGTGAGCGATAGGCATTGCTCGCAAGCGCTTGCACTACCTCAGCTCCGCCACCAAGCGGCGCGCAAGCAGCTGTTCCCCCCAAGCAGGGCCGCGGCATGGACCTTGGACAACAAAAGCTTGCGTGCTGGCTATGAGGCCGGGTGCGCGGACACACTAACGGGACACCCTGACGGGAACCCTGGCCTCAGGAGCCGCGCGCCTGCAGCTCCGTGGCCAGGCCGGCCAGGCGCGCCGGCCCGGCATCGGGCACCTCGCGCAGCCGGTTGGCCATGAGGCGCTGGAACACGCCAAAGTAGGACGCAAGCGACGCGCCGACGCCGGCGACCTCGCCCTCGTGCCCCGCGCGCAGCACCTTCTGGATCGCGTAATTCAGCAGCAGGCAGCCGCGGTGCGCCGCGCTGAGCTCGTACACCAGCTGCCGGCCCGCCCTGCACGCCCGCCGCGCGCCGTGAGGCGCGCCGCGCGCGCGCGCCGCCCCCAGGCGCCGCACTGCAAGCTGAGTGAGCAACGCGTCAATCCATGTCGTGTGCGCAAGCTCGCCTCCCCGAGCACCGTGCGCGTGCAGTCAAGGGCACAAGGCTCGGGTGACTGTGGGCTGAAGGACGCCCCCCGTTGCTTCGAGGCATCGCGCGCCGCATCCCAACAGCCCGGCGCCGGGAGCGCGGGGCCGCGCCAGTCCTGGAGCAGGCCGTCCAGCCAGCGCGGCGGCCCGCCGCCGCCGCGCGTGAACACGCCCGCAAACTTCTCCGGGTCAAACTTTTGCTTCACCAACTCCTGCGCCGCGCACGCGGCTCGCTTTGGCGGGCCACCAGCCGGCCAGCTCCTGCCGGTGCACAGGCTGCCGTGCGCCGCTCCCTGAAGGGCGGCCGGCGCCGCCGGCAGGGTGCAGAGGCAGAAGTACCGCGGGACGACTAGCAGCCGGCGTGGAGAGCGCGAGGTGGAAGCTCGAGTCAGCAGGGGCGCCGGGGGGACGCGCAGTCGCGCGTGGGGCGCCAGAGACGGCGGCGGGGCGCGCCCGCAGGAAGTGCGCCTCGTCGTGCTCGAAGTCGGCCAGCGGGCGCTCCTCCGCGGTCGCCTGCACCTCCTCCAGCATCCGCGTCCAGCTCACCACCAGGCTGGCCATCTGCGCAAAGCCTGCCGCGCGCCCCTCGGATTCGGCTGCAGCGTGTCGCTGCAATGTGTCACTGCAACGTGTCACAAGCAGTGCGCGCCAGCAGAGTCGTCAGGGGAAAGTGGGCCTGATACTCATAGCCACTTGCTGCGCGCTGAGGAAAGGCGTGCCAGCTCCCCCAATGAGCGGTGTGTATGGATGCTTTACGCGTGCCGTCCGACGCACCAACATAGTTATCGGACAGCATCTCCACGACGGTCGCGGGGTTGCCGCCGTCGCTGACATAGCGGCGCAGCACGTCCAGGATGTTGGGCTCCATGATTGCGTCCGGCTGGCGCAGGAACTGCTCCAGCTGGTTGAGCTCGGCCACATGGGTACCCTCCGGCTTCTGCGCGTTCAGCAGCTCCTCATACGACTAGCTGTGCCAGGTCACCCCGTGCATGGCTGAGGCAGGGCAACGCGGTTGCAATCAGTGACAGCGCCTCGCGCACCGCCATATGTAGATGGTTGACAGAACTTGCCAGCGGCGCACGTCAAGCCCATCAAGGCCTGAGCTTCAAAAACGGCAGCTGTGCAACAGTTCCACGGGCAGCAAAGTCAGTGCTGTGCTCACACTCTTGTAATGAACTTCTTGCAACGAGGACTGGGCCAGAGGAGTCACGCTGGCTCTGCCTACTCGCTCGCTCCAAGGCTCGGGAGCTCAGGACCCTCATGGGACCCTCTTTGTTTGTCAACAGTCCAGGTGGGAGCACGCGCGTCAGAAGCACTTGCTTTAGCCGCCCTGCCGTACTTATCAGATCACTACCTAGCAGTATGGGCTGGTGTGGGCAGTACGACCGCACAGCATGGGCACACGGAACGCTGACGCCCTGCATCACTGGTTCGCGCTGCCAGCCTCTGCGCCTGAGTTGCCTGCTGCGCATACTTGGCATGTGCTTTGTCAAAGCACCTGCAGGTGTCTTGCTTGGTTGTTTACCGCCATCCAGTGTGTATCGCGCTATTGCAAAAGTTGCTTTGGCCGGTCCTATGACACGGGACCACATACCGTTGAAGCGCGCTGACGTGCTGCTGTTGTCAGCTGATATAGCCAGTGTTAGCAGGCTGCAAGCTATCAGCTTCCTGTCCATCTTGCATGCAATCTGCCAGCAGCAGCAAGCCAAGCCTTGCACGTTGCGCCGCGCAGAGACAACGCTGGCGCCGCTGCTTGTGTTGCTGGCGGCGGCGGTGCTTGTGACGCAGCTGCGCCGCCTCGGCGTGCTGGCCAGGCGCCCCTACCTGGAAGAAAAGCGCAGCAGCGCGGCGGATAAAGCCATATGCGTGCTCTACGCACTGCTGGTGGCCTCGCATGCGGCCTGGGTGGTGTACTGGTCGCTCCGGGGCGGCGCGCCATTCGAGATCTTCTTCGACGCCGCCATGCTTGCCGTGTGGCTGGCCGCAGAGGTGCTGCACACCGCTATTCACCTTGCAGCACCTCGTTTGCGCAAGCGCGTGTGGCGCGTGAAGCGATTGGCACTGCGTTATATGGCCACTCTGCTGGAGGACAGCTTCATCCATTCTCAGCCTGGACCAGCTGCCCAATCGGCCAGATGCACGATAACAACACAAAGAGAGGAAGGGCATTGCGTGCATGTGCACTGCTTAACAGCCCTGCAAGAGTCTTTCAGGAGTGGTTGCATTGCTAGTTATGCAGCAGTCAGGACTCATCACACGGCATTTGAATGCACGTTCAATGCATAAGCCCTTGGCATGTTATGTATGCTGCTCATAAGATAGGAAAAAATGCATGTGCGCATGCCGCAGAAGGTCCTGCAGGTGCGTCGGCGTTGGGCGGCCAGCCCAAACACTTCCCGCGAAATCTTTGTCGCACTTGCTGTCTGACGAGCCAGTTTCTTGCTGCATTGCAGGTGGTGGCTGTGATGGGCTGCATGAAGGGCATCACACTGCAGCTGAAGATCCTGACTTGGCCGGCGCTGGTGCGGGGCCTCACCTCCTCGCACCGTCCCTTGACATGTGACTGAGCGGCTCGGAAGTCGCACATGGCATGGGGAGCGCCTCAGGCAGGTCTTAGCTTGCTAGGATCCTGTCCAGAGACTGCGGTGATGGCGCGCTGCTGCGAGGCCAACACCACGCGGTGTTGTGGTGGCACGGTCAAATATATCCATGCGAGCAATATGTATGCCTTGTCTCCGCATTCGCTTGGTCCCATGCGCACAGCAGCGCCAGGCCGCAACAGGGAAGCAGACGCGCCACAGAGTAGGTCTAGGGTAGGGGAGGGTGTGGAGGGTCCGACACGCGCCGCGCCGCGCAGGTTGCGTACGCATGGGCCGTGTACACGCACGCCCTCATGCTGGCCAACGCGTGGGGCGAGCCGCAGCGCGTGTCGCGCGCGCTGCTGGTCTCCAGCAGCCTGCAGCTGGCGGTGCTGGCGGCGGCGGCGGCGGCGGAGTGCCTGCGCACGCCGAGCGCGGCCGAGGCGGCCGTGCTGAAGCAGGCGCTGCTCAGCGGCGGCAGCGGCGGCGGGCCCGCCCAGGAGGTGTCTACCGACCCGCGGCGTAAGCGCCAGCGCCCCTGGTGCGCGCGCGCTGCATGAAGGACAGAGGCTGGGACATGCTTGCGTCGGCACCAAGCTGGGCGGGCCGCCGTGGCCGCACATGCAGGGCGCCTGCACGCGGAGCGCAGCTGCAGCGCTTGCAGTCTGGGTTTGCGCCCCGGCATGTGGCGGAGTGAGGCAGCACGCGCCGCGCAGGTACGCGCTCATCGTGACCGCGGTCGCGTACGTGTGGCCGACCACGCCGCTGCTGCAGCTGCGCGCGGCGCTGTGCGTGGTGCTGCTGGCGGCCATGCGCCTGCTCAACCTGGCCGTGCCCATCCTCTACCGCGACGTGGTCAACACCTTCAGGCGCGGCGGGGCGCCGGCCCCTGCTCCGACCGCCCACTGCGGCCAGCACATCTAAAAAAATTGTTGCTGCAGGGGCCTGCTGTACTGCTTTTATACGCCGACTCTAGCAAGTTGCTGCGTGCTGTGGATGCAGCGCACCTGCCTGCAGTCCAGGGCTATGGAACGTTGCTCAATAGCACTCGTCTGCCGTGCGCCGCTTGGTTGCCGCCGGTGCGGGGCTGAGCTCTGAGGCGAGCGCGTCGCTGCGCGCGCAGTTCCACGAGCGAGCTGGCGCGCGCCGACGGCGACCGGCCCCCGCAGCACTTCACGCTCGGCCAGGTGGGCTGCTCGTGGCATAGGCGTATCCTGCCCGCTGTATGATGTCGTGACATGATGTCTTCTATGTTTCGTGGGTGCCCTCTGCTGACTAGACCACTTTCATGGCACGTAGGTAGTGCACGTTAAGCCAGCGCATATGCACCGCAGTAGCGGATCCGTACAATTTGAGGTTTATGGCTCTGTGGCAATATGGCAGAACGCTGCTCGGCCCTTGCATCGTCACTTTGGGACTGCTGCCGTGCCGTGAAGTGCGGGGGCCGTCCGTGTGCAGCTCATGGTGTAGTCTGTCATGTTATTGCACCATCACGCTTCGTCAGGGCCCCTGGTGGCTGTCGTGCAGTGGGCACCATTAGAAGAACAGCACCTATGCATGGACATGTCTGGCTGCACGCAGGGGACACGAACAGCAGGAGTCTTGGGCTGCAGACGCGAGTGGCGGACCGAGCGCAGCCGCTTAATCCCTCGGCTCAGCCCGGGTCGCCGCGCGGCGCAGGTGTTCTTCCCATACGTCGCGCTGTACCTGGCGGCCGCCTTCCTGCAGGGCGGCGCCGGCACCGGCGCCAGCGGCGTACTGAACAACATCCGCACCTGGCTCTGGTTCTCCATCAGCCAGAGCGCGTACCGCACCATCTCGCTCGACATGTTCTCGCACGTGCTCGACCTCGACCTCAAGTTCCATCTCATGTGCGAACCCCTATGCTAAACTCCTATGCTAAACCCCTATCTATCCCAACATGTCGCACTGTATTGTGCAGCATGTTCATGCACGCGCATGACCTTGACCTTGCACCTCACCTGATGCTGGAAAATGCATTGCCTCAGCCCTGCATGAAGCTGGTACACTGCCCCATGGGCTGTTGTTGTGGAGCTGTTATAGTGGAGGCATTGACGTCCTGGCACTTGCAGGCGTCCCAAGGCGGTGCTTGTACTTATGTATAGCTTAGAGGATCTACAGAGCATGCAATGATGGCTGTATTCCATGCACACACGGTGCGGACGAGCGGTGTGGGAGCTTGCTTCAGGCGGAAGACAGGCGAGGTAACACGCATCATGGACCGCGGCACGGCGTCAATCCAGAATATCTTGTCTACCGGTGCGGGTTTTTTGCCTTCCGTTCCGCTTGTTTGGGAGCACACAGTGGACCAGCCTAGCATCACGACTTGCTAACACCTTTACCCACTTTCTCTTCAAGCAGACCGGGAAAGACATCTTGAGCTGAGTAACCAGCGCATCCACAGTATCAGAGTTTAAGAACATTCTGCGCACTTGCCCTGGGCGCAGCGTGTTAGCTTGTATCAAGGAACTTGAACATTTGCATCATCTCGTACCCCTCCCCCTGTGGGCTGCTGGCATGCTTGAGATCCTGCGCGATCATCAAGTCAAGCCTGATGCTGCCTGCATGCGCAGAGTGTGCTGACAAGCATGGTCGGCCTGAATGCACACCTCAGCATCCTCCTGTTTGCCCTGCACAGCAGACGGGGTGTGTGAGGGTCTGCGCTGATGCTGCGCAGTGCTGTTCAGCATCGTGCCGCAGCTCTTTGACATCGTGGCGGCCTGCATCTTCATCGCCGCTGCGCTGGAAGGTAGGCTACCTCGTTGCAGCTCTGTAGGGCCTTTTCTGTCCTGGCACAATTGCTGCGCGGTCTGAGTGTGTGCGTGTGTGCATTGACTTGAGCCATGGCAAATGATCATCATCAGCTAATCACCTGTTGATACAGGCTGGATCGCGGTCATTGTGTTCATAACACTGGGCTCCTACATCCCCCTGACAATCTACCTGACGGAGTGGCGAACAAAGTACCGAAGGTGCGGCAAAGCCCTGACTGCGTGACGCCTTCTGGTTATTCTCTGTTTGTTTGATAACGCTTCAGCTTGGTTTGAGTGTGTATAACATGTTGTGAGTTGTCATAATGTCATGTCGTTGGCCGCTGCTCCATCAAGCTTTGGCTGACCACAGCCTGCTGTGACCATGCAGTCTGTGCTTCACTTGCAAGTAGCCGGATGAGCTGGATGTCTCGGACGTCAGCCTTTTGCATCCGTCAAAAAATAAGCTCTGTCAGACAGTGGTGCAGTGCGCTGACACCCCCATCGTCTGGGGGCAGGGACCTCAACAAGTTTGACAACGCGCTCGGCGCAAGGGTCAATGACGCGCTGCTCAACTATGAAACAGGTGAGACGGTAGTCGCGCCTCCAAGGTGCAGGCAGGCAAGCCTGCCGGTGTCTGCCATCATGCACATGATTGCCTGTCCGCAAGTGCATGTGACGAGTATGAGACGAGTTTGAGCCTGGCTGGTGACACATAGCTGCCCTGGCGCAGTCAAGTATTTCAACAACGAGACGCTGGAGCGTGACAACTTTGCAAAAGCCATAACCGACTACCAGGTCGTCGAGTACAAGGTGTGCTGCAGAACCGCAGCACGCTTGCTTGACTGCAAATGATCAAGCACTGCTGCGGGTCCAGAGGTGATGGGTGATGCGGTCGGACTGTCGCACTGCGCGCTGCGTGGCATTGCACAATGTGACACATGTTTGCAGGTTGTGGAAGTTCATGGCAAGTGCCTGCTTGGCTGCTGCGGCCATGGCGACTGGGGCGACACGCAGTGCATTGGGCACATGTGGGTACCCATCAGCGTGCGTCAGTTCCTCAGCCGAGGTCGTGCCCGCGGTACTTGGGGGCGCTGCTGGGCCTGCTGGCTCAGCTCGGATCCGCACAAATTCACTGCCCCCTGACGCCGGCCCCGGGCGCGCCGGCCGCGCGCAGCTGATGACCTCGCTCAACTTCTTGAACATCCTGCAGTCGTCCATCATCTTCTCCGGCCTGGTGGCCGGCCTGGTGGTCTGCTCCAAGGCAGGCCCCCCTGCCACCGTAGGGGAGGGAGAGGATACTCTGTGCTTCCCTCCTCCCCCTGCCCTCTGCGACCTCCTGGCCAGGGTTGATGTGTGCATTGGCGCACGCTGGCGTCAAGAGTGCGCAGGCTCGCGCACCGAGCTCTCGCCGGCTGCATGCAGCATCGGCTTCCGAGCGTCGCGTGGGCAATCAGTGAGCCAGGCGGCGCGGCGCGTCACGCAAACGGGCGCGCCGCAGGGCGTGGCTGAGGGGAGGCTGACTGTCGGGGACGCGGTGCTCTTCATCACGCTCATGCAGCAGCTGTACGCGCCGCTCAACTACTTCGGCTCCTACTGTGCGGCCCGCCGGCTCTCTGTTGTAGATTAGAACAGCACTTTGGGTTGCTTCCGTCCGTACGCACAATGCGCGCTGTTGCATGCCCAGCTGGCAGAAAACACTGCTTTCATTGATGCTGGACACGTCAAGTGTACACAGGAGCTCAGACATGTACTGACATCGTACTGATCTGAAGAGGCACTGACGAACGTGGCGCTGCAGACCGCACCATCCAGCAGCAGCTCATCGACGTGGAGAACACCTTTGATCTCCTGGCCGCCCACGCATCCATCCAGGTGCTGCCCCTCCTCCCAAGCCGCGCCCCCGCCTTGCAGGCCTGGCAGAGACAGTGTGAGACCGACGGCCGGCCCTGCCCGGCCTGCGCAGGACGCGCCCGGCGCCGGCGAGCTGGCCGTGGCGCAGGGCAGCGTGGAGTTTGACGCGGTGAGCTACGAGTACTCGGCCGGCGCGCCCGTGCTCAAGGACGTGTCGTTCCTGTGCCCTGGCGGCCAGACGCTGGCGCTCGTCGGCGCGACAGGCGCGCGCCCCTGGGTGTGCGATTAGGATCAGGATTACGGCTACGATTAGGGCATCGTTCACAGGACAGTCCGTCTGGCGTTTATGTGTGCGCCGACAGCCTGCACACCATGCGCGTGTGCGGGCTGCAGCAGCGGCGCCGGTGCGCCGGCGCTCGATGGGACCTGCCGGCAGGCACGCCGGGTCTGCCCCGCAGGGCCGTCGGGGTCAGCGGCGCGCCCGGCGAGGCCGGCCATGTGATCGCCTGCAGTCTGCGTGATGGCGCGCAGTGGCCCGCGGCCGTGCCGCGCCATGCATCCAGTCAGTGCCTTGACGGCCCGCTGCGCGCAGGCAGCGGCAAGTCCACCTCGCTCAGGCTCCTCTTCCGCTTCTACGACCCCTCAGCAGGTGCTCAGCTACGCCCGGACCCGCGCTGCGATGTGTCTGTCTGCTGAAGCCAGCGTCCCCGCTCTCCGTGCCTGAACAGCGCTCACAAGTGTGCTTGATTCTGGCCTCACCCGCCGCGGCTCGGCAAGGGGCGTTGGACTAGTCTCCAGGGCTTGGCCGGGGTGCAGACTGCGGGTAGGCGGCGCGCGCCCCAGCGCACGCGCATCACGCGCAGCAGCTCTGGGCGGCTCAAGTAAGGCCGCGGGCGCGCAGGCGCGGTGCGCGTGGACGGCCAGGATGTGCGGGACGTGACGCAGGCGTCCCTGCGCTCGGTCATGGCGGTGGTGCCGCAGGACACCGTGCTGTTCAATGACACCATCATGTACAACATCCGGTGCGCTGCCGCCCGCCTCACATGGGCGGTTTTGTTCTGTAGCGAAGCAAGCCGTCCACTTGGCGTATCACGCCTCCTGAAGCATGCTGCGCGGCGCGCTGCCCTCCCTGTTCGTCCGGGCCTGTCGGTGATGCCGCCCTCCCCAGTGACTTGGCGATGCGCGTGTGTGGCGAAACACAGGCCCTGCATCGCGCTCGTCACGGCAGGCGCCTGCCGGCTGAGCCGACGAGGCGGGCGATGACGGCATTTGGTGTCTGTCAGAGGACCTGCCTTTGAGATTTCATGTGACAGGGGCGGTGGGTGTCGCCTGCTGCACCTGCCAGGCCTCTGCATGCTCCTTGGCAGGAAAGTGCCATGCGCGCCCGCAGGTACGGCCGGCCGGGCGCCAGCGACGAGGAGGTGTTTGCTGCGGCGCGCGCGGCCTCGCTGCACGATGCCATCACCGACCGCTTCCCGCAGCAGTACGAGACGGTCGTCGGCGAGCGCGGGCTGCGCCTCAGCGGCGGTGCGCACCTGCCGTGCAGGCTCGCCTGTGACGGCTCCCTCGCGCACCCGCACCGCTTGCACGTGGGTTGCAGCGCTGTCAGTACGGCGGGGCATCGTGCTTGGTTCCTGGTGAGGTCCTGGTGAGGCCTCGGGCTGACAGTGAGCAGGCATGCAGCTGGCTGGGGCATGGCTACTTTGGACAGCTGTTGCAGCTATGCATGCCGCTGCTAACCGCTGCCCGTCATCTCACGCGGATGCGTGCTGTGCGTGGTATTTGCTCTGCCTGTATGCTCCGGCCTCATCAAGCAGGTGCTCATACCTGTAGTCGATCCGGGAAACCCGTACGTTTTTCTCAATGCGGGGGCGCGCGCGCGCGGCCGCAGGCGAGAAGCAGCGCGTGGCGTGCGCGCGCGCGATCCTGAAGAACCCGCGCGTGCTGCTGCTGGACGAGGCCACGAGCGCGCTGGACACGCTGACCGAGCAGCGCATCCAGGGCGCGCTCAAGGCGCTGCGCGCCGATCGCACCACCATCATCGTCGCGCACCGGCTGAGCACGATCGTGGACGCCGACGTCATCATCGTGCTCAAGGCGCGCGCGGCCGCCTCGCGCTCCCGCGCCTGCAGCTGGCCGACGTGGCGGGCGTCAGTGCGAGGCCGTACTGGCATGTGCATCATGTGGGCAGGAGCTGGGGCGGGCCTTGGAGTTTGGCAGTCCAGTGCCCGTGCAAGGTGGGACGCGCAGTGCGGGCGCACGCAGCAGCGGCATGAAGACAAACACGCTCAGGGAGGCTGTGATGTGATGGGTGGCCATGTGGCGTCTGGACACAGCCAAGGTGGACACACCTCACAAGCGGCGGTCCCCTTTGCGTGATGCACTGCAGGCATAGATGCGCATCAACACTGACAGTGGGCACGGAGTCGGTCAATGATAAAGGTCTGTCAGACCGGTTGGTCAACGCGCGTCTGTGCTTGCAGGAGGGCGAGGTAGTGGAGCGGGGCACGCACGCCGAGCTCGTCGCGCACCGCGGCCTGTACGCGGAGATGTGGGCGCGGCAGGCCGAGGCCACGCGCGCGGGCGACCGCGCGTCCGCCGGCTCCCTGCCCGACCTGGCCGCGCGCGCGGGCATGCGCGGCAACGCCTCGGTCGCCTCGCTGGCAGAGGAGGCGCTGTAGGGCCGCTGGGCCGCCCCGTGTGGCAGCCGCGGGGCTCATGTGCAACTATAGGACTACCGCCCTTTTCTTTTTCGGGAAGTGAGCGGCGAGCGCGTGCTGTGCTCGCCTGCGCCTCGCCATCTGCAAGGCCTCCTGACCAGTGACATCCGGGAAATGCTTAGCTGCTGCCCCAGCTTTGCCGGGCATGCACTCGGGGCGGTGACAGGTGTCGAGGGTAGCGCCAAACCAAGGAACCCTTTCAAGAGCGGTGTGAACAGGTTGAGCAGCCAGCTGCTTGCGTAACGTCAACAGCCCGTTGCGCTGCTGCCCTGTATGCCTAGAATACCTTTTATGTTCGGAGTGCAACTTTGTATCAACGTCTAATCTCATGCCACCTGACATCATGTGGACATGTGCCTCATCACCATAGAATACAACCCGCGTAACTACTTGCATGCTCCATCTCCTGCTAGTAACAAGCCGCATGACAACGTTGCACGCTCCATCCTTGGCTGACAGTCCGTCCCTATCAAGCAGCATGCATGGGGTCAACAGTGCAAGTAGTGGAGGCAACACCCATACACAACAGTGCAAAGAACGCATGCATTTCGACTTGTTGGTCTCCCACCAGCCTGCGGTGTGCACAGCTGTACACACGCACGCAGTCCAGTCGCCTGCAGCCCATCAGCCTGGCGCCAGGCCGTACAGGACGTGTATGACTGCGGAGCAGGTGCAGCAGGGCACCAGCACGCCCTCGGCGTCCTCGCGCAGCTCGGCCTCCGCCAGCCAGAACTGGCCGCCGCAGCGGCAGCCGCGCGCGTAGCAGCCGGCGCCAGAGCCTGGACAGGCCACGCCCGGCGCGCTGCCCGGCATGACCGGCTCGCTCGCGCCGCTGCGCTGGCTGCTGGCGGAGGGCCGCCACTCCATGTCGTCCAGGTCAACCTGCGCACGCCAGCCTGAGCACTTGCAGGCTCCCTTTATATCAGCCGGCGTGTGAGGGCTTGCAGGTGCACAGTACGGGGCGCTCATCAGGCTGGCGACCACAAGTTGCCACCCGCAAGGTGGTTCAGCTCTGACATAGTGCTGATGACTTGTACGTATCGACAAGGCAGTTGCGTGGGAAGAAACAACCAAGACCAGAGACGCTGGCGGGTGGCCAGCACCTGCTCCGCGATGGCAAGCTCTTGCTGCAGGGCACACAGTGCGAGCTGCCGGTCGCAGTGCGCGCGCCCGCTGTCCGTCCTCAGGGCCTGCTCCAAGCGGCAGACCAGTCACCTCAGCACGGCTGTGCACGGTCGGCAGCGCAGGCCCCGCGCGAACGAGCTGGAGTGGCGGCCGCACCTCCCAGGCGCTCTGCACGTCGTGGTAGCCGGCCGCGGCGCCGGCCACGGCCGCGGCCCCGCCGCCTGCGGCCTTGTCGGGGTGCAGCCGCAGCACTGCCGCGCGGTAGGCCCGCCGTAGCGCCTCCCGTGGCGCGTCCGGCGGGACGCCGAGCGCGGCATAGTGCCGCGCGGCCTCGCCGGCCGCGCCGGCCGCCAGCGCGGGCGCGCTAGGACCACACGCTGGAGCCAGAGCGCAAGCGCACAGACACCTGCGGCTTTGGCGCCTGTTGCTCTGCGGCCTGCTCGCCGGTGCCGCCGAACTTCTCCTTGAACTCTGGCGTGCGCTGGATGTGCCACATGTGCAGCTGCAGCCCCGCGGCCCACGCTAGCAGGCCCACGCTCGCGAACAACCGCCAGCGGGACGAGGATGGCTGCCCGGCCATGCACGAGCAGCAGCCCTCGCAGCTGTCGTCCGCGCACGTAGGCTCAGGAGCAACGTTCTGCCAAGTAAGGTGTGGGTTGGAGACTGCCCGCTTGCGTGCTACCTCGGACTCCATGGAAACCTGTTGAGTAATAAGCCAGCAGGTTTGTGCCTTGCTCCTCAGCTTTTTCTGCACCACCGGCCCTCGAGTACTGGACTGACACAAATCACACAACAAGAAGCACAGGACCCCTACGTGCCAGTGTCTACGTGACTGTGAGCGACCTCACGCCGAAGTCTCACATCTTGTTGCATCAAAACACTTTGATGCGGCCCGGACGCTGCTGTTCAGCGGCTTGCAGACCCACATGCGCCCTGTGACGTGCAGCCACTGCTGACCGCACTGGCAGGCGCAGCCCGACATGCAGTCGGGCGGCGCGCCCGCGCCGGCGGGCGCCAGGCCCGCACCAGCGCCCAAGCGGCCGCTCAGCCAGGGCGCCGGCGGCACGGG
>JAABUY010005410.1_pt1 | contig 12863 bp, 15 predicted proteins | sample 5560271 | NCBI WGS metagenome assembly JAABUY01 (sample SAMN10711886, study PRJNA513374) | rock metagenome | isolation source: Antarctica rocks | place: Antarctica: Victoria Land, University Valley
GAGCCGTCGCTGAAGCCGCGCGCCGCCGCGGAGTGGCACACGGTGGACAAGTCCATAGACCGCGCGCTCACAGCCCTGCGCGCCAGCACGCCGGACGCCGCCGCCTGCAGGGCCTCCCTGGCCGAGCTGCTGACGGTCATGGACGGGACGACCGGCAAAGTTTGAGCCTTGCGGCGTTGGGGAGCCATGGCCGGCGGCAGGTTGGGAAGCCGTATAGCCCAGTCCCCGGCCGCCCAACCTTTCGCGGCCTAATGTCTTCGTCAGCGGATGGCACCCGCCACCGCGGCAAGCACCGAAGGACCACCACCATGCGCATAGACATCATGCTCCCCCTCGCCATGGCCGCCGTCCTGATGACGGCCACCATCGGCGGCTCGGCCCTGGCTGCGGACCGGGACGGCGACCGTGAGGCCGCGGCGCTGCAAGGCGCCAAGGTTTCGCTCACGCAGGCCATCGCTACAGCCGAGGGGCAGACGGGCGGCCGGGCCATCGGCGCCGACGTGTCGCAGGAGGGGGGCGTCACCCGCATCCAGGTCGAGGTCGCGGGGCCGCAGGGCTTCAAGACCGTCCTGGTGGACGGCGCCACCGGCCAGGTGACGGCGACCCGCGATGGCGGCGGCGACAACGAAGACAACGATTGACCCGCGGCCAAAGGGGGCGCCGTCCGCCCCCTTTGGTGTGCGAGCCTTCTACATGCCGCTGGAAAGGAGACCACGTTCATGATCGAGTTGGATGAGCTTGGCGAGATGGCCTGGGTGCCGCTCGCGCTGCTTGCGGCCGTGATGGCCTGGCGGTCGCGCTCGGCGATGCTGGCCGGCTTCGCCGGAGGCGGACGGCTGCAGGCGTGGCGCGATGGCGCTGCAAGCGCGCCAGGCAGTTGGGTTCTCGTGCAGGCCGGTTCGGCGCTTCAATGGATGCGGGGCTTCTGGCGGAACGGCGGCCCGCCGAGCGGGAACCAGAGCTTCGACAGCTACCGCGACGACGCGCTCCGCAAGCTCAAGGAAGAGCAACGCGAGTTCCGGGCCTTCCTGGCGCAGCTGCACCAGGCGCGCGACCGGTCGGAGTTCGACGCCTTCATGGCCGAACGGGCCAGGTGACGGGGATCCACGATAGCCGAAACCGCGACTGATATCTGCGAGGGGGGCGCCGGCAGGTCTGGCGGCGTCCCTTCGCCGCACGGTGCGCTCAGCCCTGCTGCGATCTGGAAGGAAAGATGCACCATGAGGGTCCTGGTGATCGAGGACGACGCGGAGACCGCCGCTTACATCCTGCGCGGCCTGCACGAGCACGGCCACGTCGCGGACCATGTGGCGGACGGCCAGGACGGCCTGGTGATGGCCGTCGGCGGCTTGCATGACGTGCTGGTGGTGGACCGGATGCTGCCCGGCATCGACGGCCTGGGCCTGGTCCGCACCCTGCGCGCCGCGGGCGTGAAGGCGCCTGTGCTGTTCTTGACGGCGCTGCGCGGCGTTGGCGACCGGGTGCAGGGGCTGGAGGCCGGTGGCGACGACTACATGGTCAAGCCCTTCGCCTTCGCCGAGCTGCTGGCCCGGCTGCACGCGCTGGCCCGCCGCCCGCCCCTGTCCGACGTGCCCACCGCGCTGCGCGTGGCCGACCTGGAGCTGGACCTGCTGCGCCGCACCGTCACCCGCGGCGGCGAGCGGGTGGAGCTGCAGCCGCGCGAGTTCCGCCTGCTGGAGTTCCTGGTCCGCCACGCCGACCGGGTGGTGACGCGGACCATGCTGCTGGAGGGCGTGTGGGACTTCCACTTCGACCCCCGGACCAACATCGTCGAAACCCACATCAGCCGCCTGCGCGGCAAGATCAGCCGCGGAGGAACCGACCCGGAGCTGATCCACACCATACGCGGCTCCGGCTACGCGCTTCGTGCCGCGAATTCGTAAGCTGGCCGCCCCCTGATGCTGGTGCCCTCAATGCCGGTGCCCCGGGTGCTGCGGACCGCGAGCTTCCGGCTGGCCGCGCTGTATGTCGCGGTGTTCGCCGTCTCGGCCTGCGTGCTGGGGGCCGCCGTGTTCCTCGCCGCACGCTCGGCCCTGGAGGAGCAGATGACGGCGCGGATCGAGGCCGAGGCCACGTTCCTGCACGGCGAGTTCCGGGCGGGCGGCCTGGACCACTTGTTGGCGGCCATCCGCTCCCGCGGGCGCGGCGTCACGGCGCTGGACTACCTCGTGCAGGACGCCGCCGGCGCGCACCTGGCGGGCGAGATGCCGGCCGCCCCGCGCCAGCCCGGCTGGACGACCATTCACGTGCCCGACGCCAAGGAGGACGGCGGACGGCCGGAGCGCGTCCGCGCGCTCGTGTCCGACCTGGGCGACGGCCTGCTGCTGGCGGTCGGCGACGACCTGGGCCGCGTTACCGAGGTGGAAGAGGCCGTCGCGACGGCCTTCGTCTGGACCGTCGGCTTGGCGGCGCTGCTGGGCATCGGCGGCGGCGTGCTGCTCAGCCGGGCGTTCCTGGCCCGGGTGGACGCGATCTCGCGCACGGCGGAGGCGATCATCGGCGGCGACCTGGCGCGGCGCGTGCCGGTCCGCGGCACCGGCGACGACCTGGACCGGCTGGCGGGCACGCTGAACCGGATGCTGGACCGCATCGGCACCCTGATGGAGAGCCTGCACCAGGTCAGCAGCGACGTGGCGCATGACCTCCGTACGCCCTTGTCGCGGCTCTACCAGGGCCTGGAGCACGCGCGGACCCATGCGCGGTCAACCGCGCAGTACGAGGCGGCGGTGGACGGCGCGCTGCGCGAGGCGGAGGGATTGCTGGACACCTTCTCCGCGCTGCTACGGATCGCGCAGGTCGAGGGCGCCTCGCCCCGCGCCGGGTTCGGCCGGGTGGACCTAAGCGCCGTCGCCGAGGCCATTGCCGACGCCTACCGGCCCGATGCGGAGGAGGCCGGGCACATCCTGACCGCAAGCGTCGCGCCCGGCGTCGCCGTGCACGGCGACCAGGAGCTGCTGACCCAGGCCGCCGCCAACCTGGTGGAGAACGCCCTGCGCCATACCCCGCCGGGCACGCGCATCGCCCTGCGCCTGTCCGCGAACCCGGCGGCGGGCGCCTGCCTGGCCGTGGAGGACGACGGCCCCGGCGTGAATGGGGAGGACCTGCCGCGCCTGGTGCATCGCTTCTATCGCGGGGAGCGCAGCCGCACGACGCCGGGCAACGGCCTGGGGCTGAGCCTGGTGGCGGCCGTAGCCGACCTGCACGGCGCGACGCTGCGGCTGCGGAACGCCGGGCCTGGCTTGTGGGTCAGCGTGATCTTCCCCGCGGGGCCGGGCGCATGACGGTGTGCGGTGGCGCTTGGCGCCGGGCGCTGGTGCTGGCGGCCCTAGCCCTGCCGGCACCCGCCCTAGCCGCGCAGCTCGACATTGAGCTGACCACGACGAGGACGGCAACGGACGCCTGCGCAAGGGGCTGTTCGGGCTGCCGGCCGAGGCCATCGGCTTTTCACGGGATGCGCGTGTGCGGCTGGGCGCCCCCAGCTTCGACGAAGCGGCCATAGACGTGGCTGAACCCGTGACGGCCACGCGGCTGCGGCTGCGTCACATCGGGCCGTGACCAACCACATCCACCACAGGAGCACGACATGGACCAAACCCTGAAGCAGGCGATCAGCAAGGTGCCCGAGGTCACGCTGGGCTTCTGGATCATCAAGGTGATCGCGACCACGCTCGGCGAGACCGGCGGCGACGCGGTCACGATGACGCTGGGCCTGGGCTACCTGGCCGGCACCGCGATCTTCGCCGCCCTGTTCGCCGTGGCCGTCGCCGCCCAGATCAGGGCCAGGCGGTTCCACCCGTTCCTGTACTGGGCCGTGGTCGTCGCGACCACGACGGCCGGCACGACGCTGGCCGACTTCTTCGACCGCTCGCTCGGCATCGGCTACGTCGGCGGGTCGTCCGTCCTGTTCGCGCTGCTGCTGGCCACATTGTGGCTGTGGCACCGGGCGCTCGGCTCGGTGTCGGTGGACAGCGTCACGACGCCCCGGGCCGAGATGTTCTACTGGGCGACGATCATGTTCTCGCAGACGCTCGGCACGGCGCTCGGCGACTTCCTGGCCGACACCGGCGGGCTTGGATACCGCGGCGGCGCGCTGGTGTTCGGGGCGGCGCTTGCAGTGGTGGCGCTGCTCTACTTCTACACGAGCCTGTCGCGCACCCTGCTGTTCTGGGCGGCGTTCATCCTCACCCGGCCGCTCGGCGCCACGGTGGGCGACTTCCTCGACAAGCCGCTGGCCAGCGGCGGGCTGAACCTCGGCCGCTTCGCGGCATCCGCCGTGCTGGCGGCGGCGATGGTCGGGCTGGTGCTGCTCCTGCCGCAGCGGGCCGGCAGGCATCCCGCGAGGTTGGCATGACGCCGCAGCGGCGTCATGCCCGTAAGTATCTTCCGAGCCTGCCTCCGGCTGCCTCACATGGCCTATGGATGCGTTCGGATTTGTTTATGGAACCGCTGTCCTGGAGGTCTCCCATGCGATCCGTTCTCGTCTCGTTGGCTTTGCTGGCGGCCATGACGGCGCCTTCCCTTGCGCAGCAGCCCGGCCAAGCTCCGCTCGCCGCAAGGCAGGCGCCGCTTCCGCCGCTTCCGAACCCGCCGGGCGACATCTCCGACAGCCAAGCCTTCGTCGAGTACCGGTCCTCGCTCGGCTTCTCGGTCAAGGCGCCCGAGGGATGGTCGCGGCGCGAGCAGCCGGGCGGCGTCAGCTTCACCGACAAGTACGGCAGCCTGACGATCGAGCTAACGGACGCACCCGGGGCACCGACCGCTGCCAGCGCCAAGCAGGTCCAGGCCGTCGCCCTGGAAGCGTTGCCGCAGGCAGTGAGCGTGTCGAAGATCTCCGCCGCTACACTGCCGGGCGGCCCTGCAGTCGTGATTGCCTATGCCTCCAACTCCGCGCCCAGTCCGGTGACCGGCAAGGCGATCCGCCTGGAGAACGAGCAGCACTTGTTCTGGCGCGCGGGCAAGCTCGCGACGCTGACGCTCTCGGCGCCGTTCGGCGCCGACAACGCCGACCAGTGGCGGCTCATGGCCCGGAGCTTCCGGTGGAACTGACCGCGGCCATCGAGGCCTTCGACCTCTACCGCTTCTTCCACGCCGGGGAGGCGGAAACCCTGGCGTTGCGCGGCGTCAGCCTGCGCGTCGCGCAGGGGGAGCTGGTGGCGCTGGTCGGTGCATCCGGCAGCGGGAAGTCCACGCTGCTCGGCTGCCTCGCCGGGCTGGACGAGCCGGACGGCGGCTGCGTGATGCTGCAGGGCATCCGCCTGACCCGGCGTCCGGAGGCCGAGCGCGCCCATCGCCGGGCTGCGGGGATCGGCATCCTGCTGCAATCGGGCAACCTGTTCGAGGCTTTGTCGGTGGCCGACAACATCCGCTTGCAGATGAAGCTCGCGGGCAAGATGGACGCCGCCCGGCTGGACAGCCTGCTGGACCGGGTCGGCCTGTCCGGCCGGCGCAACAGCGTGCCCGGGCAGCTTTCCGGCGGCGAAGCCGCGCGGGCTGGCCTCGCGGTGGCCTTGGCAGCCGCCCCAACGCTTCTGCTGGCGGACGAGCCGACCGGCGAAGTGGACGCCGAGACCGAGGGCCGCACCCTCGACCTGCTGGAGCACGAACGGGCCGGGGGGATGTCCGCGATCATCGCCACCCACAGTCCGGCCCTGGCCGCCCGCGCCGGCCGCGTCGTCCACATCACTGACGGAAGGATCACGGATGACCGTCCCGGTCGTTGAGGCTACCGCGGTCAGCCGCCGCTTCTCCCAAGCCGGCGAGGTGGTCGAGGCTTTGCAGGCCGCCTCGTTCAGGGTCATGCCGGGGGACCGGATCGCCCTGGTGGGGCCGTCGGGCAGCGGCAAGTCCACCCTGCTGTACATCATGGCGGACATGGACCAGCCGAGCGGAGGCACGCTGGATTGGCCGGCCCTCGGCAACAGCGGGACGCTGCGGCCGTCGCGGATCGGCATGGTATTCCAGACACCCAGCTTGCTGCCGACGCTCTCCGTGGCGGAGAACGTCGAGCTGCCCATGCGGCTCGACCACTGCCCGGAGGGTGCGCGCGCCAAGGCGTTGGCTGCGCTGGACGCGGTCGACCTCGCCGCGTTGGCGGACAAGCTGCCCGACGAGTTGTCCGGCGGGCAGGCGCAGCGCGTCGGCATCGCCCGCGCCCTGGCCCACCGGCCGGCGCTGATCCTGGCCGACGAACCGACCGGGCAACTTGACCACGCGGCCGCGCAACGGGTGTTCGACGAGCTGCTGCACTCGCTTGCCGGCAGCCCGGCAGCGCTGGTCGTGGCCACCCATGATCCCGCGATCGCGGCACGGCTGGATACCGTTTGGACCATCTCGCACGGGGTGCTCGACACGGGTGCAGGGTCCGCCGCAGCCGCCATGTCCCTTGTGCAGGCGCGGGCATGATCGCCCTGTGGATGCGCGGGATGGTGGCCAGCCGGTCCGGCCGCCTGCTGGGCGCCATCCTGGGCGTGGGCCTGACGATCGCGCTGATCATCGCAATCGGCACCTTCACCATCAGCGCGTCACAGACCATGACGCAGCGCGCCATCGCCGGGGTGCCGGTCGATTGGCAGGTTGAACTGCAGCCCGGCGCGGACGCCGGGGAGGTCATCAAGGCATTGGCGGCAGCCGCGCCCTATACGTGTACCGGCGCGCAATGATGAACGTCTCGACGCGCAATCGAAGCTGTTTTCCGGCGCACGTTAGCTGAGACTGAGGCGGTCGTCCGACGCATGCTATCGGAGATTGGACGCACGATCATTGAGACGGACGCGAGATCAGCCAACTCGGCGCACGCTCATTGAGACTCACGTCGGCAGCCCGGCGGCACGCATTTCGTCCATGAGTTCCTGCGACCGCCTCGGATCCAGGTCGCCACGCAGGAGCTGGCGAATCTCGGCGGGTTTGGCATCGAACTGCTCCACAAGGCTGCCCAGGTCGTAGCCGTTGCGCGTCAGCTGCGGTTCAAGATCGTTGATCTGGCGGGACAGGACGGCCCCGACGATGGAAGCGTCGATCGGCTTGGTGCCGAGCTCGAACCCTGCTTCGAACGCGCGCACGAGGTGCTGGCCGATCTGCAATGGCGTCTTGAGCTTGGCGGCAAGCAGCGTCGCCGCCTCGTCGGTCAGCACATCGTCGGGCGCCACGCCCTCGTTGAGCGAGGCCTTGAGCACCCAGTCGATGTAGTCGCGCTGCGGGTCGCGCAGGCCGCCGAACTCGAACACCGTGGTGCGGTCGCCGATCTCCTCCATCTTCGGACGGCGCAGGTCATTCCTGAGCTTCGGGTGCCCGACCAGCACGATCGACAGCTGTCCGTTGCCTTCGGTCGCCAGTTCCATCAGGCGCTTCAGCGCGGTGAGCGTTCTTGGATGCAAGTCGTGGGCGTCGTCGATGAACAGCGCGACGGGCTTCTTGGCCCGCCGGAACAGCTCTTGCAGGTCACGCTCCCGCCGTTCGGACTGGCTCGAGATCTTGACCGTCTTCTCGGGCGTCAGATCGTAGAACAGGGCGGCAATCAGCAACGGCATGCTGATCTTCGCCTTGTCCACCGACAGCGAGCGCGACACGATGACCCGGCCGTCGCGTTCGAGGTCGGCGCGCAACCGGCGGGACAGGACTGTCTTGCCTGAGCCGATGACGGCCGTCAGCGCAATCATGCGGCCGCCCATGATCGCCGTGCGAATATCGCGCGACACCTGAGTGTGGTGTTCGGTCTCGAAGAACCCGGCGTCAACCGGCGGCCGCAACAGGCTGTAGTGCCGCATCACCTCGGTGAGCATCAGCCAACGTTCCTTCTACGGCCCTGCGGAAAGCGTCCGCGCACCGCTGCAAGGATCTCCGGCCGTGCCAGGGTTCGGGCCAGCAGCGCGTCGATAAAAGCCCGGTCTTCCTCTGACAGCTTGGCCAGCGGCAACCTGACCTCCTCGGCAATCGCGCGCCGGGCGGCGATCGGGTTGGCAAAACCGAGTTCATGGAATGGGTCGGGATCGCGGAACGGACGCACGGGCACGGCGGGTGGCTTTGCGCCGGCCATCACCACGGCGTCCTCGCCCGACAGCGCCGCACGGGGCAGTGCGAGCTTGCCAGCAAGCGCGCCGACTTGGTCGGCACGGACCTCGCGCCGCGACTTGCGGTGCTTGCGGTAGCGGTGCAGCGGGATCGGGCCGCCGGCTGGGAGGAACGGCCCGCTGCGCTCCTCGCCGTGCTCGACCCAGAGCTCCTGGTCAAACAGCCCCCACCACACCACGACCGTCTCGCCGGCCAGCTCCGCATCGACCTCGTAGGTGACGCCGGCGACCGTCAGGCGGCAGTCGATGCCGACCAGCCGCCGCTCGGGCTCGCGCGCAAAGGCGCAGAACCGCTCCCAGGCGCACATTTGCTGAACGCCATCGGCCGGCAGGTGCGCCAGCCAGTCGTCGATGCGCGAATGCGGCTCAGACCTGTGGTCGCGGCGGTTGCAGGTGGCGATGAAGCGCGCGAGCCATCGGTTCGCCTCCGCCTCGGTTTCAGGCTCGTGGAAGTGGTAGAGCGTCTCGTGCGCCTCCTTGACCGTGCGGAACGGCCGCTCGACCTTGCCCTTCGCCCGTGCCGTGGTCCGCCGCCCGTCCGATCCCGCCGGCATGTGCGTCATCACCGCGACGCCGAGGCTTTCCATTACGCGCCTGAACACCGCCGACTTCGCCACCGGCCCATTGTCGAGGTAGATTGCGGCCGGGATGCCCTGGAACGGGTCGCCTTCGCCCTGCTCAGCAGGCGCCTTGCCCGTCATGGCGTTGAACAGGAAACGCAGTGCCGTCTCGACGTCCTCGCCATAGACGCAACGGTATTCTTGGTAGGCAACACCCGAGCGGTCATCCACGACGGAGAAGAGCATCAAGGTGGGTGCGCCCTGCCGGTCCGCGTCGATCCAGGGCGGCGCCTTGAGCTGCTTCAGGTCCGACGGGCTCATGTCGAAGTGCCACAGCGCATTCGACTGCTCAGCCTGGAAGCGGACCGCAGGCGGCTGGCGCGTCATCCGTTCATGGTCGTAGCCGAGGCGCCGCAAGTGCCGGTTGACCGTTGATGCGGTCAGCCGCCCCGGCGCGAGCTTCTGGAAGCCGTCCGGCGTATCGACGCCGTGCTCCACCAACAGCTGCAGGGTGCGCACGGTGGACAGGTGCCGGCCCTTCTTGTTTGTGGTCCTGATCTTCATGGCGGCGACGATCTCGCACCAGCGCTCGATCTCGGCCGCCGGCATCGACCGCGGGCGGCCCCGGTCCGCTCGGTGCGCATCTCTGGAACGGCGCTCGCCGCGCAGCAGGCGGTAGAGCGTGGCACGGCTCACCGCGTAGAGGTGCGCCGTGGACGTCATCATCGCCACACGCTCGGGATGGCGCGGCGGCAGCACCGCGAGGCGCCGCCGCAGGGTTGCAAGCGCCTCAACCGGCACAGCGACCCCCTTGGGCATCACACGCCGGCAGCGGCTGGCGGGTGACCCTGTACGGGCTGGGGCCGCCCTTTTGCCGCGGCGCCTGGCCGGTGCGTCCCGTCGAGCACCGCCTGGCCAGCCGCCTTGGGCGAGCCGTCGCCGTTGACGTAGGCGTAGAGCGTGGTGGTGGTCAGGCCGAGACGCTTGGCCACTTCCGTGGCGTTGGACTTGAGATCGCTCATGGCGGCCATGGCCATGCTCAGCGTGGCCCGATCCATCTTGCGCGGCCGTCCGCCCATACGGCCCCGGGCACGCGCGGCTTTGAGGCCCGCCTGGGTGCGCTCGGCGATCAGTTCGCGTTCGAACTCAGCAAACGCTGCAAAAATGCCGAAGGCGAGCCGGCCGTTGGCGGTGGTGGTGTCGATCTGGGCCCCGGCGCCGGCCAGCACCTTCAGGCCCACCCCCTGCACGCGCAGGTCCTCGGCCGTGTTGACCAAGTGCTTGAGGTCGCGCCCGAGCCGGTCGAGCTTCCACAACACAAGCGTATTGCCGGACTGCAGCGCCTTGAGGCAGGCGACCAGGCCGGGCCGCGCATCGTGCCGGCCAGAGGCAAGGTCTTGGTAGATGCGCTCTGGCGCGACGCCGGCCTGGAGCATCGCATCGCGCTGAGGGGCGAGCGTCTGGCTGCCATCGCTCTTCGAGACCCGGACGTAGCCGATGAGCATGGGCGCAAGATCACCAGAAAAGAACCTGGCCAGGGTGGAACCTGGCATTCATAAATGCAACGGCTTATCTTGCATCTTTCAGGGGTCAAAGCAGCGGTTTAAGCAACCACAAGGAAACCGCTCGTTTATCTTGCGGTGCCGCGCTGGACCAGACCGGCAACAAGCGACCCAAGTCGGATATGAGCGACATGATGGTGGCGATCCGCAAGCGGTCATTGAGTGATCATCGGGCGGCCGAGAAAGTCCTACTCCCCATGCCAAACCCATCATTTCGAGAAGATCGATTTGGGAAGAGTTTTCGGGAAAAACCGGCATCGCGACGGGCACCCTACTGCGGCACCAGACCCGGCTTTCCTCCTTTATGTTCCCATTCGGGAAAGGCCGCCGACCATTAAGGGACAGCAGCCTGCCCGATTTTAACGGGCGCTTTGTCCCCCATCAACGACAAGGGCGTGACCGTTGACGTAAGACGCTCGATCGGAAAGCAGGAAGAGTGCAGCTTGCGCCATCTCGATCGGTTCTGCCAATCGTCCAAGCGGGATGCTGCCAGCGGGGGCAAGCGGGCTAACCTCCGTACCGTCCTCAGCCGTCGTGATCAGCCTCGCCGTGAGCGGAGTACGGGTCAGTGACGGATTGACGGAGTTGACGCGGATACCGAGTGGGCCGAGTTCGACGGCCGCGGCGCGCGTCATGGCGGTTATAGCGCCCTTACTGGCACTGTAGATCGACGTACCGGGAAGCCCGATGACGGCCAGGACCGATCCGTTGAAGACGATCGCTCCACCTCCTTGACGCTTCATCTGTTCCGCTTCGGCCTTGAGGCAGAAATAGGCGCTCTTGACGTTGGTGTCGATCACGCGGTCCCATTCACTCTCGCTCGCCGCCTCGATCGGCCCGCCAGTGGCAGTGCCGGCATTGTTGAAGGCTGCGTCAAGTCGGCCATAGACCTCCACGACCCTTTCGATCATGGCGGGAATCGCGGTCGTGTCGCCGAGGTCGGCCCGGATGAATACCGCGTCGCCGCCGGCAGCCTTGATCTTTGCAACGATGGCTTCGCCTTCAGATACACGCCGCCCCGTGAGGGCAACCCTTGCTCCCTCGCTGGCGAACAAAATGGCGCTGGCCGCACCGATCCCCGATGTGCCCCCGGTAACCAGGGCAACCTTACCCGCTAGCAGTCCCATGCCGACCTCCATATATGACAGATGTGCTCTAACCTATTAGAGTACGATTGTCACCTAAAAACAGGCTGGGTCATGGGCAAGGTTTCGAAGGAACAGGCAGGCAGGAACCGACGGGCGGTCGTGGAAGCGGCATCCAGACTGCTGCGCGCCAAGGGCTTTGATGGGGTAGGTGTCCGAGAACTCATGCTGACGGCAGGACTGACCCAAGGAGCCTTCTCCCGGCAATTCGCCTCGAAGGAGGCGTTGGCAGCCGAGGCGTGCGCCCTTGCCTTCGAAGGCGCTGAACGGGCGTTCGTTGCGTCCATCCAAGGCGGCTCTCCGGGGCAGGCCCGGCGCTTGACCAACGATTACTTCCGTCCAAAGCCAGCCGAGCACGATTGCCCGATGGCAACGCTCTCCATCGACGCTGCCCGCACGCCTGAAGACAGCGCGGTGCGTGTGACTTTCGTACAAGGGCTGGAGCGTCTCGCCCACGTGGTTGCGGGAGATCCGCCCTCTCCGGAACGGCTCGTCCTTCTTGCTGCGATGGTCGGAACATCCATTCTCCGAAGAGCCGGCGAGAACACGGAGCTTGCGGGAAAAATGGAAGCTGCTGTCGTAGCATACAGTGAGACACTTGATTGAATGCACAACTTCGGGCCAAAGGCCAGTTGCGAGCTCTTCCCCGCTCCACCATCTTTTTGGGAAAGCTGGTGCTGTCTGGTAGCGGCAGCTACCGCCACATGTCGTCCCGAAACCGGCCTGTCCGCTTTCCATCCCCTTTGCGCCGATCGCGCGTCAGCGGATCGACAATCCGCGTCCGTCGCACCGATTGTGGTTTGTGTCTCATCGATCGTGCGCCTGCCGCGTTGATCTGTCTCAGGCAATGTGAGCCGAAAACCACCCATTATTGCGCGTCCAGCTGATCATCATTGCGAGCCGCTACACCTACCAGTGGCGGACCGGCGGCACCGAGGACCTTGGACTGTTCGGCCGGGCGGCGATGCTCGTGGGCGGCTGCTGCGGCGCCTACGTCGGCTTCCGCGGCAGCTGGCTGTGGGTGGTCCTCTTCCTGATCGGGGGCGCCCTGTACGTTCTCCTCTCCTCCGCACGGTGGGTCGTTGGAGGCGGTTTCTGATTCCGCAGAAAAAGGCGTCGTCGCCCGACCTTCCTGATCCCGTTCGCATCCTGCCCCCGTAGCGTCCTCCTGAACGAACAGGAGACGACGCATGGCGCCCAGGCGCTTCCCCCACCCAGCCGCGTTCGGGCTGCTTGCCCTGCTCGCCGGCTGCGCCACCACGACCGTCGCGCCTGACGTGGACGCGGTCGGGATGCCCAACGTCGAGGTTGCGTTGCAGCGCAGCCTCGACCGGGTGGACCGCACCATGGGCCAGCTCGGGCAGTATGGCAGCACCGGTCCACTGCGGCCGGTGGCACCTGCCGAGCTGCAGCGCCTGGTGTCGCTAGCCTGGAGCGGGCCGCTCGATGAGGGCGTGAGGACCCTCGCCGACCGCATCGGCTACCGCTTCGTGGTCACGGCGCCGTCCC
>JAABUY010005412.1_pt1 | contig 12860 bp, 17 predicted proteins | sample 5560271 | NCBI WGS metagenome assembly JAABUY01 (sample SAMN10711886, study PRJNA513374) | rock metagenome | isolation source: Antarctica rocks | place: Antarctica: Victoria Land, University Valley
CGGCGGCGCCGCTGCCGCGGGACCGCACCGCGGTCTGCCCCGCGCGGCGCGGCGCGCAGCCCTGCCGCTGGCGGCACGAGGCGGCGGGCGTGGAGCCGGTGGTGCCGCCCGCGCGCGCGACGCAGCTACGCCTGAAGGCGCTGGTGCGCACGGCCGGCGGCGGCGCGGAGCTCAACGCGCTGGAGCCGAGCAGGCGGGCGGCCGAGCCGCCGCCGCGCGGGCTGCCGCCACTCAGCTGACCCTGTGAGTGCTTGCCGCCTGCGTTGTGCAGGTTAGTGCAGGTCCATCAGGTTTGCATTGTCGCGGTGCACAAGCAGCCTGTCGGCTGATCAGGGCTTCTCAGCCGTGCGACTCTGCGGCGAGGCCACTAGGGCAGGGTAGATCGTGCTCCTTCGTTGGCAATCAGGCAGGCAGCAAGCAGTGGTTGCACTGCCGCGGTGTAGGCGCAGAGACTCGCGCCATGCGGGGAGAATAGTCTATGCGCCTAACGCCTTCAAGTAGCCGTTGTCCTCGCATGACTAAAAGGGAGTAAACAAGGGATCGTCAAGCAGACGTATTCAAAGTGCGCATTTTGCTGGTACCAAGACGTCAACCGTAAGTGCACCACTGCGCGCTGCCGCCTGCAGCAGCCGCATCTGAGCGCAGGCAGGCGGCAATGTACGGCACTAGAAACGTTGACTGGAAGGAGGCTTTCTCTGTTGGCCTGCTGCGCAGCGACGGCACGCCATTTCTGGTTATCGAGGACGATGATGGTGTGCAGCACGTTGCGGCACCCCCCGGCGCGGTGCGCACTGGCGCTTCAACGAAGCGCAAGCGCTGTCCAGAACAGCTGTGCTTCGTTTGAAGGGTCGGTTGCCGCCCAGCGCGTGGTGCTGGAAGCGACATTCCCTGGATGCCAGAACTTTGCTGCCTGGCTGCAAGACATCCGTTGTCCTGGCTTTGTACCTTGAAATGTGGCGCAACCCTGACGTGCACTCTTAAGCTGCTTGTGTCCCCGCAGACCTTTAAAATCTGCGTCGAGAGGCGAGCTGACTTTGCTCACGCACGGCTCCCGCACGATGCTGTCGCAACTGTGAAGCTGGACGGCCGGTCCCCCGGGTCTGCCAGGCCTCGCGCTTGCTGTGACTGCTGTGCAGTGTGTGCCAGGTCTTGCTGCTGAAGACAGTCATTCATGTGCTGCATGGCAAGCACACCACTTGTGCGAGAAAACCTGGCTGTCGACCAAGCGTGACGCACTCCTACACCGACCAGTGTTATGTACCGCGGCGGTGCTTATCTAAGGCGTTGCGCAGGTATGGTGTAAACTTGACCAAGAGCTGTCCAAGGTTCGTGCTGGAGGGCTGGTTGGTGAAAGACGCGAAGCTGGGGTCGCGCCTCGCCGCCTTCAAGTTTGCACGACCTCAGGCGCGCGGCAGCAGCAAGCGCTGGCTCTCCGGCACCCATGCCCGCGCTCGTGAGCGGTCTCACAGTGTGCTGGCGTGAGCGCAGAGCGGAGGTGAGGCTGGCCCCGGCCGGCCCGCTGCGAGCCCGGCCGGAAGTGTCAGCGCGACGGTAAGCTTTGTGACACTGGGCGGCGAGAGCACATCCACTGTCAGCGAGTATGCGCCCGCACCAACGGTGGCCACGCCTGCTGAGGGGTGCGTACGGCGCATGGTCAGCACGTTCACGTGCACCTGTGCCATGCATGCCGTAGCACGCCTCAGCATGCCGCAGCACGCCTCTGGCAGCCTGACGCCCTGCTGATACCTGCAGGAAGAAGTTTTTCAATGCGGCGAGCCTGGTCGCAGAGAAGGGCGACCATGTGCAGCTGGAGAACGATTGGTGAGTTTTGTGCCGCCCTGACCCTTCCCCTCATGGCCTGTTGGTGTTGCCTTGCTCACAGCCGGGTGTGCGGCAGGACCCGCAAGCCTCTCCACACCTACACAGTCCTGGCGCACGCGGCAGACCTGTCTCTGCGCTACGAGCTGCCAAGTGCGCCCTGCCACGCGGCCCTCCCGATCGCGCTGCGCGCACAGACAGCTGTGGAGTGTGGCCCATTTGTCATCCCCTGTTCCTGTTAAACCGCATGCGCGGCAGGCACACTGCTGGCGCGCGGCCTGCTGGACCTCAGCATCCCGGCGCACAAGGCGGCGATGGACGCCGAGGTGCCGCCCGCGCCAGAGGCGCGCGTGAAGCGCGAGCGCGAGCGCGGCGGCGGCGGCAGCGGCGGCGACGCAGCGGCACGCATCAAACGCGAGCGTGCTGCCGCCAGGGACGTGATTGACCTGACGGGGGAGCCCCGGAGACCGCCGCCGGACCCTCTTCTGGAGGCGCGCCCCGCTCAGAACACAGCCTTGCACGCGTGTGCGCCCTTTGGAGGCCTCTCGGGCAGGCGGAGGCACGCGCATGGCAGGGGCCACTCTGCACTGCGCTCGTGCCTGCTAAACAGCTGCTTGCAGTGCAGTTGTGGTGTGTATGTGCATGCCTGGTGGCTATCTGGGGCGTGGGCCGCACTGGGAGTGGACGGCTGCGCGAGTATGATCTCTGGGACTACTGGGGGAGGCAGGTCAGCATGCTCTCGGAGCTGGGCAGGATGCCGGAGGACTGTATTACACTGAGCGGAAGTGGCGCGGGGTCCTGTGCGTGCAATGAAAAGACGAGCAAGCTATGCAGCAGCGCCGGCAGGTGGCCTGCGACCTGACTGCAGAGGCGGAGCAGCCGGAGTGGACTGTGCGCAAGCGGCGGCCAGAGGATGTTGGTTGACTGGCTGGCAGGCCGGAGCTTGCCATGGGTATGCTATGCCATTCAAGTATCCAAGTCTCTGGGTCCAAGGCCCTAGGTGGTCACCCCTGGATGAACCAGACCGCTACTTTGATGTGCAGCCTGTATGCATGCACCTTGACCTAGCTATCGCAGTGCTCCCTGTCACTTGCAGTGCTGACCCTGTCTTGCAGCAAGCATGGACCTACGACCTGCACCACAGTCTGTCCTGTCTTGTCAAAGTCTGCTTGTGATGTCTGTGCTTGTAATGCTTGTATGTCTGTGCAAACTTTGAGAGATCAACTGCTGGAGTGCAGCTCCAGGAAGCTTTTACAATTGATCGACTTGCCAGCCAGCTGCAATCAAAATATGTGCAGGCACTTCTTTTATGCCCAGCGTGAGTTCCTCTCTGTAGACACAGCCAGGCAGCTGTTTCTGAAGCTCGTCTTGGCTGCGTGCTGCGGACCGCAGCAGTCCTTCCTGTGCAGGGCTTGAGCGCCGATGCGTCTGGGTGCTCACTCCACCACACGTGTGGTGGATTGGGAAGAGCAGTTCTCGGTATGCCTGCTGCGCAATGACGGCAGGCCATACATCAGCGTGCCCGACGATGATGGCGTGCAAACTGTTGCGGCAACCCCCGGCGCGGTGCGAGCTGCCGCGTGCGCAAGCGCTGGCATAGGTGCTTCCGTCCTGCATTGCGCCCAGCGCTCATCACGACTGGCCCCGCATACGACAGCTTTGCAGCGTGGTTTGCATGGCGAGCGTGCTGCAAGCGCTGTCCCTGCAAGCAGCTCAAGCGCAGCCAACGCGCGGCTGACAGCGGCGTGCATGTGCGCAGACCTTCACGATTTGCGTTGAGCGGCTGGGCACCGTGCCGCTGCCGCACGATGTCGCCGCGCACATCAACCTGGACGGCCGGCGCACCGGGTCTGCTGCCCGCGTACTTTCCAGCTCGTATGTTGCACGCCAAGCTTTGCTTGTGCCGACGCTCTGCAAACACAGCACGTCAGGCACGCTGGTTGCGCGGCTGTGCTTGACTGCTAGCGCTTCCTAGTCAGCGCCGCACTGGCCCGTGCGCACACCCTCCCGCCTGTCATGCGCGAGCGCGGCGCAGGCACTGGGGCCACCTGTCCAACACGCGTTCACAGACGGTGTTGAGGGGCTGGGCGGAGGCGGGCGCTGGAGTTGACCACATCCTGGCCTTCACGTTTGCACGGCCTGAGGCGCGCGGCAGCAGCAGCACCAGGTTTCAGTCATGACCGAGGCGCAGGGTGACAACAATCCAAGTGCGTCTATGCTTGCGCAGTACGTCGAGCACGCTGGGCCCGGCCTGCCTGCCGCACGGAGCCTGGCGGGGAGTGTCGCCGTGACGCTGGACTTTGTCGAAACGTACCGGAGAATGCGCACCGACACCCGCGCGCGCGAGCGCGCGCCGAAGGTGCCCAAGCCTGCGGAGGGGTGCGCGCGCCTGCAGCTGGCCCCAGGCGCGCGCGCGCGCCGCCACATAGACACAATATGCTTTTTTAAAACGGACCGCAGCCTGACGATCGACTGGCGCCTGCAGGAAGAACTTTTTTGGGGTGGCCAGCCTGGTCGCTGGGAAGGGCGCGCCTGTGGCCAGGTGCGCGCGTGCTGTGCGCACATGCCCCGCGCCTTCCCCAGGCATCCCGGACGCATGGGGTGCCGAGAGGGGTGCGCCAGCCCTGCCTGACCCTGTGCGGAAGCGCGCGGCAGTTTCAAGCGAAAGAAGACGACGTATTGCAAGAGGCTGGCGCACGCGGCAGACCTCTCTCTGCGCTACGAGCTGCCGAGTGCGCGCCCTCGCGCGACCCGCCCAGCTGCCCCCGGCGCGCCGCGCGCTTAAGCGCTTCTGGAGCATGCCCCACTTGTCAGCCCCTGTTTTGTGAATACCGCGCCAGGCACGCTGCTGGCCCGCGGCCTGCTCGACCTGAGCATCCCGGGGCACAAGGCGGCGCTGGATGAGGAGCTGCCGCCCATGCTGAACCCGGACATGAGGCGCGAGCGCGCGGCCGGCGGCGGCGGCGGCGGCGGCGGCGGCGGCGGCGGCGGCGGCGGCCGCCGCGGCGGCGATGGCGGCGTCGGCGTCGGCGGCCGCGGCCGTGGCAGCGGCGGCGGGGCGGCGGCGCGCGTCAAGCGCGAGCGCGGGGCCGCCGGGGGCGTGATCGACCTGACGGGGGCGCCGCGCGGGCCGCCGCCGGACCCTTTGCTCGAGGCGCGCCCTGCTCAGAGCACGGCTTTGCACGCGCGTGCGCTCTCTGCATGCGGGTGGCAGGCGAAGGCATGCGCACAGCGGGCCCCACTCTGCGCCACGCCGGTGCTTCCAGTGCGGCTGGTTGTGGTGCAGTGGCGGGGCATGCACATGGGGTTAGGGTAGGATTAGGGTTGGTGAGTATGGGCGCTTTGTGATCTCAATAGCTTCCTGTGCTAAGCCCGGGAGGCAGGGACACCCTGGTGGAGCAGCAAAGGACGCCAGAGGCCTGTGCCGCACTGTGGCCTGTGGCGTGGGGGTCCTGCGCCTGCAAAGCAGCAGGCAGGCGAGCGTGTGCAGCGGCGCTGGCAGGTGTGCTGCGACCTCACGGCAGAGGCGGAGCAGCCGGCGTGGACCGTACGCAAGAAGCGGCCAGAGGTTATCAGCGAATCACTGTGGGCGCGCAGTGAGCCTGCCATGGGGTGCATCGTGGGGGGGATTCAGTGCCTGAATTGCTCAAGGCCCTGCGCCTGCGAGCGACGCTGGGCGCGGCCTGGCAGCGGACGTGGAGGCACCTGCCTGGTCTGCGCGCAGCGCGGCAGTCGAGGGGGGGAGGGGGGGGGGGCGGGGCTGCGCACGGTCTGCAGGCCAGTATTTTGGACGGTGTCAGACCGGCTGGAGACACTCGGGGCGGGGGAGGGGCTGCCGCCGGGCTTGCAGCGCGGCAGGCATGCCAGGGTTTCAGGCGAGTGCAACCCTCTGGGACAGCTGTGATTCACGCCTGTGTACAATTACAGTGAGCAGCTTGCTTGACAAGCAGGCACGGACAGTGCGTGGCTCTCGTGCCTGACACATCCGGTGCCTGAGACAGGTGACACCGTTATCAGGACCCTGGAGTTGTCAATTGTTATTCATCTGCGACTGCAGTGCACAAGTTTTGCTGCTGTTATCAGCCAGCCAGATCCAGACACCTGTCGCGTGGTGTCTGTCAAACCTCTCGGATTCTGTGAAGCCCTGCCTTCAGTGGATGCACCCGTCACTAAGGAGAGCGACCATGTAAGCACAGCCTGACACAAGCCATGTTCAGCTGATGGGCAGGACGGCCACGGCCTCCCGCTCACTCCAGCGCAACCTTGATGCCAGACAGCAAGTAGCCGCCGGTTGCCGACATGCTCATGGCCGGGTGCGTGCGCGCTGGCAGCACCTGCCACTCACGCCAGAAGCTCTCCTGCAGCGAAAGCGCGACCGCCTGGCGCCGGGTCTGCGCGCGCGCGCGCGCCCCAGAGCGCTGCAGGCCCGCCCATGCCAGAACACGCTCCCGCGCTGCAGGCCCGCCCCGCGTCAGGACGCGCCGCAAACCCCGCCTCGCCCCTGGCACACCATGTCTTCAAACACACCACACCGCGGCAGCGAGAACCTCAACACATTACATTCTCTGGAGCAAATGTCTCCATATCTCCCGACACTGCCAGTCAGATTGCTACATGGACATGTCTGGCACGAGGTCCGGCATGCAAGCTTACTCAGTCGAGCACTGGCGGCACGACACGTATGTTCTCGAGCCGATGCATGCGTCCATGCATGCTGGAGCACTGCTGCGCGCCCTCCACGCAGCAGTGCGGGAGCACGCCACAGGTATCATTGCAGCCAGCCCACAAGACCAGCATGGTTCACCGCCAGCCCATCATGCCAGCACAGTGGGGCGCGGGCCAGGGCGCGTTCCCCAGGCGGCACACTGCAACGGGCAGCGCGCGGGCGGGCGCGCCTGCAGCTCTTGCATCGCGTCAGCGAGCGGCTGCAGGAAGGGGCACCAGACCGCGAGGGCTGCCGAGGGCGCCAGCAGCGGTAGCACTCGCTGCAGCAACGCCGCCGGGTGCACGCCTGCGCGCCGCCATTGGCGCGTCTCAGCCGGCGACGCCCTTGGCAGCATACTAGCGGACAACTGTTTCCTGCGCGCCGCTGTGACCACAGAACATGTACCGCATAGGGCCGGCGGCCGAACCACTCGCGCAGCATGCAGAGTGGGAGGCGGACGAGGCTGCAGCATGCGCCCCGAGCGGACCGGCATGCGCGACGGCCGCGCGCAGGCCGATAGGCGCGCACCGGGCGCTGCCAGCACGCAGCTGTCAAACCCGTGGCGCACGGCGAGCCGCACGGCCGCCGGCAGCTCCCTTCCCTGGCCCTTGGCGCCCCGGCCGCCGCTCGCGCCCTGAGCGCGGCTCCCGCGGCCCCGGCCTCGCCCGCCGCGGCTGCCGCCTGTCGCAACTGCCTCGTGCGCGGCCTCGCCGGCAGCAGCCTGACCCGTGGCGACCAACCCCGCGCCAGGGTGTAGCGGCGGGTCGGCGGCGGCGCCGGTGGCAGCCGGGACGTCAGGCGCCGCGGCCTGAGCAGCGGCGCCTGCAGCCTCGGCCGCTTGGACGGGCGCGCCAGCGGGCGCGGCGCCGGCGCCTGCGCTGCCAGGTGAGCCGGTCAGCCTCCCAGCCAGGCGTCCCTGTTGCCCAACCTGGTTGGGCCCACATGGGACATGCCCGCGTCACCACGAACACACCGGCCGTCAATGTGTCTGCCAAGTCTGGAACTCTTGTCACAGCACCTGAGGCGCGCCATGCGCACCTAGAGCTGCGCTGAGCGGCGCGGCGCCGGCGCCGGCCTCTCCGGGCGCTGACTGCAGCTCGGCCGCTCCTGCGAGCATTGCCGCGGCTGTGTCGCGCGCTGCTGCGCCACCCGCATCCGCTTCCTGCATCCAGCGCGGCACGCTCGCAGCTAGCACTGGCGTCTCATGTATCAAAGCGCAAGTGCGGCGCTGGCCTGCACACTCGCAGCATCTCTCCACGACAGCCACATGCAGGGCCCCGCCGCGGAGCAGCGCGGCACCTCGTCGGCGCGCGCGCGCTTCGCGGACGGTGGCGCGAGCACGCACGCGCCGGCCGCGGCCGCCAGCGCGGTCTGCGGCGCGGCGCGCCCGCCCGCCGGCTCGGGCTGCGCGGGCACCTCCATCTCCGCCGCCGCCGCGCCGGCCCGCGGCTCCGCCAGGACGCTGGCGCCCGCCGCCGCCGCCAGCGCGGTCTGCGCGCCGGGCGGCTCCGGCGCCGCCGGGGCGCCCTGCTCGCCCGCCGCCGCCGCGCCCGCCGCAGGAGGCGGCGCCGCCTGAGTTTCCGTGCCAGATGGCCCCGGCGGCGCTGGCGCCCCCTGCTCTGCTGCCGCCGTGCGCGCACGCTTGGCCGGCGGCCCGGCGGGCAGCGCATCCGCCGCCGCCGCGGCCGGAGGCTGCGACACCGGGGCCGGGCTCGAGCCAGCCACAGCACTGCCGCCGGTGTGCGCTCCGGCGGCTGCTCCGTTCGCCGGTCCGCTGATGATGGGATCAGGCGCGGCGGCCGCACCGCTGGCCTCGCCCACTTCAGCAATGGCCAGCGGAGGCGCGGGCGCGCCATGCGCCGGAGCCAAGCCGGGCGCCCACAGCGCAGCGCCGGCAGCGGGCGCCGGTGCAGGCATGGCCAGCACGCCAAGCGGCAGGGCCACGAGCGGCGCTGCCGACAGCTGCATGGGCAGGCTGGCAATGACGGGGGTCAGCATCAGCGGCGCGGCGCCCGCCGCCGCAGGCGGCAGCTGCACCGCGGCCGCGACCGTGTCGACGGCGGCGGCCGTCCGCGCCACAGACGTCACGATCGCCGCCGCCGTGGCGGCCGCGGCGTTTGCGGCCCGCGCGTCGGCGGAGGCTGTCGCGGCCTCAGCCTCGGCGATTGCCGAGGACGCCTGTCGAAGCGGCAATATCTCAATCACTCAGTTCCAGGGAGCGTGTCGCTCTGGGCACCAGGCCAGCGGGGACTGTTAGAGGCAGAGCATCTCACAGCAAGCAGCCACAAGCTTACAAAGGATGAGTGCTGGAGGCAGTCGCAGGATAGGTTCCGGTAAAATAACCCTTATGGCGCGCCTGCTTGGCCGCCAGCGCGGCGTCGGCCGCGGCGGCCTCCAGCAGCGTCATCGGCGCGACAGTGACGGCCTCCGCGGCCGCGCCGCGCAGGTTGAACTGCGCCAGCACGTCCAGCGGCGGCGGCTTGACGCCCGCGTGCAGGCACACGGCCACGCCGTGCCCGCCGAGCCGCTCTGCGACCGCGCCTGGGCACAGAAATGCACTGCCTCATCCTGAGCCATGCACTGAAAATCCTTCCATTCTCAATATCCTTATGGCTGCATGCCTGCTGTGCTACTCCCGACGCCCGCCTGGGCACGCAGCAGCGCCCGACCCCTTGTGGTAGTTTAGAGACAAGCAAGTGCTGAGGCGCGCACCGGCGAGCAGGCCGCCGCAGCCGTCGGCGAGCAGCACGCGGCCGCCGGCGGCCACGTTGCCAAGCGCGAGCAGCAGCGCTAGCGCGTCCGCGCGCAGGCCGCCCGTGCGCCCGGGCGCGCCGCGGCGGTCAAAGTGCGTCTCCGCCAGCGCGCGGCCGCTCGGCCGCACGGCAGTCACGCGCGCCATGTACTTCTTCGCCTTCTTGCGCTTATACTTGTCCTGCGCGCATGCGGCAAGGCGGTTAGGGTTAGGGCTGACCCTCGGCCGCCGGCCGTCGCGCGCGCCATGTACTTCTTCGCCTTCCTGCGCTTGTGCTTGTCCTGCGCGCGTGCGGTGATGCGATTAAGGTTAGGGCTGACCCTGGTGCAGGGCGACGCGCGGGGGGAGGTGGCGCGCCCGTTGCGCGGGCCAGGCGCCTGCTTACTTCTTAAGAGGTGTCTGCAACGCATGCAGGTGCGGTGCCGCGCTCAATGGCGGGCTCGCAACCACACCTACCAGCTGCCGGTGTCCGCATGCGCAGATTCCTCCACCTGCGCCACATTGCATGCAGCAAAGCGGCGCTGCATGCGTGCAGTACGTACCATGCTGTCAGCCCTCTGCAGCGCATGCGAGCGCTTGCCACCCAACCTCCTTCATCCTCTACTCCAGCCGCACGGATCAGCGCTCCTCATCATGTGGGGACAAATATCAGGCTACATCAGGCTGCCACTGAGCAAGGGCCGGGGCGGGGCAGCCGAAAGCCGTTAATGTCCCGCGCCTGCGAGAACTGCGTCTTGTCGGCAAAGGTGGCGCTGTTGGCGACCATGGCGTCGATGATGTCCGCGCCGGCCGCCCCCGCGGCGCGCATGGCGTCCACGTCGGCCTTTGTCAGGCGCTGATTGGCGCTGTTGTTGTCCAGCAGCGCGCTGTTGTCGCGCCGGTCCGCGGCGCCGGCGCCCGCCCAGTCCGCCGCGGTCTCGCACTCCCTGGCACGAGCGTCGCCCCGTTTCACGTGCCACCGGGCACAGCATCGATCTCTTGCCATGACACCCTATTGCACGCCATGACTGTCGTGGTTTGCGCGCCGTACGATGCCTTCACGCTCCACGCCTGCAGCTGTTGGGAAGAGTCTTGCAAGTGCGTGGGTCCGCCGCAGCAGCTAGCTATATGTTGTGCTGACCCGCCGCGGCCCGCTGCCGCCCATACAGACGCACACTCGGGTGCTGCAGCGGCTCAGCAAGAGCTCCTGCGAAGCGTCACGCGGGCTGCGGCTATAGCAGCTTGCTGTACACGTGTTAGGACCCACTCACTGTGCCACAAGGTGGGCAGGCACGCGCGCTGGCACGCGCATGACAGGTATGTGCCGACGTGCTCGTGGAGGCGCGCGCCTCTGGCACGTGACCAGCACGCCATTCGCGTCCACCTCAAACTGGCTGCCCCATGGGGCACCGATGATGGGGTCGACCGCGCAGACGGCGCTGCCCACCTTTATCGTCCTGCACCGTGGCACCTGACAGTGGCCGGCAACATCTATAGCACACACTGCGAGACACGCCTCTCCTGTGAACACATGCAACAGCTAGCTTTGTGCCCAACTGCGTTTGGTCGTATCAAACACCCGCTTCCAGAGGACAAGCATTTTAAGGAGCCTGCAGGCTGCGCCGCAGTGCAGACTGCAGCGACGCTCAAGACTGCCTGCGCACGAAACGGCCAGGAAGCAGTGCAACGCACCCGCCACGCTTCAGCTTGAAGCAGAACACCTTTTCGCTGTTGATGTCAAAGATGACGTGGTCGCCATGGCGAATCAAGTTCTGGCGCTTTCCGGCCTCCATGCTTGCTGCCTGGGGCTGCTGAGCACCTGACATGTTTCTTACGGCTGGCCTGCTCACTTCGCCGCTTGCGCAACTGAGGGCTTTGCAGCACTGGACATTGAAAGGTCTCCCTGTTGGTGCACCTTTGGATTGAGACTCAGTGACTAGTGCTGGCTGTCCATGGCTCTTATGGAAATGAGGTTATCACATAAGCCTGATGGGGCTTACACCGCACATGCCAGGACAGAGTTGTGTTAACATTAGCACTGACCTATCAGACGCATCCTGCACTCCTAGCACCGCTCGCGCCCTAACCACTGCTGGGAAGGCCCCACCTCAGAGACGTCCGCATACTCCTGCTCATGCCCGGCACTACCCCCTGCCGCGGCCGCCCCTGCCGCGCCCGCGCGACCCTCCGCTGTGACCGCGCCCGCGGGACCCCCCGCCGCGGCCGCGCCCGCCGCCGCCGCCCTGCCGCCCGCCGCGCTGCCGCCCGCCGCCGCGGCCGCCGCGGCCGCCGCCGCCGCGCGCCGCGCCCCGGCGCCCCGCCCACGCGCTGCGGTGCAGGTCGGCCGTGCCGAGCGCCTCCCAGGCGCCGCGGCCGGCCGCGCCGCGCGCGCGCACCTTCTTCACGCGCCCGCGGTCGTACTCCGCGTCCCACTCGTCGCGCGGCCGTGCGGCCGGCGCCTCCGCGCTGGCCGGCGCGCGCGCAGCGTGTCAGCGCGCGCAGCCGGCACGCAGTTGCGAGGGGTGGGGAGCAGCGTGCGCCGCTCTGGGCAGCGCGCTCTGCCCGGCCCAAGGCAAGCAGCCAGGTATGTGCAACGCATGCACGCATCAGCTCCGTGTATTGTTAATGCAAGCCCGGGCAGCACAACCGCAAGCCACCCCGACCTAGGAATAGGCAGTTCTAGCCTCTTTCGCATATGCCAGGGCGCGAGCTTGATGGCGCTCAACCAGCTGGGACACCCGCATGTCCGCCTGACGCAAACCCTCTGCAGGGTCCCATGCAGTGCCGCAGGAACGGCACCTGAGCAGCTGGTCGGCGGCGCGCACGGCGTCCGCGTCGGCGGTCTCCCAGCGCGCCACGCCGGCCGCGCCCGCACCGGCGCCGCCAGCATCCTGCGGGCCGTTTACGCACATGGGGCTTGCATTGCATGCAATGTCGCGTGATGTCAGGGGGTTCAGCGGCGTGGCGAGGAGTGTGGCGACGACCGCATTGTCGTAGATATGCAAGGCCCGAAAAAAGTTGAGCTGGCACAGCAGCAGCGAGGGATGGTGCACCTGCAGATATGCGCGCACTGCCTTGGGGTCGCTCGTGCGTGCGCCGCCGTTGCTCACGCCGGTGCTGTCAACCCCGCCGCCGCCGTTGCCGCCGCCGCTGCCAGCCCCGCCTAACGCGCCTGCGGTGCCAGCTTGCGCCGCCACGGGCAAGTGCGCCGCCGGGGCAGCGGGGCCGCAGACAGCAGCCGCATGCCCATTTGCGCGCGCCGCGCGCGACGGCTCCCGCAGGACTCCGCGCTGCGGGTGCGACGACGGCGACGCCGCCGCCGCGCCTGCCTCGTCAGCGTCGCCCGGCGCGCCGCCCGGCGGCCGCGGCGGCCAGTCCGGCGCCGAGACGACCGGGCTGCTGTCGGCGGACCCGCCGCCGGCCCCGCCGCGGCCGACCCCGTCGCCGCCGTCGTCGCTATCGGTCGCCGCCGCCGCAACGTGCGCGCCGAGCGGGGAGTCCACGGCGCAGGAGCGCAGCCGGCGCTGCGCATGCAGGCTGCGGATCGTCTGCCAGCGGCCCCAGCTGCCGCCGAGCGCCGCGGCGGCCTTGGGCGACAGCGGCGCG
>JAABUY010005413.1_pt1 | contig 12860 bp, 12 predicted proteins | sample 5560271 | NCBI WGS metagenome assembly JAABUY01 (sample SAMN10711886, study PRJNA513374) | rock metagenome | isolation source: Antarctica rocks | place: Antarctica: Victoria Land, University Valley
CGCTGACGATCGAGCACCGGGTGCCGATCCTGATCACCGCCATCGGCATCACGCGGGAGGTGGTGGACGCGATACACGGCTATGGCGGGCTCGTGTTCCATGACGCGGTCAACATGCGCCACGCCAAGCGCGCGCTGGATGCAGGCGTCGACGGCGTCATCGCCGTGTGCAACGGCGCGGGCGGGCACGCCGGCCTTTACAACCCGTTTGCCTTCATCGGCGAGCTGCGGCCTCTGCTGGGCGACAAGGCGCTGATCCTGTCCGGCTGCATGGTGGACGGCGGCGCCATCGCCGGCGCCATCGCGGCCGGGGCGGACCTCGCCTATGTCGGCACGCGCTTCGTCAACACGGCCGAAAGCATGGCGTCCGACGGCATGAAACAGATGGTTATCGAGTCGGACATCGATGATGTCGAGTATTCGGCCGAGGTGGACGGGGTCGGCGCGAACTGGCTCCGCCAAACCATGCCCAAGACCGACATGCGGGATGGCAACGCGGTCGGCACCATGGATGTGACGAGCCTGTTGGGCGAGCAAAAGCGCTGGCGCGACATCCTCAGCGCTGGGCAGGGCGTGGGCTCGACCCGCGACACGGTTCCGGCGGCCGAGCTGGTGGCCCGGCTGGAACGCGAGTTCCACGCGGCTGCCGACCGACTCGGACGCATGGTGGCGCCTCAATCACGCGCGGCGGCCTGACGCATGGACGTGCTGCTGGAGATGCGTGGCCCGGCGGCGTGGGTCACACTGAACCGCCCGCGGGAGCTGAATGCGCTCAGCCTGCCGATGATGGAGCGGCTGGCGGGCATCCTCGACGAAGCCGAAGCTGACCCGGCGGTTCGCTGCCTCGTCCTCACCGGCGCGGGCCGGGCGTTTTGCGCAGGCGCGGACTTGAAGTTCATCCACGACATGCCGGCCGAGAGGCGCGACGCCGCCACGATGGCGTTCCTGCGGCAGGCTTCGGCGCTGATGTCCCAGGTAGAGGCGTTCCCCAAGCCGGTGATCGCCGCGGTGAACGGGATCGCGACCGCGGGCGGGCTGGAACTGGTGCTGTGCTGCGACCTGGTGGTCGCCGCCGAAAGTGCCCGGCTGGGCGACGGCCACGCCAACTACGGCCTGCTGCCCGGCGCCGGCGCTTCCGCCCGGCTGCCGCGCCGGGTCGGGCTCGCGCGCGCCAAGCACCTGTTCTTCACCGGCGACCTGCTGCCTGCCGCCGAGCTGATGGCGGCCGGGCTGGTGAACAGCGTCGTGCCCACCGCGGAGCTCGACGCGGCGGTCCAGCACCTGGCCGAAAAGGTCGCGGCCAAAAGCCCGATCGGGCTGCGCCACATGAAGGAGCTGGCCAACGCTGCCGCCGAGGTGACCCAGGAGGAGGCGCTGCGCCAGGAACTGGCCGTCAACGAAGGCTATGCCCGCACCTTCGACCGCAACGAGGGCCTCGCCGCGTTCAACGAACGCCGGCCTCCCGTCTTCCAGGGCCGCTAACCGTCAGGATCCTGCCATGACAGAAGACATCTTCATCGTTGGCGCCGGCATGACCGCGTTCGGCAAGATGCTGGACCGCTCGGTCAAGTCGCTCGTGGCGGAGGCTGTGAATTCCGCGATGGCGGATGCCGGCGCGACCATGGCCGACATCGACCTGGCGCTGTTCTCCAACACCACGCAGGCGATCATGGAAGGGCAGCACGCGGTGGCCGGGCAGGTCGCGCTGCGGGCGATGGGGTTTGCCGGGCTGCCGATCATCAACGTGGAGAACGCCTGCGCCAGCGCCAGCACCGCCGTCTACCAGGCGGTCGGGATGCTGCGCGCGGGCATATCGGAGGTGGCGCTCGCGGTCGGCGTCGAGAAGATGCACGACGTGGACAAGCACAAGTCCTCGGCCATCTTCGACGGCGCGTGGGACGTGCATGAGGCGGACAAGGTTCTGGCGGGGCTGGCCGACATCGGCGCGGGCGTGTCCCCGCCCGAGGGAACGCCACCCGGCGTGCGCGCGCCGTTCATGCAGCTTTATGCGTCCATGGCCCGCGGCCACATGCGCGAGTTCGGCACCACCCAGCGTCAACTGGCGGCGGTGTCGGCGAAGAACCACCACCATTCCACCATGAACACCTTGTCGCAGTTCCGGAAGGATTTCTCCATCGACGAGGTGTTGGCCGGCCCGGTGATCGCCTGGCCGCTGACGCTGCCCATGTGCTCGCCCATCAGCGACGGCGCGGCGGCGGCCATACTCTGCACCCGGCCGGCACTGCCGCGCTTCCCGGGAGCGGTGCCGGTGCGGCTGCTGTCGAGCGTGCTGACCAGCGGCAGCGACCGGGCATGGAGCGAGTTCGACCGGCACTTGTGCCGGGTCGCGGCGCTGAAGGCGTTCAATGAGGCAGGGGTCGGACCCGGTGACATGTCGGTGGCGGAGGTGCACGACGCCTCGGCCTTTGCCGAAATCGTGCAGATCGAGAACCTCGGGCTGTGCGAGATCGGCCAAGGCGGCTGGATGAGCGAGCGGGGCGAAACCAGCCTGGGCGGGCGCATCCCGGTCAACCCGTCGGGCGGGCTGGAATCCAAGGGCCACCCGATCGGCGCGACCGGGCTGGGGCAGCTCTTCGAGCTCGTGCAGCAGTTGCGTGGCCGGGCGGGGCCGCGCCAGGTGCAAGGGGCACGGTTCGCGGTGGCCGAGAACGGCGGCGGCTTCCACGGCGTGGAGGAAGCCGCCGCCGTGGTAACGGTGCTGGCGCGGGAGGACGCATGAAACTCGCAGGCAAGGTCGTCGTCGTCACCGGGGCGGCCTCCGGGCTGGGGATAGATACCTGCCGCGCCCTGGCCGCGGCCGGTGCGCGCGTGGCCGGGCTGGACCGGGACGAGGAAGGGCTGGAACGGCTGGCCGACGAGCTGAAGGGCAACGTCGTCACGCAGGTGGCCGACGTGACGGACGCGGCGAGCGTGCAGGCGGGGATCGACGCAGCGCTGGCGGCGTTCGGCGCGGTGCACGTGGCCGTCAGCTGCGCCGGGATCGGCAATGGGGCCAAGACCGTGTCCCGCGGTGCGCCGTTCCCGCTGGATACTTGGAACAAGGTGATCGCGGTCAATCTGACAGGCACCTTCAACGTCATCCGCCTCGCCGCGGTGGCGATGCTCGCCAACGAACCGGACGCGGACACCGGCGAGCGCGGCGTGATCGTCAATACCGCATCCGGCGCGGCGACCCAGGGCCAAGTGGGCCAGGCCGCCTACAGCGCCAGCAAGGCCGGCATCATCGGCATGACGCTGCCGGTCGCGCGCGACCTGGCGGAGCACGGCATCCGCGTGGTGACGATCTCGCCCGGCCTGTTCGAAACGCCGCTGGTGGCGGGTCTGCCGCCGTCCGTCGCCCAGGGCATCATCGACAAGAGCATCCTGTTCCCCCACCGCATGGGCCAGGGGCGGGAGTTTGGGATGCTGGTGCGCCACGTCGTGGAGAACACTTACTTCAACGCCACGACCATCAACCTCGACGCGGGCGCCAGGATGGCAGCGCGATAGGAAAAAGCAAGGTCGGCGGACATTGGCTGCGGGCAAGGCGACCGCCCGAGCCGAGTTGATCGAGGCAATGGCGCCCTACAGATAAACCAAGGAAAGACCTAGATGGACAAGTTGAAATTGACGGTTCGGGTGCTCTGCATCATTCCTTTCTTCACGGGAGTGGCTGACATCCTCTATGGCGAGGGCCTTCTCAACATTGCCGGGGCGAGATTGGAGAACGCTGCAAACGACCCCGTCCTCAACAGCCAGATTGGTTTCTGGGGCGCAATTTGGCTCGGCTTTGGTTTTATCCTATGGCGGGCAAGCACGCATCTGCGCGATGAAGCAGACCTGTTCCGCCTTCTGTGCGGCACCTTGGTGCTCAGCGGCCTGGCCCGCCTTGGTTCTATGATGATGTATGGATTTCCCGGACCGATACTCATGTTCGCGATGGCGGTCGAACTCGGCGCTGGAACGGGCCTCCTCCTTTGGCACGCATCTGCTCTGAAGCTTCCAAACATGAGTCGGGCGGTAAGTTCCTAGCGATCAAAGCTCTCGATCCCCGTTATGTCGCGCGACCTCTTGCTGGATCACGGCGAGGAGGCGTGCGGGATCATGCATCGGCATCGTGCGGCTGAACCGGCGCATCAAGCCGGCGCAGCCCCATATGGGCTGTGCACTAAACCCCGTGGCTACCACCGCCGGATCGCGGCCGCCCTGACGTCCGAAGCGCGTACTCAACTGGCCGCCTTGCTCGTGGTGCCCGCGGGCGCTACCCGGTCTGGATGGGACCAGGTCAGCGGGCAGCAGCGCGGCGCCCAGGCCAGACCCGACCAGCGTCTTGATCGCCTCGACGCTGTCCAACTCCATCACCGGCCGGGGCGTGATGCCCGCGCGGCGGAACCAGGCATCGGTGACGGCACGGGTGTTCCCCCCGGCCTCGTACAAGATCAACGGCAACCCGCCGGGCTGCGCCGCCGTGACCGGGGCATCGCCCGCAGGTGCGTCGGCTTCCGGCAGCAGCGCCACGAGCGGGTCCGACAGCAGCCGCGTCGTGCTCAGTACGCGGCCGGCCGGCACGGGCAGCGTCACGAGCGCCACGTCCAGGTCCCCGGCCTCCAACTGGGGCAGCACGTCGGCCGTGTTGCCGATAGTGACAGTCACCTCCAAGCCCGGCATCGCCTGCCTCACTGCCGCCAGCACCGGCGGCAGCAGGTGGATGCAGGCGGTGGCGTCGGTGCCGAGGCGCACCCGCCCGGTGTCGCCGCGGCGGTGCTCGGCCGTGGCCGCCACGGCATCGTCTGCCGCGGCCTGCGCCCGCCGGGCCGGGCCCACCAGGGCCTGCCCGGCCGCGGTCGGGATCACCTTGCCCCCGGCCCGGTCTAATAGGCGCACGGACAGGGTGCGCTCCAAATCCCGAAGCTGCGCAGCCTGCGCGGTGCGGCAGAAGAGTTCGCAAGGGCAGCCGCCGCGCAGAACCTCATCCTGCTGACCGGAAGACGGTCGACGACGTGAGACAACTCGGAACCCGGCTATGCACCTGCGCCAGCGCCGCTTCGCGTCATAGGGCTATTTCTGGTGGCTGGGGAGACCGGCCGCTTTCCGGCGCTTACGCCAGGATAGCTGCCGTTCCTCGCACCTTCAAATAGCCACGCCCTGCACCGCCGCGGCGAGCGGTTCGAGGGCGCGCATCGTGTCCTGTCCCGGCTGAAGCAAAACCGCGGCCAGGTTCTCCTCCAGTCGTAAGCGCTTGCGGGCGCCGGGGATCGGCACGGCCGTTACGCCGAGTTCGCCGGCACGAGCAAGCAGCCATGCCAGCGCAAGCTGCGCCGGCGTTGCGCCAAGATGTGCGGCGAATTCTTCGACCTTGGCAACGAGCCGCGCATTGGCCTCAAGGTTCTCGGCTGAAAAGCGCGGAAATTGCGCGCGGGAGTCGCCTGCTGCCGTTACCGCTGCAAAGGAGCATCCGGTCAGCATACCTTAAACTTGTTTCGATCAGCGGGTTTGCCCCGCTCGTCATAGATAAGTTCCTTGGCCACCTTACGCCTGTAGGCAAACAATGCAGCGGGATCGCCGTCCGCCAGCTCCTGCAAACGGCAGCGTATATCCTGCAAAAGCGTGTTCGCCTTCGCCATCTCGTGAGGATTGAGGTTGCGATTGGGCATGAGGCTTATAGGCTCGTCCGATCCACTAAATTCTCCAGCGACCACAAGGTAGAACTCACACCCGCCTCGACCCTGGCGCATAGGCCCGTCAACTCCTATCGTGCCGCGAACGGGACGGAGGAGACGGGAATGGCGCTGAAACTGGCACGTCGCACGGTGCTCGGCGCCGCCGTGCTCGCCGCGGCTGGCCGCCGCCTCGCCTGCGCCCAGTCTGGCGCTGTCCGCATTGGCGTCCTCACCGACGAGGCCGGGCCGTATGCCAGCAGCGGCGGCGCCGGGTCCATCGCCGCCGCCCGCATGGCCGCCGCCGATTTCGGCTCCAGCGTGCTCGGCCAGCCGATCGAGATCATCCACGCCGACACCCAGAATAAGCCCGATGTCGCCGGGGCCATCGCGCGGCAATGGTACGACGAGGGCGTTGATGCGATCACCGACCTCCCGGTCACGCCCGTGGCCGCCGCCGTCCAGCAGGTCGCGCGCGATAAGTCCCGCACTGTCCTGATCACCGCCGCCGCGGTCACCGAGTTCACCTCCAAGACCTGTGCTCCGATCAGCAGCCACTGGGCCGACGACACCCACGCGATGGCCGCGGGCTCGAGCCAGGTCATCACCAAGGCCGGCGGCACGTCTTGGTTCTTCATCAGCGTTGACTTCAGCTTCGGCGCGGCGCTGCAGGCCGAAGCCACCAAAGTCATCGAGGCGAATGGCGGCGCCGTCGCCGGGACCGCCAAGTTCCCCCTCGGCAACACGGATTTTTCGTCGCAGATCGTCCAGGCGCAGACCTCCGGCGCGAAGGTCATCGGCCTCGCGAGCGTCGGCGGCGACCAGGTGAACCTCATCAAGCAGCTCGCCGAGTTCGGCCTGCAGGGCAAGAGCGGCCAAACCGTCGCCGGGTTCCTGGTCTACATCACCGACATCGACGCTCTCGGCCTCGAAGTCGCGCAGGGCTTGCGCTTTCCCACCAGCTACTACTGGGACCGGTCGGAGGGCACCCGCAGCTTCGCCAAGCGCTTCTTCGCCGAGCGCCGCGCCATGCCGACGCAGAACCAGGCGAACATCTACGCCGCGACGACGCACTTCCTGAAAGGCATGACCCAGGCCGGCACACGCGACGCCGTTGCGGTGAACCGCGCCATGCGCGCGCTGCCCGTCGCCTATTTCGGCGAAACCACGACCATTCGCGCCGACGGCCGCGTGCTGCATGACCTCACGCTGTATCGGGTCAAGGCGCCGAACGAGAGCAAGGCGCCCTGGGACTACCTCGCCCCGATCGGCAGCATCCCCGCCAGCGACGCCTTTCTTCCCGCCAACCCTGCCTGCGTGACCGCCTAGCCGGGATACGCGTTCTCCGCGCCGCCGTTCAAGGCATGCCGGCGCCTCCGGAGGAGCCATACACCTGCCCGGTGGCGTAACTCGCATCGGCCGCCGCAAGCTGCACGTAGATCGAGGCGAGCTCGGCAGGCTGCCCGGCGCGGCCGAGCGGGGTCTGGCTGCCGAACTTCTCCAGCTTCTCCTGCGTCGCGCCGCCGCTGACCTGCAGCGGCGTCCAGATCGGGCCGGGCGCCACGCCGTTCACCCGGATGCCCTTGGGGGCAAGCTGCTTCGCCAGCGACCGCACGTAGTTCGTCGTCGCCGCCTTGGTCTGCGCGTAGTCATACAGGTCGGGCGTCGGATCGGTGGCCTGCTCCGACGTGCTGCCGATGATCGCCGAACCGGGCGGCAAGTGCGGCAGGGCCGCCTTGATGATCCAGAACGGGGCGTAGATGTTGGTTTTCATCGTCCAGTCGAACTGCTCGGTCGAGATATCGAGGATCGACGCATGGGCTTGCTGCCGCCCGGCGTTGCTGACTACGATGTCGAGGCCGCCCAGGCCGCGCACCGCTTCATCCACCAGACGCTGGCAGAACGCCTCGTCGCGGAGGTCGCCGGGAATTGCCAGCCCGATCCTGCCCTCGGCCTTGATCAGCGCGATCACCTCGCGCGCGTCCGGCTCCTCGTCCGGGTGGTAGTTGATGGCGACGTCCGCGCCTTCGCGCGCATAGGCGATGGCGGCCGCCCGGCCCATCCCGGAGTCGCCTCCCGTGATCAGCGCCTTCCGCCCGGCCAGCCGGCCCGAGCCGCGGTAGCTGGTTTCGCCGTGATCCGGCTTTGGGTCCATCTTGCTGGCAAGGCCGGGCCAGGGCTGCGACTGCCGCTTGTAGGGCGGCCGCGGATATTTTGCAGCGGGATCCTGCAGCGGCGCAGGACCCGGCGCCGTCGCTCCTTGGGCCAAGGCCGGCACCGCCGCTGCAACCGCAAGGCCGATGCCGGCGCTGCCGACCATCTGACGGCGGGAAACCGGGATCTTGTCGTTCGTGCTCATGCTCTGCCTTTGCGGATGAAGGCATGCAAAACGGGCCTGATGGTGTTTCGTTGCTCTCGTCTCCAAGCCTGCTGTTCTCCACGCATTTGCATTAGCCTGCGGTGACCCCCTCCGCGTTGCACGATTGGATCGTTCATGCTCCCCACGCTTGCGATCCTGCTGGCGACTGCCGTGCTCCTGGTGCCGCTGTCGCGCCGCCTCGGGCTGGGCAGCGTGCTCGGCTACCTCGCGGGCGGCGCCCTCATCGGCCCCTCCGGCCTGCGGCTGATCACCGACGTCGGCGAGATCGCCAGCGTTTCCGAACTGGGCGTGGTCATGCTGCTGTTCCTGATCGGCCTCGAGGTGCGCCCGCAGCGCCTGTGGGTCATGCGGCGCGCCGTGTTCATCCTCGGGCCGGCTCAAGTCGTCGTCACCACCGCGGCGCTGGCCGTCGCCGGCCATGTTTTCGGCCTGCCCTGGCCGGCGGCAGCGGTCGTGGGCGCGGGACTGGCCCTATCCTCGACGGCCATCGTCCTGCCGCTGCTGGCCGAGCGCGACCTGCTCGGCACCGCTTCAGGCCGGGACACCTTCGCCGTGCTGCTGTTCCAGGACCTCGCTTTCATCCCGCTGGTCGCAGCCGTTCCGCTGTTTGCCGCCGGCGCCGCCGCCCCTGAGCACGTGTCGTGGCTGGCGCTGGGCCGGGCGGCGGGCGCCATCCTCGCCATCCTGGTCGGCGGCCGTTTCCTGATCCGGCCCGCGTTCCGCGCGATCGGCGGCGCGCGCACGCCCGAGGTGTTCACGGCCCTGGCGCTGTTCGTGGTCGCGGGCTCGGCCGCGCTGGCGAACGCGGCCGGGCTGTCGATGTCGCTGGGCGCGTTCATCGGCGGCGTGCTGCTATCCGACTCCGAATACCGGCACGAGGTGCAGGCCGACGTGGAGCCGTTCGAGGGCCTGCTGCTCGGCTTCTTTTTCCTCTCGGTCGGCATGTCCGCGAACCTCGGCCTCGCCGTCCAGGAGCCCGGGTTCTTCGCCGCCGTGGTGCCCGGGCTGATGCTCGCCAAAACGGTCGTGGCGTTCGGGCTCGGCCGCCTGGGCGGGCAGTCCAACCGGGTGGCGGCGCGTTTCGCGCTGGCCCTGCCCCAAGGCAGCGAGTTCAGCTTCGTGCTGTTCTCGGCGGCGATCACGGCCGGGGCGCTCACCCAAGCGATGTTCGACCGGGCGACGCTCGCCATCGCGCTCTCCATGGCCGCGACGCCGCTGATCTTCGCAGCCTCGGAGCGTTTCGTCGTCCCGCGGCTCGGGAAGACCGCAAAACCCGCCTATGACGCGATCCAGGACGATGGCGCACCGGTCATCATCTGCGGCTTCGGCCGGGTCGGGCAGATCGTCGGCCGCGTCTTGCGCATGCGCGGCATCGCCTTCACGGCGCTCGAGCAGGACACCGAGCAGGTCGAGGTGATCCGCCGCTTTGGCAGCAAGGTCTATTACGGCAACCCGTCGCGCCCCGACCTGCTGCGCGCGGCCGGTGCCGAGCACGCCCGCCTGCTGGTGGTGGCGCTGGACGACATGGAGCAGACGCTGCAAGTCGTCGAGGTCGCCCGGCGCACCTTCCCCAACCTCCGCGTGCTCGCCCGCGCCCGCAACCGGCGGCACGCCCACCTGCTGATGGACCGCGGCGTCAACCGCCTAGTGCGCGAAACCTTCCATTCCAGCCTGCGCCTAAGCGAGATGGCCCTGGAGGACCTGGGCGTGCCGCCGGCCGAGGCGCGCAGCGCGGTGGCGTTCTTCCAGAACTACGACGAACAGAACCTGGTCGACAGCCACGCCTTCTTCGAGGACGAGCGGCAGCTCATCCAGAGCGCCAAGCAGTCGGCGGACGAGCTATCTGGCCTGTTCGAGGCCGACCAGCGCCAGCGCAAGGCCCGAGCAGCCGAATAGCTGAGAAGGATTGGCCGTTGCCGAGGAGGGATGCGTCTGCAATGCCCTCTTCCGCTTACATGGCAGGCAGCTCAGCCGGGCAGGCGCGACCTGCCGACCGCCAGGATCTCCTCCGACAGCCCAGGATTGGCCGCCCCAACCCCCCGTGCCAGCACGAGCGTTCCAACCAACTGCGTCAGCAGTCCGATTGCGCTGGCGCGCGGCGCCTCAGACGATTCGGGGTTCTCTCCACCTCCGGCGAAGTAGGACGACATGGTCTGGATGAACATCTCGATGCCCTCCGCGTAGGCGGCCTGCATCTGCTCACCCTGTCGCGACGCATCGGCCGCTAGCGTCGGAATCGGGCAGCCCTGACCGGGATCGTCGCGGTGCGTTGGTGACAGATAGGTCTCCAGCATGGCGTTGAACGATCCCTTCCGGCCCTCGGCATCGGCCTCGATCACCCTTGCCATACCTTCAATAGCTCGGGAGAGCACCGCGGCGCAGGCCTCGGCGGCCAGGGCGTCCTTGGACTTGAAGTGGTTGTAGAAACCGCCGTGGGTGAACCCGGCCTCCCGCATCAGGTCGGCGACCCCGACGCCGTCGACGCCGCGCTCGCGAAACACGCGCGACGCCGTGTCGATGATGGACTGCCGATTCCGCAGCGCCTGATCCCTTGGTACGCCCATAACGTTGCCCCGCCCCCTTGTCTTTCTCGATGACGGACATCATTGTGCTATGGGACAATGACGATCGTCATGATGAAAATGGTCCCGCGGTCGAAAAACACAAGCGACCCGCTTTGGCTCCCCATCCAGCGTATCCGCGCAAGCCGCCGACCGCATCGACACGCGGGCAGGCTAATTTCGGGCGAGAATCCAGTCTAGGAGACACGATGACCGGCTCCATGCAGTCCGCCGACCACCTGCTCGCCAATCCCGCAACGGCTCCGGTCGGTCAACGTAGCCGGCACCGGACCTGGCCGGCGGTCGCGCTGATTGCGCTGCTTGCGGCCTCCGGAGGCGGCATGTGGGCCGTCCGGCAGCAGCGGGCGACGCCGGCGGCAGCCGCCCCGCCACCCCCGCCCACGGTGACCGTCAGCCCGCCGCTGCAGCACAGCGTCGCCCGCTGGACCGACTTCACCGGGCAGTTCTCCGCCGTGGACCAGGTCGACCTGCGTGCCCAGGTCAGCGGCTATTTGACCGAGATCCACTTCACCGATGGCCAGGTCGTGCACAAAGGCGACCTGCTGTTCGTCATCGACCCGTGCCCGTATGACATCGCGCTGCAGCAGGCCGTGGCGCAATACCAGACGGCTACGGCCGCGCTGGACCTGGCGAACAAGCAGGTCGCGCGCACGACCGACCTGACGCGCGACAACTTCGCCTCCCGCGAGCTGCTGGACCAGCGTGTGCAGGCGCAGCTCGCCGCCCTGGCCGCGATCGAACAGGCCAAGGCAGCAATCCACGCGGCACAGCTCAACGTCGAGTTCACTCGCATCACCGCCCCATTCAGCGGTCGGGTCAGCATGCGCCATGTCTCGATCGGCAGCCTGGTCAGCGGCGGGCCCGGCGCCACCGCCAGCACGCCCCTCACCAGCATCGTCTCGCTAGACCCGATCTACCTCGACTTCGACATGAGCGAGGCGGACTACCTCGCCTACCAGCGCTTCCTGTCGACGAAGCAGCCCGGCCTCGACCATACCGTGCTGGTCAGCCTCAGCGACGAGACGGGATGGCCACGTCAGGGCAAGCTGGACTTCATCGACAATGCGGTCGACCGCAGCAGCGGCACGATGCACGCCCGCGCCAGTCTCGCGAACCCCGACCTGCTGATTGCGCCGGGCCAGTTCGCCCGGTTGCGCCTGCCGGTTTCGGCGCCGCGCCCGGTGCTGCTGGTGCCCGACGCAACACTAGTGACCGATCAGTCGCGCAAGCTGCTGATGGTGGTCGCGGCCGACGGCACGGTGACGCCGAAGCCGGTCGAGATCGGCGCGCTCGACGACGACCATCTGCGCGTGGTCACCAGCGGCATCGCCGCCACCGATCAGGTCGTCATCGGCGGCCTGATGCGGGTGCGCCCCGGCAGCAAGGTCACGCCGCAGCCAGGCACGATCGCCCCCGCCTCGCCGAGCCCCGCCTTGCGAACCACCGCGTCCCAGGACTGAGGAGGCCCGGCCATGCGCCTGTCCCATTTCTTCATCGACCACCCGGTCTTCGCGACGGTGCTGTCCCTGTTCATCACCATCGTCGGCGGGGTCGCCTACTTCACCCTGCCGGTGACGCAGTATCCCGAGATCGCGCCGCCCATGGTCCAGGTGACCGCGACCTATCCCGGCGCCTCCGCCGAGGTGCTGAGCCAGACCGTCGCCACGCCGCTGGAGCAGCAGATCAACGGCGTCGAGAACATGCTGTATCTCAGCAGCCAGTCGACCGGCGACGGCAAGCTCATCGTTTCCGTCACCTTCAAGCTCGGCACCAACCTCGATACCGCCCAAGTCCTGACGCAGAACCGCGTGTCCGTCGCCCTGCCGCGGCTGCCGGACGCGGTGCAGCGGCTCGGCGTGACGGTAAAAAAGAACTCGCCCGACATCCTGATGGTGATCCACCTCTCGTCGCCGGACGGCTCGCGCGATCAGCTCTATTTGTCGAACTACGCGACCCTGCACGTGAAGGACGCGCTGTCCCGGCTCGACGGCGTCGGCGACGTGCAGATCTTCGGCGGCCGGGACTACTCCATGCGTATCTGGCTCGACCCGGACAAGGTCGCCGCCCACAACCTGACGGCCGGCGAGGTCGTGGCAGCGCTGCAGGCGCAGAACGTGCAGGTCTCGTCAGCTCGACTTTCCGCATTTTCGACGAGATTGAAGGCTCAACGTAGCACCCAGAAGATGTCCTCGTGCGCAATGAAGTCGAGAGCCTCGTCGATCGGCAGGACAGTGCGTCCGAA
>JAABUY010005420.1_pt1 | contig 12853 bp, 12 predicted proteins | sample 5560271 | NCBI WGS metagenome assembly JAABUY01 (sample SAMN10711886, study PRJNA513374) | rock metagenome | isolation source: Antarctica rocks | place: Antarctica: Victoria Land, University Valley
GGCGAAGCGCTCCTCCCAGTCCCGGACGGTCTCGTGGGTGAACGTGAAACCGCGCGTGAGGAACATCTCGGCGAGGTCGCGTAGGCTGAGTTTGTAGCGGAGCCGCCAGAGCACGACGAGGAGGGCGATGTCGGTGGGCACCTGCAGGTGGTTGAAGAGCGTGCCCGTGCGCTCGTTGAAGGTCCGCCGGCAGGGACGACAGCGGAACAGCCGGTAGCCCAACGCGGTGGCTCGTTTCAGCTCCTGTGTCGCGTCCCCTTGGCAGGACGGGCAGCCCATCGTCCCCTCCTCAGCGCATTGCTATAAAGGACTAGCATACCCGATCGACTGGGCTCCCGACCACCGTGATTCTGAGTTCTGACGCATCCCCTGGGACGACCTCGCCGCCGTCGTGTCCGCCGTCACGCTCCCGGTGCAGGCGGTCGGCGGCCTGCGCCTCGACGACCTGCTCCGGCTGCCCGCGGCCGGCGCGCCGCTCGTCGTCGTCGGCGCGCCGCTCGTGATCGACCCCGGCGCGGAACGCGCCAGCGAGGGCGACGACGAGCGCCGGCGCGCGTGCTGCGTGAGGTCGTGCGGGCCGTCAAAGAGGGGCAGGTATAACAGGTCCGCGAAAGATCGCAGCCCCGGGATCGCCGGCGTGATGCAGGCGGTCCCGGGGCCGCGGTAGGCTGCCCGCGCAACCCACGGTCTCCTTCAGCCCTGGCACCGTGACGGTGCGGCGCGGGATTGCGCTAGCGAGCGCCGTTGACCCGCGATTGGATGCGCAGGTCAGGGCACGGTCAGGGCGCGGACAGGGCGCGGACAGGACACGGTCAGGGCGCGGACAGGACACGGTCAGGGCGTCAGCCATTCGCCTTGTTGACGAACTCGGGGTCGTAGGTCTTGCTCAGGTCGATATGCTTGCCCTGGACGTCGGAGTTCGTCAGGTTCTCGGTCTTGAGCACGAACGCGGGTCCGCCCCGCGGCATCTTTCCGTCGGGGCTGTACATGGCCAACTGGGACTTCAAGGCCGTCAGGTAGAGGGCTTTGTTCCCGGCGTAGTAGTCGGCTGGCATCATGGCCGCGATCTGAGCGGCGCTGTGCGTGTGTATCCACTTGAGGGTCTTGACGTAGGCGTTCACCAACTTCTGCGTCATGTCCTTGTGGCTATTGACGTAGTCCGTCTTCATGAACACGCAGATGAACGGATAGGAGCCGCCCAGCGCAGCGCTCGTCGATGCCGGCGTACGCAGATCGACCAGGACTTTCGCGACGCCGCTCTGCACCAGACGCGAGATGGTGGGCTCGGTGGTCATTCCGGCGTCGATCGCGCCGTGCTGCATACCGGCGATAAAGGTGGCGCCGGCGCCCACGGGGATGAAGTGGACCTGGTTGGGCTGAATCCCCTTCTTATTCAACAAGATAGTGGTCAGGGTCTGGGTGCCCGAGCCAAGCTCGGTGACCCCCAGGTTGCGGCCTTTGAGGTCGCTAACCGACCTGATCTGGCTCGCCTTACTGGTGGAGACCATCTCGGCTTCGCCCGGCGCGATCGTCAACTGCACCACATCCGTCATGCCCTTGCCCAGCGCCTGGAGCTCGATCGTATGGTTGTACGACCCTGAGCCACCCTGCACCTGGCCCGCCAGCGTGGCGGTCTCGGACGACTGACCCGACGCCTCGTCGATCAACGTCACATTAAGGCCCTGCGCGCTGAAGTAGCCGAGCCGCGCCGCCAGCTCATTGGGCAGGTAGATCTGCTTGCTGATACCGCCGACCATGATCGACAAGTTCGTCGTCGCGGTAGAGCGGGTGGCGGCGACGCTGTGGACGGACGGCAGACCTGCTATGGCCACGGTCGCGGTTAGGGATAGGGCCACCGGTGTGACAAGCTTACGTATCATCCTAATAACTCCTCATTGAATCAGACATGTACAGCGACGGATACATGTCGCGTGGTATCTAGCGCGGACGAGATCGAACGACTACCACCCCCTTCCCAGTGTTCGCGGTGACGGATTGGCGGATGTCCGGTCACAGACCAACATCGGTGACCGTAGAAGGCCGCCAGCTGATCAGGCGCTTTTCCAGCGCGGTGACCAGGGCCTCGGCGATCAACGCTACCGCCGCCAGGATGAACATCGCGCCGAAGACGCCATTGATGTTGAAGGTGCTCTGCGCGGTCTGGATCATGGTTCCAAGGCCCTGGTAAGCGCCCAGGAACTCGCCCACCACCGCGCCGACCAGTGCGAAGCCGAAAGCCGTATGCAAACTGGCGATGATCCAGGTCAGGGCGGACGGCAGGATGATCTGCATCGACACCTGGCGCGACGACGCGCCCAGGATGCGCGCGTTTGCGATCAGGTTGCGGTCCGCCTCGCGCACGCCCTGGAAGGCGTTGAAGAAGACCACGAAGAACACCAGCACGACCGCCAGCACGATTTTAGAGGTTATCCCGAGTCCAAACGCGATCACGAAGACGGAGCCAAGCACCACGCGCGGGATCGAATTAGCCGCCTTGATATAGGGGCTCAACACGTCGGCCAACAGGCGGTTGCGTCCCAGGACAATGCCGAAGACAACTCCCAGCGCCACGCCGATCAGGAAGCCCAGCACGGTCTCTTCCATGGTGACGGCAATCTGTTGCCACAGCGGCCCCTGCGCCGTCCCTTTGGCCACCCACGTCACGATCTGAGCCCAGATCTTGGAGGGCTGCCCCCAGAAGAAGGGGTCGATGAAGCCGACGCGCGAGCCTAGCTCCCACCCACCCAGGAGCACGACCAGGAGCAGCGCGCGCAGGACGTTGACGACGGCGCGCCGCCGCCGCGCGGCCGTATTCGGCGCGTAGACGGGCTCGTCGACCGGGGCCGCGCCCCCGGCAACAAGTGGTCCCTCAGCTAGCAGGTTGCTTCTTGGCGCGTTCATAGCTCACCATCACCTCATCGCGCAAATCCCCCCAGATCTCCTGATAGAGCTGCGTGAAACGCGGCTCGAAGCGGATCTCGGCCACGTTGCGCGGCCTCGGGAGGTCGATCGTATAGATGCCTTTCACCGTCGCGGGGCCGGCCGTCAGCACGCACACACGATCGGCCAGGGCGATAGCCTCCTCCAGGTCGTGCGTCACGAAGACGACGGACGACGAGGTGGCCGACCAGATGTTGAGCAACTCGTTCTCCATGAGCGCGCGGGTCTGCACGTCGAGGGCGCTGAAGGGCTCGTCCATCAAAATGATGCGCGGCTCGGTGATGAGGCATTGCGCCAGCGCGACGCGCTTGCGCATACCGCCCGAGACCTGGTGCGGGTAGTAGCCCTCGAAGCCGCTCAAACCGACGCGATCGATCCAGTCGCGCGCCCGCTCGTACGCCTCTTTTTTCGACGCGCCCCGGAACAAGGGGCCGGCGGCGACGTTGTTCAGGACGCTCCGCCATGGGAAGACGGCGTCGGACTGGAAGACGTAGCCGATGTCCTTGCCGATACCCTCGACAGGCTTGCCCATGACGCGCACGTCGCCGGCGCTGGCGCGCTCCAGGCCCGCCACGAGGGTGAGCGTGGTCGACTTCCCGCAGCCGGTCGGCCCGACCACGGCGCAGAACTCACCGGGGGCGATACTGAGGTTGATGTTACGCAGGGCTGTGTAGATCTCGCCGGTGGGCGTCGGGAACCGCTTGTAGACGGACTGAAGCTCGATCGCCGGCGTCGCCTCGCTGGCCGCCAGCTGCCAGCTCGACCGTGCGTTGAGCGACGGGGACATGCTCATGGCGGACAATACCTCCTTTGGTAGTACCGCGTCGCGTCGCCTCGACCACACGTTGCCCGGTGGAAGGGAGCCACGCTGTTGGTATCATCACACCCCACACCTAAACACCGTGTAAATAGAAGCGGTCCCCGCATAAAAATTGTATAAACGTTTACCCGCAGGGGGTCGGGGGCAGGGGATAGACGGCATTTCTCTCCGCGACATCGGGCGGGAACACCGTATACGTCTTGCCGTCCGCTTGCGGTTGGACAACCGCCATCGGCTTGTAGATATTGACGCCGCGCCCGTCGAACTTGATGCGCCCGTAGAAGGTCATGATGTCCAACCTGGCGAGCCCGGCGCGCACGGCGCGGGGATCGACGCCGCCGGCGGACTCCAGGGCGCGCTGGAAGGCGACGAGGGCCGCCGTCGATTCGGCCGCCTGATAGGGCGCCTGGTCGTAGCCCGGATAGGCGGCGCGGAACGCATCGGCATAGGCCTGCGGCGTTTGCCACCGATCGTCGCCGTGATACTTGAGCGCGCTGGTCCACTGCGTCGCGCCGAAGATGTCGTTGGCCTCGGACTGCAGGATGGCGCGGAACCCCGGCAGCGAGGGGCCGACGCTGAAGCCGAGCGCCCTGGGGGCGAGGCACAGATCCCTGACCTGCCGCGCGATGAGGATAGCGTCCTGCAGGTGGCCCGCGGCGAGCAGCACGTCGGGGCGGGCGCGCTTGATGGCAAGAAGTTGCACAGCGACACTGCTCGGCTGTGAGGGATAACTCTCCCGCGCGACGACCGTCATGCCCCGCGTCCGCGCGTAGTCGGCGGCGCCGGCCAGGACCTCGCGCGAGAAGGGCTCGTTCTCGCCGAGGAGCGCGAGGGTGCGGGCGCGGGGGTCCCTGGCGAGCGCCACGGCGATGATGCCGCGCAGGTAATTCTTCGCCGGGCTGACGATGCTGAAGACATACTTGTAGTTGTGCGCGTAGATACTGTCCGCCGAGCCGTGCGGCGCGATCATCGGGACGCCGTACCGCTCGGCCAGCGGGGCCGCGGCGGATGTCAGGAGCGAACTGTATGGGCCCAGGAGGAAATCGACCCTGTCCTCGACGATGAGCTTCCTGTAGAGCGCCGCCGTGCGCTGCGGCCGCGACTGGTCATCGTAATACGTCAGCTCGACGCGGTAGCGCCGGCCGCCGATGACGATGCCGCCCTGCTGGTTGACCGCGTGGACATAGAACAGATACCCGTCGCGGGAATACGCCCCTTCGGTGGCGCGCTCTCCCGTGATCGGGATGGTGGCGCCGAAGGTGATCGTCCCGATGTCACTTGTCCCACCCGTCCCACCCGTCCCGCCCGTCCTACCCGTCCCGCCCGTCCCGCCGGCCCACGGCAAAGCGCACGACGAGAGGGCCAGGCACAGGACGGCCAACAACGCCAGCAGACGCCCACGAGCAAGCCATCTCGGCCACGCCATCGACACGTCCCTCACGCCCTTCGCCTCTCCCTCATCCTGCCCTACGACGGCGCGAACCGATAGCCGACGCCCGGTTCCGTCAGTAGATAGCGCGGGTTGGCCGGGTCGGACTCCAGCTTGCGGCGCAGGCGACCCATGTACACCCGCAAATACTCGGTCTCGTCGCCGTACTCGGCGCCCCACACCCGTTGCAAGAGCAGGCGATGCGTCAGGACCTTGCCTGGATTGGTCACGAGTTGCGCCAGCAGCGCGAACTCGGTGGGCGTGAGGCGCAGCTCGATCCCGCCCTGCCGCGCGACGTGCCCGTCCAGGTCGATCTCCAGCGCGCCAAAGGTCCGCATGCCCTCGGGTGGTCGCGGCATGATTCCGAGCGAACGGCGCAGCACGGCGCGCACCCGCGCCAGTAGCTCCTCGACGCCGAACGGCTTAGTCAGGTAGTCGTCGGCGCCGAGATCGAGCGCGGCCACCTTGTCGCTTTCGGCGTCCAGCGCGGTCAACACAATGATCGGCGCCGTCGAGCGCTCGCGCACGCGGCGGCAGACCTCCAGGCCATCCATGCGCGGCATCATGATGTCAAGGATGAGGAGGTCCGGCTGCTCGCTCTCCCACACGCCGAGGGCTTCCAGCCCGTTGCCGGCCTCCAGCACCGCGAAGCCGCGCGCGCGGAGATTACGACTGATGAAGTCGCGCAGCGCCGCTTCGTCGTCGGCGACCAAAATCCGCCGCGCCTGCGTTGTCATGTGTTCCCTCGCTCGTCGCGCCCGATCGCACTCAACAAGGCCACCTGTCCGGCGGCGGCGTAGCCCATCGCCGGCCGATCCGCCTCCCACGGTTCACCCACCGGCGGCATAAGCGGGCCGTCCGCCGCGGTGGGCTCGCGGGACGCCGGCACGGCAATGCTGGCCGGGCTGGCCGGGCTGGCCGGTACGGCGAACGAGATAGCCGTGCCCCGCGCGCCGCTCTCGGCCCAGATAGCGCCGCCGTGCGCCTCGACAAACGCCTTGCAAATAGCCAGGCCCAGCCCGGTTCCGCCGGAGCGCTGCTCGTGGCCGCGCCTGGCGCGATAGAACCGCTCGAAGATGTGCGGCAGCTCGTCGTCGTCGATGCCGGGTCCATTGTCGGCCACGCGCACGACGACAGTATCGGCGCGACGCTCGGCCGTGACGCGCACCCCGCCGTTCCCGTAGGCGAGCGCGTTGGCGAGCAGGTTGTGCAGCACGACCTCGATGCGCGCGCCGTCCACGTCGAGCGATGGTAGGCCGGCGGGAATCTCGACGACAAGGCCGGGGATCGGCGCCTGCAATCGGCGCAACGCACTGGCAACCACATTCTCGATGTGGTAGGGGTCCCGCCGTAACAGCAGCAAGCCGGCTTCGAGGCGTGAGAGATCGAGCAGATTGCTCACCAGCAGCGCGAGGCGGTCGGCCTCCGCGCTGATCGTGCGCAGGAAGGATCGCTGGTCGTCGACAGGCCAGGCGACATCGTCCTGTAGCAGCGTGGACGCGTAGCCTTTGATCGTGGCCAACGGCGTGCGCAGCTCGTGGCCGACCGCGCCGAGCAACGTCGTCTTGAAACGGTCCACGTCGCGCTCGCGCGTGACGTCGCGCAGTAGGAGCCCGCGCCCGATAGTCTGCCCCGCGTCATCATGCACGTCGAAGAGCCGCAGGTTGATCGCCTGGTCCTGGCCGTCGCGATCCCGCTCCAACAGCCACGCGGTCAGGTCGCCCGCCCGCCCGCGCCGCAGGTGGCGGTCGTAGCCGGCAGGGTCGCGCGCCGCCTTGCGCAGCTCCTCGTGGATGTCGTCGACGTGGCCGCCGTCCAGCGCCGTCATGGGCAGGCCGGTCATGGCGCCGGCGCCGGGGTTGGCATAGAGGATCGCGCCGTCGACCCCGGTAAGGATCAGGCCATCGCTCATGCTGCCCATGATCGCGGCCAGCGTTTGCTTCTCAGCCGTGGCCTGCCGGTAGAGGCGTTCGTTGTCCCGCGCGACCTCGCGGAGGCGTTCGTCGCTGCGCTCGTACAGCACGGCGTGCTCCCAGGCCAGGGTAGCATAGTTCGCGAAGGTCAGCAGCAGGTCTACCTCACGCGCGGTGAACCGCTGCGGCTGCGTGCGGTGCACCACCAGCGCCACACCGCCGGCGTGCCGGCTAATGATGGGGATCGCGAGCACGCTACGGAAACCTTCGGAGTAGGAGAGCGGGGGGAAGGGGCCGCCGTCCTCGGCGATCATCTGGACGGGGCGGCCGTCGCGCAACGCCAGCGCCGCCGGCCGGGTCACGTCGTCGAGCCGGACGCGCGTGGCGCGATCGTGGCGCTCGTCGCGGCCGTCGCTGACCAGCACGCGGAGCATACCGTCGTCATCCGGCACCAACACCGCGGCGGCCTGGACGTCGACCAGGCGCCGGACCTCCCGGATGATGGTCCGACCCACCGCGCGGGGGTCGAGCGAGTTGACCACCGCGTTCGACGTGTCGAGGAGCGTGCGCAACTCGGCAAGCTGTGCGACGACATCATGCTCCAGCCGGCTCAGCGACCGCGCCAGGCCCCCGATCTCATCCACGCGCCCCGCCAACGCGAGCGCCGTCACATGGGCGGGACTGTTGGGCGTGGGCAACGCGGCGTGGCGCGTGGCCAGCGCGTGCAGAGGCTGGACCACGCGGCGCAGCAAAACGAGCCAGAAAATCAGACCACCCAGGGCGAAGAGGAGGGCGGCGGCCGCGATCCACGTACTGAAATTGGCCACGGCTGCGAGAGCCTCGCCGCTGGGCCGCTGCGCCACGACGGCCCAACCGATGCCGGGGACAGGCGCCGCGCTGTACAGCCACTGTTCTCCGCTGGAGTCCATGCCCTGGCGCGTCGCGGCGTGGCCGGCGAGGGCGTTGGCCGCCCCCGGCAGCTCACTCAATACCGGCTGGAGCAGACGCTCGCTCTGTGGACTCGCGATGAGCCGGCCCTGGGCATCGACGATACTGATCATCAGGCGCTGCCGCGCCTGGGCGTTGATAACGGTCTGAAGCGTCGCGTTGAGGTCGCCGAGCTTGAGGTTAGTGGCCAGGACGCCGCGCAGGTGGCCGGCCCGATCGCGCACCGGCGCGGCCAGCGTCGCGACGGCGTTGTAGGTCGTGAAATCGACGATACCGTCCTCCACAACAGGGCTAGAGGCGACCCGGGCGCGCTGAAAAATGCGTTGGCCCGAGAAGTTTTCGCCCAGTGTCCGTATATCGGGCGGGAAGGAAACTTGCAGTGTACCGCGGGGGTCGAGCCAGTAGACCAGATCGACATCGTGACGCGCCGCTTCGAACGCCTCGAACGCGCCCGCCATCGCGCGCGTATCCGCGCGGCGCACGGCGTCGAGGCCGCTCAGCCCGATGAGGGCGGTACGAACACTATCTAGCTTGCCGGCGGTGTCGAGCGCGACCTCCTGGGCCAACGCAAGATCGGCGCTCTGCACCTCCGTCGTCACCTGCCGTTGAGCGACGGAGTTCACCTCGAGATAGGCGCCGAGGACGCCCGCGACAAAGAGGAGGTACACTCCGAGCAACTGCACAAGGAGCGACTGGCGCACAAAGTGGGGCATGGCTGGCGCCTTCTATCGCCTTTCCTGAGGACCATTACATCGCCGAGGATCGTCGCACCAGTAGTTATGTCAGTATACATCAACCAACCGTCGTGGCCGGAGCGCGATATGTGTGTGTCACGCGCGGCGCGACATTGTGATAGGACGATAAACGCTCATGCGCACAGGACAGGAACAGCACATCGAAGCCCCCACGATCGGGACGTTATGGCGTGTCTGGGCCGGCATCGGCCTGCAATCCTTTGGCGGCGGGGCCTCCACCCAACTGCTCATCCGTCGTGAGTTCGTCGAGCGACGCCCCGGGGTCACGGCCGACGAACTGGGCCGTTTCTGGAACCTCTGCCTGTTCACACCTGGCATCAACCTTATCGCCCTGACGGTGTTGATCGGTCGTAAGCTGGGTGGACCAGGAGGTATCGTCGTGTCGCTTGCCGGCCTGCTACTGCCCAGCGCGGCCGTGACCTGTGTGTTGGCCGCCGGGTTCGAGGTCGTCCAGCATAGCCCGCTCATCCACGCCGTCTTGCGTGGCGTCATACCGGCGACGGCAGGAATTATGGGCGTCGTCGCGTTTAATTTCGCCGCTCCGATCGTCCGGCGCGCCCAAAAAGAGGGTGTGCGATCGTTGAGCGTCAGCGGCGCCATCATGCTCGGCAGCGCGCTCGCCCTCATCCTCGTCAAGCTGCCGGCCGTCGCCGTACTGGCCGGCGTGGTCCTGCTGGGGATCGCGCTCTTCACCCCCCATAGGCATCAGGCTATCCCTACGAGGGAGGGCTCAAGGAGGCTATTTTTGCCCAACGCCCCGAAAAGGTAAAAGCTCGCATCGGCGACACCTCTGGCCCTCCTCGTCCCTCGCGCCACGACGGAAGCGTCGTGCGGAAAGTCTACTTCTTGCACATCGCTGCACTCCAGTCTCAAGCGGGGCAGCTATTCTCCCATTCGTCGTGCATAACCATTGCCAAAATCATCGTGCGGATAGCGTGCAGAGGCGCTGGCTTCTCGCCCGGCTGCGATGACGCAGGATGCTGGGCAAGATGCACATCCGTTAGGAGCTTTTTACCTTTTCGGTGCGTTGGGCAAAAATAGCCTAGTTCGGATTTTGATCGAGCCCGTCCAGGTGCCGGTACCGCTCTCGAGGCCCAGCGACATCGTCGTGTTTGATGGGATATCGTCTGTATTCAGTCGGACCGGCTCGTGCCCCATCTCTTGCAGCACCAGGATCACGTCGTCGGCATAGGCGTCATCCATCCGAGTTACGATAGGAATCTGATCCTTAGTCATACAAGCCTCTCTACCTGGTCCACTAGTCCATCGACGCTACTTTCGAACTCGTTCGGTCTCGTGCACCTCAACCTGTGGGCTTACGCGACGTCGCGCGTGCGGAGCAGGAATGCCCCGAGCGCGAGGAAGGCGACGATATACGCCGCGAGCACCCATTCGGCGTGGGTCGCGCTCACCGGCACCCCGCTGACGGGGTTCCCGCGCAGGTCACCGAATTGCACGGCGAGCGCGTCCGCGTTCGCGCCGGGGAACGCCTGATCGATGATTCTGAGCGCCCCGACTCCGTTCGCGAATTCGACGAGTAGCCCTTCGACCACGAAGATCCACACCAGCCCCAGTCCGATGGGCAACGCCAAGCCGCGCAGGAGCACAGCGAGCATCACCCCGAAGGACGACCACATCGCGAGGATGAGCCAGGAGTCACCGATCCCTTTCGCCGCGTCGTAGGCCGAGGGCCACCCGACGGACGCGCCTTCGAGGACCGTGATGAGCAGGCCTGCGCCGAGGGCTGCCGCGTACACGGCTAGCACGAGCACAACCAGCACAACGCCTAGCGCGAGTGCCCGGCCCAGATACACCGCGAGCCGCGAGGGGCCCACCATAAAGGCCGTCTTGAGCGTCCCCCAGTCGTATTCGCTGCCGGCGGCGAGAGCACCCAGGATGAGTGCAATCCCGCCGCCCTCGACCCCCAGGCCGTCGATCACCATGCGGATCGCGTTGCTCGGGAGGAGGGAGGCGAGTTGGTCGGGGATTGCCCCAGGCGTGGGCGCGCCGACTTTCGTCTGGACATAGGAGATGTACGGGAGGGCGTAGCGGATGAAGAGTATGAGAATGACCGGCAACACGACCAAGAAACGAACTGCAGGCCGCTTTGCCAACGTCAGCAAATCAGCTCGAAACGATGCGCCCATCCTACTGCTCCCCGCTGCGGAGCGACTCTGCGCCCGCCGACCGCCCCGCCGTCAGCGTGAGGAACGCCTGTTCGAGTGATCGCTCCACCCGCCGCAGCTCGACCACCTCCACCTCGGCGAGAACGAGCGCGCGGTTGAGCGCGCCGGCGCGGGCAGGATCTATGTCCACGTGGAGCGCACCGTCTTCCATTTGCACGCACTCCACGCCTGCCAGGGCATCGATACAGCGGTGGGCGGCAGCGAGCGGGTAGGCACGGATGAGCAGGCCCGGCGCGCCGCGCAACTCATCGACCGTCCCCTCCGCGACGAGTCGCCCCCGGCTGACGACGCCCACGCGGTCGCACAGTTGCTCCACGTCACCCATCTGGTGGCTGGAGAAAAGCACAGCGCGCCTGCCCCGCCCGATGTTGCGGATGAGGGCACGCATATCTGCCATCCCAGCCGGGTCGAGCCCATTCGTGGGCTCATCAAGGATGAGCAAGTCGGGGTCCTTGACGAGCGCCGCGGCCACGCCGAGCCGCTGCTTCATGCCTAGACTGTACCCCTTGAACTTATCCCGTGCGCGGAGCGCGAGTCCCACCTGGGCGAGCACCTCCTCGACGCGCTCCGCGCCGACGCTCGCACGGCGCGCGATGACGCGGAGGTTGTCGCGACCCGAGAGGTACGGGTAGAAGGCGGGCGACTCGATGAGCGCGCCCACACGCCGCAAGCCGCGCGGGCTACCGGGCTTCGCGTCGAGTACCCGCGCCATGCCTGCGGACGGCCGGATGAGCCCCACGAGCATGCGGAGTGTCGTGGTCTTACCCGCGCCGTTCAGCCCAACGAACCCGTACACCTCACCGCGGCGGATCGACAGGGTCAGGTTGTCCACCGCGGTGAGGTGTCCGTATCGCTTGGTGAGGTTATAGGTCTCCACTAGGAGAGAGTCATCGAGTGCATTCTTTACAAGTATGGGTACGGGTTTCGCTTTCGCTGTCGACGCAGTCAAACTTGCTCTCCCTTGGGCACCTGTCCATATTCATGAGATAAGAGTGAAGGCCACATCTCTGGCACCCACTACCTCCACCTCAGTGCGCCCACCTTATTCTCGCAAAGTGGTCGGTCTTCGCATAGGCTCTGGTAAGTTTCCTTATAACGGGCGTCTTGCTTCCAGCACCATCGTTTCGAACCGGCTCAACTCCTCATTGCCGATGAATTGACCGTGCCTCTCTACTCCGCGCAGCTGCTCTTCATTACTCTCGCCAGGCACTGCGGGGGCGATATCCACGAATCCCACCTCTTTCATAGCGTCGTGGAGAATCGCACGGTCGTAGAGAAACCGATGTCCCCAGTTGCGGAACGCATTATTAATAACGAAGACGGGGTTGTAAACGCGGATTTCGGGGAGGAACGCATCGGTGATAAATTCGGTGTAACGTTTTTGTGGATCAATTGGCGCCGATGTGTAAAGGCCGATCAGAACTTCGAGGCTTGGCGTCGCAATACGGATCTTGCCATCTGGTTTCAAGACGCGATAGCATTCGCGCAGTGTGCATAGGCCTTCAGCGTAAGTGAGATGTTCGATGTGGTGCTCCGAGAAAATATAGTGGAACACTGCGTCGTCAAAGGGGAATCGCTTTGTCGAGTCGAGAAAGAAAACACACGGCGAGGAGGGGGCGATATCGGTGTTAAACCAGTCGTCCAATACGTTGATGCCCGCTCCAAGCTGTAGCTTCCGTATCGCGTGGGAGGCAATATACGATGCGACGGCGTGCGAACGGGCACGCGACCATTCTAAGAGTCTGTCTAAAAAATACCCGCCATCGTGCTACGCTTCTGGGAGGACGGGCTTCGTATAACTGAAAGGGGCGGGGATGGCGGGATATCAGAGCGACTTGACCGATGAGCAGTGGGGGCGCATC
>JAABUY010005421.1_pt1 | contig 12852 bp, 14 predicted proteins | sample 5560271 | NCBI WGS metagenome assembly JAABUY01 (sample SAMN10711886, study PRJNA513374) | rock metagenome | isolation source: Antarctica rocks | place: Antarctica: Victoria Land, University Valley
ACGCGGACGCCGCCCTCCTCCACCTGCGTCTTTATGTAGGGGACGTCCAGCTTCCGCAGCCTCTCCTCCACAGCGGTCAGGTTCTCCGACTGCGCCGGCAGCCTCCTCGAGTTTTGAAACCATTGACCGGCAATGCCGCAGCAAGCTCGCGCTCGCGGCGTGCAAGCAAGCGTGCGAGCACAGCAGCTACGGGCGAGCCGTCGAATGCACCGCCCCCACCTGAAAGGAGAGGTGGTCGGCATCGGCCTTGAGCTCTGTGCTCCTGGGCTCGGGCGTGCCCTCTATCAGGTGAATACCTAGCCCGTAGTTGAACAGCCTGCGCACCAGCCCCACTGCGCGTCAGAGCAGGCCAGGCGGGCGGCGTGCGGTACAATCATATTGGGCATCTAAATTAAGCGCAAGCCGACTGCTGCCTCGCGCGCGCTCGCAGCCCGCAGGGCGCACCAGGCCCCCTCAAAGTCGAAGGACGAGGGGCGCTTTATCTCGATGAAGCCCAGGACCTGCGCGCGCGCGGCACCAACTTGCCGGGACGCCGCTGCTTGCTGCTGTCGCGAGACACGGCGCCCCCAAACACAGCACTGCACCCGCGACGTCAATGAGCGCACCTCGGTGTAAAACTGTATAGACGCCTCGACGTCCCGCACGACGCGGCTAATGTGGTTCAGCGACAGCAACGGAAGCGAGTCTGCACCCATGTTTGCACAGCCCGCGCAGCAGCGCACACCGGTTCCCAGCGCCGCTCTGCTGCTTCAATATATATGCAAGATCTCCGAATGAGGCAGTCTAGTCACTCGAGCACCTGCCAAGTTTGGCACTGTCCTGCATCCTATTATTGCATGTATAGCTGGCCTCTCCCGCTCCCGCTGGCAAGCCTGCAGCGGCGGCGCTCTGCTTGTCCTCGCCGTCACCTGCAGAGAGAGCAGCGCTTGCGTGCGCAGCGCTGCGCTGACACGCACGCATCTGAGCGTGGCTGTCTCAGGGCTACTTGCAAGCTAGCACTGCGCGTGACTGCATGCGTGCCCCTGTGGCTTGAGCGGCCCCCGCGGCGCACGGGATGCCGCGCAAGGGCAGCCCGGAAGGCGAGCGCAGCGGCGGCGACGGCGGCGGCGAGCGCACCGGCGTCGTGGAGGTGCTGGACAAGATCGCGAACGCCAGCTTCTCCGCCATCCGCAGCGTCGGCGATGCGCTGCACGTGCCGAGGCGCGGCAAGCACGCGCGCGCGCTCACGCGGCAGCCGACCGACCCCATCAACCTCGCCGCGTTCCGCGCGCGCCGCAACTCGCAGCGGCTGATCGATGTGCAGGCACGGCCCCCGCCCGCGCGCGCGCATCGCGAGGCGCACACGTGCCGAATCGCAGCGCTGCAGCTGCTGTCAAGCTCGCGGCAGAGACCGGCGGAGGCCAGCGGACAGCGCCCGGCGCCGAGCACGACAGGTGTACCCTCTGACAATGCCGTACTAAGCGCAGCAGCTGCCGCCGGTCACAGCCAAAGCCACAGGCGGATGTCGCCCCAATGCCTCCTAGCCCTCACAAGCGTCCTAGCCAGCCAGGCGCGCCGGCGCGGCGGGCCTGCGTGCGCACCGAGCGGTGCCGCCGATCTGGGATGCTGCCCATGGGCACGGGCCAGCTGGAGGCCTGCGGCGGGCTGCCCGTGCCGCCCTGTACCCTGTTTCAGCCAGCCTGCGGAGGGCGGTGGCCAGGGCGCGGGCGGAGCGCTGTCTGCCAGCCGGCGCGTCCGGCGCCCCTGCTGGGCGCGTCGGGGGTGGTGTGCGGGCAGTGCGCATCCCAACGCCCCAACGCGCGGCCGCCGCGCCTGCCTTGACAGCGATGGCGGCATGGCGTTTTGTCCGGGCGTAGTGGTGGAGCGCGTGCGCGCGCGCTGCCAGCCGCAGCACAGCGGCCGGACAGCGCTTTGCTCGCGCTGAGCTCGGGCTGACGCGCGCGTTGTGCACACCATGCCTGCGGCTTCGGCAGGGACACCGGCGCCTGCGAACAGTCACGGCGCAAGGCGTGCGCGTTCAGGAGGTCCCCGCAGGCATGTGCACCCGTTGGCGGGAGGCCAGCTACCAAAACACACGTGCCCCGTGCCCTGCCGGCGCCTGGGTCACAGCGCCGAGCCGACGGCCTGTGCCCGCGCGCGCGCAGGGCCCGGACCCCGGCGAGGACGCGGCCCCGGCCAAGGGCGGCGGCGCCAAGGCCGGCCTCGCGCGCGCGCCCAGCCGCAAGGGCAAGGGCGAGTAGAAGACGCGCGTGGTGCACATGAACGACGGCCAGGCCACCGGCGACTTTGTGGGCAACGGCATCCGCACCGCCAAGTACAACGTGCTGACCTTTGCGCCAATCTTCCTGTGGGAGATGTTCTCGCGCGCGGCCTACTTCTACTTCCTCATCCAGGCGCGCGCCCTGCCGCGCGCGGGGGGTGCCCTGCTGCGCGCGGGGGGTGCCCTGCTGCGCACGGTGGGGGCGCGGGGCGTATGCCCTGCTGCGCACGGGGGGAGGCGCGTTGCCTGCGGGTTACCCGCTAGCCGCGGCGCCTGAGCGGTGTCATGCCCAGGGTGCTCTGCCAGCCGCGGCGCCCAACTGGCCCAGCTGCTTGCTGTAAGTGAGAGTCATGCAGCGGCGCCAAGCAGCGGCACGCTTGCGCACCTCACAGGGGCTCTGCTTCGCGCGTGGTGACGCGGACGGCGTCCCGCGTACGCCCGCTCAGCAGGACGGGCGGCGGCTCGCGTGCTGCCGTCCCATGCGCGAGCGGGCTGCTGCCGCGCGAGTAGCTGATCTGTGCTGGCTCTGCCTGACGCCCTCAGGCAGGCTGCAATCGCACGTGTACTGCCCCGCCCAAGTCTGGCGCGCCCTGCGTGCAGGCGTGCCTGGCGTGGGTGGAGGTGGTGTCGCCGTTTGGCGGCTGGGGCTCCACGCTCGCGCTGCTCTTCGTGCTTGTGGTCGCCGCGGTCAAGGCGTTCTGGGAGGACGTCAAGCGCCACCAGGAGGACCACTCCACCAATGCGTCCGTCGCGCACATCGTCAACGCCGACGGTGCCCGCCCCGCGTCCTCGCTGCGCGTGGGCTGCATGCCCGGGGGCGGGCCGCAGAGAGCCGGAGGAGAGCGGCTGAGTTGCAATTTTAGCACCCATATGTTGCCAATTTGCACCGCGGAGCGGCATGCCAGAGGCTGCTCGGTAACCAGTGACCAGTGGGCGCCTTCGCGTGGCCGCGCCCTTGCGCTGACGCGCGCAGCGCCGGCGCGCCGGGCGGCAGGCAGCAGCCGCGACATCGCCTGGCGCGACGTGCGCGTGGGCCAGGTGCTGCGCGTGCAGGACGACGAGCTCTTCCCGGCCGACCTGCTCTGCCTGCACTCTGCGCTGCCCGACAAGGCCTGCTTCATCAAGACCACCAACCTGGACGGTGCGTCCCAGCAAACCCTGCACCCTGACCCTACCCAATTGGCAGCCCATCGGGCCGGCTGCGAATGGCCAGGGTGCCGGGGCGCCAGCAGAGGAGGCCCGCAACGCCTGCCCCAGCGCGCCGTGCCCTCGGGCGGCGGACCCCACCCCGCCGTGCATGCGGGCCGGCGGGCGGCTGGACCCGGCGCGCGCGCGTGCGCGCAGGCGAGTCCAACCTTAAGGTGCGCAAGCCGGTGGACCTGCGCGAGGACGCGCCGGCGGAGGAGGCCGCGGTGATGCGCCTGCGCGCCACGCTCACCTGCGAGCCGCCCAACGACCGCCTGCACACCTTCCGCGGCCGCGTCATCATCGCGGCCGAGGGCGGCCGCCGTGCGCCCCGCCCTAACCCAACCCTATACCAAACCTAACCCCTGTCCGCCCCGTGCCGCGGCGCACGCGCGGGCGGCGGCGCACTGGCGAGAGCGCCTGCAAGCCTGGGGGCTGGTTCATGCCCGGTCGGCCTGCCTGGCCGCGGCGTGTTTGCAGTAGGTCGTGTGCAGCGGCGCACGTGACTGCTATGTACGCGGGTGAGGATAGCTGGGGCTGAAACGAGGCGTTGGCCGGCGCAGGGCCGCTGACGCTGCCGGTGACCATGAACGAGATGCTGCTGCGCGGCTGCATGCTGAAGAACTCGCGCTACATCCTGGGGCTGGTCGTGTACACCGGCCCAGAGTCGCGCATCCAGATGAACGCGGCGAAGACGCCCAACAAAGTCGGTGCGCCCGGCCGCCAGGTGGCCCGCCCCGGCGCCGTCAGCATTGCCCAGCGCTGAGGCGCGAGCGCAGGGAGGGGTGCGACATGGGCGACAAGGAGAGACAGGAAGGCCAGCATCCAGGCACCGCAGCTCGGGCGTCAGCACACCAGGAGTCCTGTCAGCCCTCGCCTTTTCTGATGCAAGCATAGTGATAGAAAGAAGGAAGTAACTTCCATTCAGCGTATAAGGGCCACGTGCCAAGAGCGCCCCCTCCTGCGCGCCGCGCAGGCTCGTACGACCACTTCCTGAACTTCCAGATCGTGTTCGTGATCCTGCTGCAGCTGGCGCTGTGCGTGTTCTGCGCGGTCGCGTCGTACATCTGGCGCGAGAAGTCCGGCATCCGGCACTACGACCTGGCCCTGGACGCCGACGTGCAGGCACAGTGCCCGCCCGCTCTGCGCCCGTTGTGCGGGCATACCAGCGACATTGAAACCCTGCGATGCGCCCCGGTACATGGCCACTGCCGTTGCGGCCGGCTGGGGAGCCCGACGAGTGGCGTCGCCGCGCCGTAGCGCGCCCTAGGCAGCGCGGCCCTCGCCGGGGTCTGGAACTGATTGCAGATACGTGTTGTGCACGAGTTGCTGCGCAGGGCGTGATCGCTCAAGGACCGGGCATGCACGGTCGCGCAGGCTGCAATAGTCCTCTGTTAATTTAACAAGCTGCTGCTGCACCCGAGCAGCCTGCGGCCGCGGGCCGGAGGCCGCGCAGCGCCCTGCGGGGTCGCGGCGGGGCGGCTGACGCGCTTTGTGGTACACGCGCGCGCGCAGGGCAACTTCACCAACGGCTGGGCGTACACGCTCGTGCTGCTCGTGACGTTCTGGATCCTGTACTCCTACCTCGTGCCCATCTCGCTGTTCGTGACGCTCGAGATCGTCAAGTTTTGGCAGGCGCGCGGGCCCCCTGGCGCGCTTGCGCACACTTGTTGCACAGTGTCAAGCATCTGGCCGTGTACGGTGGCGCCAGGGCGGTTGCAGCGCGGCTGTGTCAGAGTCACTTCACGCAGTGCTCTGTTGATACTGGCATGCGGGAGTGCGCAAGCCTGCGCACTCTACAGGGGCAGACATTGCCCTGTCGATGCTTGCTTGCACGACTGTGCAAGCCTGCGAACCCTACGGGGGCATGCTGCTGGCGTGCAGGGCTTCCTGTACATCAACTACGACGAGGGGATGCGTGACCCCGCGACCGGCGACTATGCGCGCGCGCGCAACACAAACCTGAACGAGGACCTTGGCAAGGTGCGCAGCTCAGGCGCCCTCCATGCTGTGGAACAGAAAGGGAGATGCAGGGTAGGCTGTGCATGGGCGGCACACAGACGGGCCGCCACAACGCGTCACAAGACTCATGCTTGCCCTGCAGCATGTCTAGGCTGTGCAGCTGTGCACTAGTCTGCCACACCATCAGCGAGGCTGGGAGCTGCAGGCCATGGCGGGGCGACGCTGCCGCCGCGTGTGCGGATCACCTGCAAAGCGTGTGGCCCGGGCCATAGCCTGCAGCCGCGCGGGCCGACTGCGTGTCCAGCGACCAGGCAGGAATGCTGATGGGGCATTGTTGGGGGCGGCCGCCGGCGGCGCGCAGGTCGACTACGTGTTCAGCGACAAGACGGGCACGCTGACGAGCAATGAGATGCAGCTGCGCGAGCTGGCCGTCAAGGGCGCCACCTTCGGCAGCTCGCAGTTCAGGCGCGGCCCGCTGAGCGCCGCCGTAGGCCGTCCTGATGCGTTTCGGCCTGTCTGCGGGCCGGCTGGGCGCGCGCGCCCAACGTGCGCCCCGGGCCCGCTCGGCAGGCGCACTAGCCTACTGCACAGCGAGGCCAACTGGCCTGGTGTGATGTGCCAGTGTGTGAGGGGGTCGTGACAGGCTTGTCAGCCCTCCCTGTGAATCTGGCGCCACGCGTACGCGGCAGGCTGGAGGAGCAGGACCCTGAGGCGAAAGACTTGTTCCAGCGCTTTGACAAGCGACTGGCGGACGCCGCGGCGGCCGCACAGGTGGGGCCTGCGCTGCTGGCACCCCTGGGTCTGGGAGGTCATCTGAACGCCCAGCGTCCCTTCGCCCTCGTCGCGCCTGGGCAGTGCAACATGCGCTTAACTTTGCGAGAGTGGCGAGCATTGATGTGGTGCCAGGCGAAGAGCGCAGCCCAGGGCTTGCAGAATCCTTGGCGAATGGGTCGCTTTGGGCAGCAGGGAAGCATGTCAGTCTTGTCAGACGCAGCCTTCTGCTTTGGCGGCGCGCTGCCACCAGTGGCCGCTCGCTCAACTGCCGCGCAACTCCGCCCCGCCGTGGCTCTTGTGCCCTGATGCTAGGCTGTGCTCTATGACCTAACCCTATGCTTGAGGTAGTGTGCGTGAGAAGCGCGCCGACGCTGCTGGGCCCATGGCGGTTGCAGCACAGCTGTGCACGCACCAGGCTGTGATCTGCAGGAAAGTTGTCCAGCGTGGCGGCTTGCCGGGGGCGGCAGGCGTCCGGGCGCTGGGCGGAGCTGGTGCGCGCGGGCGGCAGCCCGCCCGAGGCGCTCGCGACCGGCGCGTCCGCGGCGGCCGCTGCCTCGCGGCGCGAGGGCCCTGCGAAGGCGGCGAGCGGCCGCACAGCACCCGCGCAGGTGGGGACCGTATTGAGTTTACGCCCGCCTCTGCTGCTGCCCAGCATTGGGTCGGCTGGTTTCCTGCCGGAGCTTGCGAGCTGTGGGCACGCTTGGGCGCGCTGGGCCCGCAAACAGAAACGCGGCAGCGCTACAACAGGCCGCTGACGGGCATTGGTGTTTATGGTGCCAATGATCAGATCTGTGAGGCGGCAGGCGGGAGCCTGCCAGTCGTGGCGCAGGGCGCGCCGCCGGGTGGCATCTGCCCAACAAAGCCCCATCCTGCCCAGCTTGACAGCTGCCTGTGCGCGCCTCAGGACGAGCCCGCCGGCCCGGGGCCGGGCAGCGAGGCTGATGCGCGCAGCAATGGCGGCCGCGGCGCGGCGCCGAGCAGGGCGGGCGCGGCGGGCGCGCGGGAGGAGCATGCGGCGGCCGGCAATGGTGCGGCAGCCGGCGGCGGCGGCGGCGGCGGCGGCCGGGACGAGCAGATGCTGCTGGCGGGCCACTTGGTCGACTTCTGGACGAACATCTGCGTCTGCCACTCCCTGATTGTGGAGGACTCGGATGACGGCGCCGTGCACTACCAGGCGCGCCTGCAGCGCGCACCCAGCGCACCCCCATGCGACCAGCATGCAGTCAGCATGGGTGCAGCCGCGCATGTGAAGCCGCTGGGCGTCCAGAGGCCAGCGCCTGGCGTTCAGGGCCGGTGCAGGTGTCGTGTCGCCACTGACCTTTGACATTGAGCCGAGCCTGTGCGTGATTGCGCTCGCGCGCTTGAGCCACACTACCCCGACGGCGGCTCTGCTCACACCCCAGCCGGCCATGGGCGCGGCGCCTCAGTCTGAGCCTGGGCGCATGCGGTGGGCGCTGCAAGGCGATGCGTACCTTTGATACGCTGGTGGGGTATGGGTGTGGGACCCTACCCTGATCCTACCAATGGGCGCAAACCCATTGGTAGGATCAGCATTGGGCAGGCGCGCGGCCGCGCAGGGCCCGTCGCCGGACGAGGTGGCGCTGGTGGAGGGCGGCCGCCGGCTGGGCTTCGAGTTTGTGCGGCGGAGGTGCGCGGGCACCAAGGCTACCCACCCATGTCCTGCGCACGAGGTTGGCGCAGACCTGCGGGGCTTGCGCTCGTATGTAGCCAGCGCCCTGCCTCGCCCCGCCGTCAGCATGCGCGGCGGCGGCATCCCGTGCGCGCGCTCGCTGTGATGCATCCGCCGGTGCACCAGCGGCGCGCCTGCAGTGCTGGGAGCTCGTGACGACCCCGGGCCTCGAATGCCATCCATGTGCAGGACCCTAACCCCACCCTATCCCTTATCATCACCCTGCCGCCCGCAGGAAGGACGGCGTGGAGGTGCGGCTGCTGGGTGAGGACGCGGCGTTCGAGGTGCTCAACGTGCTGGAGTACAGCAGCGCGCGCGGGCGCATGAGCGTCATCGCGCGTGCGCCTGCCCCGCCTGCCAGTCGCTCATGAAGGGAGGCAAAGAGCAAAGACGGGCAATGCATTCCTCCAAAGTCATGTCATGCTAGAGTGCCTCGGCGCACGGCTGCACCCTCTGTTGAAGTCCATGCAGAGCCCGCTGAGGCTCTTGCCTTCTTGCCTTCACCGGTCATGGGTGTCAATTCACAGCTTGCCATACTGCAGCTGTGTGCTGAGATGCTGCTTTGCAGCAACCTCACTGGCGTCCTTGAGACTGGCACGTGCTACAAGCACACATGAGCTCGAGGGAGGCCCTCTGTGCCCTGCCTGCAGGGGCGCCGGACGGCAACATCCGCCTCTTCTGCAAGGGCTCCGACTCCAAGGTGATGTCCATGCTGCGGCCGGAGCCCGGCGGCGGCGGCGGGCGCAGGGCGGGCGGCCTGCTCGCTGCGACGCACGAGAACCTGCACGTCTTCGCGACGCACGTGCGGCCCTGGGACGGCGTGCTGCAAGTCGCGCAGTCCGCGCGGCGTAGCTGCAGCGCGGTTTTCTACAAGAGAATACGGGCATGGGTTGGTCTGCGCGCTTTGCCTGGCGCAAGAGCGGCGGCTTGCTGCAGCAAGCCGGTCAGGAGACTGTCAGGGGTTGCGAGGCGGCGTGAGGCGGCGCAAGGCACTCGCTGCTTCGGCGTGCATGCACGGCGCCAGTAAGTGGTCACGAGCTGGAGGCAGATGCGCGCTTGTGAGTTTGCTGGGCGCGGTGCGTGCCAACAAGATCGCAGCCGGTCAGAGGCTGTGACCAGTGGGGTCTGTGCCGGCGAGCGTGACGTTGCTGTCGGGCAGACACATGCGCGCCGGATGCCGCCGGCTGCCGTAGGGCAGACCTGCCTGATAAAGGAGACCTGCCGGAGGACCGTCGTGAGCCCCGGTTGGTGGCGGCAGGGCCTGCGCACGCTGGCGGTCGCGACGCGGCTGCTGGGCGAGGACGAGTATGCGGAGTGGGACCAGCGCTACCAGGCCGCGGCCGCGCAGCTGGAGGGCCGCGACGAGGCGCTCGCCGACCTGGCGGCCGAGGTGGGGGCCGAATTTGACCTGGTCTTGAACGCAAGGGCTCGGTCTTGAACGCAAGGGCTCTTTAACTAGGCCAGGGTTATGGTAGGGTTGAGACCGTTGCATCCAGCCCCACGCACATCACATGCTGAGTCGCGCCGGGCTGCAGGTGGAGGCTGACCTGGAGCTGGTGGGCGTGACGGCGATCGAGGACAAGCTGCAGGCGGGCGTGCCGGAGGCCATACAGACGCTGCTGGACGCCGGCGTCAAGGCGCGCGCGCGGGCGCCGGCCCGAGCGGGCGGTTTGTCATTGGCAGGGCCGGGGCGGCCGCGAGCGTGTTCAGCTCTGTCATCGTGCTGCCTCAATCCGGTGGCAGGTCGGCGCAGTCTGCATCAGCAGCTTATGCCTGCATGCCGCGTGTGTTTTCCACCTCTTTCGTTGTTATAATTTTCCTAATTGCCCAGCTTGTTCCTGTCGTGCCGCGGCTGCCGCCTAATGCGCCGCGCTCCCGCAGGTCTGGGTGATTACGGGCGACAAGCAGGAGACCGCCATCAACATCGCGATCGCCTGCAACCTCATCCGCCGCCCCGACTCGCTGCTGCTGTGCAACGCAAAATCGCGCGACGAGGCCGCCGCGCGTTTGGACACGCTGCTCGCGGAGCTTAAGGCGCACTACGCGCCGCTGGACCCCGAGCGCCACACACGCGGTACGGGCGAGGCGCTGCTCGGCGCCTTTGACTCGAGCGCGAGCCCGCCTGCGTGTTTCTGGGTGAGTGCGCGGGCGCGCGAGCGCGGTGCGCAGGCCTGCATGCAGGGCGCCACACGGGGCGAGCCGGTCACGAGCTTTGGGCGTAGGCCCGCGGGTGGGCACTCGGGCCGGAAAATGACGGGCTTGACATCCTGGGTGTTGGCTTGACACAGCGCTGTCTGCAGCGCGCTGTCATAGCGCATGCCGGGCGCCGGCGGGCGCTCCTGGCGCCGGGCGCCAGCCGGCTTGCAGGCGCAGAGGGCTTGAATTAGGGTCAAGGGTTGTGATGCGGGCAAGGCAAGCCCTAGCCCAGGGTGAATGCTGGCTCAGGGCTTATGCTAAACACCTGGCGTGTGACAGTATGCTCCTGGGCGCGTGCGCGCAGATGGCGCGTCGCACAGCACGCAGCCGCAGGGCGAGCTGGTCATCGACGGCGGCACGCTGGACCACGTGCTGGGGCCCAAGAATCGCTTGGAGGCGGCGCTCGCGGCCGTGTGCGCGCGCTGCGGCGCGGTCGTCATCTGCCGCTCCTCGCCCAGCCAGAAGGCGGCCGTTGTGCGCATGATGGCCGAGTACGAGATGAGCCAGGCGCGCGCCATGTCACTAACCCTACCCTAACCCTGACTATGGGCCGGGGCCCAGTCTTCCGTGGCGTGGCGCTTGCTGGCGCCGGCGTGCAGCACGGGCTCGGCGGGTCAGCAGCGCCTAACGCGCGTCATGCCGGGGCTGCGGGCGCGGTGAGCGCTCGGCGTGCGCCGGGCATGGTCAGCGGTGGCCGGAAACTCAAAGCATGCTGCCGAGACGCGGGCGGCGGCTCCGGCCTGAGCGCCGGCGCGGGCGCGCAGGCGGAGGGCCGCTCGCGCGGCTGGCTGCGCTGGTACAAGCGCGAGATGCGCAAGCAGGCCGGGCGCATGCTGGCCATCGGCGACGGCGCCAACGACGTGGCCATGATCCAGGTGCCCCTGCCGCGCCCGCGCGCCATGGCGGCCCGAGCAGCCTAGGATGCGTGAGCGCTGAGCCTCTTTACGAAGCTGTGATGCCCGATGAGCGCGGGCCGCACGCGCTGCAGTGCGCCGCTCTTCAGGTCAGTAGGCTGGCTGGCCGCACTAAGGCGCCTGCCCTGTGGCGCGACCTGGCACGGCCCCCTGATGCGAACCTCTATCAATACCAGGGGGACGGGCTTGTAGCGCAACCTGGCACGCCCCCCTGATGCGAACCTCGATCAATAGCAGGGGGCCGGGCTTCGTCACGGCCGCGCCGCCGCCATGTGCCCTGCACGCTGCACGGAGCGGGCAGACGCAGGCAGCGCCTGAGGTTCGGGCCGGCCGCGCGCGCGCGCAGGCGGCGGACGTCGGCGTCGGCATCATGGGCAAGGAGGGCCGGCAGGCGGTGAACAACTCGGACTACGCGGTGCAGTTCCGCTTCCTCACGCGCCTGCTGCTGCTGCACGGCTCGCTGAGCGCGTACCGGCTGTCGCGCCTGATCAAGTACAGCTTCTACAAGAACATCGCGTTCGGCGGCATGCTCTTCTTCTTCCAGTTCTACTGCGGCTTCTCCGGCCAGGCGCGCTCTCGCCCTCCAAAGCGGGGCGTCGCGTGGTTGTCTAAAGGCGCGCAGTACGAAAGCGCTCCAGGGTCGTTCGCGGGCATGCCCTTTGCGGCTGCCGTGCGTCCGGCGAGGCTGTCGCGCCTGCGGATGTGCCGCAGCGCGGCGAGCCGGGTGGCGAGCCGGGCGCGAGCTGGGCGGCGAGGGTTAGGGTAGCGACCCTATCTCCCTGACCCCTGCGCGCAGGCGCTGGTGGACGACATCTCGGCCGCCGCGTACAATGTCATCTTCACCTCGCTGCCCATCCTCTTCTTCGCCGTGCTCGACCGGCCCGTGCGCAAGTTCAAGACCATGCTGCGCTTCCCGCAGGCGCGCGCGCGCGCCGCGCCCCGGGCGCCCGCAGAGCCTGCTTGACGCTGCGAGCCTGCTGCGGAGCCTGCTCGTTGTCGCGCTGCCCAGCAGGGCCTGCGCGCGTGGTCGTGCAGCTGTGCGCTTGTGCAGGAGTTGCATCTGTCCGGATGGCCAGTGTCCGCCAGGGAGGCACCCTCTGCCTAGGCAGCCGCATGCGGCGCGCTCGAGCCGGGTCGCCAGGACTGCCGCCGCGGCGGCCCCGGCAAGCACCAGACCAGGGTCCCGACCTAACCCTAACCCTACCTTCCGCGCGGCCGCGCAGACGTACAACCCGCGCTCCAGCCTGACGACCGCCACGTTCTGGAAGAACGGCATTTTAATGGCCACCATCGACGCGGCCATCTGCTTCTTCATCCCCTACTACGCCACGACCGCCAGCGGCGCGCACATGGCGACTGACGTGTTCAGCATCGGCAAGACCACGTTCGTCGCGCTGCTGGGCGCGCCCCGGGCCGCACCCCCGGGCCTGGCCCGTTGGGCGGCGCGCCCGCCGGCACTGCCCAGCTGAGCCGGCCGCTGTGCGAGCATGCGGACGTGCCCAGCGGGGTGCAAGTGGCAGCAGACGGGGCTCGGGCGGCCGGCAGCGGCTGCGGCGGCTCAGCCGGCGCGGGCCGCGCAGGCGCGGCCCCGTGCAAGTCTGGGCGGCGGCGAGCCTCAGCATGTGCATGGAGGCACCATCCTCAGGCGAGGAAGCTGCAGCAGGCGGGGAGCTCACAGCAGGGCAGTATTCAGGGCTACGTAGCCCCATGCTTGCATGCAGCGCACGCGCATGGGGGAGCGGGCGGCCGGGGCGCTGAGAGATCTTTAATGTCGGGGGCGGGCGCGCAGGCACGGTGACGCTGGAGGTGGCGCTGGTGTCGCGCTACTGGACCGTGCCCTTCTTCATCTTCACCGTGCTGTCCTACGTGCT
>JAABUY010005425.1_pt1 | contig 12848 bp, 14 predicted proteins | sample 5560271 | NCBI WGS metagenome assembly JAABUY01 (sample SAMN10711886, study PRJNA513374) | rock metagenome | isolation source: Antarctica rocks | place: Antarctica: Victoria Land, University Valley
AAACCAGGGTCGCCTGCTCCGCGCTGAACCGGATGACCCGTCTCGGAATGCCCGTGTCGCAGCGCATCTGCTGAAAACGCCTCGGGAGGGCGCACTACGCCCATAGTCGGAGTTATGCGCCAACGCCATGGAACGTGAGAACCTGTCGCTTCGATGCGAAGGGAGACGCCCAAGCGGCGGACACCGCAAGGGCCAGAGTACCGATGCGGGGCACAGGGGCGGAGCGGCCCGTAGGGGGTTGAGGGTGCTGTAATGGCATCGGACCGAAGGGGCTGCGTTGTTCAGCTGCGGCCCAGAGCCAACCGGTAACGGGAGAAGCTCTGTGGACAAGGCAAAGCCGTTCGACATTCTGCACGTCAACGGCCGAACATCGGGAGCCGTGTGAACCGAGAGGTTCAAGCACGGTTCTAGGAGCGCCTGGGGGGGTGAAATTCCCCCGGGCGACTCGCCAGGCCCGTCCTATGGAGTGATCCCGATCCGGCTGGCGAGCTGCGCCTTGACCAGCATCTCATCGGCGTCCGGCCGGCCCAGGTCGGCGTACACGTTGTTGCTGCCTTCCTCAACGGCCACCTTGGCTATGCCGGGCTGGCCGTCCCGGTCAGCCAGCACGCGCCATGCCCCGCCGGACCTGGACAACGGGGCTTTCCCCCTTTTCCGGGTCGAGCACCTCCAGCAGCCGCGCGGCTGGGCCGGACGGGCGCTTGGCACCACGCTCCCATTGCGCTACCGCCGACTTGTCCACGCCTAGCAGGCGCGCAAACACCGGCTGGCTCATGCGTGCCGCTGCCCGAATGCGCCGCACCTCGGCACCGCCGTAGTCAGGCCGTGGAGGCAAGCACAACGCGTCAAGGTCGCGCAGCGTTGCCGCGTCCATGGCACCCACCCGGTGCAGTGCCGCCCCGAGCGCGTGCGCCGTCGCAAGCACCTCATCCTCCACCGCCTGCCACGTCGGGCGACGCAGGGCGGGAGCCTTGGCCATCGTCCGCATCTTACCCTCCATCGCCTTCGTCTTCCTTGACCGATCCTTCACCGCCGGTCCCGCCTTCGTTGCTGTCACTTTCGCCGCCATCGCACATGACCTCCTTCACGTCGTCTGCCGCCAGAAGCGCCCCGAGTTGCGCGTCCGTGGTGGCGACGAATACCGCCGCAGCCTTCGCCAGCGCCTCGTGCCCGGCCTGCGTCAAGGTCGAGGCGGTGTTCTTCGCAAAGCAAAAGGTGAACAGCACCCGGTTCTCCCGAGGTCGCCGGTAGGCGATGATGGCCCGGTAGCCGCCGCTTTTGCCGCTGCCCAGCCTGGCCAAGCGCTTCTTCCACAGCCCGTCGCCAAGGTCCGCCTCTCCCGCCCCAAGCCGGCCGGACAGCACCTCCCGCGCAGCCGCGCACAGAGCACCGTCGGGCAGGCGCTCCTTGTGGAGTAGGCGCGTCACCTGGGGCAAGGCAAATACTCTCATACGAAGCCTATAGCACTAAGTGCTAGGCTCGTCAGCTCGTTTCAAGGGTTGCTGGTCGGGCGTTTAGTGCGTCTCCCCCGCGTGGCGGGGGCCGGGCCACTGCCCGCTGCGCTTTGCTCCGCTCCCGGAGCCGCGAAGGCGCGTCTCCGCCCTGCGGGGCAGTGTCCCTGACGCGGGTTCTGGCGCCGGGCGGCGCCCAATGAGGGGAACCACAGGGCGCCGCCCTACGGTTCCCCTTCTGCACGCCGCCTACAGCACAGCAGGGCCTCGTGCACACCCCTCCCTCCCTGCGGATTCCGACGATGCCGCCCGGGTATTCCGAACGTATTCCGCGCACCGTTCTAATCTGATGCCGCCCACCATTCTAGTACTACAGCCGGGTTTGCGCGTTAGACCTGGTTGGAGGTGTCCTGTCATGGTGACGCGATTGGACGTTATGGGTTGGTTGATTGAGTTGGACGGCGTTGTGGACCGGATCGCGCCGCGGTTTGGGCGTGCCGAGCCTCGTCGGCGTGCCGGTGCGTATTTGCGCGGCCTGCTGGCGCCGGTGGGGCGCAAGAACGGCTGGCAGTTGGCGGAAGCCGTGGGCGATGCGACGCCGGACGGGGTGCAGGAGTTCCTGTCGCGGGTGAGTTGGGACGCGGTGCGTGACGACCTGCGGGCGTATGTGGTGGAGCACCTGAGCGATCCCGGCGCCGTGCTGGTGCTGGACGAGACCGGTTTCCTGAAGAAGGGGACGAAGTCGGCGGGCGTGCAGCGGCAATACACCGGCACGGCAGGCTGCATCGAGAACGCGCAAGTGGGCGTGTTCGTGGGCTATGCGAGCTGTCATGGCCGTGCGCTGCTCGACCGTGCGCTTTACCTGCCTGAAGATTGGATCAAGGACCAGGCGCGCTGCAAGGCGGCGCGCATCCCGGACGGCACCGTGCTGACCACCAAGCCGAAGCAGGGCTTGGCCATGCTGGAGCGGGCGCGGGTGGCGGACGTGCCGTTTGCCTGGATCGCGGGTGACAGCGTGTATGGGGCGGACAGCGCGCTGCGCCGCTGGGCGAAGCGGCACCGGCGCGGCTACGTGCTGGCTGTCACCTCCGGCCAGCGGCTCGGGATGCGGCCTGTGGGCACGTGGATCGAGGACCTGCCCGCATCAGCCTGGCAACGGCTGAGCGCGGGCGACGGCGCCAAGGGGCCGCGACTGTATGACTGGGCAAGGGTGCCCTACAATGGCGGCGCAAAAGGCTTTGCTTGTGCGCTCTTGGTCCGGCGCAGCATCAGCGACGCCGAGGAGGTCACGTTCTATCTCACCCATGCGCCGGAGGGCACAGGCTGGGCCGAGCTGGTGCGTGTGGCCGGTGCGCGCTGGACCATTGAGAGCCTGTTTGAGCAGGCCAAGGGTGAAGTGGGACTGGACCACTACGAGGTGCGCTCCTGGGTGGGCTGGCACCGCCATGTCACGCTCTCGATGTTCGCCCTGGCCTACCTTGCCGTCGTCCGCCGCAGCGCCGAACGCCATAGCGCCGAACAGGGCGCTCTTGGGGGTGTGGACCCGGCAATCCGCGCCCTGGACCTGCTGCCGCTGACCGTGCCAGAGGTCAGGCGCATGCTCGCCGCACTCGCCATCAAACAACACCCAGAACCGCATTACGTTCTGCACTGGTCAGCGTGGCGCCGACGACACCAGCAACGCGCCAAACGCGCGCACTGGCACAGGCGAACACCGGAATACCCCGCTGAAACCCGGCTGTAGTACTAGAGTGTTTTCAGCCTGACTGGACATAGCCGCAGTGTCGGAGGTAATTGACACATTCCTCTCGGGTCAAGGATTGTGAAATCTTGCCGAGCGCCCGCCACAGCGCATCAACCGTCCGGATGGCTGCTTTCCGCAATAATGCTTTCGTCTTCGCGAACACCATCTCGATCGTTTTTCCATGATGCCTCTTTATGCGGGGTTCTTGCAGCGATCTGGTGAGGAGTGCGACCCTGCCTTTCCATGTCTGACCTGGTCCAGTTCAGCCTCGGTCATCTGCACAATCCAGATCTGCTGATCGCCTCGGGCGACCATGCGCCCGCGCAGCTTTCCCCGTCGCAGCCAGTGGTAGGCGGTATGTCGATGGATCCCGAGCCGTGCGGCTGCCTCGTGCAAGGTCCACTCCACCCCGGGCTTGCGCGGAACGTTGCTGCTCCAGATTGGCCGTGCTGACCCCAGCTTGTGGCGGAATGCCAGGCGCTGGATCATGGATGCATTGAACGCGTCGCGCTTGGGCGGCCGCCAGCCTGCGGTGTTCAGCTGTTCGGCGGTGGCCGCGGCCGAACAGCCCTGCTGGCGCAGGGTGCGGATCGTGTTCAGCACCTGGTCGAACCCGCGCAACTGCTCAAAGCGCTGGACAATGCGGATCAGTGCGTGGCGGGTTTGCACCCCGCCGGCCCAGTGGCAGGCGACTTCGACGTGCTCGCTGTTGGCGTCCACGCGCATGCTGACCTGCTCCAGCATCAGGCGTGCGATCATCTGCCGGTCGGTGGCGGCGGTTGTCGGCGCGTGCCAAAGCGCGGGCACATCCTCAGCCAGGCAACGGATCGCCTCCAGGTCTACTGCCTGCAGCCGGGCAGGCTGGCGTGCCAGTTCGCGCGCATGCTCGGCGTCGAGCTTTTGCTCGAGGCCAAGTGCGGCTTCCCAGTCCCGTTCCAGTGTGCGCGCGACCAGCCGGTTTTGCGGATCCACCGCTTCGTAGCGCCGGCGCGCGAGTGTCGTCTCGTAGCGCGCCCGCTCCAGGCGCTGCGACCAGTGCCGTTGCCGCTTCGTGCGCTCCAACTCGATGTCCTCGGCTGCTTGCAAGCTGACCTCGAGCGCCGACGGGGCCAGGGCGGCAAGGATCAGCTCGGCTACCAACCCGTCCACCGGCTGGGCGCTGATCGATTGGCAACGCGGCCCGCCAAAGGTGATGGCCAGTTGGCAGCACTGGTAGCGCGCTTCGTGCCCGTTGTTGTGGTAGGCCAGCGACATGCGGCGGCCGCAGTGCCCATAGCGGATGATCCCGCCCAGCAAAGCCCGACCGCCCCGCGGGACGCCATCATGCTTGTTGCGGTTCGCCGCCATTTGCTCCTGGTTGCGCGCGTAGGTGTCCCAGTCGATGTAGGCCGGCCAGCGGTCCCGGTGCAGCACTGTCCACTGCTCCGGTGCGCGGATGAACCGCCGCCCGCTATGCGGTTTGCCGGGCAGCTGACTCCTGCGCTCCATCCGGCGCCGGCCGTAGACATACGCCCCAGCATAGGCGGGGTGGCGCAGCATGTCGCCCACCGTCGCATGGCTCGGCCTGTTCCAGCGCACCTCGCCCTTGCTCGGCCCGGAGCGCACGCGGTCCGGCAGTTGGATGTCGTGGTCGGCCAGATACTGCAGCACGCCGCGAGCCGACCGGCGGCGCTCGAACAAGTCGAAGACCAGCCGGATCGTCGAGCGCACCTGCTCATCGGGATCCAGCGCCACCTCGCCCGAGGGGCGTCGTATGTAGCCGCGCGGCAGCCCGACCACGAGTTCGCCGCGCGCCGCCTTGGCACGGCGCCCCTCCAGCATGCGCGCTTTAAAGAATGTGCAGCTCCGCCTCGCTCATCGTGCCCTTGAGCCCGAGCAGCAGGCGATCGTTGTAGGTGCCCGGGTCGTAGATGCCGTCCGCATCCGCAATCAGCGTGTCGAACAGGGCGCACATCTCGAGTAGCTGGTGCCAGTCGCGGCAAGAGCGCGCGAGACGCGACACCTCGATGCCCAGGACCAAACCCACATGGCCAAAGCCGACCTCGGCCACAAGACGCTGGAACCCTGGACGGTCCAGAGCTGAACTGGCCGACCGTCCAAGGTCGTCATCGATGACGATGACCTGCTCCTGTTCCCAGCCAAGTTGGCGGGCACGATCAGCCAGCGCATACTGCAGGCGCGTGGACTCCTGGTTTTGCTGCACCTGGCGCATCGTCGATTGTCGGACGTAGACGACCGCCTGCCGGTCACGGTGCCGGGTCCGGACCTTGTCGGATGGCAGCAATCCTGCGCTCAGCTGGGTCGTGCTCATGGCACGCCTCCGGTTCCGTCGTTGCAAGGTGCTGGCGGACCAGCCGACCGATCAGCACGGCCAAGCGACGACGCCGCTCGCGCGGCAGTTCCTGCCACTTGATCCCGATCTGCTTCAAACCGTCCATGACGGCTCGCCATCCATCGCGCCAGCGCACGCAGGGCCTCGTGGCCCAGCCGCGGCGCTATAAGAACGTCACATTCAGCGGTCCCGTGTCCACACGTTTTCCACCGGGTTGAGCTCGGGAGCGTAAGGCAGCTAGAAATCTCCGCCTAGGCATGTCTGCAGCCCCGTGCCGCCTGCATCGCCTGCCAAATCGCTTGCGGGGTCGCCGGCATGTCAATGTGGGCTATGCCGAACTTCGCCAGTGCGTCGACGACCGCATTCATCACGGCGGGGAGGGAGCCGGCGCAGCCCGCCTCGCCGCAGCCTTTCACCCCCAGCACGTTGCTGCGCGCCGGCACGTTGTGACTGCCGCCTTGGATCGTCGGCACGTCCTCGGCCCGCGGCAGCGCGTAATCCATGTAGCTGCCCGTCAGCATCTGGCCCTCCTCGTCATAGGCGACGCGCTCATACAGCGCCTGGCCGATGCCTTGGACGATGCCGCCGTGGGCCTGGCCCTCGACCAGCATCGGATTGATCACCACCCCGAAATCGTTGACCATCGTGTAGCGCACTACGCGCGCCACGCCGGTCTCCTCCTCGATCTCCACCTCGGCGACGTGGCAGCCGTTCGGATAGGCCGAAGGCGCCCTTTCATGTACGTGCTGCACGTCCAGCGTGCCTGGTAGCTTGTCCGGCGTTCCCTGTGTTCGCATCAGTTCCGCCAGTTCCATGATGCCGATGCCGCGGTCGGTGCCGGCGATGCGGAAGCGGCCACCGGACGCCTCGATCCCGAACTCGATGTCGGCGGGCGCCGCTTCCAGGGCGTGGGCGGCGAGCTGGCGCCCCTGCTCGATCACCTTGGCGCTGGCCTCCACGATGGCGGCGCCGCTGGCCATCATGCTCTTCGACCCGCCGGTGCCCCCGCCGGCGATGAGTTGGTCGCTGTCGCCCTGCAGCAGCCGCACGTTCTCGAACGGGACGGCCAGCCGATCGCACAACACTTGAGCGAAGGGGGATGCGTGACCCTGCCCGTAGTCCAAGGTGCCAGTGATGATGGTCACCATCCCGTCGGGCTCGAAGCGTATCCCGCCCATCTCCCGGTGCGGCGGTGCCGTGACCTCCAGGTACTGCCCGATGCCGCGCCCACGCAGGCGGCCCTGCATGCGGCTCTGCTGCTGCCGGCCGGCGAAGCCGTCCCAGTCGGCCAGGGCCAGCGCCTTGTCCAGCAAGGCCGAGAACTCGCCGCTGTCGTAGAGCGAGCCGTTCGGCGCGGCATAGGGCATGGCGTCCGGGCGGATGTGGTTGCGCCGGCGCAGTTCCACCGGGTCGATACCGAGCTCGCGTGCGGCCGTGTCGATCAGCCGCTCCATGTAGTAGTTGCCTTCGGGGCGCCCGGCACCGCGGTAGGGACCGACCGGGGTCGTGTTGGTGAAGGCGCATCTCGTCGCGATCTCGATGAGCCCGGTCGAGTACACGCCGACGACGTTCTGCTGCGCGTTGAGGGTGGAGGGCACTGCGGAGAAGCCGGTTACATAGGCGCCGATGTTGCCGAAACCGCTGATCCGCACGGCCAGGAACTTGCCTTCGGCGTCCAGCGCCAGCTCGGCCTCCATCTCGTGGTCGCGGCCGCTGTTGTCGGATAGGAAGCTGTCCGACCGCTCGTCGGTCCATTTGACAGGGCGGCCGAACACCCGGGCCGTATGCAGCAGGCAGATATACTCCGGATAGACCGCCGCCTTCATGCCGAACGACCCGCCGACGTTGCCGGTCAGCACCCGGACCTTGTCTGCCGGCACGCCCAGCACGCCGGCCAGCCCGGCCCGCATCCCGAACACGCCCTGGCAGCCGACGTTCAGCGTGTAGCGGCCGCTTTCCGCATCAAACGAGCCGATGGCCGAGCGCGGCTCCATCGCGGAAACCACGATGCGGTTGTTGCGCAAGGTGAGCTTGGTGACGTGAGCAGCACCGGAGAAGGCGGCGGCAACCTCCTCGGCGTCGCCATAGTGGAAATCGAGGACGAGGTTGCCGGGCACTTCGTCATGCAGCAGCGGCGCGCCTGGGGCCGCGGCGGCTGCCGCAGTGGTGACGGCGGATAGCGGATCGACATCGAGCAGCACCGCCTCCGCCGCGTTCTTGGCCTGGTTCGCGGTTTCGGCGACGACAAAGGCCACGGGCTCGCCGACATAGCGCACCTTGTCGGCTGCCAACGCTGATTGCCGCGGCGTCGCCATCGGGCTGCCGTCGCGGTTCTTCAGGATCATGCCGGGCGGCATCGTCGTCAGGCCCACGGCGAGCAGGTCGGCTGCGGCATAAATGCCGAGCACGCCCGGCATGGCGCCAGCCTTCGCCGAGTTGATGGACAGGATGCGGCCATGCGCGTGCCGACTGCGCACCATCACCGCGTGGGCCTGGCCGGGCAGGGTCAGGTCGTCGGTGTAGCGGCCCTCACCGCGCAGCAGCACCGGATCTTCCTTGCGGGAGACCGGCTGGCCGATGCCGAACTTGGCCAGGGAAACGACATCGGCGTTCAAGGGTGCGTTCATCGTGGGGCTCCTGAGGCGGCTACACCTGTGCAGGTGCCACGCCCCAAGAGGTACGGCGCTCCGGTTCTTGTTCTCAATTCGGAGAGGTGCCGCTACAGCGCCCGGCGGAATGTCGGGGCCGACGGGCGCTGTTAGCAAGATCGTGCTCGCTGTTCCCGCGACACGCCGGCACCTTGAGATGTGCGCGCCGGTCCGCCTCGGGCTGGAAGTTCGGGGCGACCGTTCAGGCCAACATAGGCGACGGCCGGAAGTCCTGTCCTGCCGGCTACTCGCCCCGCCAACCGATCGCAGTCGGACGACCTGCTGGCAACATGGCGCTCACGCGACGCCCTCCATGTTGATGAGCCGGCGCTTGCGCTGCACGCCCCAGCGGTATCCCGAGATCGATCCGTCCGTCTTCACCACGCGGTGACAGGGGACGGCCACGGCCAGCACGTTGGCGGCACAGGCGGCACCCACCTCCTGGGCGGTAGCCGTCACGGGCAGCGCCTTGGCGAGCGCGCTGTAGCTGCGGGTCTCGCCCGAGGGGATGGCACGCAGCGCCTCCCACACGGCCAGCTCCAGTTCCGAGCCGCGCAGATCGAGCGGCAAGTCCAGCCCGAGATGCGGGGCATCGGTGAGGACGACGACCTTCGCGACAGCCCCGGCAAGCCCAGCGGTGTCCTCGGTCAATCGCACACCCGGAAAGGCGCCAGCCAGCTCGCGCTGGAGCCGCGGCCGATCGTCGCCGAGCAGGATCGCAGCGATACCCCGGTCACTGAGCGCGACGAGCGCGAGCCCGAGCTTTGTGTCACCAAAACTGAAGCGCAACGTCTCAATGGTGCGGTCGTGAGCCACGGGGTTTATGGTCCTGTTCCTTGCTCGTTAGCCTGGCGGGGACGGGCGGTATTCATTCCAGAACCCACCCTCAGGAATCCCCTCATTTTATTCTTCTGAATTCGAGGATTTCTCATGACTTGTACTTGCTTGAGAGGATTTGTATTTTTGATACGGTGCTGCGTCATCATTCCTTAAATCGATAGGTGCGGATGCCTCGGCGGAGATGCAAAGCGGTCGATCATCGCTGACGCCTATCTCACTGAAATCTCAGCGAAAAAAATGAGGGGATACCTGAGGAACCCACCTGCAATTTTCATCCGCCATGACTGTGCCGCACGACCTGACCCTCAGCACTCCGGGTCTTGCTTTCAAATCCGAACATGAGTGCAGGGAAGCGGCTTGGAGCGGCGCGCATCAAGCGAGACGCGTCACTCCGTCATCGGCAAGCAGCCACCGCTCGCCACTCAGCATGTGGAGCTCGGCCAGACCATCATCGCGCTCCGACCATGTCCCGAGGCCGGCATCGACCAGTTCGCTCAAAGCCGCCAGCACCCTCGCCCGCGCAACTTCAGGCTCGAACTGCGGGGGATCTGATGGCGTGACATTGACGCTGCAGGGGACCGCTCGGCGACTGTCCGGTCCGCTTGCAGTGGGAAGCTTCATGGGCGTAGCCATCGACAATCCCTTCAGGCGAAGTCAGCCGCCCTTGTGGCAATGACGGTCAACATGGGACCCGAAAACCAATCTAACACTCCGAGTCTTGCGATGAAATCCAGATCGCTCCCCACTCCGGTTCAAGAGCAAGACCCGGAGTGCGACCATCCCTACAGTGCTGCGATACCGGATTCACGAACAGGGATGCCAGATGCCGCTGCAGAACCGTGTGACGCCGTTCGGCGAGATCATCGCCGTGTCCGATCGCGGCCTGTTCACGGGCAACCGCGGCATTCTCCACGACCCAGCGACCCGTACGCTTGGGCGGCGCTGGGCCAGCAAGAGCTGGCTGACCTGCCTCTTCGCCTTCAAGGGCCGGCGGCGGACGGTTATGGCGCCGGGGCGCTGGACGGAACTGTTCTTTCTGGACGAGGCCACCGCGCTCGCCGCAGGTCATCGTCCATGCTTCGAATGCCGCCGCAAGGACGCCGAGGCATTCCGTGCGGCCTGGGCCACCGGCAACGGCAGCTTCGCGCCGAAGGTCGCGGAGATGGACGCCATGCTCCATGGCGAACGCCTCTCCGGACGCGAGAAGCGCATGCATCCGCTCGATGGTCCGATTCCGACGTTGCCGGACGGGGTTATGATCGGTGTGGGAGAAAGCAGCTTCCTCGTGATCGCTCTCGTGATCGCTGAATGCGTGCGGCGCTGGACGCCATCGGCTTACGTCGCAGTAGCCGTCGAGCCCGGCAGCGCGATGCTCCTCACGTCACCCTCGATCCTGCGAACGCTGGCGGCGGGGTATCGACCTCGCCTCCATCCGAGCGCCCTCTCGACCGCACATGCTTGAGTCGTACCTGGGAGACCGGCTGTCAAAGCTGGTCGCGCAGCGGTTCGACATGGACGATGACGAAGCCTGGCGTTTCGCTCTTGCCTGCGGCGGCGCAGCAGCGGCCATGGCCGGACACGAGCCCTTCGACCGGCATCTGCGTGACGTGATCAAGCGATACGGACTGACGCTGCTGTTTCGAGAGGCTGGCCCTGGCCGGTATCACCAAGCCATACGGCCCACCGGCTATGACCATGACGCCGAGGCGGTCATTCCCGAAGCCATGGAAGCATGGCGCGCCACCTACCGTGCCCTCCCGGACGCACACCAGATGATTGCCGCCACGATTGTCTGGCTCTACCGCGGCGGTCAGGACACCGTCTGGCTGCGCCGCGTGGCGGTGGCCTGGCCAGCCGCCGATGCCGTGGCCACTATGCGCGATGCAGGCGCGCTGGCCGATTGGGGCCTGCTCGTCGCCCTTTACCCTGGCTGGTGAGCGAAGCGCCGGCGTGGATACAAACTCAAGAAACGGAGCGCCGCGCAGGCGGCGATATGCTCGGTGCAGACTCGCCCGCAATGTGAACCGATCCAGGAAGAGCTGAATGTCCAGTCGCTCCGCCATCTGCCTTGCTTTCATCCTGGCCTCGGCCCCGCTGCGCCAAGGGCACGCCGGCGAGGACCTGCTCGCGGCCGGCCGGTACGACGTGGACGTCCGCCTCGAGCTGCCCCATGTCGAAGACCTAAATATGAAGAAGACCGCCGCCATCTGCGTGATGCCGGACGGCAGGGACAGCAGCCGTGGCCTCACGGTGTTGGGCGACAACAACCCGCTCTCGCGATGCCCTGCGTCGAACGTCCGCCAGGATGGCAGCCTCCTGACCTTCGACATCGTCTGCGAAGGGACGAACGCGGCCCGGGCCTCCGCCTCCTACACGCTGTCCGAGACTGCCTTCCGCGGCCGCATCACGATGAAGATGGGCGGCAAGAACATGACCATGTCCGAGACGCAGGTGGGCCGTCGTGTCGGCGCCTGCCCCGAGGCGCCGGCGCGCCCTTGACGCCGCCGGCCTACCCGGCGCCGCGCATCAGCGCCTCGACATGCGCCGCCGTGGACTTGGCCAGCGCGTCCAGCTGGTAGCCGCCTTCGAGGAACGACACGATGCGGCCGCCGCAATGGCGATGAGCGGCGTCCACGATCCGGTCTGTTACCCATGCGAAATCGGGCTCGAGCAGGCACAGGTCGGCCAGCGGGTCGTCTCGGTGGGCGTCGAACCCCGCCGAGACAAGGATCAGGTCCGGGCCGCAGCTCTCCAGGGCGGGGAGAATGCCCTCCTCGAACGCGGCGCGGAACGCAGCCCCGCCATCCCCTGCCCGCAGCGGCGCATTCCAGATGTTGCCGGCGCCGCGCTCCGAGATCGCGCCGGTGCCGGGGAAGAGCGGCATCTGGTGCGTGGAGCCGTAGAACATGTCCGAGTCGGACCAGACGATCTGCTGCGTGCCGTTGCCGTGGTGCACGTCGAAGTCGATGACGGCAACGCGCCATGCGCCGTGCCGCGCCCTGGCATACAGCGCCGCGATGGCCGCGGTGGAGAACAGGCAGAAACCCATGGCGCGGTCGCGCTCGGCGTGATGACCCGGCGGGCGCACCTGGCAGAACGCGTTAGTGACCCCGGATGCCGGGTCCATCACGGTGTCGATCGCGTAGAGGCCCGCTCCCACCGCCCGCAGCGCCGCGTCCCAGGTTCCCTCGGCGACCACGGTGTCCGGGTCGATCCGCACGGGCAGGCGGTCGCGGTCCGCCGCGACCACCCTTACATGCTCCAGGTAAGCATGGCTGTGCGCGAGCAGGATCGCGGCCTCGGTGTCGTCCCGCCAGGGAGCCTCCTCCCGACGCAATGCCGCGAACGTGGGTACTGCCAGGGCGGCGTCGATCGCGCGCATCCGCGCGGGACGCTCGGGATGCAGCGGCCCTGTCTCATGCCGTAGGAACGTCGGATGCGTCAGCAGCAAGGTCTGCATCCTATAGCGCCTGGCGGAACGTGAGGTTGATGCGGCGCCGGCCCAGCACGGGATGCTCGCCCTCGGCGAGCGGCAGGATGCCATGATAGGCAAGCCGGGATGGGCCGCCCCATACCGCCACGTCGCCGTGCCGCAGCGCGACCCGGCGTGCCGGGTCCGAGCGCGTCAGGCCACCGAACAGGAAGATCGCGGGCAGGCCGAGCGATACGGACACGATCGGGGCGCCAAAATCCCGCTCGTCCTTATCCAGCAATTCTAAGTGCTTCCCGCTCGCCATGAGTTCACATCGCGATCTGGGCTGCGATGTCGGGGGGAGGTTTTGAGTCGATGAGGGTCTGCATGAGGGTCTGCCAGTCGGGAAAGACGAGGTAGG
>JAABUY010005430.1_pt1 | contig 12841 bp, 21 predicted proteins | sample 5560271 | NCBI WGS metagenome assembly JAABUY01 (sample SAMN10711886, study PRJNA513374) | rock metagenome | isolation source: Antarctica rocks | place: Antarctica: Victoria Land, University Valley
CAGCAGAAGGGTCAAGTGGGGCTGTGCAACAAATGACAAATCTGCATGGCAAATGGCCAGCATAAGGTTGGTCACCAGGTGTATTTACTGACTTCCCACAGACACACCTGCAACAAAACAGGCAAATGGCATTCAATGCCTGCTCAGATAACAGCATGCACGGTAATTATTGCCTGTCCAAGCAGCAGCTGCCTCGGTGTAATTTTCTCTTGATCTGTTTACACAAGCTGCATTATGCATGCATGATACTCGAACTTTATGGTGAAGCACAGATGGTAAATGTCATTCCACATGCCAGTGCTGAACTGACAGCAACACAATCAGGCAGCCTGGAACAGGCTGTTCCTGTCAACATAATAGACAGTGTATGCACACTGCACATGCAGCATTCCATCTATTAGTCTGTTAGCACAGGCTCTGTGCTTCAGCACATACGGCAGACACGCACCTGTTTTGGATCTCTGTGGAGCTTGGGTACTGCTCAGCGTCAACATAGTTGACGTTGATGGACTCAACAATCAGCTTCTCAACCTCTGGCTCCATCCAGGTGGTCACAAAAGATGCCAAGTTGAGCCTACATGGTCATTTAGTGTAATACACCTAGTGCAGGACAAGCTTTGACACGTCTGGAAAGCCTTCAGGCCTTACCTAGGGTTGCAGTCTAGCTGACGCATGTCTTTGATCAGCTGGTAGACAATTGATGGTGGCATGGATCCATCTGGTAACCTACAGAATGCAAGCTACGGTTGCACACAAAGATTGAAGAGACCAGGAGAAGAGATCCCCGACGTAATAAGCTGTGTACCTGTCTTTTGGAGTTGGCTGGGCATTGTAACGCGAAGCAAAAGCGCTCTCAACCCACGCATCGTCTTTGCTTTCTCGTTCTGTGGTAGCAAGCTGTTTTTTTGCCTCGGCGGTTCTAGCTCTCTTCGACATGGCGAAGCAAGCGCAGTCCTTCCTGGCCCCAGACGTTTATGCACAGTCTATGTCTGCAGTCGCCAGGTCAGTGTCTAGAAATCAAATGGTCAGCTTTTTCAGATTTGACGGGAGTTGCTCCTGTCGTATCAAACGCTTAGGGCTTGCATGGGTGGTGCTTGCTAACTCATGCGCGTCTTCCGCGACTACAACCATCGATCACCCATCAAAAACATGCTAACTTGCGTTGCAAAATCGAGCTGTCACGGTGTGTAGCATTTCGGCGCGACGGTGCAAGTATGAGATTGACGTCTGAGACATGCACTGTTGATCAACCGTCAGGATAAGCAGAGAATGTCATTCAAGCAGTGCGTATGCGCTGCACGAAGCGAATGCACAGTGGGACGCACCTTGGACCAAGCAAACTCAAGGTCTGCGGCTATGGTGCAGATGCCCTCGACGTCGAGCAGAAGGTACATGACGGGATACTAGATGCCGAGTGATTGATTGTTGCTTTTGCCACAATGTCTGACAATTTTAATGCATCGCACAGCCTACCACAACCTTGCTTGACTGCATAGGGTATCTGTTACAATACTTCTGTGATCCAGGCATGTCACCAAGCTCTAAAAATTAGTGTATTCTTGGGAATGTGTATCTGTTATCCAATCCATCAAGGAATGTCTGACAGTTTTGCCCACACATTGCCCAACTTCCAGCCGGTTTGAATCAATCTACCCTTTCTGTCTGTGGGGCCCCCTGATGCACGTACTTGGGGCAGCAGTGGAAATCTGCTCGTGAATGCCATCAACAGCCTTCAGCACAGCAATGGTATCCAAAGCATCAACAAGGCATGTAATGCTAAACAATGCGCATGTTGGGGCTACACATCACAGAGCATTTCTGCTGACTCACAGCTGCCTACAGACGCAGCTGTTTTGTCGCACAACAGATGCAAAACGCTCACATGCACCAGGACATTGAAGACTTGCACATTCTCTCACAAGATTTGGCTTTCACAGTGCTGGAGTTCAAACATTTCCATTAGTCTATATATGCTCTGAAGTAAGTGCCTAAGCTGATGCACAGGTGCAAAGTCTGCATTGATTTCATTCGGTGTCTGGTGTTCATAGCCCTACTGGGTTGTGTCAAAGACAGTTGAGCTGGCAAGAGTCGTGTCAGCAAAGAGAGACTTGTACATGCAAACAGGGTGACCTCTGTTCAGCAGGACCTTAATGCTGAGCTATCTATTACTCACTGTCATCATCTGGCTCCTGCTTTTGACGCCATAGGAAGGCAGAGTAGATGCCAGCAACTCCCAATGCTGCAGGCAAAAGCAACAGTAAGTTTGCATTCAACAACAGGCAAGACAGCCTGCGAGGCCAGTGTGGTTATCAAATTGCCGTAGAACATTTTTTGAATGTGAGTGATGTACATCAAAATGACCCCTCGTTTGTTATGCTGTCAACATGCATGTGATGAGAACGAAAAAGACTGCTCATTCATTATGCTGTCACCATGATATACGTACCAATCAGGACAGTCTTGCCCAATGCGCTAGTGGCATGAAAAAACTCAGCTGGCACACCACTGCCCGTCATCATCTCCCTCTCTCTAACAGTGTACTTGCCAGCAGGCAGCTTTAGCACTTGCCCGGCTGCAGACAGTTAGATTGCATCAGCAATGAAGCAGCTGTTACAGCACGTTGTTGACAGCCAAAACATCAGGAGAGAGCAAAACAGCAGACAGCCTGTGACTTACTGCTCAGCCTATCAAGGTCGATTCCTGGGTTGAGAGCCTCCATTTCAGCTCTTGTTATGTTACGCTTCTCCATGATGTCTTGCAATACCTCTCCTTCCCTAACAGGGTATGTTCTGTAGGTGGCAGGGCCAATTCCTGCCAAAATTTCCCTGTCTCTTGATGACAGCTTGCCACCAGGCAACAATATAGTTTGGCCCTCTACCAAACTATCAGGGTTCATGTCATGGTTCAGGGCAACCAATTCTTCAAACTTGATCTCTGCAGTTTGACCACAGATGGACTCAAATCAGCACATAAGGGCCCGAACCTGAGCATCAGACATGTCTGCGCAGCTCACCTCGCTTCCTTGCAATTGAGTTCAAGGTGTCGCCCTTGCGAACCGTATACGGCCTGACTTTGAAGGAAGCAACTATGACCTGTGGCCTTCTTGACACTGCTCGTTGTAGCACCTGTCAGGCGGGCGAGCATCTGGTTCGCTCAGCAGGGTAAGGTAACATACTTAGCAATGTTGCAATCAAAGCTCAGGCCTTGCCTGAGGTGCAGGACACAAGGCCCTCCCGCTGATTGTTCCAAGCTGATTCATGCTGATTTGGCTTTCAAACGAAAGCCTGCAGGTGCGACCCACTGGCGCTTAGAGCTGCACGGCGCAGCGCTTGTCAATCGCACAGCCCCTGCTTGATCTCAGTACATCTACTTGATTCAGTCACGACTGGTCTTGCGCTCTGCGCCTTTGCGCGGCACCAATCCCCATTCTCGCTCTCGCTTCAGAATCCCAACTTGGTCAAAGATGTCATGCACGCCATGCTAAATTTCGCGTCTCGACCTAGCATTCTTTAGCAACTATCAAAGTGCATCGCGATGCCTGTGACATCATACTGACATGGGCAGAGGTGGTTTTAAACATTTTCCAGGCTCAAGTCTCTACGACGCGCGGTTTGTCACAAGGTCTCATGCTTTGCTGCCAGAGGGCAACACTTGCTGAAGTTTGTTGTAGCCTTTCCTAAAAACACCCAACACAATGGCGACTGCCTTGCGTGTTTCCTCGTCTTTTTTGAATGCCAGGAAGCCCAAACCACCATAAGCAGCCAGAACCAAAAACTGCGCAAGGAACAAGGGCAAAGGGCCCTGCCTTTTATTGCCCTTGGTGACAGCTGCAGCCTGCAAGTCACAGTAGCCTGAACGCGCTGATTTGACTACAATAGTCTTATAGCACAAAAGTAAAGGGAAAGACCGGAGGCCCACGCACATCCCCTCGCACAATGATCTGTGAATCAAAGGCGAATCACCAGTGCTGATACACCCATGCAAGTCAGTGCCAGCAACAGGACAGAAACTCGCGCACTGGCACAGGAGCTGCACATGAGCAAAAGGTTCATGATTGGCTTGCTGCTCAGCTTTGACCTCTTGACCAGTCACCATTTGCAAGCTTTGGCAAGGATGCCAGGCCAATGCGCAACAAGCAGTTTTTGCACAGAAGGAAAGGCTATGGAATCCTGACCTGCTTGGCAGGTTCCTGTACTGCAGGTTCCTGCACAAGGGCTTTAGCTGCCCTGGTAGGAGGCATAGTTGCTGTGGGCTCACTGTCCTGCAAGAGCAAGTAGCTCCAGTCAGTGGCCTGATCACATATGTGACACAAAGCTACAGTTGATGCAGGGCACAGGGACAAGAACAGAGCAGCTACTTGCATTCTGATGTTATGTTTTCTCCACAACCTGTGTGCAGTGCAACAGCAACAGGCAATACAAACATGTGGCATGCATGACAGGTAACAAAGGAGTCATCTGCAGTAGACCAGTAGGACAAGCACAAACGCTTTCCATGTGCAAGACAGTAGATGCAGTATTCTACTCTACCAATTACGGCAAAGTTGCTTGTCAAACTTGATCCAATGCAGACATGTTGCTGAGCAAGGTCAGAGCTGTCCAGTTGAGCATGCTGTCGTTTTGCAATCCAACAAAATGATCCGCAAATTGATGCTGCTGCTTTAGCTACTAGCTGGACATGTCTCAACTAGAGGGGAGGGGGACGACCCTGAATGAGAGTTTCAACTAACCAGGGTAAGCACACACACTGTGGATGCATTGCCTTTCATGCAAACCTGGAAGGGTGAGCTTGGGCCTTGAGCGGGTGCTTTGCCAGGAGCCAACTCAGTCTTGGGCAGATCAAACAGACCCTCAAAGGGGTCAGGGGTGTCTTGGCCATTGGTCAGGCCCTCTTGTTGCCTTGGTTGTGATGGAGCAAGGGCTGATGGTATGGGCGAGCTGCTGGAATTGTTCATAACGCTGCCAGGGTTAATTTCGGGGCTGGGGGTGGGGTCTTGAGGTGTGTCTAGGGGTGGAGGTGGGTCTGAGAAGTTGAAGGCTGGCGCTGAGGATGACTCATCAGACAGGGTGTAAGACACCCTCTTGAAGGCTGGCCCAGTCTTGGACGACTGTCAAATACAATGCGGATGTCAGAAGTAATGATTTGCTGCTGATCAGCTCCATTGCTGTACTTGCTGTGTAACAGAGCACGAGCATACATGCCATGGACCAAAGAGAACAGTGAATGCAAAAGAACAAATGCACACGATTGCGCAGCATGTAAACAGCAGTGTTGACCTCATTGAAATCCGCAGTGAAGACGCCAATGAGGCTCAAAGAACAGTTTCACCTGCTTTGAGTAGTCATCTGCAGCCTTCTGTCTAAGAGCTTGCAGGCTGCGCTCAGACTCCTGAGCTCGCTTGGCATTGGTTGCCTCAACTTCTCGATTTGCTGCTGCAACCTGGATCACACACATGTGCAAGCTGACCTCACTTTACATAGGCTGTTTATCCGATACCAAGGAATGGGTACGCCCCTGTCATAAGCTATCCAATGGATTTGTCACAGCTACATCATACCTGGTATTTAATGTAGCACAAAATGCAACACATATGTATATATACGCATATATATATATAGTCTGCATGATGTGTAGCCATGTTCAGTCACAGGCGCATGATGGCAACAGTCCAGCTGGCTGAAGTCCTTTTGAGCCCTGCTGTATGGCATGCTAGATTGCTCACCTCAGGATCTTCTGCTTCGCCGGACTCAATTGCCTTAGCTTGCCCTCCTTTGGCAAGCGCATTTTGTCGCCTGCACAATGCCATGCACTTTCCTGACATCAAGTACACGTAGACGTAATGGTGTCTGCACGGCTCGAAATAATGTAGTCATGCGCATAATCTATGCATGTAGTTATGCATACTATTTGGCCACCTGCTGATTAAATGCCATATCTGATAGACATGCCAGTTGGAGCATGATGAGGTTTGCGATGACGGGGTTGTAGTGCTTACGCTTGCGTCAGCAGCTCCCTGCGTTTCTGTGTGTCCGCAAGCCGCTTGTTGTATGCAGAGGTGTTGTTGTCGTCAGCATAGGCGTTCAAATGCTGCACCTGGGGTGCAGCAAAGGTGACACCTGTCCATATTGCAATGGCCAGCAGAGACGTCCCTGCCCTGTGAAGCTCACCCTTTCCTTCCTGCATATACTTTGAGTGATCATGGCTTAGCAACATCACCAATTCAAGCTGGCTATGATGGTGACATCACAGTGCGGCAGGCCAGTATGCACAAGGCATCCTGAAAGCATCACACAGAGGTTATCTGGACATGAGCTCCATCATGCGTACCTGCAGCTCTGCTCGCACATGCACGCAACGCCGAGCGGCAGCGATTCTCGGCCGTCCTGCTCGCTGCGAGTGAAGGCAACTTCCGCCGCACGGAAGACGCGGCGCACTCAATGCAGACATTCTCTCTGGGATGCGGGTCAAGTAGATGCGCTGACATCCACAGCCAAGGCAGCAGGATTTGTGCCGGGAGATGAATCGGCAAAGCACAGCGCAAAGCATGCTGTGACCTATCGGCATGTGCGAGACCCGCTTCTATTGCATACCTTCGTCACGGAGACTCTCTATCGGAGATGTTGACCTATTTACCTGGACCATTGTAGCATGTATGGCTCTGTGCATAATTGCGACCGCAGCTCATACTCAATGTCACCCTTCGAGGTGCATGCCGTATTCTTCGTTTGTTCTGGTATAGCATCAATCCTTCTCCTTGCGTAGTGACCCACAGATTGTTGGGATCACACCTAAAGTGCTTTCGCTTGTCATCGTCAGCGTAGATGGACTTTTATAACGCCGACGAGACAGCTGATCAGGAAGATGAGGACAAATTTGCAGCTGTGGGTTTGGCTTACAGGAGTACCGCCGCCGCGGTGTGTATGTGTTGTAGGGATACCATCACTTTACAAGCATTCGATCATCGTGCAGGGCTTTGAACCGTTTCGAGAGAACTTGGTCTTCCTTATAGATGCTCAGCCTGCTATGTTTGAGGAGACACATCTAGTAGACTCTCCGGTAGGGTGCAAGTTATGCAGGGCTGTTCTGCTGCGTTGGTCAGTTGCAAGCATTTTTGTGTCTTACGTAACAGGACTTCAACGACGTCTCCTGGTTTGATGCTGCCCTGAAGACCACAAGAGAAATCCTCAAGGCGCGCATTATCTCCTCAGACAATGACCAGCTGGCTGTAGTATTCTATGGCACGGTAGGTCCATGCTATGGACTGCAACTGCTGCTGTGCCAGATCTTAAAGCCTGCACAATCTGCTTCATGCTGCATGCAGAGAGAAAGCCAGAACAACAATGCCTTTGAAAATGTCTATACTTTCCAAGATCTGGACGTACCAGATGCTCAGCGCATCAGAGGATTGGAAAGTCTGCTGGGTATACTTTGGACTCCCTGCTGATCAGCATCGGTCATGTGACTGTCCCTCCCAGTTTGTGACATGCATCCCTTGCACCCACACTGAATGCTACAGACGTCCATGGCGTCCACCATCATGTACGCTTCACAGGTGGACAATTCGAAGAGCACATTGGCAGCAAGGGATCTGCAGATCCTGAGCAGCTTCACTATGCCTTGTGGACAGCCAGTCAGCTTCTGTCAGGTGCCAGCAACAAGGCCAGCAAGCGAATACTCATTTTCACAAGAGATGAGAATCCCGCAGGAGAGGCTGGTACATTCAAGTGTGGCCCGGTCTGCAGCATGACCACCATTCAATCAGTCTAGTGCTCACGTTAGATTTGAGCAGTCCTGAGTAGCTTCACATCAGAGTCTGTGCCTGGACAGCATTCCTGACTATGCTCCATATTGCATGTTCCTTCCTCATATCCTTCTGCAAGTGTGACTTTAACATGAGCACGCATGCCAGACACTGACTGGGACACATCACAGGCTTCATGGCCTGGCTGTAGTGTCAATGCGCAGTTGACGTGTCTGCAGAGAGCAAATCTTGAGCCGAGCACAGGAGCTGACCGAGACAAATGCCAAGCTGGATGTACTCCCGATGATTCCTCAAGACCAGAAGTTTGACATGAGCTTTTGGTCAGCAGTGCTGCAGAAGACGGAAGAAGACCAATGGGAGTATGAAGGCAGCAACATTCCAGACAGACTCACTGTAGGTCTTGCCCTCTGCTGATACCAGACGTCCTCATGTTGGACTGCATGCTTCAGTCACAGGCATACATCAATAGTTGCCAGGCCTACAGGCAAAGAAGTCTGGACAGACAGTTGACTTCCTATACTGTTCTGGTTCACAGGATCTGGCAGGCATCATCAGGCATAAGGCCTACAGGAAGAGAGTGCTGTCAAGGGATGTGCGCTGGAGCTTTGGCACTGGCTTTGAGATTGCTGTTGCCCTGTATGCCATGATCCAGCCAGCCGTGAAAGGGACGTACACGTATGTCAAGGCTCAGAACAATGAGCCCTTGAGGTCTGAAACAGCCTACATCTGCAATGACACAGGTGAGCCAGCTTGCGAGCACAGGGCAGCATTGCCTTTCTATAGTGGGCAGCACAGCCTTTTCACAGGGCAGCATTGCCTTTCTCTAATGGGCAGGACAGCCTTTTCACAGGGCAAAAGTCACTGGCCTGCACAGTGTTTTTGCAATAGGCCGCGTAGCACCTGCAATGTTACAAATCAGCAACAAACTGGTGCTTTGCTGTGCATGGCCTCATCATGCTGTTCACAATTGACTCCTTGTCGCGCTTCTATGCATCAGCACAGCTGTAACTATGGGTGGGACGCATACTGAGCAGCACTGCTGAAGTCTAAGCTTTGCTGCTACACAGCTGCTACACAGCTGCTTGCTCAATTCCCAAGGTCTGATCACATAGCAGCACATCCTCCAAGTGCACACATCGTTCGTTGTTGTCCCAATGTCTTGCACAGCCATCCTCATATTATACGCGGCCAGCGGTGCAGCCTTGTAGCATGCACCATCTGATGGGGTGTGTGTGTGTGGCCTGACCACATAATCTTAGGTGCATACCATGCCCGTAGTCATTGCATTGCTGTGTGCAGGTGCTGTGCTGACCAAGGCCAACCTCACTAAGTCTCTCTTCCCAAACCCCACCCAGTACAAGACAGCCAGGTACCCCCGGATCCTGCTGACCACAGAGGAGCTGCAGGAAGTTAAGTCAGTCCAGCCCAAAGGTACTTGTCTCACCTTTTGGCAGGTGCGGTTTTTTGTCAGCAACGGCATTTTCCTTGGCTGGTGGGTTAGGGATCCCTGATTGGGCAATTTCTGGTTGCTCAAGTTGACAACATACCAGAGGGACAACATTCACTCTGCATCACAACCCAAAAAAGTAAGTTCGCTTTTTTCGGGTGAAACAGATACTGCTAAGTATTAGGTTCAAAAACAGGTCTATGCTGCAGCTGTTGTGTCAAGCCCCTTTGTGCGGTTCTGCATGATTCACTGGTCAACTGACACTGTGCTGCACAATAACAGCATGACGGTGTCATCTGGCAATGCCTGCTGTACATTTGCAGTCAATGAAGTCTGCTGTACTATGCAGGGTTAAGGCTGCTAGGATTCAAGTCCAGATCAATGCTGAAACACTACCACCAGCTACGCAGTCCCACGTTTCTGTATCCAGATGAGAGGTCCATGCCCGGCAGCACTCAGGCCTTCATAGCTTTCCATGCAACAATGCTGAAGAAGCAGAAGATGGCCATCTGCAGCTTTGTGAGGACCAAGGCAGCTGAACCTAGACTAGTTGCGCTACTACCTCAGGAAGAGGAAGTAGATGAGTTTGGAGTGCAGGTGGGTCCGCAGCTTGCTGTCCTAGACTGTGTCCTCTGAGCATGCAAACAAAAGCACCATCAACACATTTGTCGTGAGACCCTGCATGTCAGCTGTGCATGGCAGTTTTAACAATCAGCCTTTATATGCCTGCACCTACGCCCATCCTGTTGTCCATGCGTTTGACAGCTGTTGATCCCCAGCTGTACCAAGGCACGACACTCAGGGACAGACGCACTGCAGGCAGAAATGCATAGGCGTGTTTGCAGGCAGCGATTCCCAGCATGAGGATGTTGCGTCTTCCATGCTATGATGGCTACGCTAGCTTAGTGCCAATAACAGTTGCATCACATGACCTTACAGTGCAGGAGCATTGCATGCTGAAGTGCACACATGTCTGCAGGTGACACCTCCAGGCATGAACATGATCTATCTCCCATACTCTGATGACGTACGCCAGCCTGAGGCAGACACCAGCTTCACCGGCCTTTCACACCCCAAGGCGGATGCCAAGCAGCTCGAGGCTGCAGAGCATCTGCTGAGCAAACTCAACCTGGGTGCTTTTGCTAGCTCAGACATTGCCAACCCTACCTTGCAGCGACATTACCAGGTGGGCCTTTGCCACACGAAGCAACCCTGCAGTGGCTCATCGGCTTTTGTCTGTGTATTGCTTGACATGTGCACAAGCCCTGCAATTTGCATTTTAACAGACTGCCAATGTGTAATAGACTGTAGAGCAGTACTCCAACTTTCCCATGCTGACAGCCCTGTGGTCAATCATCAATCCAGGCCTTGCTGTAACTACTGACGAGACCTACACAACTGACTTGACAATGTCACTCTTTTATAAACCCTCTGTGCCAAGCTCACATCTCTTGAGGAAGGTCCTTTGTTGCCCTACATCAGCAAGGTGACTAAGTAGCAAGTGTGTTGTACATCTTGTGACCTGTGGCCTGGCCAGCTTGCGGTGCCAAGACGGTTTTTACCATGCTGGATGTCTGTGTACATGTGAGATGATGCAAAACATATGATGCACATCCATTGTGCAGCCTCCAATGCAACACCTCCTGGTCTTCTGCAGGCTTGTGGCTCATAAACTATTGACTGACTGTCCTCGTGTGGACTCTGCCATGTGGGCGTAAAAGCCTGCTACTACACGTTCAATCAATTCCCATGCAGCATCTGCACATTGGGTTGCTGAGAGGATGTTGATGCTGCAGGTCCTAGAGTGTTATGCTTTGAATGAGCCTCCACCAGAAGACGTGAATGATGGGACAAAACCTGATGACGAGGGCATGCAAAAAAACATGGAGGCAATCATAGGCTTCAGGGTGAGTCGCTCCAGTACTTATGCTTTGTATCATGCCAGTTCTTGTGCTTTGTACTATTCCGTCACTGTAGTACATATTACCCATTTACTGTATGTGCCTCCAAGGTGAACAGCAGGTACGGAAATCTTGAGTGTCAGACAACCTTCCCAGAACAGTGCTGCACATGGTCTCCTGAGCCTTTGATACGTTGCAGCCAGCTGTGCTTCCATGGAAGTCACACTGTGTTTCTCAACAATGCAATGTTGTGTACTACAAGTCACATGCTTCAATTGGTCTCCACACCACAGTGGATTGCTCATCCAGCTCCAGCTCAGGGACTGAGCCCATACATAGAAGTTTACATAAGCTGAATCAGCATGGCACACTTCCTCGCTAGTCAGACCTTAATCCACTTGAGGGGAACTCCCAAGGCAGCCTGGTGCCATGTCAAAAGTGCTTCAGGAATAGCAGCTCGTGGAGAATGTAGTTTTGCATCTTGCATGGCAAGCATTGCTGGCTTTTGGTGCCAGCACAGCTCAGCTGTTATGAATGCCAACAGCTGTAGAATCCGTCTGGACATTCAGGCCAAGCCTCAGGCAAAGTCACAGGCAGAGCCTCAGCACTTGCCCTGATTTTCACTGATGCATGAGCTCCAGATTGGCGCACTGCTGTTGAGCTGTTTGAAGAAGCTGATTCATTGTGAATTCGTACTCACACCATGCATGCGGTGCATACGCAATGCATGTGGGCGCTGTAGGTATGGGCCTGCTTGTGCCTGGTTGCCTGAAATGTCAGGAGTGAATGAATGAATGCACATGTAGGATGCCGTATACGGGGAAGGAAATGATGATGACTACAAGGTCAAGCCGGCAGCCTCCAGGAAACGAAAGAGTGCAGAAGAGGAACAGGATGTCAAGCAGCAGGCTGCTGCCATAGATTTCAAGGTGCATGCAAGAAATGAAAACGGTCCATCACTGTGCGGATTCAACACAGATTATTCATGGCATTGCAGATTCCAGGCTGTGGAGAGAACTGCTAATTGCACTGTGCTGTGTGATTCGCTAAACTGACATTTGTCTGGCTGCATGCAGGGTCTTGCAACAGATGGTAAGCTCGGCAAGCTGACAGTGAATGACCTAAAGAAGTATTGTGAAGTAAATCAGCTGCCAAAGAGTGGCAAAAAGGATGAGATTGTGCAGCGCATTGCAGCGCACCTTGGCATCCATTAGGCAGCTCGCAAAAAGCTGTGCTGCTTTTGCCTTGTTTTGAGAAGCAAGGTTCATGCAATGCTGTTGTGGAGATGTCCAAGAGCTTGTACAAGAGCTTTATGTTTTGTTTCAGAGGGGTCCTGACTTCAAGACGTCATGTGGGCATCATGACGCCATGATGGTGGCAGGTTGCTTTTGCAAGGGTGACAGGTGCGTCTGGCTTTTCAGCAATTATATGATAACTATTCTGATTTGTACCCGCTGTAATACTGAGAAACAGGCACTCGCGACTGTCGATCGACTCTCTCTGCATAGCTAGCTCTATGCTGAAGTAATCCTCCTGGACTTCGGAAACCTCTTTATAAACCTCTGTTGTCGAGCAAAAGTTTTCAAACACCTAGGATCCATGCTCTGTCAAATCAACATTAGCAGATGTCTTTCATGCCAAGTTCATCTGCGGCTGTCACGTGTTCTTATGTAATAACATGTGAGCACAGTAGGTCATCTTGTGATCACGGATTTTGACTCAAGATCTTGC
>JAABUY010005431.1_pt1 | contig 12839 bp, 12 predicted proteins | sample 5560271 | NCBI WGS metagenome assembly JAABUY01 (sample SAMN10711886, study PRJNA513374) | rock metagenome | isolation source: Antarctica rocks | place: Antarctica: Victoria Land, University Valley
CCTGACTATCTTTATGTGACCAGTGAACATGGTAGCTAGGGTCACAGCAGGGTTCAGGTGACCTCCTGAAACATTGGCTGTGATAAAGACTGCAAGCAACACAAGCATGACGAGCTGAAGCTATCAGAATTAACATGGTTCAAATTCCAAGACAACTGCACGGTTTTGTGTTACCCATCACTGCCAGTGACATGCCGTTTCCCCTGCAGCGCAAAAGGCATCTCATTTGAGCATTACAATGTGAATTAGATGGTTGTACCAGAAAGCTGTGCAAAGATAGGTATGGCCCTACCATGGAGCCCAATTTGCAGAGCCGCCCGCTGCCGTCGTCGTGTCCGTAAGGTCGGACTTTTGCGTTGATACATTTCCAGTTGGTGTGGCAGTACCGGCAAACGTGAACAGCATGGTTCCAAGGAATTCGGCGATCAACGCATATATGACTTTGGCGCTACCGAAATTGCCCTCTGGTGACTGCAAAAGACCCGGCATGACTACGCAAAGTCACGCACGGTTCGTAGCACCTAAAGGCAAGTGAATCAGTATATACACTTCTTTGGCCGGTCAAAAAACTTAACGCTGCGGCGAACAAGTAAGGTCCTGGGTCTGCCTCTGGACACACACGCGGCGTTCAGGCGCGCAGACGTCACGGCGAAGCAACGGCTGTACAGTCAGCAGCACAGCTTGGCACAGGACACCGCTTTCCCACAACGGCGCTGCAACTTGTCAAAGAAGTTGTCGGTTGACTCTTACCCAGATTCGAAAGTTTGTACTGCCTGTCTGCCTGTTGCTCAATCGTTTCGGGGCAATGATGTCGAACTCTCAAGGGCTCTTGCACGCGATGGCCCTGCTCCATACAGCTTCGCCATGCTAGTTAATCGCTGACCTGCGTCTGGCGGTGATCCAGCTGCCTTCCCACGCTCTGCGGCTACAATTCATCAGCTCGAGCGAGTTGCACCTGGGTCTTGCCGCATCGAGTCGAGGCCAAAGCTACGGATAATTTTGCATGCATAGCTGATCGTTGTCCGTGACCCGAGCCTGGCAGCACCGGTCCAGACAGCAAATCACAAGCACAGTGAGGAAATTTTTGTCATTTGCGCGCATGTGACTGCGTAACGGTTGCACACAAGGCGAATCCTACGACAGTCCTCCCAACATGGTGCTGGATATCAGGCAGAAGCAAATTGGTGGGTTACCCTTCAGACACACACGCCTTAAAGGCAATACCTCGTTTGTGCAGCATACACACAAATCAGCACGTGATCTGCTCACCCTGTCTCTGTTTTGCAGCTGGTGTGCAGCATATGTTACAGTTCAACGCTGCTGCAAACACCCTGAGGAAGGATGAAGAGATCTACAAAGTTCTGGTTGTAGACCGCTTCACAAAAGGCATTATTGGACCTTTATTGAAGCTTTCAGATCTGCGCAAGCAGGGTGTTACTCTAGTTTTGGACCTAGAAAACCAACGAGAGGCTATACCAGATGTGCCAGCTGTATATTTTGTGCAAGCAACTGTCAGCACCATAGCAGCAATCAGCAGAGATGTAGCAGCTGGGCTATACGACACGTTTCATCTAAATTTAGCTTTGACATGTCCCCGACCACTGCTTGAAACACTTGCTAGCAACACAGTTGCAGCACAGTGTGTTCAGCGCATAGCCAAGATATACGACCAGTACATGTCGTTCATTGCATTAGAAGCAGGACTTTTCAGTCTAGGCATACCTGACACCTATCTTCAGCTCAATGACCCCCAGGCACAAGATACACACATAGAGGTGTGTTGTTCACACTTTGCACTCACTTGTTGAGTGGCAAGTAATTGCTGTTTGAGTCTTCAATCAGATGTTCCACCTGCTGGTAAGCATGTGAGGTGCACGGCTCAAAGCCCTACACAGTCATGTTCACAATCTGTTCTTCTGATCCAACATTGTGGCAACTGATTCATGCAGGGAGCAGTGGAGAGCATTGTCGATGGTCTGTTCAGTGTCCTTGTCACCCTCGGCACAGTCCCTATCATCAAATGCCCAAAGGTATGGCAAGGTCTTTCTGCCATGTGTGAGCTGATTTTTGTTTTGGTCTTTTCAGCCATATGCAAATTCATCAAAGACATCAGCAACTCCAATCAAGTAAGTTTCAGCTGCATGCATATTACAAAGAGCCTGGCACTTTTTTTGGGTGACCTCGCGTGCTGGCACAAACACTGCTTTTCCAGAAAGTGCTTGAGCAATGCATGCAGTGTACATCCGGCTGGCCTGTGGCAGTATGGCAGTCTGTGCACAGCTATGCAAGCGCATGTGCAGCTGGCTCCAGAGAGACAAGGACTGTGCTGGCAGGTTTCAGCTTGGCAGCAGCAGCTGCAGATCAGAAGGAAATGGCACTTGGCAAGCTGGCCTTGCTTGCTCTCCTACTAATGCAGTGTGAAAGTGCAGGGAGGAGCTGCACAGCATGTGGCAACTGCATTGGATGCTCGCTTGCGAGAGCATCTCAAGTCTCGCAGCAACCTCTTCACTGAGTCTTCATCCGGCCTCACCATCTCTCGCCCTCTCCTCTGCTTGTTTGACCGCAACTTTGAGCTATCTGTGGTAATTACTGCTCCTCTGCATCTGCCTGCTTAGAATAGTCTTTTGCCTGATGTGCATTTGAGCTGCGTAAGCTACTTCTTGATTCATCATTCGCCGCATATAGCTGCTCAATGCAAATGTCATCGCAATTGCCAGGGACAGTTGCATTGAGCAGCTACATGCATCAAATGCTGAACAAGGAAGTTGCTCTTGCAGCTCAAATACTGGACATCAGAATGGCACCTGCCATCCTGCTTTCTGAGTCGTCAAAAAAATTACATGGTGCCATGATCTGTTGAGGCATCATCAGTCTTGCCTCTGCAGTCTATGTGATCATCCTGTTGCTGAAGCTGACCTGCTCGAAACGTGCCACCACTGCGTGACTTGACAACATCATGCAGATGCTGCAACACGTGTGGACTTACAAGCCACTTGTACATGACGTGCTGGGCATGCAAGCCAACAGCATGACCATTGACACCAAAGCAGAGACAGGCCAGCTACCAGGAACCACCTCCAAGAAGCGATACGAGGTAGGCAATTGAGCACACGGTGCAACTGCTGCAGTGTGTTGCAAGACCCATAACTTGGACAGCAGCGCATGACATATGCGTGCCATTCTGCTCTCCTCATGGCTTAGCTGCACTGCCTGCATTGATACACTGTCACTCCCAGAAGCAACTCTGCAGATGCATGTGAATTGCAAAGCACATCTCCTGATCATGAAAACCAATTGCTACTGCGCAATGTGCATGACCTGCTGGACAAGGTATGCTTCAGTGACTGGAATCAGTTATCTGCATCACAAGGCTAGACCTGACAGCAACTTGTTTTAGGTGCCCACAAACACATTTGTACAGCACTTGCTTGCTTGATAGCTGCTGGATCAAGCGAAAACAGTCTGGATCCGACTGTCCACCCATAACCTGTGGAGGGGATGGCCATGCCTGCCTACAGCCAACAGCTGAACGCTGCCAGCCTTGTCAAAAACCAGCTTTTGTGTAGCACATACTGCCTTTGGATAGGGCAAAACAGGGCAGATGGGAGGGCCATGCTGGGTTACTAACTTGCTTTCGGAGGTCCTCTTGAACCCTGACTCCAGCAGTAACAACCTGACTGAGCCCAGCCATGGCTGTCCTGCTGTGCAGGTTGGAGATGGTGATTTCTTCTGGGAGAGCAATGGAACATTGCAATTTCCTGAGATGGCGGGAAATGTGGATGTTCAGCTGAAGCAGTACACAGATGTAAGATGAAGTCCTAGACCATCTCTCAATATGTCGTCACATAGCATCTGCGCTAAAGTGTATGGATGCAATTCTTTGAGGGAGGCACAACATGGTAACCAGATACACCCCTTCATCTATTTATCAGGTTGCGCATGGCTACAGAGTTGCATTTGTCTGTCCAGCTGAAGGTGGGCAGATCTGCTCTGAGCACCAACACTGAGATGCACAAGCATGACTTGCGCCCATCCAGGCGGTGGCAGATCTGAACTGGACAGCAGCTTTTGCTGCAAGTGTGTCAGTCGTACAGTTCTACATAAAGTGACGTAGCATGGCTTGGTGATGCAGGCAGTGGCAGACCTGAACAGGAGAACGGGCTCCAATGTGGACGCAAAAGCGGACCCCAATGAGCTCATGCAGTCCAACACTCGCAACCTGATGAGCGCCATCTCCAGCCTGCCTCAGCTGACAGAGAGGAAGAAGGTGATTGACAAGCACACCAACATGGCCACCTCTCTGCTGAAGCTGATTCAGGCGCGTGCCTTGAAACAGTATTGGGACAGGGAGGAGGATTGCCTGCATGGCAAGCCTGACCTTCCAGCCATTGAAAGGCTGCTGCAGGTCAGTCATTGCTGCAATGTGTGGATGCACTGCATGCATAAGTGTTCATACATGTAGCTGGTACAATCTCTCTACCTCAAGTGCTGCCAAACTTTGACAGATCATTGAGTCTTGCTCTCTGTCATTGTGTGCATGCTGCTTTGAACAGGTGAAAGCCAACAATCTGCAGGCAATACTTGAGCCGATCTGTTGACTTGCATTCTTCCCGCTGCTAAGTGCTCAGCACCCCTGTACAGCATACGCCAGGAGATGTACAGCAACATCAAGCATCATGCAGTGCATCAACAAAACGTCCGTGTCATTGCAGTGATCAAGCAATGTACACTTGAAAGCAGATGTGCTGCCATGCCTGCTTTGACATATGACTGTTAGCAGGGCTCAGAGGGGTCTGCCATGGACAAGCTGAGACTGGTCCTAGTGTGGCTGCTGACAACTGAGGCACTCCCCAGTGACTCTGACATGGAGAGGTTGCAATCTAGCCTTGCCAGCGCTGGTGCTGACACCACAGCTGTGGCGTATCTGCGGCGCATGCGCAGTATGAAGCTCACAGGTCTGCCAACTACACAGCTCGTTGCAACATTGCTGCAGCAGATTTGACTATACCAGGGTCATCATCTTCTTCACCTACATTGCCAGCGTATCACCACCCACTGCATTGTTATGTTTTTCAAATTTATGTTCAGATACCTTACCGACTGCAACAAGCAATCTAGTGCAAGCACAAACTGGCTGCAGTCTGTGCAAGCCTGCTCAGGTCTGGTGAAAGAGCTACTAGCTTAACTTTGCCTTTGAAACCCGCTGTGGATTTAGCACTTCTTGGCATAACATGCTTTGAAATTTGTATGCTGTGTGACAATAGGGGGAGGGGTAAGGGGGTCTGCCAGCAGTGTAGCCCTGGATGGCTTGGCGGGCGCTGGGCTCGGTCCTCAAAGTCACCTACTCAGCTGGGCTGACAGGACCTTTGGTCAAGGTCTCACCAGCATCACCAAAGGTCAGAGTCAGCACCACATTGTACATCAGCACAGCAGCTCAGCACAGCAGTTTGTGTGTGGTCAAAATTTGTCAGTGACACTGTGTCAGGGGGTTTACACTCAGTGGGGGCGTATCTGCCAAGCTCCCTTTAGCTCACCTTTACAATTTTGTCATGCATGACGTGACGACAAAATGCACAGTTTTGTCATTGCAAGTAGAAAACTGAAGCCAGTACTCCTGCCTTTTAGGCATTTACAAATTACTGTTGCTGTGCTGTGCCGGTGTCATTGTTGCATGCTTGTAGGTGTGAAGAGCTTGCTGGCTGGGAACCAGCAAGCAGCAGTGACTGTAGCAGTTGAAGGTTTGATGGATGCAAAAGCAAATGCAGAGGCCGACTCCTTCATCACTTTCGACCCCAAGGTATGCTGGCAGCGACTTCAGCATTTCAGGCAGCCTGAAACATAGCGGCTCTCAGGTTAACAACATGTGCATGTCAGCCATAAAGGTTGGCGAGTTCCAGCTTTGTGTTGAGTAGACTCATTGCGAGGCATTTCTGTGCTGGCAACACAACGTGTGCATGGTGGCTCCTGTCCTTGCTATGCCTCACAGATTTTGTTTGTTATGCAGGTAGTGTCTGGGAGAGCTAGCAAAGCTGCAGGTCCCTTCAAGGAAGCTGTGGTGTTCATGATTGGTGGTGGTAATTACCTGGAATATGAGTCGTTATCCTTGTACGCATCAAAGTCTCAGCCACCAAAGAACATACTATATGGCGCTACAGATATCATTTCGCCAGAAGCATTTGCGAAGCAGCTGGCAGACCTTGGCAAAAGGGCGGGCGGTTTGTGAACGATCATATCCTGAGTGCAATGTTGTCTGTTACCATCAAAGTATTGTAGCGAACATGTTGCTGTACACTCACTTTGGCCAAAACATTTTATGTTCATTGCAACATACAGCTTGTTACAAGTGCAGTAGTTGTTGTTGCAAGTTAGTGTGTCGTCACAATGTTTGCTAATTATGGCAGGATTAGGTCTTACCAGACACGTGCAGCACGTCTGTAACACACAGTGGTGTGTTCAACACAGTGGCATACTTACGACGTAGAAGCCGAAAACTCTACAGCAGCTCTTCTGTAAGGCTGTTTGATAGGGCTAATAATGTAACGTTTTTCAGCTGCGTGCGACTTGTCGTACTACAGGAAGGCTGCATTTGTAAGCTAAATAATATGGTCGCCTGCGAGACCCAAACCGCAATCACATTTATGGTATAATACTGCAGGGGTGTCTGACTACAATGACATGGTACACAAGCTTGCTGACGGCTGACACCTGTGGTAGTCAGACATATTACAGTGTAGTGCAGATCCAGGCGTGCTCGACCTAGTAGACAATCTGGACAACAGCTAATGGCCAATTACTTCTCCACCACAGGCCTATGAGGAATAGGGGCTGCAGTCACAAAAATCTATCAAAGGTCGGCTATGTTACGCAATCTCAGGCATGTGAGTCTCAAGATGCATAAGAGCAGTCACCTGAACGCTGACCACCCTTATATTCTGTGAAGGTGAGCATGTGGAGCTTTCAAGCTGCACGGCATAGCTGATGATGCTTGGCACGGTCTGACCTTTGCACAAGAACAACGTGCCATGTATCATGCACTGCAGTCACATTCATTGCACGCCTGCAGATCTGGACTTGTCTTGCACACATGCAGGTGGAGGGCCCTCACCATTTGGGTTGCCAGATGCATAAAATTGGCGCAACAGGCTTATGGCTTCAGCAGCCAGCAGGCCTCCACTGCATGCAAAGCTATTGTGCTTGGATTCCCTGCAAGCATGAGGCATTGAGTCAGAGGAACATCCTCTCAGCCTGATATGTTGAGAAAAGTCAGCCGTCATCGCTGTGCACAGTTTGACAGATACAAATCACCTCAACAATGGGTGGATACTAGCTAGTAACAGAGTATTGGCTTGCAAGTACCTTCCACATGTCCCGCAGCATTTTTGATGCAAGGAAAGGATGGAACCACATCCACCAAAGCGGTCATTCTGGCAGCCGTAGTAGACATGACCTATCCCTAGCAATGCCAGCGCACCTGCGCACATGATGCACGGCTCACAAGTGACATATAGGGTGCACCTGCAGCCAGTTTTGAACCTTTGAAAGGACAGCCAGCTTTGCTGCTTTGTTTGCAGCATTTGGTTTGTTACCTTGACCAGTCTACATTGTTGTCAGACGCAGCAAGCAGCTGGTCGATTGCCTCAAGCTCTGCGTGCCTTGTTGCCTGAGGGACCAGGCAAACTCTCAGCAGGTATTTTGTGCAGAAGTGGTTTCAAGCAAAAGACCACGCAAAGATATCGTGACTTACATTGCGAGTGGTATTTGTCATGTTGCTGCCCACACCTATCACAGTGTTGTCCATAACAAACACGCACCTGTACAAGCAGAACACTGTGAAACGAGTGCAAAGGATCTCAAGCCAAACCCTGGCATGTATCGCCCCCCAATGACTTACCCTATTGGCACCTCTTGTCGAGCCAACGCGATCTCAGCCTGTATGAAGCAACTGTTTAGCCATCTGCAGGGCTTGCACTTGGCATATGAGAACTGTTCTTGCCTGATGCAAGGCACGGCGCATGTGTTGCTCATGAGAAACAGGAGTCATGCGCTGTTTCTGTCGGCCTGTTCAAATTTGGCCGCAAACACATCCATACATGCAGATGCATGCATACGTCTATAGCCCGTCATGAGGTGCCAGTGTAACATTCAGGTCTTAGAAGCACATGCTGAGACTGAGATATCATTGCAAGCCAATTGTACATCGAACGCTTCAACATAAAGCAGTGTCGCTTCCCTCGCGCAGCTTGCAGCGCAGGTGCACCTTCAGGGCGCTTGAGTTCGCCCTTCCAAGTTTTGACAAAGCTCGCAGCACAACTAGTTTAGCAAATTGATTAAAGTCTTCATCGTCGGGCACCAATCGCCTTGCTACAGTCACATGCTCCTGCCTTGATTGCGCGATGGCTGTGCGACACAGAAAAGCCAGCCTGTTTCGATAGGTCAGAGGGGGGGTCTTATAGTTCGTGCTTTTCTGGCGACGTTTAGCTGCGCGATGTTCATCTGAGACCTGCGTACATCGTCTCTTTGTGTCTGTTGGCGATTCAAGCTATGAGCGCCACCAGTAGTCCGGGCGGCAGCCCGGCGAAGCCTACCTCCAAATCTCAGCTGCCCGCGTCGATCGCCAACGCCTCCTTGGAGGACCTGCAGAAGCTTTTTGTTGATAGCCTAAAGAGGCTCAAAGCAAAAGACAAGAAAATAGCTGAGCTGAGTGCCACTCAAGATGCTCTTCAACAGCAACTTTCACAGAGTGCAAGTACCAGCACTGAACAGGATGAGCTTCGACAGCAGCTGGAAACTGTCACAGAAGAGGCAAAGGAGGCACAGCGACTTGCTGATGATGCACAGGAGCAGTTCGAGGGACTGTACAAGTCTCATACTGCTCAGCAACAACAGCTGGAAGATGCTGCTGCGGAAAAGACAATTCATGCTGAGCAAATGGCAAGTCTGAAGGAAGTGCTGCGCACTATGTCACAGGACAAGGACAGTGCTGAGAAGGTGAGTCAAGGCAAGCTGTGTCTTGCAAGCAATGTTGTCTTTTGCAGTTGACTGTTGTGACGTGAGCATGCTTGCTCAAGATGGCTTGGGTACATGCGACTTCTTTTGTAGTGCACATCTCACATTGCTCAATGCACAGCAATCATCCAGTGACCAACTTTGTTTCAGCAGCTCCATCATAAGTGAGCAGCCTGGATAGCATGCCACCTTTTCATCACGCATGTTATACAGGAGCTGAAGCAGAGTCAGGACCAAACTGCAGAGGTGCAAAGTGCTCGTCAAGCATCACAGAGTCAAGCTGAGGATGCTCATGCACAGGTGGCCAAGCTACAAGACAATATTGCCAACATGCAAAACCAGCTCAACCAAGCACTGTCACAGCTTGAACAGACCAAAGCTCAGCATCAGCAGAACCTACAAAGTGTGCATGCTGAGCACGAGTCAGCCCAGGAGGCACATGCTGCCCAGATCAGTCAGTTGGCAATGAAGCTGAGCACAGCAGATGAGGCTCACCAACAAGCCTCTGCAACCATCAGGCAGCTTCAAGCACAGGCTGATGCCGACACAGAGCAGCAGGCAGTGCTGGACACCGTGCAGCAGCAGCATGCTGAAGCATTGGCTGCTTTGCAGTCAGAGCTGGCTGAACTCCACAGCAAGCTTGACGCATCACAAGAAGCCTCAGCTACACTGCATGCACAGCTGGATGCAGCACTCACAGCCAAGGAGCAGCAGTCTGACCAAGCGAGCTCCCTGCACGAGGAGATTACCTCCCTGAAGCAGGAGCTGCGCTCGCATGAGAGCACACCAGACCCCTCATCTGATGACTTGCAACAGCAGCTGGACAGTGCCAAAGCAGATGCCGCCAAGCAGGCTAGCAAGCTGGCTCAGGCTGAGATGCGGGCCAGCCTCATCAGGCAACAGCTGCAAGAAGCTCAGTATCAGCTGCGCCAAATTGAGGAGGGGTCAGAGCAGCAGCCCAGAGCTGATCAGCTGCAGGAGTCACTCGAGAAGGCTCACAGTGAGCTGAACATGCTGCAAGGGCGGCTCAGTCCCACAGAGGGACAGGTATGCCTGTTGCAAGAGTTTGCCTGTGCAATTCAGCTCTTGACTGTGTCTTTGTACAAGTGCTGCCAGCTGATTGCCTTGCAAGCAGGGCATGCACCTTTCCTGTCCCTCATGCCTTGACTGATGCCCTGATGATTCAAGTGTCAGCTCTCATGGCATGCAAGAAATCTCAGCAGGAATTTAGTCCAAACTCACAGGCCACAAAGGTACATAGTACACGCATAATCTCACTTTGTGACAGGACTAGATCATGCACAGTTTGCGCATTCTGAAGGTGGTCCAATGCTGCAGATGTCCACCTCTTCATCAGAGAATGGCATTGCCACGCCTTCCTCCCCCAACCACATCAAGCTCATCATCAATGTAGCTTCAGGAGAGACAGGCCCAGAACCTCCATCAGTCTTCTATGCTGAGCAGAAACGTACCAAGCAGAAGCTGACGTCTCTCAAGGCTGAGAAGCAGCAGCTACAGAAGGAGCTCAGTAGCATGCAGCATACAATTGAGCAGCAACAGGCTGCATTAGGTGAGGGACCTGAGCAGCTGGCACATGCCATGGACAAGATCCAGGGTTTGGAGCAGGAACAGAGTCAGTTGAAACATACTCTGGCAGACGCAAAAGCAGCTGAAGCACAGCTCAGGAGCCAGCTGACCAGCTCAGAGGGAGCCTTTGACAAGCTCAGAGCACAGCTGACTGAGCTGCAACAGACAGTAGACAAGGCCAAGGCAGAATCAAACAGCTCACAGCAGCAGCTGAAGACCACCAGAGCTCAGGTAGCAGAGTTGCAGCATCAGTTGACAGCTGAGCACAGTAAATTGCAGGATGCTGAAGCACACAGCAGCCAGTTTCGCTCTGAACTTGCGCATGCTCAGGCTGAGTCTGAGTCCATCAAACAGCAGCTGGATGAGTTTTGTGAAGCCCACGAAGCTCAGAGAAGCTCAGCAGACTCTGCTCAGTCTAAGCTCAAGCATCAGCTCAAGGCAGCAGAGATTGATAGAGAGACACTGCAGCAGCAGATCAGTGCGCTGCAAGAGGACTTGATCAAGGCCCAGCACAGACCATCTTCCCCAGCATCACCGAAACCCCTTCAGCCTGCTGCTGCAGAAGGGACAGCAGGTTCTTTGAAGGATGCAGAGGATGCAAGGGCTGCACTGCAGCAGCAGCTGACTGAGGCCCAAGAGACTGGCTCGCGTGCCGCTGCTGCAGCTCAAGCAGCTGCTGATGCTGCTCAAGCAGAAGCTCAGCAGCTCAAGAGTGAGCTCAAGACATTGAAGGTGCCTCAACCTAAGCTGCTGCTGCTTTGACTAAGAAGTCATGTACCTGCAAATGCTAGAAGGGCATGGCAGCAAAATGGCTCAATGGCATCTTCTTCATGGCTTGATGTTGTGTTCCTACTGGACAACATGCCAAATGGCAAGCGTTAGAGTGAGATATAGTAGGCAGATTTGCCTGTGTCTCCGCAATCACCAGAATTGTGGTGTGCAGGCTGCCATGCAGACCTTGGAATCAGAGCGAGCAGGTCTGGAGGAGCAGCTTGCTGCTGCTCAGGTAGACTTGTCCTGCTTCAGTGTCTCCCATTGTATTGGACATGCAGATCTGATACCTTGTGACCTTGCCCCTTCCATGAAGCATGTGGATTCTGGATGGCTCATGCGCTGCTTTATATAGTTAGTGTTTTGCTGGCTAGCCAAGCTATGTGCCTCAGTCAGTGTTGTGCCTGGTGTATGCAAATCATGACATACATGTGATATGCACCATGCATCATGTGTCAGCTGAGCTTGGCCAACATGGTGGATGCAAGCACAGGAGGATGCCAGCAAAGCTCAGGATGCTGCCACAGCTGTGGCCAGCCTGGAGGGGCAGCTGCAGCAGGCCAATAGGAGGGAGGAGCAGCTGCGTGCCAGCAGAGCTCAGTGTGAGTATCAGCTGCAAGCAGGAGAGGAGGCTCAAGCTCTGCTCAAGCCGGTATGTTGCGTCAGCATGGCATGGCAATGACAAGGCATGGCAATGGCATAGCAAATGCACAGCGTGCAGGCAGGCACGCAGGAAGGCAGATTTGACCGTAGGCCAGCCAAGGAGCCCACTGGCCAGACATGCGCTGCCAGCTTTCAGGCCATCAGGCAATGTGCTGTTGTCTTGTGCCTAATGAACAAGGGTGAATGTGGCTCATACATGGGTGCCAACCTGCATGTTGTTCATCATAGCCATATCTGACCAATGCTCACAATCTTCTTGCTGCTGTTCTGATGGCATCATGTCTTGCAGACTATACAAGCTTTGCAAGTGAGATTGGCTGGCGCATGCAAGGCTTTTGGCGGACCTGCCTCGAATGCCACATCAAAGGTGACCTTCACACACACCTGCGACACACAAAGCATTTTCTGCAACATGCCTGTTTGAGTTGTGCTAGACAGCATAGCACGCAACTATGTCCGCATGTGTCAACTCGCCAATGCCATTGAGTACTGCAAGCCTAATTGACTTTGCTTTACACCATCTTCTTGTGATAGGGAAAGACTTCTGCACCACACAGTGGCATGGTCTCCCCAGCTAAATCAGAGTTCTCAGATGACCAAGACTTCAGTCAGAGTGTAAGCAGCGAGGCCATGCAGAAGCAGCTGGACTGGCTGCTAGCCAAGCTCATGGCTGCTGAAGCAGCCTCCACCACTGTTGATGAAGCTGGCGCAGTTATCAATGGCAGCAGCACACTAGGTGCTGTAGCGTCCCGACCAACATCCCCTGCTGCTCACAGCAGTGACCAGCATGACAATGGTAAGCATCAAGGTGC
>JAABUY010005432.1_pt1 | contig 12838 bp, 13 predicted proteins | sample 5560271 | NCBI WGS metagenome assembly JAABUY01 (sample SAMN10711886, study PRJNA513374) | rock metagenome | isolation source: Antarctica rocks | place: Antarctica: Victoria Land, University Valley
CACCCCAGGCCGCAGCTCCGCAACCAGCTTCACCCGCCATATCAGCTTCCGCACCAGTCCACCCTCTTCCCGTGAGCCCGGACCCTAACCCAATCCGATCAGCACCCCACGATCTTGAATGCTCTCGAGATGAGCAGCTACATCTCCAGAAGCTGATGCCAGTCGCGGCATGATCGGGCCAGGCGCGACATCTCAACCCCGAGAACCAGCCCGACGCGGCCGAGGCCGACTTCCGCCACCAGGCGCTGAAAACCAAGCCGGCCTTCGATGCTGGCACCGGAACGGCCAAGATCGTCATCGACCACCACAATCGTCTCCCGCGCCCAGCCGAGATGGAAGGCGCGATCGACCAAAGCGTATTGCAGCCGTGTCGATTCCTGATGACGTTCGACTTGCTGAACCGTCGACTGGCGGATGTAGACAATCGCAAGGCGTTCACGATGCCGCCGAAAAACCTTCTCGGACACGCCCGCCAGCGCCCGCGGCAGGAGATCCCTGTCTGACATCATCGGCTGTCTCCCCGATGGGCCTCTGCTGGGCGACCGAGGCGATGCGGATTTGGCGTATCGCCATCTGGCCGAGTGTGAGCGACAGGGTCCGCTGCCGTTCGATCGGCAGGGTTTCCCAAACCGGGCGGGGCGAACCTTCGGTCATCGCGCGATCCAAGCCAGCGCACCACGGCGCACAACGCCTGGATGCCAGGCTGCGGGGGTCCGCCGAGTCGTGTCAACTTATCAGCGGTGTCTTGTATGGGATATCGAGGAAATCTTCCGGTCGTTGAAAGCTGACGGCATGCGGCTGGAGGACACCCAGATGCAGGACGCAGGACGGTTGTTCAAGCTGGCCCTGGTCGGGCTCGCAGCGGCAACCCGAACCATGCAGCTGGTCGATGTGCGCGATGGCAGCCCGCGACCGGCCACGGATGTCATCGACGCGTCAGTGCTGCCAGCCGCTGAAGCCATTGCCCCGACACTTGAGGGCAAGACAGCGCGCCAGCACAATCCGCATCCGCCCCAGTCCCTCGCTTGGCTGTCCTGGATCATCGCGCGGCTCGGCGGATGGAACTGCTACTACAAGCCCCCCGGACCCAAAACCATGCGTGCCGGATGGGCGAAATTCGCTGCCATGGCCGCCGGCTTCGCCCTCGCAGCCCAGTCAGCCGCCCAGTCAAATGTGTGAATCCCGTAGGTCGCCGCCATCCCAATCGCCACCACCACCCACCTCATGCATACCTTTTTTGTTTCGATTGCAGCACTTAAGCGGCGGGCTGAACCAACGTCACGCACGACCACATCAAGTCGCCATCGGCCGGGACCGGCCCCAATCGGTTTGCCATTGCTGGTAATTGAACGTTTGCGCCGTGATAGTGCTATTCCTGGCGCGCAGCTGCGCCCGAGTTTGATCCTGCCTTTACAGGCGGTGCAGGACATCGCACGGCGTCATCTCGACCATTCAGCGGGCCGGGCGGATTCGACGACGGCGCTATTGGACAAGGCTACAGACCGTCTGGAGCGGCTGGCGGTGTCGCTGCGGAATCTGTAGCGTCACCGCCTTCGAGTTCATGTGCAATCGCTATCGCCACACCTCTGGATCATGTGGGCATGACAACGGTATCCTCCTGACATCAGAGTTAGGAGTGTTTGATGGCAGGCCAAATACGGCAGAGACTGTTGGATTTAGCCGGTGAAATCGCCACGGCTCCGCCTGATGACCTAGCTTTCAGCCACTCCGTCTTTTGCCAAACCTCACTACCATCGGCGAAGCCGCCCGATGACTTGCTTGTGTGGGAACACCGGCAGGGGCGTACGTCGATCCGGGTTGAGGCCGGGTCTGCGATCAATCCGCAGACGGGTGAGTGGGAACAGCTCGGTCTCCCCTACGGCCCGAAACCCCGGCTCTTGCTCATGCACCTGAACAGCGAGGCTGTCCGTCGCCAGTCGCCCATAATACCGGTCGAAGATAGCATGACAGCCTTCTTTCGCCGACTCATGGGGCGAACGCAGGATGGCCGGCAGGTTAAGATGCTGAAGTCGCAGCTATCGGCGCTTGCTGCTGCACAATTTCGCCTCGGCATCACCAACGGCGATAGCGCCTTGCAAGTAGATACAAAGGTAGTTGGAGCCTTCAATCTCTGGTTTGAGAAAGACGATAATCAACGAGTGTTGTGGCCAGCAACGTTGAAGCTTTCCCTAGATTATTTTGACAGTCTGAACCGCTTTGCCGTGCCGCTAGACGAGCGGGCAATCGCTGCTCTTGCTCATAGTGCTTTGGCACTCGACCTCTATTGCTGGCTCGCTCAGCGGCTTCACCGCATTCCTGTGGGTAAGCCCCAGTTCGTGCCATGGGTTTCCATGTACGACCAGTTCGGTCAGGGCTATAAGCATCTCCGATTCTTCCGTCGCGATTTTCTGAAGTTCCTTGCCCAGGTAAAGGCCGTTTATCCCGACGCTCGTCTCAGCGATGATCATCGCGGCCTAACACTGGAAACAAGTTCGCCACCAGTGGCAAAGCGGATGGTCGCGTTATCAACAACCTCCAGCTCGCAATTACAGGCAAAGTAGAGGTTATCTACTAGAGGCTTGTGTGAGCGATTACACGCGCTAGGTTGATAGCGATTACACGCAATTGGTGTTAGCGATTGCATGTGGATCAATTGATCAGTCCACAGGAACGACGCAGCGATAGCGATTGCACATGGTTGGCTAGGTCCATTGCGACGATCCGGGCCGAATCCCCATACATCGTCGCACCAGGCAAGGCGCTGGACAGGGGGGCCGGTGGAGCCGCGCTACCGCGTCACACAACCGTCAGCATAATCTTTCCCTTCACCCGCCCCGTCCGGTTCATCTCTTGCGCCTCCGCCGCCTCCGCCAAGGGCAGCACCGCGCCGACATTGGGCCTGATTTGCCCGGCGTCCACCATCTCCGCAATCCGCCCCAGCTGCGCCCCGTCCGGCACGGCGCTGAACATGACGGCGCGGACGCCATGCGCTTCCGCCTGGCCGGGATCGGGAGCCTCCACGGTCGAGACCAAGATGCCACCAGGCTTGAGCAACCCCCAGGATCGCGCCTGCATCTCCCCGCCCAGCGTGTCGAACACGACGTCCATGCCGTCCACCTCGTCCTCGAACCGCCCGGCGCCATAGTCTAGGAAGCGGTCTGCGCCCCAGCCCTCCACCAAGGCGCGGGATCCGGCGGACGCCGCAGCGGTCACATGGGCGCCCAGGGCACGGGCGATCTGCACCGCCATCCCGCCCACGTTGCCGCCCGCCGCGTGCACGAACAGCCGGCTGCCCACCTGCAAGCCGCCCTGCCCGACAATGCCCTGCCAGGCCGTCAGCGCGCCCATCGGCACCGCCGCCGCCCCGTTGAAGTCCAGCGATGCCGGCTTCCGCGCGACTGCCGCGGCGCCCAGCACTGCATACTCGGCGTAGGCGCCAGTCGGGACGATGGGCATCATGGCATACACCGCGTCGCCCGCCTTCAAGCCTGTCACGCCTTCGCCCACTGCCTCAATGACACCGGCCAGGTCGGCCCCGGCGGTGGAGGGAAACGGCACGTCCAGCATTCCCTTCATGTCGCCCTGGCGCAGCTTCCAGTCTACAGTCTATCGGATTCACTGACGCCGCATGGACGCGCACCAGGACCTGCTCCGGCCCGGGGTCCGGACGCTCCACCTGCTTAAGCTGCAGCACATTGGGGCTGCCATACCGGTGGAACCGTATCGCCACCATGGTTGCCAAGGAGTCCTCCTTCGTCAGGCCAGCAGGCCCTCGCTGTGTTTGCCTAGCACGGTGTCGAGGGCATAGAGGCTGGTGAATAAGGCCGGCGTCGGTCGGTGACGCGATCGTGCTACCGGCCAGTCTGCGAGTCGAGTGGACTTTGGGGTTCCGGTAGCAACGGGTGCGCCAGGCGAAGCTGGCGCGGTCCAGCGGGTGAAAGTCCCGCCCAGGTAAGGCGTAGCGAGCCACCTGGTAGCGAGTGTTGCAGGTCCGACCGGTAACGGCGGGGCTGAAGCGTACGCAGCGATCGTGTGAGGAGTGGGATTGAGCCACGAGATCACTGAAGTTGTAGAGCCCGAGCCTGTCCGTTGTGGCAAAGGCAACATGAACGGCGCCGTTATGCGAGGCGCTGCCGCTCTCCCGGGGTCATCATGACAGGAAACCACTCGCTGTCACTCGGCAGGCAACCCCATGCGAACGTAAGGGATGTGAGATCAGATCGTGCTCATCGTTCCAAGACCCCTCTGCCTCAAACCTTTAAGGCATCATGTACAAGATGCTTTACCGTTTTTTCCAACGCCGCCGATCCTTTACCAAATCCGCTTCGTCCAAACGATAGCCGACTTTCCCGAGGGCCTGGAGTATCAGGTAGGTTTTTGTGACCCCCTCCTCCGCCGCTCTTACTGCTAATTCCCTATCGAGGTAGTCTGGCGAGTCGAACCGGACGCTCACCAGAGGTGCAGTGGCCTTTATAGGCGAAGCAGGCTCCCGAGGCGCAATTTGGGTCGACGCCCCCCATTGCTCACCCATTTTCAGTGCTCGAGCCTCCACCGCCTCATCGGGCAGGTCCTCTCGCGGTTTCAGGTTTAAAGCGAGCCTCTTGGGCGGTTGCCGGATCTCCTCGCTGATCGGGGGAAGCTTGGAGCTCATGCTGCTGCCTCAGAAAGGGTTGCTATGCACTGCAGGAGCTCGGCCGTGAATGCTGCGACGTTCGCAGCAGCATTTCCAGTCGGATCGGTCTGCCGCGGCACCTTGCCGGTGATGTAAATCTCCCGGAACGCTGCTCGTTCCATGATGCTGGTTTTCAGGATGGGCACCTGTCCCTCCGTCTCGACGCTTTCACGGACATGACGCGCCGACCGGCTTTCAAAACCGGAAAGCACCCGCGTCCAGAGGATGGCACGGGCGATCGAGGTGCGGGCCAGTTCCTGGGCATCGTCGATTTGAGCCACGGTTTTCATGGCCGCCCGAATGTCAGGGAGCGATGCTTGGCTGGGCACGAGGACAAAATGGGAGCGGTGCAGCGCCTTGAGGGCCAAGGTCGATGAACCGCCCGGGAGGTCGACGATGACGATCTCATTCTCCGCCTCGGCCTTGCGCAGCAATGCCAAGATATTGTCCTCACGGACGTCACCCAAGACTGTGAGGCCCGCAATGTCCGCCTTCCGCCCAAACGCAACAGCTTGCTGGTTTAAGTCGGCATCGATCAGGGCAACCTTGTAGCCATCGAGCGCCAGTTCAGACGCGAATAAGAGGGCGCTGGTGGTCTTTGACACTCCGCCCTTGTCACTAGCGACAGAGATGGTGGCCATGATGCCTTCCTCCAGCAAAGCAGAAAGAGTTTGTAGCTTTAATGTAAAATCGCTGCAAGGTGAAAAGGCATCTTGTACAAGATTCTTCTAATCGGTGAGCGTTCCAGGCGCGAACAGGAGGGCGTTGGTGGTCGTCGACGCCTCACCCTACCACGAGGTGACAGAGATGCCGACCCTGATGCCTTCTCTCCACAAGGCGGAAAGGCAACATGCCTTTATCAGCAGATAGCTATAAAGCGATGAGGAATCTTGTACAAGATGCCTCAAATTAGTGAGGCATTCCGCTGATGGTAGTCTGCACCGGGTATGCTCGTCTTGGCCCGGACGGCTGCAAGGCCCTTGACTCCTTATCTGCTTAGAATTCCTCAATTCCTAAGCAGTTGACCGCCGACTGGCCCAATCTTTCCCATTGATGGCAGCCTTGCACGAGCTGCCAAAGGCGCACGGATTGACTGTGACTCTTCCATCGTGAGAGAGCAGTAACAGGCCGCTAGGTATTCCAACTGGCCAGCCGGGGCAGGGGCCGCCTACTCCTCGGATGCCTCTACAGCCATCCCGGCTAGCATCTCCCGGATGACGGATAGGTCCAGCGCCGCGAGCGCGCGCGGCGAGCCGGCCTGCGCCTCGCGCCGTGGCGTCTGCGAGCTGTCGAGGGTGCGGATGCGCGGGAATCGTACCCTTGCCAGCACCTCGTTCCCGGGCGCTCACACCCAGCCCTCGCCGCGCGGGAGCCGGGGCAGGGCGGCCAGGATGCGCCGGCCCTCGGCACGCTCTGCTTGTCCGTCAATCCAGCGGCCGATGGCCTCCCGGTCCTGGCTCGACGTGAGCTTCATGGACACCAGGATGTCGGCCTGGCTCAGCACGTCCTTGTGCAGCACTGCCGGGCGCTGGGTGATCAGCCACGGCACGAAGCCCCGCACGCGGCCGCGGCGCACGATCTCCTCGACCCCTGCAAGATGATTATGCCGCCGTGCAGGCCGCGGTGGCGCTGCCTTGGAGCAACGGCCAAACCGAGGGGCAGGTCAACCGGCTGAAAACGCTCAAGCGCCAAATGTATGGCCGGGCCAACCTCGACCTACTCGAACGCAGGTTTCTGCTCGCAGCCTGATCATCGAGAGTGGCCAAGAACCCACGGTCATTGAGACGAACGCGAGATCGTGCAGGCCAGCGCATGGTTTGTGAGACGGACGGGGCTGTCCGGTGCTGCCTACCCGCACCGTGGTTCACTTCGCGAGGCGCTCGCTCAGCAAGAAGGGGCTACAATCACCTGAACGCCGGCCTGTTCCAGCGCCGCAGCGATCTCAGGCGGCGGCGCAGCGTCGGTCACGAGGTATTCCACATTGGCAAATCCGGTCACGTGTGCGAAAGCGGCCACCTGGAACTTGCTGCTGTCGGCCAGAACAATGGTTCGCCGCGCGACCTCGACCATGCTCGACGACAGCGATGCTTCTTCGAGCCGGGCGATCGAGAAGCCGTCGGTGGACATGCCAGTGACGCCGATGACTGCGGTGTCGGCGCTGATGCGGGCCGTTGAGGGAAAGCCAATCGCGCCGATCGTGACCTGCGGGCTGCTCCAGTAGGTGCCACCCAAGACATAGATCGCCCGCATGGCGTAGTCCGGCAGCACCGGCGGGATGCGCAGGTTGTTGGTGACGACCATCAGCTCCCGCCGCTCCTGCAACTCCGCAGCGAAGTAGTAGGTTGTCGAGCCGCCATTAATGATCAGGGTCTCGCCGTCGCGGATCAGCGTGCTGGCAGCCCGGCCGATGCGGATTTTTGCGTCAGCGTTCGCATCCATGCGCTGGGTCAGCGAGACCTCGCGCATGACCAAGCTGTCGCTCGGGATCGCGCCGCCATGGGTGCGCACCAGCAGCCCGCGCTGTTCCAGCAACTGAAGGTCCCGGCGGATCGTGTCGCGCGACACGCCGAGCCGCGTCACCAGTTCCGTCACTGTCATCTGCCCATGTTCCCGCACCAGGGCGGCCAGCCTGCTCTGCCGCCGCGCGGGCAGGGCGGTGGCATCGGTGTCGTTGGCCGGGTCGGGTCGGGGCAGGATCATCTCCGCATTATGCCAGCCTGAGCTTGGGGAGCGCCACCCCAAACCACGCAGCGTTATGCGTTTTTTTGCAATATACTGCGCTTGACCGAGCGCTTTTATGCGTTAGTGTGCTGCGCATGGGAAGCTGCACCTGGCATGGCCGTTATGCAAACCTGATCGCAAACCTTGGCGAGTATGGCGCACACGGCCGTTGGACATTCTGCGGGCTCGGCGCCTGTGTGGACGCGGTGCTGTCAGCGCACGACGCGGTCGGCGTCCTCCTTGCCTCGTCTGAGCCCCCGGCGCGGATGCTCGGTCAGATGCTGGCGCAGCGTGCAGGCACCGGCGTCGGCGGCGAGATGCGCGTGCGGTGGGATGCCGGGCCGGCCTGGCTCGACGGCGCCCTGCCGCCACGCAAGGCCATGGGCGGCACCGGCCCGCACGCCGCCCGGGTATTGACGCTCCTGGGGGCGCCGGCGCTGCTGGCGCTGGGCCATCGTGATGCCGAACAGATGGCGTGCGTTGATGGCGACATCTACCTGGCAAAGGACGGCCGGCCGACACCCGCGCGAGACGTCGCGCCGCACGGCGTGCCGCGACCCAAGATATACATCTTCGAGTTCACCGCCGGCCGTCCGGTCGGCAGCACCGTGGCGCCGCGCTCCTCGCGCATCATCGTTCGTTTCGGCGATCCGGGGCTGGAGGACGATCCGGAGTTTGAGGCGCTCAGCACGGCACTGGCCTCCGATGCGGGTGCAGGAGTGTTGTCTGGCTTCAGCGGTGTTGGCGACGCTGGCTTGGATCAGGCCGTTTCGCGGGCACAGCCCTTGGGGCTGCGTTGGCGTGCCGCAGGTGTTCCGGTCGTGCATCTCGAAATGGCTGGCTACGACACGCCCGAGCTACGGAACCGAACAATGGCCGGGTTGCGCGGCGCTTTCAGCTCCATCGGGTTCAGCCAGTCCGAGTACCGGGCGTTCGTGCCCGGCGATGCCCCTGAGACATCCAGCATCGTGGCAACGGCCGAGCGACTGGGCGTTGACCGGCTGTGCGTCCACGCGGACACCTGGGCGCTTGCCGCCACGCGCCATGATCCGGACCATGAGCGGACGGCGCTGATGATGGGCTGCCTGCTCGCGAGCACGCGCGCGGCCCTCGGCCGGCCGGCGCGGCCAACAGCGCTTGACCCGGCTGTCCTGTTCGAGGCGCCGCCGCAGGAGGCGCAGGAAGGGCCGTGGAACATCGTCGCGTGCGCGGCGCCTTACCTGCCGCAGCCTGTGACGACACTTGGGCTTGGCGACACGTTCATGGCCGGGTGCCTGCTGGTGCTTGGTCAACCGCATCGTCCCGAGGCGGGTCGAACCCGCCGCGTGACGTAGTCTGAGAAGCTTGGGCTGAGAACATCAAACAATACATACAAGGGGAAACAGATGGCTTGGACAGGACGGCTCAATCTGGCTTTGGCGGCGACGCTGGCGAGCTGCGTGGCCGCCGGCGCGCGGGCGGACACCACGGTGACGGTTGGGACCGTGAACAACAACGACATGATCGTCATGCAACGGCTGTCGTCCGAGTTTGAGCGGGACAACCCCGGCGTCCACGTGCGCTGGGTGACGCTGGAGGAGAACGTGCTGCGCCAGCGGCTGACCGTCGACATCTCCACGAACTCAGGGCAGTTCGACGTGATGACCATTGGGCTGTTCGAGGCGCCGATGTGGGGCCAGAGCGGCTGGCTCGTGCCGTTCAACGACCCGCCGGCCGGCTACGACATGGACGACGTGCTGAAATCGGTGCGGGACGGCCTGTCCTACGGCGGCCAGCAATACGCCCTGCCGTTCTACGCCGAAAGCCAGATGACGTTCTACCGCAAGGACCTGTTCGACAAGGCCGGGCTGTCCATGCCGGACCAGCCCACCTGGGCGCAAATGGGCGAGTTCGCGAAGGCGCTGAATGACCCGCAGCATGGCGTTTACGGCATGTGCCTGCGCGGCAAGCCTGGATGGGGCGAGAATACGGGACAGATCGGCCCGGTAGTGAACTCCTACGGCGGGCGCTGGTTCGACATGGACTGGAAGCCACAGCTCCTGACCGAGCCGTGGAAGAAGGGGGTTGGCCTTTATGTCGACCTGCTGCGCCAGTACGGGCCGCCCGGCGCGTCGTCGAACGGCTACAACGAGACGCTGACGCTGTTCGTCAACGGCAACTGCGCGATGTGGGTCGATGCGACGGTCGCGGCCAGTACCCTGAGCGATGCCAAGCAGAACAAGGCGGCGGGCAAGGTCGCCTACGCCAATCCGCCTTATGGGATCGTGGACAAGGGCAACCATTACCTTTGGTCCTGGGCGCTTGCGGTGCCGAAGTCGTCCAAGGTGCAGGCGGACGCCAAGAAGTTCGTGTACTGGGCGACGTCGAAGCGCTACATCGACCTCGTCGCCAAGACGGAGGGCGTGACCGCCGTGCCGCCGGGCACGCGGACCTCGACCTATGAGAACCCCGAGTATCTCCGCGCGGCGCCGTTCGCCAAGCTGACGCTGGAGAACATCAAGACCGCGGACATGGACCACCCCACCGTGGAACCGGTGCCCTACCGCGGCATCTCCTTCGTGGCGATCCCGGAGTTCCAGGGGATCGGGACCCGGGTGGGCCAGGAGGTCGCGGCGGCGATCTCCGGGCAGAAGACCGTCGATGCGGCCCTCGCCTCGGCGCAGGCAAGCGTCGAGCAGGCCATGCGCAAGGGCGGCTACCTGAAAAACTGAGGCCGGTCGGGGGCGGGCGGTCCGCCCCCGCGCTTTCGTTGGAGCACGGCATGTATTCCGAGAAGTTCCGATTGGACGGCAAGACGGCGTTCATCACCGGCGGCGGGCGCGGGATCGGGCTGTGCGCCGCGCAGGCGTTGGCCGAGGCCGGGGCGCGCGTCGTCATCTCCGACGTGCAGCCGGACGTGCTGGAAGCGGGCCGGGCCGAGCTGGCCGGGTTGGGCCACGCGGTGGAGGCCGTGGCGCTGGACGTGACCCGCCCGGACGACGTGACGCGAATGGCGGGCGGCCTCAATGCGCGATACGGCGCCATCGACGTGCTGGTCGCCAACGCCGGCATCGCCTGGCCGGACACCGGGGGCGAGGAGATGTCCGACGCGGCGTGGCTCCGGGTAGTCGATGTGGACCTGAACGGCGTGTTCTGGTGCTGCCGGGATTTCGGCCGGCACATGTTGGGGCGCGGGTCCGGAGCGATCGTGACGGTCGGCTCCATGTCGGGCCTGATCTCCAACCGGCCGCAGCGCCAGGCGCACTACAACGCGGCCAAGGCGGGCGTGCACCACCTCACCCGGTCGCTGGCCGGCGAGTGGGCGGCGCGCGGCGTGCGGGTGAACGCCGTCGCCCCCGGCTACATCGACACGGCGATGTCCGGCCCCGGGCTGCGTCAGGAGGTCGGCCAGGGGTGGCTCCACGACACGCCCATGGGGCGCGCCGGGCGTCCGGAGGAGGTCGCGTCGGTGATCCTGTTCCTGGCCAGCGAGGCATCAAGCCTGCTGACCGGCTCCGTCGTCGTGGCCGACGCCGGCTTTACCATCTGGTGATTTGGCTGCTTGGCCCGATCGGCGGATGCATCTGAGAAAAACAGTGGGAAAGCAGAATCGATGAAGCGTCTTGATGAAAAGCTGGACCGGATCCGTTCCGGCCGTTACTCGAAATCCGATTTCATCATCGCCGACGCAAAGGACGGCGACATGGGTTCGGGCTGCACCACGCCAGCGCCCTTGCGCAACAGGGACGGCTCGCCTGCAACGGGTCCACGCCGCCTGCGCACCTATCTCGACCAGATCGCTGCGGTCGTGAAGCAGGACATCGTGGACATCATGCTGATGTCGGCATCCAACCTGGAGCGGATGGTCGATGAAGGCGTGTTCCGCGACAGCGCCGTCCAGCCTGCCATACGCGCCAACGAGGCGACGGATTGCTGGGGCGGACTGCGCGGCGGCAACTACACGCATCACGCGTCGCGCAACTTCCGAACGGCCAAGCTCTCGCGCGTCATGCATGGCACGATGCGCCCGACGTTGGGCGCATCGATCACCGGCACCGACCTCGGCCTCTATTCTGTCACGTTCAACAACGACCTGGACGCGGACATGGCGTCGCTTCAAGCCTTCGCTGATTTCCGCGACGAGGCGGCGGAGAACGGCTTCCGCTATTTCCTGGAGGTGTTCAACCCGAACGCGCCCTCCAACCTTGATCCGGCGGACGTGCCGAAGTTCGTCAACGACCACATCCTGCGTGCGCTCGCCGGCGTGATGCGTGCGGACCGCCCGAAGTTCCTGAAGATGCCGTTCAACGGACCAGCAGCCATGGAAGAGTTGGCCGCCTATGATCCGTCGCTGATCGTAGGCGTCCTGGGCGGCGGGGCCGGCACCACGCGCGACACGTTCGAGCTTCTGTATCAGGCCGAGAAATATGGCGCGCGCCTTGCGCTGTTCGGCCGCAAGATCAACTTGGCCGACTCGCCGCTCGACATCGTCAGGTTCATGCGTGAGGTCGCCAGTGGCAACGTGTCTCCAGAAGAGGCCGTGGAAGCCTACCATGGAAGGCTGCAGACCCTGAACATAAAGCCCAGCCGTCTCTTGGCGGAGGACAATGTCATCACCGAGGCAGTGCTGAAGCAGCATTAGAGCGCAATCCGATCAAAGCGGATCGGCTCATGCTTCAGCCTTATTGTATGACCGGCATCTTTGTCCGATCAGTGATCCGGTTTGATCGGACAATGCTCTAGTACCTCTGCACAGTGGTTTTGACCGGTTGAGCCCAGGTGAGCCATGAGATCATTGGTCTGATCCCAAGCTTGATCTTCTTGAATTATCCTTGCCGAATCCTTGTCCCGAGCACCGTTCTGCCTGGAAACAGCCTTTGCTGGGCCTAACCGCCTCGGGCGCCAATCGGTCAAGGCTCTTGTCGGGTTCCGGGGTGTTGACATGCAGGAGAGTGGTTGGTGGTTCCGGCGAGCTTCTGATGTGATGAAAGCGGCGGTATGATCGACCGCCCGTTTTCATTCGGCTCTTATTGGGTTCCGGGGTGGCGACGGGTCCGTCATGCAACCAGGCCTGCGATGAGGGCGCCGAGCAAGGCTTTGCCGCGTCGGCGCGCGTTGTGCACGAACTGGAAGAAGCCGAGATAAAGCGGCAGCTTGTCCTGCGAGATGCCCCGGTGCGGGCGCAGCCAGGAGCGCAGCAGGGACCAAAAGCCCTCCATCGTGTTGACGTGGATCTCGCAAAAGCCGTCGCCGTCCTCGTCGCGCGCATACTCGCCGCGGGCGTGGCAGACCGTCTTGTGCCCATAGCCCCAGGCGGGCAGGCGCGCGTAAATGCTATACTAGTACCTCTGCACAGTGGTTTTGACCGGTTGAGCCCAGGTGAGCCATGAGATCATTGGTCTGATCCCAAGCTTGATCTTCTTGAATTATCCTTGCCGAATCCTTGTCCCGAGCACCGTTCTGCCT
>JAABUY010005434.1_pt1 | contig 12834 bp, 8 predicted proteins | sample 5560271 | NCBI WGS metagenome assembly JAABUY01 (sample SAMN10711886, study PRJNA513374) | rock metagenome | isolation source: Antarctica rocks | place: Antarctica: Victoria Land, University Valley
TCTGATTTAACATTTAGTTCTCACTCGCTATTCATTAATTTAAACAACGAGTGTAGCGTTCTTATGACTGTCACGATTTTTATTTGCACATGAACTTTGAAGTTAAGCTTTCGATTCAGTCAGACTTCTAGTCATTATACGCATGTCTTTGATTTTATAATCATGTTATTGAGTAGAATAATCATTTGGTTGAATGTCGTCTTATGACTTTCAAAGTGTATCAATTCAGATTTTAAGTCATTGAATTGCACTGCATTTTTCTTTGCTCATGTAAAAGCGATTTTTGCTGCATTTTTCAACGTTTTTACATTCTTATCAATATTCTTTTTCTTCATGTATAGTGTTACGTCGCCAATGTAGCTGAGTGACTGTAGATTTTCAATCTTTGCGTAAATCTTTGAAAATAAGTATTGAATATAAATTAGAAATAAAATGAGCGAAATAGATGAATCTTGCGATATTTCTGTGATTATTTTCTTTGATTTCTGACGTTCGTCATTAAATGCTAAGTCAATAACTCGATTTTGTAAGAAGCATTTTATTCAATTGATTAAATTGATCAATATTTTCAATATTTTGACCAGCTGTTTCAACGCAACATGATCAAAAGCTTCTTTGACATCTAGAAGTAAACAGATAAGCGTGTTTTCATGACTTTTTATCATTTGCACATCATGTACTAAATTTAGTACTGCATTTATAGCTGATCTTTGTTTTCTGTCTCTCATTTGATCAAAATTCAGCAGCTTGTCATTAATTTCAGCTGTGTAAGACAGTTACACTGCTATTATTTTTTCTGCTACTTTGTTTAAACAGTTTAGCAGCGTAATAATTCTGTATATCTTCAAAATTAAATAATTCAACTTGTTTGATTTTTTCAGAATAATTCTCGTGCCTTCGCGTCATATTCTTGAATGATAGTCATTTTCAATCAAATCTGAGTACACTAAATTGAAGATTTTCAATATGTCTATCGAAAATATGTTGCATACGTTGCATGCAACATACATAAGACATGATTTTTATGCTGATTTTATTCTTAGACTTGAGAGATCACTCAAAGAGTTTTTCTTACAGCAAATTCATAGTTCAAGATGAATAAAATCTTTTGCTGCTCAAATTTTGACAGTTTACTTCTTAAGCATAAATCGCAGACGTTTCGTCAGCGATACGCATGCATATCACAGTCGATTTTTTCTTTAATCACATTAACATACACTACTGTTTTGAGCGCTTGTATGCGCAAACTATCGATGTGATTAATCAACGAGAAGATATAAAGCAGCGACTTTGACCAGATTACATGTAACGTAGCACACACACAGCGTTTAGACAGTGTCATAGTCATAGACTGCATGCATTTAATGAAGAAAAAATAAAAAATAAAAATAAAAACACATTACTGTTTTCTTGAACTATACAGATGATGTCTTCAACTAGAGATTGATTCTATCATCAAGACATTTAAGAATCAGAGCTCAGTGAAGAAATAAGATTCTTGAAATTAACAATAATCATCATTATATATCATGCTTTGCAGATGCTCACTTCGCTTGTAAGACGTGTAACTCATTTATTTCATGTTATTTGTAAAGATCTTTCTTATGCAGATTGATTATGTTTTGCAAAGATGTTCATATGTTACACTTTTAATCAGACAGCGTAGTTCAATTGTTCTTTACTAACTTGCTTATGTTTCTTTTCTTTTAACAAAGTCTTTTCATCAACATTTTATTTGTGTATAGAATGCTCATGTTTAAACATCTGTTAAATGATATTAATGAAATTCATGAGTTTGCTTATGTTGAATTTAACAAGACTCATGAATTGCTTATGTTGTAGTAACAGACACGCAGTCTTAATGAGATCTATACATAGTTAGCATGAAGATCTAAAGAATGTTCATGATTCAAGTTCTTTCTGCTAATCATTCTCAACAGATTAAACATGAAAGTATTCTGTCTCAGTTCTTGTCATCATGAACGCAGCAACAAGATATTGAATCGAATGATTTTCATAAGCGATTTTTCTCGTAGTTCTGCGTTCTATTTAACTTTCTCATCTGCATATAAATTACTTGTAACATGCATATTGAGATTATTGATGTCTGCGAGATCATGAAAACTCTGCATGCAATTAACGCACAGCGCTTCGCAATCAAGCAGCGCATTGATGTCATTCAAACTTTACTGTAGCTAAACAAAAAGTGCATGATGTTTTCAAATAAAAGACGTTGCATCAACTGCAATAAAGATCATGAACTTTGAAGATGCATCTGTCTCAAATAATGACAGCAGATGAAATAAACATCAGAAATTTACAGAAACAAATTGATCAGATATTTGAAAATGTTGAAATATAATCATGCATCTCTCTTGCTGTTTCTGAACTCTTTAAGCTCAATGAATTCATTGAACTCAACAGATTTCATAAATTCAATGAGCTTTTCAAGCTCAGCAATCATCATGTTGAAAACACGTAATTAAGACGTCAAATCAACATGATAAATGATAAAAGTTAAGAAGAGAAAAGTTAATTTCTTCTCATGCATGATTAGTGAGTTGAATGAGATGACATTTGAGCAAACTCAGAAATGTTCAATCAGAAAGTGCAAAGAACTTTCAATGATTGAAAGCATACAAAGAGTCTTTTCAGCACAGAGTCAACAACAGTTACAAATAATTTTATGATAAAATAAATCTTTCTATGAATTTTACAATACAACATCAGAAAGTTATTAAAAATTCAAGAATCATTCTTGATCAATAAAGAAATTTGTAAATTCAACATAGTAATCATACAGAAACAAGAACACAACATTAATGATTTGCAATCATTTAGTTCAGCTCACAACTTCTTTCATCTAGTGAAAAACTCATCATCTCAATCAAGAACATGCATATATATTAATAAACACTTAAGACTCAATCAGTGAACAGTAAAGATGATTGAGTTAAACATCTGCTTAATCAGAATATTAACTTGCAACACAGATGATGAAATGTCAACGTTAAGACTTTTAAACGTCTACAACTCAAGCTCACTATTCATCACATTTACAGAGAAACTCTTAACTATTTCTCGCTTGAATGAACTACTCAAGAATGATTGCAAACAACTAGTTGTAGAAAACTTCAATTTACATCATTCATATTGAGAGAAATGAAGATACTTCACTCAACATACAACAACTGGTACTTTACTAAACATCATTACAAATGTAAGATTGAAACTACTGCTGAAATCAGGCATAATCACTTGCAAGATTCACAATTAGTTTATGATGATAGATTTAATTTTTAGCAGCGAGAAAATATAGTTTATGACACGTAAGTACAAAGTACGAATCAATTTACATCAGAGATCAAATCATCTTTCAATTGTCACAGAGTTAAATTTACAAACAATCTCAATGCAGTCTTCAACTTGTTGACTTTGAAAAAAAATGAACACAGAAGCATTGAGTGCTTATCTGTGAATACATCTTTCGTCAGATCACTTTCTGAACAGCAAAGCTGAGATAAATGACAGAGTGACAGAAATCATCAAAGTATTACAAGAAATTATTGAGAAGTCTACTCTTTGAGCAAAATCATTAAATTGAGCAAGAAACTTCTGAAATCAGAGTTGCTTCAAAGTAGTAATGAAATCAAGATGATTACGAATCATATGAAAAACACAAAACATATTAAAGACGTAAAATGAATATTTGAAACATAATAATCATAAAAACAAGATCATCAGACAAACAAAATATGCACACTTCAGATCACAGATGCATGAGTTAAGTGACACATTGAAATCAATATGATGTTTTGCAAAATGAGTCAGAATCAAAAGTCAGCTATTTAAAAAGCTTTCTCAGTTTTTATCGTTGAAACAAAATGATACTGATCACATGATAACAACGTTTGAAGAAAAAATCAAGATGCTGCAAGAAAAGTTCTTCTCTTCATTCTCATAAGCAGACGTTCACAACATTTCAAATTCATTCATATCTTTGACAGTATCATCAAATTCACGCATTTCAAAGAATGAGATGAAGTGAGTAATTAAATGAGTAAAAGTGAACAAAGCATCAAATATCTCTGAAATCTTAAACAGAGCACTTCAAGCAGATTTCATCAAACTGATCTCAGTGCTGATAAGTTTATTCAACATATGCATGATACACAAATATCACTTAAAGCAGTTTAAAAAGACTCAAACAATAGTGCTATGCAAATTAAAGAAAAGTAATTATATTGACTTAAAGACATATTGACTCATTGCTTTGCTTGATATTATGAGCAAAGCTTTAAAGTCAATTATGATTAAAAGATTAAATGACATAATTGAGACTCATCACATGCTTTTAAATGCTCAAATGAAAGTGAGATGTAAGTGATTCATGATCTTGACATTAGATTTACTAGTAAATCAAGTTCACATCATGTGAGACTGCAAGATCAAGTACGTGATCTTCATGCTAAGCTTAAATGTTGTTGAGACATTTAATTGAGTCTTGCACATCAGACTGTTGCATACATTAAAAATGAGAAAAACATTAAGCTATATAGTTAAATGAGAACGCAGCTTTCTAAAGAACAGAGAGATATCACTGATATTCAATGAGCAAATGAGCATTATGTGTGAGATTAATACAGATATATCTCAAGAATATTTCATTTCATCAATTTTCTTTCTATTTTTCAACGTAAGTTTAATTGAAAAATGTGAAGCATTGAGAATCAAAATCAAAGTGCTCAACTTCATAAATGATATCAACATTTTAATTTATGATAAATTCATTGAAGAAATTTGCAAAATACTGAGCAAAACATACAACATCTGCGCGAAGTGAGCTTGAATTCATGATGCAACGTTTGCATCAGAAAAATATGAGTTCATACATGATACATTTCACTAGAAAATTGAGAAAATTCAACATGATGATTAGCATACAAATAGAAAGCTCAATGATTAAGTTGAAGTCAGATGTGCGAGTTCTAAAGATTCAACTGAACACAAAACTGCAATGAGATGCGCATCTTTGACAGATAGAAGTGAGTCACGTCACAAGAATGCTTGCGCTTAGTCATCTAGAAGTCTTCACATGAGAGACAATCTTCACAAAAGTGAAACAAGTGTACTCAGCTGTAATGAGATCAGAAATTGCATTTGAAGCATCAGTTTGACATCAGCGTGACAAAGAGAAAGAATTGTCAAACAAGAAATGCAAATTAGAAACTCTGTAAAATCAGACTTTACATTACGTTGCAAAAGTGTTCAAAAGAGTAAGCATCAAAACATTAAAGATCAAAATGTTCATAAGTTCGTTGCATGTTTATCTGAACATACTGCAGAATAAAGTCACATTATGCAGTTGAGTCAATGACAAAACGCAAGAGATTAAATGAGCATGCAAATTCATACACGTTCAACTGATGAAAATTAATCATCTCATCTTTCACTTTTCTGTCATCAAGAAAATAATGCTTCTGAACACATTTATTCAAGAAGACGCAAGAATGCAATCTAAATGCAGATGATTCAATTCTTTTATGATGATTTTAATAAGTGATAGCATCGCAATAGCATTATATCATAAAAGTCAATGAAAGCAATGATGAAAAAAATACAAGAAATGCATTGCAAACATTAATATAATCTCAGCACGAAGATTTCATTTATTCAACAAGATGATAAAGATGCATGATGATCTTCAGAAGATTGAAAGCATTCTTGCAACTTACATCAGAATTGAACGCATAGATTTTAACATTTATCTGCACTTGAGAAATGTTTCAAGCATAAATAGCTTGTGATGCGACTGCAAACGAAATCATCAGACAGCGAAGCATGTACTCATGCACTGCTCAAACTGAACGCATCTGCGATCAAGAATGCTACATGATTAGACTGATCACGTCAAGTTGAGTCATCAAGATCGAGTCGAGTTCTTGACTCAAGTATTCAAGTTGAGTTGAGATGTTCAACTTAAGTATTTGAGTTGAGTTAGAGAGTTGAAATCAAGTATCGACTCGGAATTTTCAACTCGACTCGTCAAGACATGAAGATAGATAGATAGATATTCTATTATGACTTTCTATTATGACTTTCTATCATGACTCTCTATCAAATAGCCTTCATGTTTTTCTATCATAGCTCTTCTTCATAACTCTTCTTCTTGACTCTCTATCAAACAGCCTTCATAGTTTCTCGTCATGACTCTCTATCATAGCTCTCTATCATAGTTTTCTATCATAGTTTTCTATCAAAGCTTTCTATCAAACGATCTTCATGTTTCTCTTCATGTTTCCCTTCATGTTTCTCTTTATGACTTTCTATCAAAAAGGTAATGCAAAAAGGTAATGCAAAGGCGAAAAACCGGAAAAATTTCTATATTTAGCTCTCTGAATGTCATATTCGATTGCTTGACGAGTCAAGTCGAGTCAGCGAGTTCTGACTCAGCTCGAGATTGATATTGAGTTGAATCATGAAATTCAACTCAAGTATTTGAGTTGAGTCAGAAGATTCAATTCAAGTACTTGAGTTGAGTCAGAATGTAGATATGAAAACTCAACTTGATGATCAATCTAGTGAACTGCTTGATTTTACTGAGTCTGTCTAAAGTTTCATTAATTAAAGACAGTGAATGATGATTTTTGACAGTGATCTTATTCAGATCTCGATAGTTTATGTATAAATAAAGACTATCATTCTTTTTGAGAATGAATAAAATAGACGCGTCAGTTGAGCTGACGAAGTTCTTAATTTATTCTTTCGCTAAAACATCATCTAAATACTGTCACAGAGTCATTAACTCTGTGTTTGACAAATTATACAATGATTCATATGATGATTCTGCAGTGATTTCAATTGCATAATTATAATCTTCATGCAAAAGCAATTTGTCAACACTTTTTATCAAGAATACATCTTCATATTCTTTCAATTCAATGAGTAAAGTCTGCATTTCAAGCGCATTTATGATACAACTCGCTGCATTATTCATTACTTTCACTTGATGTTCAACAATTGACTCTTCAACAATGTTGATCATGACAAAAGCATATATAGTAAACTCATCTTGTAAAGCTTTTGCAAAATCTTCTGCAATGAATAACTTGAATGCATGCTCATTCATGTTAAAACATCATGCTTTTGCAATCATGTTTATTCAAATACGCTTGAATTGCATACTTAATATACTCAGAATCAAGAAAGATTCTTTCTTGTCAATAGCATAGAAGATACTTATATCTTTTTTCTCTTTGTTTCAGCTGTCTCTCAGTTAATAACACATCTTATAAACGTCATAACAATAAACATTCTGATCATTCATTCAGATAGATTTTGAAAGATTGATGTTCAACAAGAACATATCTTGTTTGATAATGAAACATTGACTAATCACATTTATCTCAACATCAATATTTATATGAATCTTTATTTCTGTCTTCTGATTTTCTTGAATTACATGCTCTTTATATATAAGAGTTTTTACAAAGAGAACTTCTTGTTTTTCTCTTTATAATTTGAAGCATTCATTAAGAACTTGTCTTTTCTTGAAATCTTGAAACAACTTATATGCAACATTAAATTAATAAATATTTAATTTACATTAAGTTTTTTTGATCTATTCTTGATCTTTTCATCTTTACAATCAATAAAGTAATGATTCTTTTAATTGCATGTGTAACATGTTATATTAAACAAATTCTTACTATAATGTAACAAAGTGTGTGAGCTTGTCTTTGATGAAGAATCAAGTCTAGTTGATCAATAAAATTTCTTTCACTTTGAATAAGTCTTCTTGTTGACTTTATCTCAATCATGCAAGTCTTCATCTTAAGATCATTTCAACGACAAAATGTGTTCTTTTTGCAGATTTATTTTCAATTGAGTAATAAAATTGATTAACACATTTTGTGTGATAGAAATTAACTGCACATTAGTAATGATCACATGCAGCTCAGATCTCAACTTGATGAATAAATGAGTTCACTTATGCTCATTATTATATAATGAAAGTTGATGTTTCAGAATGCTCAGATGAGTTGCAAACATTCATATCATCTGATTTGAACATTGCAATGCATTCACATACTGCTGAGTCACATTTATGTCTTGATTCATCAAGTTCTTAATTAAATTCAGAAGAAAGTTAATAAAATTAATCACATCTGCTGAGCTGCAAACATAGTCTCTTCATGATTGAATCAAAGTTTCTTTGATTCACTCTTCAGATAAATCATGCAATATAAAATCTTTTTCTCGTCACTTTTAAAATGTCAAGAGATATTTTGAAATAAGATTTCAACATCACAAATTCACTCTCTATGTTCTTTTATGATTTTGTCATGATACTTCTTTAAAAACATTGAGAATCTTTGCTTTTGCAAAATGATTTCATGATGACTTCATTTCATCATCATCAACATTATAAAAATGATGTGTAGATCATTCAAATTCTTCATGAGAGCTTAAGTGAAAGCTCAATGACTTTTCTTCGTTATTTCAATGACTTGCAGAATCTCAATCTTTGATTGAATAGTTGCTAACTTTTATTTCTTTTGCAGTTCATTACATTGAAGCATTACTTATGTCAGCTGTTCATCAATATCAAGAAAGAATTCATCTTCTGTTTCTTCACTTTCTAATTTCATTATGCAACGTTTGTTTTCTGATATGATGTTTCATGAGATTAAAATGTCATCGTTGCAATTCTGTTACAATCATGTTACTATTATCATGCTTGAATATCAAATCATCATCTTTAAGAAGAATTTGAAATAATTAGAACTGTAATAATTAAGTTTACTAAATGAATAAACAAGATCTATAAGAATGATATGACAATGTGATATTCTAAGCAGATACAGAATGAGTATATTTATGATAAAACTAATTATCAAGAAGCTTTCAATAACTTGAGAAAATTGATTGACTATAAATAGTTTGTCAAGCATTGTCAAGTTGAGCACAACATAACTCATGACATATTAAGTTGAAGATATGACGTAGTCTAAATAATGCTTTGACAAAGTCATAAAGTTTCAAAGCTAACTAGATTTGATCTTCAACTCAGCTTCTGACTTTAGTCTCTGATTTAATCTTTATGTGTCAATTCATCATGACACAAAATCTCATTTCTTGTAGCAAAGTTATTGAATATATAAACTGCAAGATCATGATATAGCAGTTCATCATTTCTCATACTTTATTTTGAAAGCTCATTCTTTTTAAATGCAAATCGTTGACATCATTTTTTATTCATGATAAAGACGTCTCTTTGTTATAACTTCAGCAATCATGCAATCATTGATTCACTCATCTTTAAATAAAATCTCTTCAACTTTATAATCTGATGAATCAGAAGTTGAAACAACGCAGTGTTTAAAATTCTGCAAGATTTAATGAGAATTTTCTTATTCAAACATGTGATTTAAGTATTTGCAATGACTATGTCATTCAATTGCATCATTAATACTGTGAGTTTAATTACTGTTAAAACTTCTTTATTCTTTAACAGCTCAGATTGACATTTTTGATTGCAAAGTTTGTTTTGCAAAATAGATAGAAAATAATCATTATTCTTCTTACTATAATTTAATTTCATAATGTTGAGTCTTTTTAATGATGCATTTGCAGAATTTAATTTGTCTCTGTGATTATTTATATGAAAGTCAAACGCAGCTAATTTCTCAACTTAGCACATCTGTCATGCATTGAACTTCTTCATCATCATAAAGTAATGAAGATTATTATGATCTGTTATCACACATATGAATCACTTACTATTCTGAAGATAATGTTGTCAGTTTTTAAAATCAAGAACTATAGCATACAACTTTTTATCATGCATGTCTCATTGTACTTCAGCTTCTTTTAACTTGTAACTATAATATACAATGAAATGTCATTGATCAGTCTTGCTCTTCTGACTAAGCACATCTTCAACTTCATGATTAAATGCATTAATTTTCATGCAAAGATCTGCATTTTAATTATAGTGTTTCAAAATGAAAGCATTGATAAAGATTGTTTTCAATCTTTTAAAAGCTTTTCTTGCTTTCAATGTCATTATGAAGAATAAATGCATTACTTTCTTCTTTGCACTCTTGATTAAATCTGTTAAGAGCATGATGATTTAAAAGAACTTTCTTATAAATTATCAATAAAATTTTATAAATCTCAAGAATATGAAAATATTCTTTGCAGACTCAAGCTCAGATTAACTAGTGATTGCATCAATACAAGATTATTTCATCTGAATATTTCTTTATTTTATCAAGAATTTTAGAGATTGACAATAAGATTCATTTATACATGATGTCAATACAAATTTTTTGATTTTATTCTGTGTTTGAATAGAAGTCAGAAGAGTCAAGAGATCTTAATTCAACGCAGTTTAAATGATGTTAAAACATTGCGTGATCAGAAAAATTATTATGCAGAGTTTTCACTCACACGACAACATTTCTTCTAACAGTTACAATCAATTTATGAAGAAGATTAATGACATGTTAATGTCAGTAAGAGATGAAAAGATACTACTAGTGAAAAAAACAACTCAGATAAAGAGTCTGCAAACCGTGATTACAAGTGATTGAAGAATTTGCAACTCGTTGACTGCATTAATATCAAAACGTTTTCATCACATTGACAATGTCATCAAGTAATTGATGAAAAGATATCAAATAAAATAATCATTTCAAATGATGAATCTGAGAGTCGTGATTACAGTGTTTAAAGAAGTAGTGACTCGTTGATCACGCTGATATATTGAGAGAGCTTGAACTCATCTTCTTTACTTGATGTCAAGTCAAGTATCTGTTTACGTGAAAAATTGAGGGTTCATGAGAATGATCAGAACGCATTCTCTACTATTGATCAAAGTCATGCATCAAATGATTGTGATTGCACATTTATACTAACAATCTATTCAATGTTTACATGATATAAGTCAAATCAAAAGCAGAATAAAGTTATTTAATACAATTGCACTTTATCTTCTCATTATATGCATCTCTCTTTCATCACATATTTCTCTGCCCAATGAATGACAATCATTGAGCAAGAAAACATAGTTTTCAACATTATAATCATAAACATCACAAGTGCAAAGAAAATATCTTTCATCTTTGAATCAAGAATTGAATCAAAACATCATTTGTATAAAATATCATCAATGAAGAGCAGAGCAAAGATGATGCATCATAATCAAACAGCACAAACACTTTCATCAAGAATTTACTTAAGCATCACGCGTTGAATAGAAGCTATAGATTCATTATTGATAACATAGAGATCAGCGATGAAACTCATCTGTACGCAATGCTGACTACGAATCTACTGTCTAGCTACAGTAAAGTCTAGAGATTATCAAAAGTTTAAATGACATTGAAGCGCTGCGTGATGATGAAGCGCTGTGCGTTGATCGTGTGCAGAGTTTTCGCGATCGCGCAGACTTTGATAATCTCAATGCGCATGCTACAAGCAATTTGCACGCAGATGAGAAAGTCAAATAGAACGCAGAACTACGAGGAAAATTGCTTATGAAAATCATTCGATTCAGTATCTTGTTGTCATGACAGCAAGAACTGAGACAGAACATTCTTATGTTTGATTTGTTGAAGATGATTAGCAGAAAGAACTTGAATCACGAACATTCTTTAAATCTACATGCTAACTACGTATAGATCTTGTTAAGACTGCGTGTCTGTTACTACAACATGAGCAACTTACGAGTCTTGTTAAGTTCAACATGAGCAAACTCGAGAGTCTCATTAATATCGTTTAACAGACGTTCAGACACAGACATTCTATATGTAGATGATATGCTGACGAGAAGACTTCGTTAAGAGAAGAGAAACACAAGCGAGTTAGTAAAGAATGATCAAACTACGCTGTCTGATTAGAAGTGTAGCATATGAACATCTTTGCAAGACATGATCGATCTGCATGAGAGAGATCTTTACAGATAATGTGAAACAGATGAGTTGCACGCTTTACAAGCGAAGTGAGCGTCTGCGAAACATGATATACAATGATGATGACTGTTGATCTCAAGAATCTCATTTCTTCACTGAACTCTGACTCTTGAATGTCTTGATGATAGAATCAATTTCTAGTCAAAGACATCATCTGTATAGTTCAAGAGAACAGTAGCACATGTCGATGTGATTAAAGAAGAAATCGACTGCGATACACATGCATATCACAGACGAAACATCTGCGACTCATGCTTAAGAAGTAAACTGTCGAAATCTGAGCAGTGAGAGATCTCATTTCTCTTGAACTGTGAATCTGTCGCAAGAAATTCTCTCTGAGTAATTTCTTGAGTCTAAGAAAGAAACCAGCATAGAAGTCGTGCTCTATGTATGTTGCATGCAACGTATACAACATATTTTCGATAGACAAACAACTGCAGAACAACATTGTTGATTTATTTCGCAGTTAACAAAAATCGCTCACATCAGCAAATAGAAAAACGCAATACATGTTTAGTTCACTCGATGCATTGATGCTAAATTCACATGCAAATGCATATAATGACAAGAATACAATCAATCTGTGAAATGCGAATTCGCAGCAAAAAGAGCAAACATGAGTGATTGTGAAATTCAAAGAAATGAAAAAGCGAAAAGCGATGAAAAGTTCGCAAAAAGAAGCTAGCATCGAAGTTAGTACTAGCAAGTGCTACGATGTCATCTCTAAAGAGATGCAGATAAAGAGACTGCGCGAAAGAATTGAATTCGCAGTCAATCAGCTAAGACAAGCAATATCAGAACAGAAAGAGGCTATAAATCATAGCTTAATCTACATTCGAAGAGCATGCAATGAAAG
>JAABUY010005438.1_pt1 | contig 12831 bp, 10 predicted proteins | sample 5560271 | NCBI WGS metagenome assembly JAABUY01 (sample SAMN10711886, study PRJNA513374) | rock metagenome | isolation source: Antarctica rocks | place: Antarctica: Victoria Land, University Valley
GGCGAAGTCGTCAAATCAACATACGGACGCAGCAGAAGGGCAGGACGGTGGTCGCATTTCGCGCCGATTTCGCCGCGTTTCGGACTTCGCCAGCAGTATCGAGAGTGCGGGAGAGCCCCTGTACCGTGATGAGGTTCGTACCGTTCGCTTCCAATTTCTCACGGGCGGTCGCCACGACGCCGTTACCGATGGCGAGGAGAGCGACCACCGCGCCGACCCCGATGATGATACCCAGCATCGTCAGGGCTGTCCGCATCATGTTTGCACTGAGACTCTGTAACGATGACCGCAAACTCTCCGAGAATGGCACCCCACCACGCCCGCGCGAGGTTGGCGGCACACTCAGGAGCGACAACGGCGTAACCGTCGTTTTCTCGACCTCGACTGATGGTGGCCCCTGCGGTATGGCGACGATTGACTGAGCCACTTCTTAACTCCTTACGGCGCGCGTCAGACCGTCGCCGGAAACGGGATCACTTCCGTCCGGGCGGCGAGTTCGGCGGCGGCGGATCGCGGTTCATGGATTGCTTCATCCGCGCCAAGATAGCCGTCTCGAATACGTAGGACGCGACGGGTGTATTCCGCGATGTCCGGTTCGTGCGTCACAAACATAACCGTAATACCGAGTTGGCTATTCAGTCGCTGAAAAATGTCCATCACCTCGACCGATGACCGGGAATCGAGGTTGCCCGTCGGCTCATCGGCGAGAATCAGTGAGGGTGTCGTGACGAGCGAACGTGCGATGGCGACCCGCTGCTGCTGACCGCCCGACAATTGGTTCGGCTTATGATCCACCCGGTCACCAAGTCCAACCGCGTTGAGCGCGGCGATTGCCCGCTCGTGCCGCTCGTGGGGTTCCACTCCCGCGTAGAGGAGCGGTAGCGCGACATTATCGAGCGCGGTGGTCCGTTTCAGCAAGTTAAATGACTGAAAGACGAAGCCGATCTTGCGATTGCGCACCTGTGCAAGCCGTGTCTCGTCAAAGGTGGCGACATTCTCGCCGTCCAGCAAATATTCGCCGTCGGTCGGTGTGTCGAGACAGCCGAGGATATTCATCAGCGTGCTCTTGCCCGAACCGGACGGCCCCATGATCGCGCACAACTCGCCATCTTTGACGGAGAACGAGATGCCTTTCAGAATCTGCAAGTCGAATTCGCCGGTTTGATACGATTTTGTGAGATTGCGGATTTCGATCGTCATTGTTGCATTATCCTCCTGGCCGCGCGCCGCCTGGCGCCCCGCCACCGGGCGCTCCACCCGTGCTACCGGCGCCCGCCTTGGGCAGAACGACGGTATCGCCTTCATTGAAGCCGCTGATCACCTCGATATTCCGTCCATCCGACAAACCGGTACGAATCGGCGCCAGGAACGTCGAGCCGTTGAACAAGATCGTTGCCGCTGGCTGCCGATTGATTTGGGTGACCGCACGGGCCGGGATGGTCAGGACGTTCGAGCGGGTCGCCGTGACGATTTGCACGGTCGCATTCGCCCCCGGTTTGACGGGCGCCTGCGTTGGCGCGATTGCGATGCGCCCCGGAAACGCCGTCACGTTCGATGTCGTGGTGGCGACAGGGGAGACGCGCTCAACGCTACCGGGAAGTGGCTGGCCCGGTACGGAATCGAGCGAAATGAGCGCCGCCTGGCCGACCTGCACATTTGCCGCATCACTCTCCGAAACGCTGACATCAATGTGCAACTGGGAGTCATCCGCAAGGTCGAATGCGGACGGATTCGTCGTTGACGTGCCGCTCGTCGCGACTTGCCCCGGCACAACGTTCACTTGCGTAATCAACCCGGCAAACGGCGCGCGAATCGTCGCTTGATCAATCCGTAACTGTGCGAGATCACGCTGCGCCTTTGCCTGATCGGGCGCCGCGAGCGCCGTCTCGAGGTCCGGCGTTTTCGCACCTGCTGTCAAGTCGTTGAGCGTCGCCTGGGCGGAATTAACGTTTGCCTGCGCTTGCTGCAAATCCGTCGCCTTCGGCCCAGCAAGCAGATCGTTCAGTGTCGCCTGGGTGGAATCCACTGTGGACTGCGCTTGTGCCAGGTCCGTCGCCTTCGGCCCAGCTAGCAGGTCGTTGAGCGCCGCCTGGGCGGAATCCACCGTGGACTGCGCTTGTGCCAGGTCCGTCGCCTTCGGCCCAGCTAGCAGGTCGTTCAGTGTCGCCTTCACCGAGTCCACGTTTGCCTGCGCCTTTGCCACATCGGCATCGGTCGGCCCGCGCTTCAGTTTGTCGAGTTGGGCTTTCGCCTGATCAATCGTTGCTTGCGCCTGGGTCACATCCTCATTTGTTGGCCCGGCGACGAGCTTACTCACGGATGACTGCGTGTCGTTCAACTGCTGTTGCGCCGTCGCGTTGTTATTGATTTCGGCATTCTTCGTATTCTCGTAGGTCAGCCGGTTCGCCTCCTGCGTCTTCTCCGCCTGTTGCTCGGTGAGATAGGCGCTATCCGCCGTCTGCTTCAGCGTCGCCAGTTTCAGTGGCGTGATCGTTGGCGGGGGGGCAGTTGCCTTTGTCGTCGAGGTTCCCGATGCCGATGATCCGCCACCCGTCACGCCTGGCTCAACGTTTGTCGCCTTCGCCTGCTGATACGTCGCGTTGGCGATATCGAACGCACGCTGCGCCGACCGCGTGGCGTCCGCTGACTTTTCCCAGGTGATGCGTGCCTGTTCCTTGGTATTCGCGCTGTCCGACTTCACTTTGTCAACATTCTGCTGCGACTGCTGAACCTTACTTTGCGCGGAAATGACATCCCCCTTCAGGGGGCCCGCGCGTAACGCATCGAGTTTCGCCTGCGCGGAACGGACGGCGGCTTCCGCATTAGCGATATCTTGCGGCGTCGTCGTACCGAGTACAATCGCGTTGTAGCTGGCGATCGCCGCATCCAGATTCGCTCGCGCCACCTGGATATCTTTAGGGTTGATCGTCGCGGCTGCCTGATACTTCGCCCTGGCCGCATCCAGATTCGCCCGCGCCACCTTGATATCTTTAGGGTTGATCGTCGCGGCTGCCTGATACTTCGCCCTGGCCGCATCCAGATTCGCCTGCGCGGTTTGGACATCCTTGGGTAGAATCGTCGCAGCCGCCTGATATTTCGCTTTTGCCGCATCCACCGCCGCCTGCGCGACCTCGATGTCCTTCTTGGTCGAGCCCGCCGCGACCTGATCGTATTTCGCTTGTGCGGAAGCGACGTTCGCTTGCTGCTGCTGGAGCGTGAGAACCAGGTCGCTCGTGTCGGCCGTGCCAAGGATGTCGTTCGTCTTCACACGTTGGCCGACCACCACATTAACGGTTTTCACCGTCGTGCCCGAGGTGAAGTTCAGCAACACTTCCTGAAGCGCGGCCACGACGCCGCTCGCGCCAACGGTCGTCCGAATCGTGCCGCGCTGGACCGTCGCGGTCTGATCAGTTGGCGGCGCATTCGCGTTCGATGGGAGACCCGAAGCGCCACAGCCAGTAACGGCGCCGACAAGCACGATTACCAGCGCCATCGCCGATGACCGTCGCGAAAAAAGCAGCCGACCACGCATCTTCACCCCAACTCCCCGCTTCACCCTTACCTCGCCACCGTCGCCTGGGAATCGGCCGCATACTTCTCAACCGGCTGATAAATATCCGCCCGTGTCGCCGTACTGACCGGATGCGGAATCGTCACGACGATCGTTGTGCCCACGCCGAGCCTGCTATCAACGGCGATTTCACCCTGGTGCCCGTCAACGATCTCATGGACAATTGCGAGGCCAAGGCCGACATGCTTTCCCTGCCCCGTCCGCGAGCGCTCCACCTGATAAAACCGCTCGAACAGCCGCGGGACATCGTCCGGCGGTATGCCTCGGCCTGTATCTTCGATAACGAACGCAACCCGGCTCGCGCGGGCGGCCCGCGCGGACACTGTTACCTGACCGCCTGTGTCCGTATACTGTAGGGCATTGTCAAGGAGATTGACAAGCACTTGTTCGAGCCTGCCCACATCGGCGTTCATGACGAGATTGTGCGGTGACGCCCATCGAACGAGAACACCTTTCGCTTCACCGAGACGCGCATACCGCTTACCAACATTCTCGATCAGCTCATCCACCCTGAGGGGCGCGACATCGAGGCGGACAGTACCTGATTCAAGGCGCGAGAGTTCAAGCATCTGCTCAACGAGGCGGCGCATCCGCTGCGACTCCTGCTGGATGATCTGGGCGAGGTCCTGGTATTCCGTGTCGCTGGTCACTGTACCGTCAATCATCGCCTGCGAAAAACCCTGGATAGACGTCAGTGGCGTTTTCAACTCGTGCGAGACATTCGCGACCAACTCGCGTTGCGCCTGCTGAACGCGTGCGACGTTCGTCGCCATCGTCTGAAAGGCATTGGCAAGATCACCGATCTCGTCATTGCTTGACCGCACATTCGCGAGCCGCATCGCCTGGTCATAATCCCCACTCGCCATTGCGTTTGCGCCCTGGGTCAGCGTTTGGAGGCGCGAGGTCAGCGATCGCGACAAGACAAAGGCGACGAGGACCGAGACGAGAAGCGCGACGATCACGACCCACCGCAATCGGCCGAAGATCACCGACCATGCGTCGCTGAGCGCACTTTGCGGGGCGGCGACGATAATAAAGGAGGTCGCCGCCTGCGAGTCCGGTGGAGCGCCCGACGGCGGATTGCCGGTGCCGAACGGTCGCCGCCGTTCGACGCGATATGTCGCAACGGCGAACGACACGCCATCCGGGGCGGTAAATCGCCCTTGATATGCCGGACGCAGCGGGGGAGGGTGGCTCTCCGGTTGGGTTGCTGACACCGGCCATGTGGTCCCAACATACTTGTTTTCGCTATCCGCCTGCACAACGCCACGCGCATCCGTATAAACAACCAGCACATTGCTATTCTTCTGCGCGTTGAATAGGTTGACGATTTCCGTGGGTGTGAATTGCGAGAACTGACGCGCATTCGCAGCTCCCGCAACCGTCTGGCCGAACGACGAGAGTCGTTCGATTGCGTCCTGCCGTTGGTAATAACGGATGACGTACGCGGCAGCAACGCTCGTTGGAATGAGGCATACCGCAATAATGAGCAGGAATGCGAGGCTCAATTTGCCGCGAATCGTATGCATCTTCATCCTTCTGTACACCAAGCGTCTGCGAAGCAAGCCTATCCCATCGCTGTAAGAATCTGTACGCGCAAATGTAAATAAAGTGTAAAATGCCTCGTACAGTGGATAAAACATGGCCTCCGTACGTTCAGAGAAGCGGAGAAAATGGCCCATCCTAGCCAAATGCCTCTGGGCCTAATGACTGTGAACGGGTCGGCGTCTTCAAGCGTTGGTCACATCATCACCTGTCACTCTTTTTACCGCACCGCGCACGCGACGGACTTCCCGCATCACCGCATCCGTATTTGTGTCTCCGACATCAATGCCAAGCCGAATCATCAGAGTGGCGCTTGGTTATATACAGATCATATCATGTATCAGCGATCATGATACAACCCGTATATACATGGCGTATCATTACTGTCTTTGCCATGGATGGAAAGGAATTACATGGTGGCTGACTTGAGCCTGCCACCGCAAGGACAGGAAGACTAAAGTCAGCCATCGCTCGGTAATGCCGAATGAGTAGTTACAGAATTTGTTAAAGAGGAAGAGAAAGTACATCATGTACTTACCCTTCTTTATCACTCCGAGTTGTTGGCGCATACTCGCGGATAATGCCCGCAAGGATTTTCACGCCACGGCGGATTGCCTCGTCATCCGAGAATGAAAAGGACAACCGAATGTTGCGTCGCCCGTTGCCGTTGAAATGGCAGCCGGTACCGGGGAGAAAATCCACGCCGTGCGCTCGCGCTTCCGGCAGCATGTCGACCGAGTCATACCCTGCCGGAAGTGTTAGCCAAAGGAAGAATCCCCCATTTGGCTCCGACCATTCGATCCCCGCAGGCATCTCGGACTTCAAGGCATCGGTCATCGTGTCCCGTCGGCTGCGATAAATGTCAATCAAGTCGCCAACATGCTCTTCGAGATCACCGGATGCTGCGTATTCTGCCGCGACATGCGATGCGAAAGGGCTTGTCCCGCCGTCAGCCTTCAGTTTCGCCAACTTCTCAATCAGTTTCGCCGGGCCGACGCACCACCCGAGGCGCATGCCTGCCGCCATGATTTTTGAGAACGTACCGGTGTATATGACAAGCTTCGCGTCATCAAGCGTCACGAGCATGGGGATTCGCTCGCCGGAGAAGCGGAGATCAAAATACGCGTCATCTTCCAGGATGGCGACGTTGTACTCCTTTGCCAAGGCGAGAAGACGCAGGCGGCGGTCGAGTGGCATGGTGACGCCCGTCGGATTCTGGAAGGTCGGAATCGTATAGATAAACTTCGCCTGGATACCCTGCGTTTTGAACTCCGCGAGGCGGTTTGCCAACACCTCCATGCGCATGCCTTCATTGTCCATCGGCACGCCGATGCATGTGGCATTGTGCGCGCTGAACAGCCGTACCGCACCCTGCCACGTCGGCTCCTCGGAAAGGACGATGTCACCGGGATTGAGCATCGCGCTACAGACGAGATCAATCGCCTGCGACGCGCCCGCAGTGATTACGACATTCTCACGCTCGACGACCACGCCGTTGTCGCGCGCCAACTTCGTACGCAGTTGGTCTATCAGGCCAGCATACCCAACGGCAGAACCGTATTGCAGCGCCCACTTGCCATTCTTCGCCATCGCCCGCGCGGTCGCCTCGGCAATGCGCTGAGCAGGCAGGCTCTCCGGGTCGGGGAAGCCACCCGTGAAGGAAATCCGGTCGGCGCTCCCGGCCGAAAACGGCACCGGGGCGCCCGCAGGCAGCGCTTTCGCCTGGTCCGAAAAAAGGCTCTCCAGTCGCGTCTCTTGTACCTGTGCCATCAGCTATCCCCTTTCGCACCATCCGAGCGGTCTGTTAGGCCGATTCCGCCACGACGGGATTGCGCAACACGCCGATTCCCTCGACCTCGACTTCGATCGTGTCGCCTGGCTTCATCGGGCCGACGCCCGCCGGTGTGCCCGTGATGATGACATCGCCAGGATCGAGCGTCATGACGCGGGAAATGAACGCGATCAATTTCGGCACACTGAAGATCATCTGAGCAGTCCGCGCGCTTTGCCGCACCTCGCCATTCAGACGGGATTGAATGGAAAGGTCGTCGGCACGCAGGCCGACATTGACGGCAGGCCCCAGTGGCAGAAAGGTATCAAATCCCTTCGCACGGGTCCATTGTCCATCTTTTGCTTGCAACACGCGCGCGGAGACGTCGTTGCCGCACGTCAAGCCGAGGATGTAGTCATAGGCGTCCGCTTCCGAGACGCGCCGGGCGCGCTTGCCAACGACGACCGCGAGTTCCGCTTCATAGTGGATATTCTCGGTGTGCATTGGTAACTCAATCGTCGCGCCATTACCGATCAGCGCGCTCTGCGGCTTCATAAAAATGACGGGCTCGTCCGGCACATCCCGGTCGCGCCCACCCTCTTTGACGTGGTCAACGTAATTCAACCCGACCGCGATGATCTTGCCGGGATGAATGGGCGGCAGAAGCGTGAGACTATCGAGTGATCCGATTACCGCACCGGGCGTCAGACCGGAAAAGGGGTCGCCCGTTGCGGTACGTATCTCTGTGCCTTCGAGCACGCCATAGCGCGCCCCACCATCGGCCATGTAGCGGACGAATTGCATCCTATCCTCCTGTAATCGTGCGAGTGCGGTTGACGATGCGCGATTTTCGGTCGCACGGTAGTTTATCATGCGCATGAGCGGGAGCGGAACCCTTGACGCGACGACATAATTGTATGGCACGAAGCCGCACTGCCTGCGGAAGATAAACCGGGCAGACCGATTCAGTTGACATTCGTATGTACAAGGGCCACTGCGGTGCCGGGAGAATATGACGAAGGGGGAGAACATGCTTGCGCTCACGGCTGATGACATTCGCGCGCTTGTACCGATGCGGGACGCAATCGCACTGATGAAGGAAGCATTTCGTGAATTGTTCGAGGGCGCTGCCGTCGCGCCGCTCCGGACACCGATTGAGGTCGCGCCGGAGCGCGCCGTCTCGCTCTTTATGCCAGCTGCCGTACCCTCGGTCGGCGGGCTTGGCCTGAAAGTTGTCTCTGTCTTTCCGAATAATCCTTCACGCGGCCTGCCAACGATTCACGCAATCATCTGCCTCATTAATCCTGAGAACGGCGTACCGCTCGCAATTATGGACGGGACATATCTGACCGCGCTCCGCACCGGGGCAGTCTCCGGCGCAGCGACCGATCTGATGGCGCGGCCCCAGGCGAGGATACTGGCGCTCTTTGGCGCGGGAGCGCAGGCGCTGACACAGGCAGAGGCAATCTGTGCCGTTCGCCCGATCGAGGAGATTCGCCTCGTCGCACGCTCCACCGAGAAGGGCCTGGCGTTCATTGAACGTCTTCGCATCCACGCGCCTGCCCTCGCCGACCGCGTCCGCATCGTGCGTGATCCGGCTGAGGCGCTACGTGGGGCTGAGGTGATCTGTACGGCCACCCCCGCAACCGCCGCACTGTTCACCGATGCCGCCGTGGAACCGGGAACACACATCAATGCGGTCGGGGCATACACGCCAGCAATGCAGGAGGTGTCACCGGAAACCATCGCGCGGGCGCGCATCGTCGTGGATCAGCGGGAGGCGGCGTGGGCCGAGGCGGGCGATCTCGTCATCGCCCGCGATCTTGGCCTGATTACCGCAGCCAACGTCTACGCGGAAATCGGCGAACTCGCCAGTGGTGCGAAATTGGGCCGTCAATCACCGAACGAGATCACATTCTTCAAGTCCGTCGGTAATGCCGTGCAAGACATTGCCGTCGGTCGTCGTGCGGTAGATCGTGCGCCAAGCCAAGGGCGGGGACAAACAATCAATCTCTCATAGATATATGCGTCGTGTTTTGTCCCTTCCCTGTGGGGAAGGGACAAAAGGGATCGGGCCGTGTCAGTCAGCGGCGAGTGGTAATTCCTGTCGTTTCGGCCCGTCAATGCAGCGCTCCTCAAACTCCTGCCGGAACTTAAGGATCATGCTTTGCACCGGCACCGGCGCGGCCTGTCCGAGGCCACAGAGCGACAACTTAATGATCTGATCGCTCGTCTCCATAATGACATCGAGGTCGGCGACCCGCCCCTGATCGCGCTGGAAGCGGTCGAGAATATCGAGCAGCGCCTGCGTACCTAACCGGCACGGCGTACATTTCCCACACGACTCGTTCCGATTGAACTCGATCATATAATGCGCCATGTCTACCATACTCGTTGTGTCGTCGTAGACAACGAACCCGGCAGAGCCGATCAACCCACCGGCAGGCTCGATCCCCTCGAAGGTCATCGGCAGGTCGAAATCTTCCTCGGTCAGCACGCCGCCGGAGACGCCACCTGTTTGTAACCCCTTGAATGCAAAGCCATCGCGCATGCCGAGGTGGACCTCATTGAGCAGTTCGCCGGTCGTGACACCGAACGGCACTTCGCTCATGCCGACGCCCTTGATGTTGCCACCCATCGTATAGACTTTCGTACCCTGGCTCTTGTCCACGCCGATGCTGGCGAACCACGCCCCACCCTTTTCGATGATATGCGGCGCGTTGGCGAGCGTCTCAACATTGTTGACGACCGTTGGTTTGCCCCACAGCCCGTATTCGACCGAGCGCGGCGGCTTGGTGCGAGGCTGACCGCGTGTGCCCTGAATCGAATAAAGCATCGCAGAAGCTTCGCCGCAGATGTACGCGCCGCCACCAACGCGCACCGTGATCCTGATGTCGAAGCCGCTCCCGAGCACATTGTCACCGATCAACCCGGTTGCTTCAGCCTGCCGCACCGCATGGCGGAAATGACGGATGGCGAGCGGGTACTCACCGCCGATGTAGATGTAGCCGCGATCCGATCCGACTGCGTAGCATGCGATCAGCATGCCCTCGATCGTCTCATGCGGGTCAAGTTCGAGCATCTTTCGATCTTTGAAGACATTCGGCTCACCCTCATGGGCATTGCAGCAGACGTACTTCGGATAGCCGACCGACGCGCGCGCCCCCTCCCACTTGATGCCGGCCTGGAATCCCGCGCCGCCGCGACCGCGCACATTGGAGGTCTTCATCTCCGCGATCACTTCGTCCTCGGTCATGTCGAAGAGCGCTTTGGCGTAGGACGAATAGCCGCCGCGCGCGACGTATTCGTCGAGGCGCAACGGGTCAATCAGGCCCGCCTTACCGAGGACGATGCGTTGCTGCCTGCGCCAGAACGGGTCGTCCTTGATCGCTGGAATGCCCTGGAACGGCCCCGGACGCTGTTCATCGGCGGGGCCATCGAAGTAGACGCCGAGCGGATGGGCGACATTCGCCCGATCATCCCGAATACCGTCGAGAATCGTCGGCACGTCGTCCGTCGTGGCATAGCCGTACATCACGGCGGGCCACCCCGCTTTGCGCACCTCGATCACCGGCTCGGCGTAGCAGTTGCCGTAGCATCCGACCTCGCGTATCTCGACATCCATCCCGCGCGCACCCGTCTGTTCCGTAAACGCGGCGATGATCTTCTCGACGCCCTTGGCACGCGTGCATTCACTCATCGCGATGCTGATGACCGGACGGTCCGTGGCGGACATCATGCGCTGGTAGCGCTCGGTCGCTTCGCTCCGATAGCGGTTGAACGCGGTACGGTCGGCCAACGTCGGGATCGCCGGAGAGTCTGCCGTGACCTGTGTACTCATGCGTGCGCACCTCCGGATGGTGCGGTCGCCACCGCTTCGCCACCGTTTCGACTATCGGCCAACAGTTCGTCAATCAATGCGTTCAATTTGGTATTGTCCATTTGGGCGTGATAGGCGCCATCCGCCATACAGAGCGGCGCCTGATCACACGCGCCGAGGCAACCGGGGAAGATCTGCATCGTGATCTGTCCGTCCGGCGTCGTCTCTTTCTCACCGAGCCCGAGACGCGGGTAAATAACATCGTCAATCAGCCGCTGTGAACCGACGACGCGACAGGCCATGCCGTTGCAAATCAGCAGCACATGATTGCCGGGCTTCTTGAAGCGGAAGTCGTTGTAAAAGGTCATCACACCGAAAACGCGAGTCTCGGAGATGTCGAGGTGTGATGCGATCACGCTGACTGCTTCTTCGGAGACATAGCCGAAGCGCTCCTGCACCTCCTGAAGCGACGGTAAAATCAATTCCTGCGCATCCTGGTAATCGCGCGGCGTGAAATGCTCATCCAACACCTGCCGTACCCACGCCAAGTCAATATCTTCCCCGGTTAGTTTGAACATCGTGGCGCTCCTGCCTGCTGGCGATCGTCCGCAGCGACGCATCACCCCGTGGAGACAAAGCAATTGGTGGCGCCTCACGCCCCATACGGAAGTATACGGCGGCGCGTTTTGCCCGTCAACGCGGGGGAAATGCGCCCAATCTACCGCGCGACCGAGGCGCACCGTGCTATACTTCCGGCGGTTCGCGTGCTCTGCGCCACCGAAAGGAGACCTCACTATGCGCGTCACGGACGGCCTCGGAACCATCCGCGATCGGCTCACGGCGAATAATGCCATCCCGCTAACCCTCACGATGGTTGACACCTATCTCAATCGTGCACAGGGTACGGATGCCTCCGCGCCATCACTGACCCAACTCGTGAAGATGCTGATGCGCACGCCGGAGGCGCACAAGAACAGCGGTGTCTACAACGATCTCACACTGCTTGAGGAGCAACTAAACACCGCGACCGCTGCCGCGATGGCGGAGCGCGAGCGGGAAGATGCCCGCCCGATACCGAAGGACAAGAAGTTCTACAAAGCACAGCGCGACAAAGAGCAAGCCATCAAGGACAAGACGCGCTAGAGAGTGCCTCGTTATGATCCGCCCGTCATCGTTGCGCCGAGCGATGGCGCTTCGTTGCAGAGGTCCATCCGAAAGCCACGGATCAACCGGTCATAGACATGGACGACGCGGCTGGCGACGACCGGCCACGCAAATCGTTGCGCCGCGATCGTCGCTTGCGCTCCGAGACGCGCCCGTAACGGTGCATCAGTCAACACCGTGTGTAACTGTGCCGCGAGCGCGTCGGGATCGTTGTGCTGCACAAGGTATCCCGTCTGACCATCATCTACGGTGAAGGCGAGACCACCAGCGCGCGAGGCGACAACCGGCGTGCCGCATGCCATCGCCTCGACGGCGACGAGGCCAAAGGATTCGTAAAACGATGGTACCGCGACGACATCCGCCGCATGATAATAGAGGGGTAAATCCGTGTGTGGAACGGAGCCGACAAAATCAATGCGATCCAAGAGGTTTTGCGCGGAAGCGCGGGCAATCAGTGTCTCAAACGCGGGTTCCCCTTCCCCGCCACCGACGAGCAGGAGCCGGGGTGGCGCGGTTAGCCACATCTCGCTTCGCAACCCGCAGAGCGCGTCAACGAGCACGTCAATCCCTTTGATCGGATCAATCCGCCCGACAAAGAGGATCACCGGATCATCCGGCGGCAGATCGAGAAGACGGCGCGCCTCGGCGCGATCGCCGGGCCGGAAGCGCGTCGTATCTACCCCCGCCGGGACGACGCAGACTTTGCCAGGTTCGGCGCGGTAATACCACGTCATCTCCGCCTTTTCCTGCGGATTGAAGGCCATCACCGCGTCAACGCTGTGCATCAACCGCCGCTCCGCCACAACGCGCTGCGTTGCCTCGTTTTCCGACGCTGAGCGGGCCACATTATTCTTTGCTTGTGCGAGCGTGTGAAAGGTCATCAACAGCGGCACGTCCCAACGGCAGCGAAGCACATCCCCGACGATGCCTGAGAGCCAGTAGTGGGCATGGATTAAGTCA
>JAABUY010005440.1_pt1 | contig 12827 bp, 16 predicted proteins | sample 5560271 | NCBI WGS metagenome assembly JAABUY01 (sample SAMN10711886, study PRJNA513374) | rock metagenome | isolation source: Antarctica rocks | place: Antarctica: Victoria Land, University Valley
TGTCAATTGCTAACTGACTGTGGCAGCAGTGTGCTGCAACACACATGCAGAATGGTTCTGCTGCCATCATGCATGAATAGGACGCCATGAAGCATGCTTTTCCTGACCTCATGTTGGTTGCATGTCAGCAGTTATGGTAGGCCAGTGCTATGTCTGTCTACCTGTTTTCACGCTGCCACAAGGCTGCCAGGATGCATACACCGCAAGTAAAAGGCCAGGAGACCTGCCCTTTCTGTATGCTTTGTCTGGCCACATTCATTGCTATGTGCCGCACGGCATATAGACAGGCCTTGAGGCACAACACCGCAAGCACAGGGCCGAACATAGAGTGGATTGGTCAGCACCAGATTGACTGTGAATGTGTGCATAACTTCAGGCTGAGGAAGAGGCAAAGGCTCTGTCAGAGCAGGATGTGGCACAGCTGCCAGTCCCTGGGGAGGTAGACTTCCTATGTGGTGGGCCACCCTGCCAGGGCTACTCAGGCATGAACCGCTTCAACAAGGGCAACTGGTCCATGGTGCAGAACTCCATGGTCAGTCAGCTCAGCTGCATCCCACCATTGACATGGCAGTGCCACAGCTGTGAGCTTGAGCTGTACAGTGCTTCAGGGTCGTGGCCTGCGGCAACTGATGCTGCATACATGCCATGTATGCCTTGTGAGCACAAAGTCGGTCAAGAATGATGACTTGTGTTCACGATCAGAGTAACGCCCATACAAGTTGACTCAATACTTGCTCAGCAGATGCTGACTAAAAACTGAGATGATTATTTCTGTGCCTTTATGCAACAGAAACATTGTAAATCTGCTCCTGCTGCTTTGTGCTCAAGCTCTGCCTTCTGGTGCAGGTGATGTCCTACTTGAGTTACTGTGACCTGTACCGGCCACGCTACTTCCTCCTGGAGAACGTGCGCAACTTTGTGAGCCACAACAAGAGCTTCACCTTCCGGCTGACAGTGCGCTCCTTGCTGGATATGGGCTACCAGGTCACTCTCATACACCTCTGCACTCTGACCTCACACGCACTCATGTCATAAGCGTATGCCTCTGAATGTCCCAACAGGAGCAATTTACAGCAGCAGCTCATCGTCATGCCAGAAGTCTTACCAAAGTCCTTGCTGCAATCACATGGTCAGTTCCGAGCCATGGCACACTACATGGCTGCTGCATGCATCTGTTCCAGGTCACACAGGCATCAAAGGCTGCACAAGGGATGCAAATGCAGCTGGTGCCAGAGGTGCTAGCATGTATGCATGAGACAGTCCTGCAAGCAGTGTTTAAATGCAAGGCTATGAGGAAGCTGTGGGTGTCTGCAGGTGCGCTTTGGTGTGCTGAATGCCGGCAATTTTGGCGTGAGTCAGTCTCGCAAGCGTACCTTCATCTGGGGAGTGGCTCCCGGCAACATTCTGCCAGAGTGGCCCAAGCCCCAGCACGTCTTCCGGTCCTCTCAGCTCACCATCAACCTGCCAGGCAATGTGCAGGTGATCATGTGGTACATTGTCCTCACGGCTCTGAGGTGCCTGCTTTTGCAAATCTAGCATGCAGCACATGTGCATCAGTGTATGCTTTCCTGTCTTTGCTTGGCTTGCTTGTTGGACCGTTGCAGATTGCAGGGTACCCAAGCTTATATAGTACTGCTGCTGAGGAGCAGGCATAGTAAAGATGTGGAATGGTTTTGCAATGCAGTTTACGGCAGTGCCGCAATCAGTGGGTGCTCCATTGAGGACTGTGACGGTGAGGGATGCCATCAGTGACCTGCCAGTCATTGACAATGGCCATGATCAAGCAGAAATGCAGTATGCAGGTGAGCTATACTGCTTTGTAACGGTTCCCGGCTCAGCTTCAAGCAACTGTGCCCAGAGCTGTTGTCAGTGGTCAGGTGCTTGCCTGTGTTATGCTGATAGGGAGTTGGAGGTGGTGTCTGTGAGCACTCAGTCTAGCATCAGTCTGTGTCAGTGCATTTCAGTCTAGTTGGCAACCAGCAGCTACGTATGCCATGCTGAGCTGAGCAATGCAGCCTAATGTAATGCTGTGAGCTCATCCACGCTGCACGAGACGACAACCAGAGTCAGCCCCACCTGAGGTGTGACTTTGCAGGGCCACCTGTTTCAGCATTCCAGAAGAAAATCCGGGGTGAGTGCACCATGCTGAGGGATCACATATGCAAGCAGATGAATGAACTGAACCTGGAGCGGTGCCGCTGCATACCCAAGGAGGTCCCTGGTGCAGACTGGCGTTGCCTGGAACAGCTGGTGGCTCAGGACCCTGCACGAGAGATGTTCAAGGTTGCAACTGTCTTGTTCACAGCTTGTGTTGTGCGTCTGTATGTTGCGGTGACCTGTAGGTTTACTGTGCCAATACAAGCAATGCAAGGGGTGCTGTCACTGGGAGGCCGCAACTGCAGCCTGCTGTCTTGGCTTTCTCATGTGTTTTCACTCACACAATTCTAGGTCCAGCAAAACTCTCCAATCCTCCCCTGTGTGTGGGGGTGCTTTGCCTGAGCCACCTTAAATTGTACATTGTCAAAAGTTGGCAGCATGCCACAGAGCATGTGTTGATTCTGACAAACTGATTTTGGCTCTGCAGGGTCAGCCACTGGTGCCCTGGTGTCTGCCCAACACTGCAGAGCGGCACAATGGCTGGAGAGGCCTGTTTGGGAGGCTGGACCTGAATGGCCACTTCCCCACCTCCACCACAGACCCACAACCCATGGGCAAAGTGGGCCAGGTCTTTCACCCCAACCAGGACAGGATTGTCAGTGTCAGGGAGTGCGCCAGGGCACAGGTGCACTGCTGACGCCTATGTGCACTGCATTTTCTGCAATCTAAGTCTGAAGCAAACCCTTTGGGACTGCCTGTCAACGTCAAGCTCAAGTAAAGGATCTGAAAAAGCAAGTTGAGACTGCAGATCTTGTGCAAGTCTGCATAGTATGTGTGTCTTGTATCAATGATTATCTGTGAGCTAGCTTTGTTCCTCTGGCCTAGTATGTGCAGCCCACTCTGAGCAACACCTCTGTTATCAATTATCTCCACTTTGTGAATGCAGGGGTTCCCTGATGATTTCCAGTTCTGGGGCAATGTCCACAACAAGCACCGCCAGATTGGCAATGCAGTGCCACCCCCGCTGGCAGCCTCCCTTGGACACCAGCTGCGCAAAGCCCTAGAAGCCAAGGCAAATGCAGATGGCTTGGCCTTGCTGGAGGACCAGATGTAGTCATCAGACAGCATGTTGCACATGAGCATGCAGCCTGGTAAAGCCAGGCTCTGGCTTGGGATCATTAGCTGTCCTGACAGCGTGTTGAACAGCGCGTGGGAACATGTCAAACGAATCAGTTGTCTGTGAGGAGAGTTCAAACTCAACTGGACTAGTGCATGTCTGTTGAAGACAATAGTGACTGCCGTTCATGAAATGAACCATTTTTGTTGAATTTACGGGTTTCGAAGGCTTTTGGAACATATTGAGCTGTGTCTAGCTGTAGGCAATGGGTGTCTCGGTAAGTAACTGCAACTCTGTCTATCTGAGAAAAACAGCAATGCATTGAGGCGTTGGCAGCTTGCTGACTTGTAAGAAGCCTGACATAGGCAACTTCAGTACCATAATCACACTCAATGGCTTACTCCGAAGCACTTCCACAGAACCCTGCATGGACCCAATCCGTAGCTGATAGCCAGCTACGTACCTCACGAGTATTTGTGTATTCGTATGTGCGAGTCGTCCTTTGGCGTGATACAGCGTCTCGTTGGCATCCGTGGGACGAGCCACTTGCCGACGCGGACAACTGCATCTTGCGCGGCTAGTAGCGGGTAGTACCGGTAATTGCAATGTAAAGCGACAGTGCAAGTGTTTTTGCCGCCAGTTTCGAACCAACATTTGCAGCGTGTTGGCAGCAAGACCGTTTCAGCGCCCTGAGGTATTTTGCGCCTCGTCTGCTTGCTTGGGGCTTCACGCTCCCTTGCATTTCACTGCACTTTTAGCGTCTACGAATGCTGCAGGTTGACGGAAATGCAGCCTAGCACAAGTCGACCACCATCACAGCAGTTCCACGGTTGGCAAATTGTTGGCACGCACGATGAAGATAACTGCAGCCGCATAGAGACCGTCGCTCACCGGCCTGTAGCGGACAATGAAATTGCAAGACTGCATGCTCAAGCTGGTGACTTGACACGGCCGCCAACTAGTCTTCTGCAACACTCAGCAAGGCAACTGTTGCACCGGCACCAAACATGGTCACCTCGCCCAGACACAGCAAAAACACGCCCGCCTGCTCAATCAGCAGATGCAGGGGGAAACTCAGCAGCAGCTCCTGGCCTGAGCAAGTCCTGTGAGACAACTCATGAGACCTCACCAGTGATCAAACATGAGACCTCAGCAGCATCCAGCCACTTAGCACTGAACGAATGGGAGCTGATATGATAGTGCATGAGTTGCTTGATTCCACAGTCACAGTAACAGAAGCTTAAGCTGTTTTGTTTCAGTCACAATGCACAGCGTTGTGTAGAGACATTGTGGTCTTAGGCAATCAAGCTGGAGGCAGATCTCTAAAGAGAAGCTGGTGGGCACATTGTAAACAATGCAAATTTGTATGCTGCTCAAAAGCATGAACCTCTGATAGGGACTGTAACAGACCGTGTAATTGAATACAGAGCAGAGCAAACAGAAAGGCAGTTATTTGCTGATTCTGCAAATTATATTGCTGCCATATGGTAATTCCACTCAAGACATGCTTGGCAAAATCCTCCAGTGGCTTTGCCAACCACCTCACAAGGCAGGTTAGGCCTGTTCACAACAACCACCTGCACCAAGCCAGCATTAGGAAGCTCGCGCTTCAAATTTGAGCAGACAAAGAAAAAGGCAGCAGGTACATAGCAACATCTTGCGCACATGAGATAAAGGCGTGACTGGATGCGAACACACAAAAAGTGCAGAGGTGAACATCATCTGAATGTGACCTTGGACCAGGCTCACCTCCTTGTCTAGCAGTTCAAGGGTGCAAGGCAGCAGCTCGCTGGGCTAGTGTCCAAGCTCGACACTTAAGAGTGACCACCTGCTCAACTGCTGTCAACGCTTCCTTCACTGCATCTCAAACCCCCAACGGTGGGTCTTAAATCGCTCGTTGCCCACCAGCAGCTTGTGATTGAGGTCCTGCAGCGCTGAGCATGAGTTGTCAAGCCACACATTGTGCCGCACCTCATCATGAGCAATCCACAAGTTGTAGAATGTGAAATCTGACACAGGCTTGTACAAAGTATGAGTTGCTCAGAGTGAAGTGCAATGCAGGCATATTTAGGACATATGTGGAGCAATACCACAGCACCAAGATTACGCATGACGATTTACACAATATATTGTTATGCAGAGGGGTTGAAGTGTGCACAAGATCTGCAACTTGCATTTATCTGTAGGTGTTTCAGTATGCAGACCTTGAGCAACGCCAGGGATGCTGTCATTGGCAGGCCAAGTGCGGCCTGCTGCACCTTAACAAGCTGCCTTTGCATGCCACACTCACACAGTCCTAGCTCCATTAGTTTTGTGTACCCTCAAATGTGTGTGGGGCGTCTTGTCTAAGCCGCATCACCTTGTACAAAGTCAATGAACAGAAAGTATACACTGATTTCAACGTGACTTTGTATGGTCAGGCAGGCATTGCCGACCTGCTAGTACTACAGAGTGGCAGACAGGCTTGTTTGGGAGGCTGAATCTGAAAGGCCACTTCCCCACCTCCAACACAGAACCCCAACCCATGGGCAAAGTGGGCCAGGTCTTTTACCCCCAAACAGGACAGGATTGTCAGTGTCAAGGAGGGCGCCAGGGCACAGGAGTAATGCTGACACCTACAACGAAGTCTGGACAAAACCTTCTGGGACTACCCGTCAGATTTTTGCCCAATTAACAAAGCTGAGTAGCCCCCAACAAAGACTGCACATCTAGTCGTCAACAGCATATTGTGCATGCAACATAACTGCAGACTGCGCAAGCATACAAGTTGCAGGCGGTGCAAGATCACCAAATATCTGAGCCAGCTTATTTCCTCTGGCCTAGTAATACTATGTGCAGGCCCTTGACTGGGTGGCACCTGCTTCACCAGAACAAGTCACTGTGTCAATGCAGTGCAAGGTCGGATGCTGGACTCTACTGTAGACAACAAACAATACTAACATTAGTATGGCAATGCAGAGCCAATCCTCAACAGCCTCCCTTGCACACCAACTGCGGATCCTGAAAGCTTCCGCAAAGCCCAAGAAGCCAATTGGAAGGCAGTTGCAGATGGCTAAGTCAACTTAGTAATACTTAATTATATAAAGCTTGGCCTTGCTTGAGGGCCAGGAATATGTTCCTATAGGTATTTATAGTTACAGACAGCATTTTGCACATGTGCATGCAGCCTGCCATTGTTGCGCATGCTATTCAAAGTGGCTCAACAGGTTTTGGGAGCTTCTGTCTCATCCAATGGATCAGAGTTTTTGAGAAGAGTTCAAACTTAGCTGGACTAGTGTATGACATTAATGTCTGTTGAGAGAACCTTTTGTCAAATGAAATGCCTTCTTGCATTACAATTTTTGGTACTCAAAAAGAGGGTGTTGCCAACTGCAATGGCACATGTTGCTTGGCTAAGCCAAGTTGGCTTGGTGTCGGTATCAGTGAGTGACATGCTGCTTCAGAAGCTCTGTCCAATCAAAGGTGTTGACAATAGCCTTTTGAGCAAAACAGCATTTTGTAATACTAATAGCCAATTTGTACTGCCACTACTAGTAGTAGGCATTGGCAGCTTGCTGGTTGTCACCTTTCAACACTAAGTCGCTCACCTAATGGCTTACTCTGAATCCGCAGCTGACCGCCAGCCAAGTACCTCACGATCAGTGTGCATTTGCATACACAAAGTTGTCCTGACGGGTTTAACAGCATCTCGTTGGCTTTGTGGGACGAGCCACTTGCCAACGCGGACAGCTGCACCATGCGCGGCTACTGGTAGTTACGATGCAAAGCCCCAATGCAAATGCCCTTGCGTCTCGACGTTTGCAGCTACAGCTACCTCGTTCCGGCAGCCAGACCCGTTTTAAGCCCCGAGGTGAGCGCTTTTGCCTCGTCTGCTTGCTTGGAGCTTGAGTCTGTTTTGCACTTAGCGTTCACGTATGCTGCACGTATGCTGCAGGACCTGATGGACGGAATGCATTCTAGCAGAAACCAAACGCCAATAGCGCAAGGTTGGCAACTTGTCGACAAGTACACTGGAGGTCCCGATCACATCACCTGCATGGACCACCGGACTGTGGCGAACAATGAAGCTGCAAGACCGAATGCTCAAGCTGGTGACCTGACGCGGACGCCCGTTGGTGTTCTAAAAACTAGCTGGCAGAGTCTGCAACACTCAACAAGTAAGATGTTGCATCTGTGGTCAAAGTCATTAGAAAGAAGCCCGGTCGGTCAATCAGCTGCAGCAGAGAAGACCTCAGCAGCTGTGGCCAGGGCAAATCACATGAGATGTTACCAGCAGCATTCAACCACTTGACACTGGGCGAGTGTGCTGTTAAGTACTGTCATGAATGTGCATGGAGTGCTTGAATACAAGGCCACAAGAACAAGGAGGTTGCATGACTCAGCTGAGGATAGCAGTGCTTTGCGTCAAAGCCTCTTGAATGCTATGCTAAGCGCTGAAGCTGTAAGTTGTAAAATACACAGAATAAAGCTTTGTACCCCTGAGCACCCTGAGCATGCTGCAAATTTGCATCAATGCCAAAAAAATGGCTCCTCAAAGTTGGGAACTCTGTGATGGGACATTGAGAGCAGAGCAAACAGAAAAGATAGTTGTTTGCTGATTGTGAAATACAGCTGAAGTCTCGTGATTTTGCTCAAGATACTCTTGGCATAATTCTCAAGCGGCTTTTTCTGTCTGTGCCAATAACCTCATAAGGCAGATTGAATTTGTTTACGACAGCCACCTGCACAAAGACAGCATGAGGAAGATCATGCTCTGATCATACAAACAGACAGGCATCAGCTGCGCAGCAGTATCATGCACACATAGCCAATTGACGAAGGAGCATGACTGGATGCTGACAGAAAAATGCAGCAGCAATTGTTATCTGCACGTAAGCTGACTTGCATTATGCTCACCTGCATGTCTAGCAATTCAGGGGTGCGAGGCAGCAGCTCTATGGGTTGGTGTCTAGGTATGACCACTTGCTCCACTGCTATCAGCGCCTCATCCATTGCATCTTGAAACCCCAATGGTGGCCTCTGGAACGTTGGCTCCTCACCAGCAGCTTGTGCTTGGAGCCCTGCAGTGCTGGCCAATGTCATGGTAGAGCATACACATGAATTGCCAGCCCAAACATTGTGCTGCACCTCACTTTGAGCAGTCCCAACTGTGTGCAAGCCTGCAAGCATGCGCATTACCTGTGTCAAATAGCACCCAAGACCAAAAATTGGCACGACCAGTTACACAATACGCTGTCATGCATGGGGTCAGAATGTGCAGCAAGTCTCACACATGCAACTTGCACACACCTTGCTGGCTTTCACGATTACTGCTTGAGGATGGTTCAACACTGCCAGCCCTTGAGGCACCAAAAAGGCCCCCTGGGGAGGGCTCCAGCCCCAAAATGGTCTGGACTGCCCTGGTCAGATGGTCTGGGCTGCTGGTCTTGACAGAGAAGATTGGCACTGCAAAGCCCTTGGCTGCAGTGCGTAACCAGCCTCCAGCCTTGATCTTGCCACGCAAGGCCAGCACAGCATCACAGCCCTGCATTGTCACAAAGATAGTCAACATTCAAAGTAACACGTAACATGTAACCAACCGACACTGAATTATGCAAACCCACATTCTTCCCAAACAGCTCTAGTTTATGCATTACAGCTCAATGTTTTCTCAAACACCTCTTCTCCTGTCCAGCATGGTAGTTTGCAAACATACATGAATGCAGGACAGCATGTTCATCTGCAGAAGTAAATTCTTTTCTGGGTAGTGCATTGTCACGACAGCAACAACATGCAAGTGAAATTCAGCATTGTCAACAAAACCTCACTGCAACTTGCCTGCAAGCTGTCTTGCAGCTGAATCCTTGCCCAAAGTGATGAGGTAGTCAAGGCAGCCTGCAGCACTGCCTCATCAATACCATGCAGATACACTTGCATTGCCGGCACAGGCGCAAGCTGGAAAGTGGCATGCCCTTGCTGCCCTCCATCAATTGTACTCTCCTCAGAGTCATCCTGCTGAGCAGACTTGTTGGCCGCTCTGGCACGCTTGCTTGTCTGTTTCAGCTTCCAGTTGCCAGCTAAGCTTTGCAGCCTTTGCAGGTGAGATGCAACTTCTTCTTCTTCAGAGTCTGACGCTGAGTCATAGCGTGGGATCCCTCCAGAGTCTGATGAGGATGAGTCACGGCTGCTGTCTAAGCGGGCTGAGTCTGAAGCTGTTGAGCTGCTTGAAGAAGAAGACGAAGCAGCAGTGAAGACAGATTGAGTCTGTGTCTGTCCAAAATTGTTGGTGGTCTGTGAGAAGACACTGCCGTCTGCATCTCTGTAGCGCAGCACAGGGTGCACCTCCTTTCCTGCAACGTTATTTTAACTGCAGTTTTTGTGAGAATTTCATTTCAGATTTGCTCTTCTGATGTTAAACATCTTTGCCTTTCTAGCTTGCTGTTTAACATCAGAAGAGCAGGTCAGTGCACAGCAGCAGTTGGAACATACTGTGTTGCCCATGTGGACACAAAACACATGCTGACTTCTTGGCTGCTCAGTGCACACATGCTGGCCTGAGAATGCAAATTCTGCTGCAAGATAACAGTCGTCGTGCCTGAAAGTAGATCGTCAGTTGCGGATGCAACATCATCATAGACGTGCCAGTGCTCGCGGTCCTGCATTTCGATGCAGCACTCAAAGGTGGGGGGCCCAGCACGCTCCCTCACACTCTTCTGTACCCCCCTCTTCTTGGCTTGCTCATCTCCCAATGTCACACTGCATTCAGAACATCATCAAAACTGCAGGTTCAAATTCCTGTCAGGATTGTTGTACAAGGCCTGCCAGCTGGTGTGAGCTTCGACAAGTGCACACTTGTCATTTACCATTTGTGTCTGATGAGTGACTTGACATGCTGCATCCAGATACTTGCTCAGCACAGCCTGCAGGAGTCAGCATCTCTTTCAAAACATTCTTCTCACATCATTTTCAAATCACATACATTTTGAAGGGTATGCAACAGGATGCAAATGAAAAGCGTACACATTATTGATGAGAACAGTCGGAGGTACAAAGACTGACCTTTCAACACCGCCTAACAGGCTCTGCAATGTAGGGTTATTCAAAATGTTCTGTAACCGCTCCCCATGAGCTGTGGCCACTAGCTGAACACCCCTCTGGGCAATGGTGGCTGCTGCCAAAGCTTCAGCCTCGCTTCCAATTTCATCAATGACGATGACTTCAGGCATGTGATTCTCAACAGCCTCAATCATGACGCGATGCTGCTGCTCAGGAACTGGTACCTGCAGCAGCGGTGAGTCAGGGTCAGCGTTGACAATTGAAACATTGTGCTGCAGTCTCAAAGATGCAGCATGCCGCAGCAAGGGCTGCACAGCTCTGCTTCAAGACCAGGAACTCCAACTGCCTGCATCATGCTTGTATATCATGACTTCAGCCAAGGCAATACCAGGAAGGCTGTGCTGCAACAGCTTACCTGCATGCGCCTGGCTGACGCTATCCCAGGATGTGGCACGTCACCATCTCCAGCAATCTCATTGGAGGTATCAATGATGACCACCCTCTTGTGAGCAACATGTGCCAACATGCTTGAGATGTCTCTGATGGCTGTGGTCTTGCCCACACCCGGCCTGCCCAGAAGCAGGATGGACTTGCCTGACAGCACAACATCTGCAGCCATGTTTGCGCTGCCCGCAATTGCTCTGCCAACTCGGCATGTGAGGCCCACAATCTGACCATCCCTGTTGCGAATGCAACTGATCCTGTGCAAGCATCTGTCAATGCCGGCTCTGTTGTCGCCGCCAAAGTCACTGACCTGTGCAGCAGCAAAGGCAAGAGTCAGCTGACTGTCCTGGCAGCTGTGCAAGCAAGTTGCACTGTCTGGTGGACTTTGCTGGGTGTGCCTTGCCAGTAGGTAACGTGCCTTGCTAGTGACTTCCTCGAGTTCTTGCTTTGCTAATGGGGCAGCTGACAGCAGTTGAGCTGTATCTGCAAAGCGTGCCAGGACAGGCCGGCCCAAATCCAGTACCACCTCCACAAGCTGTGACAGGTCTGGATGCTGCTGCAGAATACTTCTGACTCGCGCAGGCAGCACTTCGATTAGCACAGACAGCTCAAAATCGGTTTGAAGTTTGTTGTCTGGTGGGAAAGCACTGTTTGCGACATAGAAAGGTGTTTGTTCAGAGCTGATCAACGACTGGATACGCTGTCTCGCTACAGGGCGTTCGAGGAGACAGGAACCAGTGCTGCGCTGAGCATGGCTTACGCAACGTACACAACCAATTCTTTGCAGAGGCTGGACAACAAGTAGCCTGGGCACAGTGTTGAACAGCATAAGGCTGTGGCGTCGTAAACACAAAAGTCACGTCCGACTCGGCCAGCAAGGTTGGCCAGCAAGGTTGCAATGACACCAAGCAGCAGAAAAGAACACAGTACGGCTGCCTCAAGCAACAAATTGAGTGTCAACAAATGAACAAACCCATACAAACGCCATTATAAGGAGTGCAGAGGTCTCTGCAGATTCGTGGTGACTCATGGCTTCGTGGCCAATCCCCAACCCCTAGCGCTGGGACTCACGCCTTTTCACATCGCGAGACAATACTGATACTTGCGCTTCAACTTGCGTTGCTTGCAGTTGCTTCGCATTTTCACAAAGTGATCGTCCCACGATGACATCTGCTAGCATGATGCAGCACGTGGCTCGTGGTCCTGGCGGTGCTGTGTTGAGCAGAGCCGTTCAAGGTGTGATCACCCGTTGACCCAAGACCTCAGTCAGTTGTTTTTGCACGACGACTTGCATGTTTCGACGATTACAACGACGTTTGACGACAGAATCGATCTGTGAGCAGTACGATGGCATGCCAATGGCTCCGTTGCTTGCAGGGTTGTCCCCAGGCTTCAGCAGACAAGCCCCGCTGCTCGTGGTGTTACCAGTAAAGCGTCCTTTGACAGCCATCCAAGTGAGACTTTTTTTGTTGCAGAGATCGTCGCACATTTCTGTTGTGAACAGTATATGTTGTCTCGTAGTCATTTTGCTGGTTGGCTGTTTCCTCTCTTGCACTCTAAGCTTGACATGTGCTTGACTCAGAAGTCCCGTGGGAGATTCCAAGTCAATGCCAGAGACTTGAATGCTGTTGAGAGAGGAATTAGAGGCTATCAGGCCAATGCTGAGAAAAATGTCAAGAATGGTCAGCATTGTGCATTTTGACGCAAGTCACAGGAGCGTCATCTCTGGCAAAGGTTGCTGAGAACTTGCAAGTTTGCAGCCTAATTATCTTGTGTATGCAGCTGCTGAGGGCAAGTATGCAGATGATGGCAGTGGCGGTGGCAATGGTGTTTCATATGGCCTTCTTGCTGCTGTCTCACTTGGCACTGCTGGAATTCTAGCATTAGCCCCACATACAGTAAGCCATGCATGACATTCAACAAAACCTCTTGCTCATGTACTGCGTCTGTGTCTCATACTGCTGCTGGTGTATGTCCTTGTTGTGGATCAATGCCCTGATGCCATCTGCTTTCCACATTCAACAATCTGTCATTGCCTGTCATTGCGTGTAAAGGCCAGCTTTGAAATGAATCAAATCGTGTCAATGACTGACATGCTGATGCGCAGGTTGCAGACCTATTCTTTGGTGCTGAT
>JAABUY010005442.1_pt1 | contig 12823 bp, 18 predicted proteins | sample 5560271 | NCBI WGS metagenome assembly JAABUY01 (sample SAMN10711886, study PRJNA513374) | rock metagenome | isolation source: Antarctica rocks | place: Antarctica: Victoria Land, University Valley
AATTTTGCACTGCGCATTGGTTAGTAGCTTTTGCTTTACTTTGATTTGCACACATTTAGCAGGATCACTGCAGTACTCCAGTACTAGTAGAAGTAGGAATCAAGCGTTTCATGCAGCACCTTCTGACACGTCTGATAGCAGCACTGTAGCCTTGCAATGTGCTCTTTCTCAGCATGCACCAAATAGTCTTTGCAGGCTTGGTCTGACCCAATACTGTCAACTGGCGCACTTGCACTCATGACACTGCATTGTGACCCACCACAGTTTATCTAGACTGATGAACATTCAAGCAGACCTGTATAATAAATTGTAAGTGTCAACTATGCCAAAATATCTGACCAGCAGGAATATGGTCCGTGATACGGAGTCCTCTCGCCAACAGAGCATGCAAAACAGTCCTGGCAACTAGCGTATCGTAATGCATTGCCGGCACACCTGCATGATTGGCATTCAGCCGCCTTGCGTGCACACAGAAGACCAGCTGTATTCAAAATATGCGGAGGTAAGGGTTGGTTAATTGTGCTGACACAGCAAGATGGCACCTCGGAAAATGCCAGCCTGCCAGGCTGCCTATGGTTGAAGGGTGACATTTTCAGCTGAGGTTCTACCATGGTCCTGTGATTACCTTATCTTGAAGCTTCAATATCAGATATCCCAACTTGCCATACCTGCAAGACTGACAGTTGAGCACTACACACAGCTGCTTGCAGGCTTGAAGGTCTGCTGTAAACCCTCTGGGTGAAACTATGACTGTACTGCATATATAGCATTTGGTGACAGTCAATATGCTCTTTGGTATACGAATGTGCAGTGCAGAGCATGCATTTGTTAGGTTTCCAGTGTTGTTGGGCCTATGACCATGCGCAGTGCAATGCAGTGCTCTCCAATACAACTCGCTATGATGATGGGCATTTCCGTTCATCCTCTTCCAGATTGTTGCCACACCATCTGCGTTTCGAAGGAACAGCATGTCGAAGATTCGTACACGATGCAATGAGAATTACACTTGTGTGTATTGCATGTTGTACCCTTAATGATCGTGGGGCGGTGCTCAAAGGAGGCAGCAGGATGCCGTATTTCGGTCACCATCCTGCGTTGTCCATCTGATGGGTCTCTGAGCTGCAGAATCATTGCGAACGTCGACGCTTGTTCATGTGCTTTTGTAACGTCATCTGTTGGAAAAGCATTGAGAATCGCTTTCACACGGTAACGCTACGATTCCTTGGGCCCAGTTGACATGGTAGAGGCCGTTCAATACCTTCACGATACTGCTCTGCTATGCCTTCAGCATATGCCAGCATTAACAGAGGGGCTGCCGGTGTATTCGTCTGGTGAGTGCACAGACTTGCCTTGTCTGCAGTGCCTATGGCGCATCTGCTTTGCAGCAGGTTGTTCCTGGTCACCCCAGAACTGCACAGCCTGCTGGAAGCTGAAACATGCTCGATGTCCCCGCTAGGCACCGCCAACCTTATGCTGGATGCATCAGAAGGGCAGCTGGCGTTCTGTCCGGCAGCTAGCTCTGCACTATCCTCCGTTGACGTGTCATCAGGCATCAAAGGCCCAACCAGATTGTCACTTGGAAACACTCTGGACTCTGAAAGCTCTTGCCAGGGCAGCCTGTCAGACTGCAGCTGGGGCAGCAATGGAACCATGCTGTTGAAGACCCACAATGGGGGGCTGTACACGGTAAACAGGTAAGCAATTCTGTTTTCTTTAGTAGGCTCAATATGCCAGGAGCTGGTTGCTCATCATACCTTTCATCACCCATCAAGCGGTGCTTTGCAGTGATGGAGCAGTCTTGTGGCAGTGGAATGGAGTGAGTGGTAAGGAGAGAACTGTCAGTGCGGTGTGGTTTGGACAGGACACTGTGGCAGCCCTGACGACTGCTGGCAACATCTACACACTGCCAAGCCAGACAGGCTCTCCACCCACTCTGTTCATGAGAAGGCTCTCGGTATGTTTCGGCAATACAGCAGCTCAGCACCTCCCAGTTGCCTTGTGTAGCTTGGCAACAATGCTGCTGCTCCCATCTGGCAATGAATCACTGACATCTGAACCAGGACTGGTTGCCTCATTGAACAGCTTGCACAGTATTCCACTCCGCACCCCCATCTTGGGCACTCATCTAGCACGACCTTGTCACTGCGCTCAGACCTGAAAGAAGAGTTGGTGTGCATGTAGGGAGTACATCGCTACTTCAGACGCATGGCATACGATGAAGCAGAGCTGCGCCTGATCATAGTGGGTGACTCCGGGCAGGCAGGCAAGGCCAGCAGCAGCCAACAGCTGGCCTCTGCTTTGTCTGTGTCTATCTGGGATGTCTCCAGCATGCTGCGACCCGTCATGGCGTGTCTGGCTGGCAAACAGCAGGTAAACCTTCAGCCCACCTGTCATTCCAATGCCTGCTCACCCAACACGGCCCCACACCTTGTTGCAGACCCAGTGTGTCCTGGTCTGGAGTGTGACTGTCTGTGCGTCATGAGCACTGTTGCCTCCTTGTCATGCACTATACCCATCGAGACTGGAATTTTCAGTTCATGTTGCAGTCTCATCTGGTGGTCCAAAAGAACGAGGGATGTGTATAGGTTGCCAACTTCTGGCATGGCTGTGTTGTGGAGAAGTTCAAGCATGTAGCAAACACATCAACTGAAACAAAACCTCCAGCTTGTGCAGATAGCATTGTACAGCCTGTAAGAATTCATAAGCCCAAGCATGTAGCAGACGCATCAGCTGAAACAAAACCTCCAGCTTTTGCAGATGGCGCCGTAGAGCCTGCAAATTCTACTGCAGATCCTACAAGTTCACATTTCACATTCTGCAGGGTCTGTTGTCTCGTGGCATGGCTGCAGCAGATGTGCAGCAGGGCTGGGAGGTGGCTGTCTCACCAACCCATCTTGCCGTCACCCTGCCATCACGTGTCATTGCTGTCTACGCCTTTCAGGTAAGCTTGAAACAGCTGCGTCATGCACAATCGCATGCTACTCAACATCCTAGTGTGCTCTCTATGACAACCTACAGACTCAACATTGCATGACATGCTTGTGCACCAGAGCATGAATCAGGAATCAGACATACAAGGCATTAGGTGCTTGCCTCATGCACCATGACACACAGCGTCCTCAGATGAAGTCAAGCATGTCACCTGTCTCTGGCGCTGTTTGTGCCCCGATGTGAAGGGTGCGATTATACTTGCCATGTTGTTTCGCTTAGACACAATCGTATTGTGCATGTCTTGTTATCTTTCTGCACAACAAATAAAATCAACATCATCCCGTAGCATTGCTGAGGGCTCTGCAGAGTATGATCACAGCTGCCAAAAGCAACCATGATACACCGTAGATATGCACATACATATTAAAATACATTGAGTGTGTCAATGGCACTCGCCCTGTCAGCGCTCGTCCCCTTGGTGCAACTTACATGTCCAATGTGAAAAGATGTCGTCGCACAGAACTATGTTTAGACACAAGTACTTAGCAAGCACATCTGTAGTAATGATTATACCACAATACACAGTGGTTACACCGTATGTACGCAGCATGCGGGAACCCTGCAGGATATCCTTTGCTAATTGTAATTATCGTATGGTAGAATGTAGACCCCACCCTCCTGCAAGTGAGAAGCTCTCAATCGTGAACTCTCAGCTCGTCATGACAACTTTGAATGCCATCTGAGGTTGAAAGCGTCAAGACTATTGGCAATCACAGGCTTCTGAGCAGAGGCTGAACCTCACACTTGTCCACTCCTTGGGGAGCGCTCTGGACCCCAGCCCAATCCCCAGCCTGTCTCCCCCCCAGAAGTCAGTAGTAGGAGACCGGCTGGTGAGGTGCAGCAGCAACGCCTGCTGGTGGAAGCCTGATGAACTGGCCTTTGTCGGATCAGAAGGTTGCCTGCAGATTGTGCATGTACCTTCCGCTCAGCGCCTCATGTACGTGGACAACCATTACTTCTTGCCAGGTATGCTTCGGTCTCAGGCAAAAATCTGGATTGGCGTGACACTTGAGCATGCAAAGGGTGAGGTTGGATGCTATGATGCAATCTAAGTCTGTCTGTTGCTTTTTAGCGTGCTGAGAATGCTGCTGTTGTATGGTCTGATGGTGCTTGCCTAAAGCATTTGCTACACCGGCATCAGATGAGTAGTGCAAGGGCACGCACAGCATGCTACCAGCCAGCACTTCATGTTTCAAGCATCAGCAAAGATTGCACGTGTTGTGCCTGACTCGGTAGATTTTTACACTGCTGTTGCACCACACGCTACTCATCTGTCCACACCAAACACTGGCACCATGCTGAGATTTGTTTTCCTCAAGAGGACCATCTGAACATGTTTCACTTTTGTCAAATGTCTTGATCCTTGCACATTCAGGCTAAAAGATTCAGGCGCTTATTTGAGTCCATGCCATCAGCCTAATTGGGCTGGCTTTGCACCTGCAAGTCTCTTTCACACACAAGTGCACCAACAGCATGGCCAGCAGACAGATCATCACTGATGTGCTGCTGACAGGTAGCAGGATTGTGGTCAGTCAGGGCATGTATGGTCAGCAGCGCAAGATCTTTGTGCTGTCTGCCATCATCCAAGTTGCCAGGTGGGACAAGTATACCTCAGTGTGACCTTTGTAGCAGTGATGCAACCGTATTTGCGCCGTCACTGCGTGCGCAACAATGTGCTGTGCAGTGAGTCCAGGACGCGTCAGCTATAGTGTGTGCATTGCTAAGCTACACCAACACGTTTTGTTTTTGTGCTCAAGCTGTTCAGGCCAGGCTTTGACAAGTTCTGTTAACATGCACCAGCGCCTTGCTGAGCAGTGGGTTTGCATCTCCACCAGGTTGTACACATGTGCCAGGGCATCCAGTATCCTGACCAAACTCATCAATACTGAGCAGTCTGTGCTTGATGCACTTAGTATTGATGAGTTTGGTCAGGGCAACTGATAGCCCTGGCACATGTGTACAACCTGGTGGAGATGCGAACCCTGTTTCTCCTTCCCTTTGGGAGGCAGTGCCAGCAGGCAGCTTGTTTGTTATGGCACTACACGGCCTCCCAACAGACATAGCAGTGTCACCTCACCACTTAGTGTTTGTGTTTGTTTGCATAGGCCACTTGGCAAGAGGGAGAAGAAGAGCAAGGCGCCCACAGTGATGCGGCGGTGGATGCTGATGGCCATTACTCAGTTGAGTCCCCAGGACAAACTGGCCAGTCTCATTACTCAGCGGCACTGGCAATCTGCTTTGGACCTGGCCCAGCAGCACCAGCTGAGCCCGGATGACATATACAAGTAAGGCCATGATGTGTAACTGTATGCTGTATGTAGCAGTGTGTTGTACAGTGCATGCACTCACTGCCACATCATGCTCCCACTGTGCGCATGTGCTTTGTTGAATGTGTGGCTGAGTGGCATGATTGTGAGCAAGGACAGGCAGAAAAGAAAGGCGTGATCCATATAATGCATCCATACTATACATCCATGCAATACACCCCTAACATATATCCATGCAATACATCCCTTAGATACATTCCTGCGATACATCCCTACAATACACCCCTACAATGCATCCCTACAATACATTCCTATATGATACATCCCTACAACACATCTTTACAACAACAGCCACACAGTAGGAGGTACAGACCTTGATGCTCGTCTTGTCTTGCATGCTAGAAGCACTACATATGCACAATTACGCACAGTCAGAATTTCAGTTTTGGACGGTCATGTGTAGGTCACAGTGGATAGCAGAAGGCCAGGCTTGTGGTGGGGTCACAGGACCTCTTGCTACCATCCAAGACAAGCCTTGGGTTGTGCAGCAGTGTGCAGCATACATTGCACCAGATCTGGCCACACAGCAGCAGGTGCTGCAATATGGTCTTGACATTACTGGGCAGCATTGCCAACCAACTGACCTAGATGATGCTGCACAAGGTAAGCCAGCTTATTTGAATGTGTGTAGGCTGTCGGGTTGCTCTCATGCAACCTGGCCCTCAACCTAAGCTCTACAAACCATTATCTCTGTGCTGTATATCTCCATGCTGTGTATCTTCATGCTGTATATCTTCATGCTAAGAATATATATCACGCTGTATCTCAACCTGCAGTCCAGGATTTCCTGTGCGCCAAATATCAGAAATGCTTCATTGCATGAGCTGGATTTGTTTTCCACAAACGCTGAAGTGCATGAAATGATTGCACAGAGAGCCAAGACAAGCTTGGAAAGCGAAGTGCAGGCATCACGCCTTGCAATCCTGGGCAGCATTACCTTCCTGCCATGCTTGCTGGCCGCAAACCTAAGGTTCTTTGCCTGTGTGGCAATTTTGGCAAGAAACGCTGGTCAACAAGTCAATGCCAACGGGGCTTCATAGCATTTGCATGAGGTCATCTGTGAGTTTGTCATCCAGCATGTGATGCTGTGCAGGGGGTGCAGATGGGAATCTGGAGGCTTCCGCATGGTGGCTACTGCAGAGGGTGCAGCTGCTAGAGCAGTTAGATGCTCTAGACACTTTCATGCTCCTCACTGACAGGTAAGCCTGCGTGCACTTGAGGCTTGCAAGCCTAGCATGCAGCTGAGCCACAGCAGCACCATTGCAGCTCTTGGTCTGTCTGTTGTGAGGCTAAGCAGGACCTTGCTTGTGTTTTTTGAGCATTGATTTTGATAAGCTGGTACATTTACTGTGTATGTGGTGACACCACTGCTGAACAGCTGTCTGCAGACAAGCAGTACAAGCTTTTGACCTCTTCTGTTTTTGTGGCTGACCAGTCCTATGTCTGAGTTGGCAGCCGTGACCAAAACCAAGAGCCTGAACAAAGTTTTCAGGCATAACACCTGATGGTGCACCCACTTGCTTGCTTGTCTATCTACGGACAAAATGCCCATCACCTATGGTGCCTTAAACAGCCCTGTTACATGTGGTCATTGCCTTGTGTCCGCATGACAGGTTTGTTGAGGCCTCCTACAAGGAGTTTAGGCAGCACACTTTGGAGGAAGCTGCCATGGCAGCTGCACGGCATGCCTCGGTCAGCAAGCTGATGCTGCTGTGTGAGAGCCATCCCCGCCGTCTCATCCCTGGAATGCTCACGTTGCTGGCTTGCTTGCCAGAGACTGTTGCAGCTGACTCTTACTCACACCTGCTCACCTTGGTAAGCTATGCACACTTGACTGCTGCTGTCTGCCTCCTGTTCTGTTGGTGTGACTGTGTGAGCAACCTGTTTGCTTCCCCACGGCAGGCAGAGTTGGTGCTGTTGATGCTGTCAGCATGCCACAATCTCCACAGTCATTGCATTGCCTGTTTGCTGGCCTTGTGACCCCTCCTTTGCCACATGTGTATGGCGCTGTTCAGTGCCAACTTGTTGCAGCTTCTGAGAGTGAAGAACACAAGGCATGCTGTGAAACTATTGTCCAAATGGCTTACATCCTACAGCTGTGATGTACAGGTGTCAGGCTTTGACAGCTGTGCTGAGTCAGCGCTGCAGAGGCGGGAAGCAGACTGGGCAGAGGGGGAGGCCATGGCAGCCCTAGCACTCTCTATGGGGTATCCCACTGCAGCCTGTGCGACTGAGCATCTAGCCAGCACCCAGTCATACTGCATCCCACCTACATCTCAACAGGTAGTCCACATAGTTAGCAACATCCTCCTACACTGCTAAAGGCCATGATGCTGGCCTAGCTGCTCAGTCATGCAGCTGTGCATGCTGAGTGTTGCCATGAACACCAGCTGCATGGCTACGTGCATGTTGCTTCACTTGTTTCTGTGTGTAGTGCATACCTGACAGGCACTGCATGCCGCAATCTTGGGCCTAGAAGGAATGTGACTTTCAGAACAGCTGAGCGCGTTTGCAGGTGGGTGTATGGTTGACTGAACGGGCTCAGGTAGTTGAGGAGATGACAGGTCAGCTGCACACGGCAGTCCGCCTGCTACGCTTGGCTCAAGAGTTCCATCCCGAGGATACTTTGACCCGCCAGCTTTCCACTGTTGCCAGTCTTCAAGATGGCTTACAAGGTGGGCGTCCCCATCTGACCCTGCATCCATGCTTTGCATCTCTTCTGCATTGCCAGCCTGTATCTCACCTGACCCTGCGCCTGTGCTGCATTTCTTCTGCATCCTCGGGCTGTGTCTATGGCGGGAAACAACAGCAAGCAAGCCTGTGTCACACTACATGGTCCGTGCAGGGCTGTGTACGCTGCATGTGTGTGACAGCAGAACTGAATAATAACTCACAGATTTGACCCCCTTTGCTGTTCTGTCTGCCAAACACAGTCCGTGACATCAGCCACACTGTTCTGTCGCCATTGCCTGGCTGCCTTTGCTGCCAGTACACCAATGCTGCTCACAACTACCACACTCAGGAGACAAACATCACTCAGCTGTCGCGCAACTGCCCTGACTACGGTCGCCCAATATCCGTATGAAGCCTAGTTTGGGGCGCAGAGGGGGCTATGGACGGGGAGGCTTGGGGTGTGAGCTTGAGCCAGTTCAAGCAGCTGCCGCCTCATGACCAGGTGCTGCTGCTGGTACCAGAAGGAGAGCTAACCCCAGATGCAGCAGCAGCCACTGCACACAGGGTTGCCAAGCTGATGGGTGCTACCATACATCCCAAGCTGCGTCACCAGCTGCTGACAGGGCTGATTGGTGAGGACGCAGGGCGTCACCTGCCATGGTGTGTACACATCTTTGAGCGGCTGCGCCTGCAGCGCCAGGTCAGATCTGCTCTCCTCTCCTCACCTATCTTGCAGCTCTTTTTAAAACAACTTGCCCACTGTGACTGCTGATGAAGAGCCTTTGCTGTCATTGTCTCCTGCCGAAGCAGAGGCTGGTTTGCTCACACCACCAGCCGCTGTGGTGAGGGAGTCCATGTTGCACCATGTTGCTCTCCATCCCAACCACTGTGCACAACACAAAAGCCACAAGGACTCGGTTCCTGTTGTACTCTGTGTGTGACAGCATTCCGGATGTGCAGGTCTTCCTGGGGCGGGGTGACATGGCTGCATGTGCCTTGGAATGCGCGCATGCCTGCACCACCCCGCACCACTGGGCTGCACTCTTGGCCATTCTGCAGGCCGGCACTGCAAGCCTGCAGGAGCAGCCAGATGCGCACAGCAGCCACCAAGACCTGGCTGAAGAGCTGCGTGAGGTATTGTTCACACCTTGCCAGCCTGGAACTTGCTGCCTGAGAGCATGTTGGCATGGTACATCTTTCCTCCATGCAAGAACGTGTGGTCCAGCACAGCAGCTAGACTGTGGCATCGCAAAACTGCCCTCGATGCAGCAATTGCACAAAGCTGAAAGTGGTTTTAGGTCAGGGAGTGTGACCGTGTGTGTGGACCTCGCATGTGTGCACACTGCTAAACCCTAAACCCTAAACCCTGCTGTCTTGGTACCTGCCTTGTAAGTAAACAAGCAGTGCTGGGACATCTCATGATCAATTGGTGTACAGGCTGAGGGCAGGTGCAGGGCAGGGCAGTTGCTAGGAGGCCTGGGGCTGGACATCAGCCTGCCTGGACTGAGAGCCGCTACACCAGCTGCAGCCCAGGATCTGCTCACACTTCTCTTCAGACAGCTGGGAGCTGCCGTGCCACCTTTATCTGAGTCCAGGTGACATGCTTTGCAACCCATACCCACACCGACCACGTCCAATCACAATGTCAATCAGCTTGCCTGTCAGGGGATGATCAATCGGCTGGCGAGCAGGAGTATGCGAGAGTAGCACAGTAAGACAGGTGCTGCCCAGGGCACCAGGTGATGCAATGTATGCAGCACCGGTGATGCTTTTGGATCGTGAATGCAATGTGTGATGCTGCAGATGGGCAGAGGTAGGTGAAGAGGTACAGGAGGCAGCTGCAGCGGGTCTACCTGGCCTGAGCAAAGAGCAGGTGCATGTGCAGCTCTGCCAGGCCTTGCTGTGCTCAGCACGCTTCAACCTGGCCAAGCGTTACCTCACAGGTCAGCCACAAAGCAAGGCTGGCATCCATCAAAACATCATAGAACGTCAGTCATGTCACATTGCTAGTCAGTGGCATCTGCATATAGGTAGCATGACTAGTATGGGATATGAAGTCAGTCATTCTGTTATGCGCTCGTTCGTCTGTCCGTTTGCTTGATCATTACTTGACCCTTTTCTGTGTTGGCATGTCAAACGTTTGCTCTCGTTATTTGTACACAGCATCCGCTGAAGTATCTGCTTGTGGCGGCTTCTTTCAACGCGATCATCGGAGTTGCAGCCGATTTGCCAATACATGCACGAGACGCCTTTTGTGTCAACACCATGTCCTCTGCATGACACAGAAGCCTTGATTGGCCTCAGCATGTTGTCCACAACTGGCATTGGCCCATGCAGTCAGTGTGCTTGTTTCACAGGTGGCCAGGCTCTGCCAAGTGAGCTAGCAAGGGCAGTGGTACTTGAAGCAGCGCAGTACTTCTTCGATTCTGCTACTAGCTTGGAGGCGGAGGAGATAGGGCTGGGGCAGGTCGCCCTGGGCCTGCTGCCCCATGACCCTGAAGTGCAGCAGCAGGGCATGTGCCTACAAGCCCTCCAGGAACTGCAGGACTATGGCCTGCATTTGCTACCCGCTGACTACAACCAGGTCAGACATGCTGTTGCTGTATTCTAATGCTTGATGATTTGAAGAGGAATATCCTTTGAGTACATACCTTTTGCTTGGCCTGGCTCTGCTTTGATGCTGCTCATGCTCAGCTCTGACATGCAATTGCGCCTGCAAAAGAAATTTCGTTCACATCTAACAGAACCCAGCTCTGTATGACGCCAGCAATGCCAGTCCTTGCAGTTCTTTGCCCGAATAAACAAGCAAGCAGACAAGCTGTGTATAGTCGTCACGGCTCTTACAATGTACTTTGTTCATCTTCAAGTCTTGAGTTTGTGACAAGCACCAACTCAGTCCTGGCTCAATGAGAGCAGGTGGAGGACAAGATGGACCTTCTGAAGGCAGCCTTGGAAGCAGACCCCAGGGCCCATACTCGCCCCTCTGGGGTCAAGCACTTAGCATCCCTCTTGGGCCTGAAAGGCCGATCCAATGAAGTCACCATGTGCATTGGGCAATCAGCTTTGGCGCAGCGCAACCTGGAAGCAGCACAGCAGAGCTGTGTGCAGCTGATCAGGAGAGAGTATGTGCCCAGTTGGAGGCTGTGTGCTGATGTGATGAGGGCTGGTGGTGATGAGGTTGGGAGTGTGGACACGCACACCATGCTGCTCAGCTTTGCTGCTCAGTATGCAAGAGGCAAGAAGGTGATACAGCAGTCTTTGCTGCTGCCACTTCTGCTGATGCTAATTCTGTTGCGCTGCAATTTGTGCCTCTGCTGTCAGATACAAGGTTGCAATCAGCTTGATCTGTGCACCTGGCATTAAGCTGATCAGAGGAAGTTCTTGCTGTGTTTCTGAGTTTGCATGCAGAAGTATCATGCATTTCTGTTTGTCTCCCCAGTCGTATGCTCTGATTTGCAAAAGCTTCAGATGCAATCCAGCCCTGCAGTTGCAGCTGGATGTGTAGGATGTCATGGCAGTTTATAAGAGGTTTTCACAGTGTTGCCTTGGCGTGTAGTTGAGAGGAGTACTGGCCCACCTGAGGTACATCACCTATGGGGGCCAACAACAAGCCCCCTTCAGCCCAGAGGAAAGCCCCTCTCCCACCACCAGCCAGTCCTCTTCTTCTGGTGGCTCCATGCATGGTGCCAGCCACAGGGCGCCTGCCTGTGCCTCACCAGCGCAGATCCAGCAGATGCTGAGCAAAGCTGTGAATGCGCGCTTACCCCTCATGCTTGCTGGCAGGCCTTTGCCTGGACATGGCGACGACCAGGTAGGCACTAGGTGTAACAGACGGCTTGCTAGAAAGGACCTCTAGAGATGTATGGTAGCTGCTTACTGCAACTGATAGTGTATCTGTCACACCCCAGCCCACCGGCAGACAGGCTGAAAGCTAGGTTGGTAATGCATTGGTAGCAACACAGGTTTTTTGGCATGTGTCATGGAATCTGTTTCAGTGCACTGGTCAGCTACCTGATTGACCCCTGGCATTTCCACGCCACCATCTGAAGGATTGAAGCCAGCATTCAGGTTACAATCACCGCCTCTTATGTTGTTTACACTAATTACATTGCACTTGATGCAGCAATGTCTGGGTGATCCTACGGGCACAAAGATGCTGTTTGCGCAGCCAAAATGTGAGCAAATGAAGAGAGCCTTTGTGTTGTGCAGATCGCGGTAGGCTGCTTGCTGCACCTGGGCACTGAAGCTTGGCCCATACTACAAGGCATGCTGGAACAGGCCCCCAGCCCTGCACATGCTCGCAGGGCGCTTGTCATGGGTCTGAAAGCCTCAGCCCTGAAGGTGATGACACACAGCATCACCTGTCTCTCAATGCTCATACTCAGATTGCAACCTTGGGTTATTGAGTCACGTGTTACACTTTCATGTCACACGCAGAAAGTCTGATTGCCACTGCTGCAAATGTCTTGCTCTGTGAACAGCTCATCCTGACACTGACACTGCATCTTGTCCCATAGCAATGGATTTGTGCGCAAAGTGCTGACAATGCACGTGCCCAGATCAGCACCTGCAGCCTGTGTGCAGATCTGGCATTGGTCTTGTATTTCTCAAGTTAGAAAAGACAACCTGGACGTGCCTTGTGTTACCTGAAAAGAATTGCGTGATGCACAGGTCCTGATGGCTCTGCCTGTGGAAGGCAGCATACAAGAGCAGTCGCAGCACATGAGGGCATTGTGGAGTAGCCGCCCCTGGGACCTGGCCCACCAGTGTGACCAAGTGAAGGCTGAGGTGGTGGGCCCTGATGAGCAGTGTGCTCAGGAGTGGTGCAAGAA
>JAABUY010005444.1_pt1 | contig 12821 bp, 20 predicted proteins | sample 5560271 | NCBI WGS metagenome assembly JAABUY01 (sample SAMN10711886, study PRJNA513374) | rock metagenome | isolation source: Antarctica rocks | place: Antarctica: Victoria Land, University Valley
TAGTTTGCCCCCCCCCCCCCCCCCCCCCCCCCAAAGTAGGAGTGTGAGCTGATCTGTGACTCCAATAGCCCCTATGACATCCTCGATCTTCCCGTGACGGCGGCCGAAGCGGACGTGAAAAAGCAGTACCGTAAGAAGTCGCTGATGATTCATCCCGACAAATTCAAGCATGACGATGGGCCCGAGGTGGGTCTCTCCTCCTCCCTCTATTCCAGCGCTGACCGTGCGATTCTTTTTTGCGAGTAGGCATTTGACCGTCTGAAAAAGGTTCGCAAACGCTGTCTTTTCTGCCGGGAATCGCACTCACACCACAGGTAGGCTGAGGGCTATTTGACCGATTCGGGCAAACGTGCAGAGATTGACACTATTATGACTCACTGTCGGACTATCCTACTGAAAGCGTGAGTGGCTTATCCCTCTCTTCATGTTCCGGCAAAAGGGGGAGCGTTGCCGTGACTGCTTGGGCATCGTCACCTCGATCAGGTTGCGGGAGCAGAGCGTTGCGGCAATCACGCTCTGTTTCGATGTACGTCTTCCAGACCTCATTGCTGATACTCGCGTCGCAGCCTACTTGGAACCGGCTACACTACCTCCATTCCAGATACAGACCCTCGAATCAATACGCTACGACCACCGCTCGATGCGCAGATACGAGCCAAAGCGAAGGAAGTGCTCGTTCAGGATGAGCTGGCCAAACGACGGTAAGTCAGTTCAACACGCAATCCGGAATCTACCATGCTTACCCCTCGCAGGAAGACGACGATGGCATACGCGAACGAGGGCGCTGAAAAGGCAAAACAGGAGGAAGAGTTGGCGAACCGGAAACGAAAGGTAGAGGAGCATGCTAAATGGGAAGGTGAGTTGTACTATCCATTCATCACCACCGGGAGTCTGGATGCGTCTGGCGAGTCTTACGGGTCCGCACAGGGGTCTCGGCGCACCAGACGGCCGTCCCTATCCCTTCGCATTCCACCGTCCGGAAGAAGAAGATGCTGACACATGTCTTTGTTTTTCTCTTCTCCTTGGCTTGATCTGTTTTGCCTTCATTTTGCTTTTGCAGAACGACGAGAGGATCGGATACACCACTGGCGGGATTTCAACAGCAGCACGACGAAGAAGAAGAAAGCGAAGAAGAACGAGCACGTTCTTGGATAGAAATCGGCCCGGCCACCCATTCTTCGCGAGTACCCCAACTTCCTACGTCCACCTGGCTCCTCCCCTCATGGCGTCTCTGACTACCCTTCCGGTATCCTATGTTTGTACTGCTACGATGCATAACACTTGACTCGATCTCGCTGCAACAATGCTTTGCCCGACGTTACTCCACATATATTATAGGATGCATCATATCCCTTCCGTCCGGCTCCGTCCCCCAGGTTGTGGTGGCCTTCCCCCTGGTAGCATCCCGCCCACGTTCCCTGCCGCTGGACTAGCCGACCGACTCCCGCTCCCCATCTTGACCCTCTTCTGCTGCCCCCCTCCAGCCCCCTCAAGCGGGCGCTTATGCGACCCGCCACCGCCCATACCCATCTGTGGTCGCGGAGGCACGCTCTGAGCCGGTCTTGCCCCTCTTCCCCCTTGCCCAGGGAACGGTCTGACACCTTGTGCGAGGGATTGACGCCGAGCGGGATGCATCGGATAAGAGCGAGTGGGAGGCGCGACGGGTGCGAGTTGGTCCATCGGGTATTCGGTTGTGGGTGAGGGAAGGAGGGGGGATGAGAGGTCCGGTGCGAGCGATTGGGAGTGTCGGGCTTTCTTCCGCTGTGGTTCGACCCATCAGCCAATCACACCAGAGAACACGGGCGGAGGGACATACCCGTCGTCGCTCTTCAGCTTCTCGGACCCCTGTTTTCTCTCCGCCGCCATACTGCCCATTCCATCAGCGCACGTCATCAGACTCGTGAAGGGTGATGTGAGAGGATATCATGGTGCTTGAGACTCACGCCATCCTGCTTGGTCCCCACCTCGAGCTTTGCGGCTTGAAACGCCTCGAGCGGTAGTACGTCGAGCGCTTCGCCCCATACCGATGGAGGTGGACCGGGGGGGTTCATCATATCGCCTATGAGAGGGAGGAGGGATTGGTGATCCCGTCTCTCACCAAGAGGCGTCGGATCTATATCGAATTCGGTCAACTTCCAATCAAGAGCAGGTCTTCGGTATTCAAGGCAAGGAAGGAGAAGTGCAAACAGTGGACTAACCGATACAATCCTCAATCAACCCCGCGTAACCCTTCTCCAACCTCCTCTTCTTCCCCTTCCCCACCTTCTCCCCAGATCCGAGCTCGTCCTCCTCGGCATCGGCGTAGGGCCGGACGAAGGTGTCGTAGAGTGTGTCGAGGTGGAGGAGGGAGATTAGGTCGAGGGAGGGGTGGAGGTGTTTCTCGCCCGGTACTACGGACTTGTCAGAGTCACAGACCAAGAAGAGCAGAGGGGGACAGACCATCCCATGTGGGGAGCATGAGTTTCGTCTGCTCAGTCGGTTTGAGATCGGACGGTTTGACGCCAGGATGGTCGGTGTGGGTTGTGCCGTTTGGTTTGGGGATGTGAGGAGAGGGAGGGGTACTGCTCTCGCCGAACTGATGCAGGTCCATCAGAGTTCATGAGGTTGCTATGGCTATCGGTCGGTGCCCCACGTCAAGGTCATTGATCTGCTAAGGGAGGACTCCATAATGGGGAAGTAACAATTCCTTCGGGACCTTACCCCATCTTGCGTACGTACTCAGGCACAACATTGAATAACTTTTTTGGAAAGTAGGCTTCATCCTCTCTTCTACCTCGAGCCCAAAATGTCATGTACGTCTCCTTCTCACAAAACGCACGCCCAACTAAAGTATCCTAGACTTGCCGCAAAGCCCGCCAGGCGGCGGTCTCCTCCCATACTGGCTCCTCCTCACCTCCTCCGCGGCAATCTACAATGCCCTCCAGAACTACGTCATCTCCTGGCAGACCAAAGAAGTCTACGGTCTCAAACCCGACGAAGGCGACTACACCCTTTAATCATGACTCAATGTTATTGTGAGCTAAGATACGTAGTGACGCCCCTCGCTGCGAGACTGTTTGCGGCGTGGACGTTCACCTCCGCGGTGATCCGTTGTTGGGCCGCGTACAATATCACCGACACCGTGTACGTCCTCCACTGACCCCTCCCTGTGACCTCAACTTCAGGCTGATCTCATGACAGGGCTTACAACCTTGCTGTGATGACATACATCGTTGCCAACCTACATTTCTGGTCCGAACTCCTTTTCTACAAGACCGTCACGATCAATCGCGCTTCCATCCCCGTCTTCTTTGCCGCCAGTACGTCCGCCGCCTCAATTCCTGTGTGTATGGTGCTGACGGACGGGGTAGTCGTGAGTATGACTTGGATAGTCTCGCAGAGGGGTTACTATCTTGGTTTATGACACGGCGTCGAGAGGAGGTGAAGCCGTAGATATGCATAGATGGACAACCATCGCTGACCTGTGCACGTTCTTCTCCACGTGAATTATCTTGTGGTGGATGGCGCAGCTCTCGAGTGGGAAGTGATACGTCTAAGCCGCTGCTGTAGATGGGGTCCGTCCTCACAGAAAGCCGTCATGTTCTTGGCAAGTACTGCCGGGTGGGTCTGCTCGTGTGTTCACGGAGTAGAGACATCTCTGGCATTGACGATCTTTTTCGCCGGATAGCTTCGTGAAGTGGGCACGAGTCGTGTCAGTGCCGACACGAACGGTATTTGTTGCCTCCTCTATATACCTCACCCCCTCGTTGAAACGTCATCCCATCATCCCATCATCCCATCATCCCATCATCCCATCATCCCATCATCCCATCATGTACGTATCGCGCCCTAGCATCATCGTCAGCCAAGAAAGCCCGCACGACACGGCAATACGGTCAACGGTCAACGACCTCACTGTGACTGGGGACCAGAGTCCTTTCGAGGGTATGACCGATCAAAACGGAAAACCTGAAAGCATGTCCACGATCAGCACGCTGACTCTCCGATATCGACAGAAGGGAAGGCTGAAGACGATCGGTCGAGAAGGAAGGTCTCAATCATTGCTGTTCTGGCCACCTTGGAAACCGTCTGTCGCTGGATCCTGTTGCGCCGGCTTCGGCTCGGCCTCTGGGATCGGGGCGGCGATGGTCATGGTCATACCGAGGGTGAAAGATCAGAAGCGAGAGGAAGGCGGTGGTCTTCATCAGGCGATGTGTGATGTTTTCGTCGTTCGTGGTTCGTGGTCGTTGGTCCGTTCTTGGATCGTTCTTGGAAATTGCTCAAAGGCGAGGATAGTGGTTGATTTCTGCTAGGTCTGGGGAAGAGTCCAAAACGGGATATTATATAGCTTGGGACGACATACCGTGTGGGGATGGGAGCGTGATGCACTTCGGATCAATTCGTCAATGCCTCGTGCTCAAAACCGTTGGAGCTACCCCAGACGCACACACACACACACACACACACACACACACACACACACACACACACACACACACACACACACACGAGGACCCTGCTCCTTGACGGTAGCTCGTGATGGAAACGGTAAAGGATGGTCAGCCAAGGCCCGCACGTCATTTGATCAGTGAGTCTCGGTCAGCAGATCCCTGGGCCCGGCCCATCAGCAAGGGTATCCCCGATCAGGTTTCCGGCCTGAGAGACAAGGATTTTGAACCGCAGACATCCATCTGACGGGTTGGGCTCGACGCACACACGGCGATCACAGCTTAGCCTTCACCTTTTTCCCTTCCAAAAGGGCCCAGAACGCCTTTGCTTCTTCATTCGGCCGGATCACGGGTCTCCTCGATTTCGATGCGTCCAATACGCTGTGATACGAGCCGTCCTGATGGAGATCAATATCATTCTCACAGCATGGGCGTTTGGCTAACCTTGATTCCGCCCCAACTGCCCGCTCCGATCATCGGTCCCAGCTTGAGCCCCATCTCCACAGCTTGATTCACCAATGACCCTCCGTAGACCACTTCGTCCACGAGCCCGATCTTGAGTAGCTCGGGCTGTGTCCATCGCTTTGCAATGAGAGTATCGCGCAAGTGTTGAGGGTGAGGGATGCGGAGGCTCAATATAGCGGAGAAGGAAGGGGGCAGTGGCGCTCCGAAGGTGACCTATTTGATCGAGGTTGAATCGGTATTGGCAAGAGTGATCGTCTGAACGTACCTCGTTCATGCAAAGTAGACCTTTACCCGAGGTGATCAGGCGGTAGTCACAGCTTAACGCCAAGACCATCCCCCCTGCGAAAGCTGTTCCCACCTTAGCGCAGATATGGAGGAAAGTGGGGATGACGGACCATGCCCGTTGATGGCGGCTATCGTGATGAGCGGGAAGGTCATTAGTCGGTACACGACCGGGTCAAAGGTCTCTACATTCCAACCCGTATCAACGTTGCGCATTCCAGAGCTGAAACGGGTGTCGTGACTCACCCGGAAAGAAATTGTTATCCTTCGAAGATTTCTCATAATCCAAACCGTTACTGAAGAACTTCCCGATCGAACTCGTAATGATCAATGCTCCAGCACCACCATGTTCTCCGCGTTTCTTGGGCTCCAAGCTGACCCCACCGCCAGAGCGTCGCCATTCGGCTTCGACGATATCGAGGTTCGCATCCAGCGAGGCGAGGAGAGTAGGGGTCAGGCGGTTATCGGGTGGGGAGGAGAGGGAGATCTGCCAGACTGTAGGATGGGGGCGTGAGAGGGTCGTGGGAGCGGACATTGCGGATCTGAAATGTTGTACGCTATTATTATTCAACGTCGATGCATGTCCGGCACGGAGGGAGACCGGGAAAGCGAGTAGCCGAGCACAACATCGGCGCAAAAGTGCCACACCGGGGAGACTTCGCGGAAATCATGAAAGCTGATAACGGCGGATCTACTTTCCCGGGAAACAAAAAAGAGAGGAGACCCATCGTAAGATTTCAACAAGTTTTATGGGTTTCTGAGAATACGCTTTGCGCGGATGAGAGTTCAAGAGGAAGTTCCCGAATCAAGGCGGAGGACATTGGTCGTCAACAAAAGGACGACTCGCTGACGACAGAGGCAGAGTTGATGTCTTATCTCGAGGACAAAATCAAAGATCTTGCGCCACTGATTGCCCCTGAGTCACAGAGCTTCGGTTAAACCCTTCCGAAACCGGTCCCATTCGACGAAAGCAATAGCTAAATCCTCCTTCCGGAATTATCCTGCTGCTGCCCTGAATCAACTTGCAAGGTGGAAGGTGTTTTGACGCGTGACCCGCGCGTGGGCTGATCGAGAAGATGAGATACTCCCAGTCGGTGGGCTTGTTCAGGGGTAATTTGATCGTGTCTCATACGCCGAGGCTGGACACCGAGATTATGCATCCACCCCCTTCCGGACGGTTCGACAATGGCAATTTCCTTCATACTGCGAACAGAGGGTGTGGACCGAGGACCAAGCAATGTGATTTCCTGTGCGTCGTATCGCTAATTGAGAGGCGTCTACGTCCTTTTGTGTACAGATGGCAGGGTGAGACCTTGTGATTCACTCGACCCACTATATGTTGAGCGAGGAATGGTTCATTCTCTTTCGACTTTGTAATACGTCGCGCCCGGAACGCGCTCATCCGAAACCCCCTGATTAATCACCCCGCAACCGTATCCTTCCCACAATCCTGGCTCCCCACCTTCACCCCACATCCGCTCAGCCACTCCTTTTTTCCCCCTCCATGCCTCCTTACCAAACAGACATTGTTACGTGTTGAGATCGGCTAGATCGATCGGAAGCTGCTCTAGAGGAATTTCATGTGGACATCGGGCAATCGGCGTATCGACTATCTTCTGCCGGTCCTCGCTCCCTCTCGATAGACCGAACGCCTGTTTTGAAGGTGGTTTGAAGTATCTCTCGGTCTACCCCGGGTCGATATCTGGTCAGCAACCGTCTTGCCTGCAACGAACAACTGTACGTGACTTTGACATCTGGACTCGATCCGGAATCCCTCCATCCCCTTTTTACGCAATACTGACACAAGCATGCGGTCCAGGACGTCATCTCACCATGTCAGCACCAGAACCCAATCGCCCCTCTACCTTCGAAGGTGCCCGTCCACCTTCCTCTCGCCGACCCCGTACAGACGTACGTCGTGTACCCACCGCTCGTCCCGATACCGGAGCGTCAGGAATCGGTCCTCTTCCTGATCAAACGTTCTTCTCCGAAGGAGAGGAGTCTGAAGAAGATGAGGAGGAATCCGAGGATGAGGAGGAGCCTGATCAGAATGGAGTATTCGCCTTTGCGCGACCGGTGACGGCGGCACCGATTGGAGGCTTGGCGGGCTACACCACATCCGACTATGGAAGCTCGGCTCCCAATACCGGCCTTCACCCTACCACTGCCGGGACATATGCCTCTGAAGCGACGTTCGGAGTCGGCTCAACGCAATCCCCTCAGATCCGTCAAGCCTCAACATCGACCGGCGTGATGGATGTCGGAGGACACTTGCCTGAACTCGAATACGACCCATCGCACGCGCCACCAATGAGCGGTCGATCAAACCTGAACAACTCGTCGTTTGCCTTCATGAACAAACTGCACAACGAAGGGGCAGGTAGTAAGGGCAAGCAGCAGCGGCCTCTAACCGGTCGGTCCCTTCTAGACAGACTCCATCGACGAAACCTCGGCACTGCGAGTACTGCCGTGACCGGGACCACCGACTACACCCAGACGACCGACATGATCAACGGCGTTACAGACGACTCGAAGTCGGAGTCTGACGGAGGCTCGTTTGTCACTGAGACTACGGATGCTCAGCCAAGGAGCGAAAGCCGAAGGATGAGATCGTCGGCGCCTCTGATCGCCGGCAGCAACGCGAGTGACTTCACGAGTGAGACCGGCGCTCGTCGTGGTATGAGTAGGGGGAGTTACGGGATGACTGAGATGACGGGGGCTATGACCGTCCCAGATGGAAAGGTCACATGGGGGGATGGCATGGGCGGCCTTATCAAGCAGGACAGCGAGGCTGGCAGTATGGTCGCAATCAACCATGAGCTAGCCGAGGAGGACAGTCCATACGCTGAGGTTCGGGCGTCCGTGTCCAATCTCGATGACCCGGACATGCCTGGTGAGTGAGACATCTACGATTTTCGCTGACTCAATTAGCGCTCACACTGCGTTCATGGTTCCTCGGCATGACTTTCTCGATCATCTGCGGAGCGATCAACACATTCTTCCACTTCCGCACCCCTGCTCCTTATATTTCACCTCTGATTGTACAGTGAGTCGACTATCCCTTGATCTCACAAGCTTCCGCTTACTCCTTGCAGAGTGGCGGTTTACCCTTGCGGCAAATTCTTCGCGTACCTTCTTCCGATACGAAACTTCGCGCTGCCTCGATGGTTTGGGGGCGGGGAGTTCAGCCTCAATCCCGGACCTTTCAACATCAAGGAGCATACCGTCATCGTTATCATGGCCAATGCCTCCGTCGGTCCAGCCTACGCCCTGTATATGACGGTATCGACCGAGTTGTGGTACAACCATAACTACGGCGTCGGCTTCAGTATTCTCTTCGTCCTTGCCACCCAGATCACCGGGTTCTCTTTCGCCGGGATTTGTCGCAGATTCGTAATCTGGCCGGCATCTATGATCTGGCCGGGTAATCTGGTGATCACGACAAACTTGAACGTGCTGCATGCTGAGGACGACGGCTACACCGGGGGTGTGAGCCGGTTCCAATTCTTCATGTATGCTATCGCCGGAGCTTTTGCGTGGTATTTCTTGCCCGGTGAGTGGTCCGCTCGAGGACCTCCAAGACCTACTCACGGTGGTCCAGGCTTCCTATTCACTGCCCTGTCGTACTTCTCGTACGCCTGTTGGATCGCGCCAAATAATCTCGTCGTCAACGAACTCTTTGGCGTTGTCCAAGGTATGGGGATGGGTATCTTGACGTTCGACTGGCTGCAAATTTCTTGGATTGGATCGCCTCTCGTCACACCCTGGTGGGCAGAATTGAATATCGGTCTCGGTTTCATCTTGTTCTATTGGATCATCGTCCCGATCATGTACTATAAGAACGTGAGTTTATGTCCTTTGGATTCCGCTGACTTCGATAGGTATGGCAGTCCGCATATCTGCCGATGAACGTCATTCAGGCCGGAGATCGCTTTGGGGTCGAGTTCAACGTGTTCAACATCCTCACCGAGGACATCAAACTCAATAAGACCGCTTACAGTGAATACTCGCCAATATACCTTTCAGCCTCCTTCAACATGACGTACATGCTCGCTTTCGCGCTGGCCACCGGTCTCCTGGTGCACACTGCCTTACATCATGGGCCTCGCATCTATCGCGCTGTCGTCAATCTCAAAACCGAGGCCGACGACGTCCACATGAAGCTCATGCGGTCCTACCCCGAGGCTCCAGATTGGTGGTATCTTGCCATGTTCGGCGTCTGCTTCATCTTCTCCATCGTTGCAATCGAAGTCTTCCATACAGGACTTCCAATCTGGGGTTACGTCCTGGCAGTCCTCATCCCAGCGATATACCTCATACCCGCCGCCTTCATCTACGCCATGACGAGTCAAGCAGTAGCGATCAACCTCCTTTCCGAGCTCATTCCGGGCTACCTCTTTCAAGGCCAACCAATACCTGGAATGGTGAGCGAATCCGATTGATCGAAGCTAATCGAGCAGATTTTCAAGGTGTTTTCGGTGCAAACGATGTCGGATGCGATAAACTTCCTTCAAAATCAAAAACTGGGTCACTACATGAAGATCCCGCCTCGGGTGACGTTCATAGCCCAGCTATCCACCTGCGCTGTGACCTGCCTCGTGCAGATCGGCACTAAACAGCTATTATTCGCTACAGTCAAGGACGTATGTGGCAGCAAACAGCAGGACTTGCTTACTTGCAACAACACCAAGGTGTTCTTCACCTCATCCATCATCTGGTAAGTCTAGGGATGGGCATATCGTGCAGCGCTGAGTCTATCAACAGGGGTCTCATCGGTCCCGAGCGTATGTTCTCGAACGGGTCAATATACCACCCTCAAGTCTGGGCTGCACTCGTCGGTGCCCTCGTCCCCATTCCTCTGTGGTTCTGGGTCCGGAAGTATCCGCGGTCCATCTTCCGAAACTTCAACATACCGATCATTCTCAACGGTGGGCTACAAATCCCTCCAGCGACCGGCGTGAACTATTCCAGCTGGCTGGTTGGTGGATTCATATTCCAATTCTGGATTCGACGACGCAAGTTCGCGTGGTGGTCAAAGGTGAGTGTGATCTGAGGCTACAAAGACAGGAAGACCGTGATTGATCCTCACTCAGTACAATTATGTGCTGTCGGCTGCGCTCGACATCGGGACCGCGCTCTCGGCCTTGGTGATCTTCCTCACACTTGATCTGAGTGGTGCTTCACTCAATTGGTGGGGCAACTCAGTGTATAAGAACAGTGAGCTCCTTCAATTTTATGCCAAGAAGCGCCGTTCTGATGTAGTGGATTCCGTAGCTCTCGACTGGAGTGGCAATAGTGCCTACAAGCTCGCTCCCGCTGATGGGTTCGGTCCGTCGACCTGGAAGGTGTAGGATCGGGGAGCGTCAGGCGTTTTGGCAAGTGCTGGCGGCACCTTGCGATTGTATCATATACAACTCATCTTGGGATTGACGTTTGTGCAAAACATTTTTGGGATGTCATCTGTAGATTTGCCAAACCAATCCATCGACGGAGCATCGGCTGCATACACGCTAGGCCTCACTCCTCAGTCCACCCCTTTCACCGCATCGTACGTACATTGCGCCCATCATCTTTCGCCCTAGTATCACCTTCAGCGGGGAAAGACGGCCATGATCAATCGGAGTACGAGGTTGAACCGGACTCACAGTGACTCCGAATGAGAGAGATTTCGGAGGTGTGATGACCACGGCGCGCCTGAGATCCCGATCAGCATGTAGCTCCGGTCTCACAAAGGTGCTCGCGCAGAGAGATGTCGCGAGAGGATTGATTGTAGAAGATGACTGACTCTGGCCCGAATTATCAAAGAAGTCAACGGTGCCGGGAGTCTCTGGCGCAGGCTTGTGCTCGGGCTCGGGCTCGGAGATCGGGACGGCGATAGTCATACCGAGAGTGAGGAGGAGAAGCGAGGGGAATGCTGTGATCTTCATCGTGTTAGTGTCATACGTTGATTGTCGGTTGTTCGTTGTAGGTGAAAAGGGTGGTATTGTTCTGCTCCGTGGGGCGAAAGGTTCGTGATGAGGGTCTTATATAGCTTGAACACGACAGATAGCGTGGGGATGGGAGCGCGTGGTACGAGTGTATCCATCAATTACCTCAATTCTTCGGGTCAACCGTTGTCCTCATGATGGCCACGGAGTCTAGACCCATCAACGACGCGGTCCGTGGTGATCAAGGCACATCGGAAGCTGAGTTCACATCCTTTGATGTTTCCACACCATCAGGGTAAGGACGACCTGCTACACCTGGAGGGATACGCGGAAGGGGATTGGCTAAAGTACGTTATTTGCTTAGTGCATAGATCGCAGGGCCAGCTGATTACAAGGTCAATTTTTCTTGCTGCCTCATTGAGTGGTACGGCCAGCTTGATGAGGACAAAACGACGCTTGATGACGATCTCTCACGCATGTGGTTTTATCCTTGATTAATGCATCACGTGAGTCAGATTGTATGGTCAGCTGTGGTAACGGCTCCCACCCATTGTTCTCCGATAATCCACGGTGCCCCTTTTTCATCGTCAATGCGGGTTCAGGATAGGAACAGGCACTCGTTCCTGGCCGACCGACAACCCGACCACCAGGGGCACGGGGAAAAACAGGTCCCGGACCTAAGATTCTTATTTTCCTCGGAACGGTTCGGCCGGTCTGGACAATCGAGAAAATGCGTGAAAAAGATACGTACTGAGCGAAAGAACCGTTTGGAACCTTATCGCGCCTGATTCGCGTCCGGGATCAAATGAGACGCGTCACGGCTTGGCGACGGGAATCCTTCGGATCGCTCTGTTTGCTTCCTCCGGGTCGCAGCGCCTCGAAATGACCTCATGAACACCACATTCTTGCAGCCTTTACCAAGCGTTGACGGCACCAGCCATCTGTAGAGTGACGATGTGGCATTACTGCTATTTCGGCCGATTACCCGAACTCGCCGACCGTTGGCAGCCCGAGATTTCGATTCCTCGGCAGCACTTTCCGCCTCCTTCGGCCCTGAAACGCGCTGCCAGCCTCTCCCATGCCAGGGAAGGGTAAATTTTCACGTCAGGCTCCAACCACGACGCTTCATGGGGCGGCGTCGGCGCGGAAAGAAAGGCGCATGTGACGACGCACCGGGTCCCGGACCCTGGATGACACTTTCACCCACACATGCAGGTTTGATTCATATATATACTAGAACGTTCAGCCCTCCGAAGAACTTTCCCAACTACTCGACTGATCGGCAGGACACTCGTCCTAGCGCAGGTCATTCCCTATCCGTAGCAATCCTCCGGTCCACTTATTCTAGTCAAGCTTTAATCTCCTTTCAACCATCATCATGAAGGTCATCTCACTTTTCTTCTCCGCGGTGATTGCATCCGTTGTCCTGGCGGCTCCGGTCACTCCTCCGACTACCAACGGTTTCGGCAGTGGCTCTAGTATGTATCTGTCTCTGCTATGGCTCGTGACCGACACTTATCGATGGGCTTCTAGATGGTATTCCTCCCCCTTGGAAGCGCGAGGCCGAGGCGAAACCTCTCACGACCGACGGCTTCGGCAGCGGGTCCAGTGCGTGTTCATTTGACTGCTATGACCCTTGATTGACCGTTATGACAGATGGCACTCCTCCCCCGTGGAAGCGCGAGGCCGAGGCGAAACCTCTCACGACCGACGGCTTCGG
>JAABUY010005446.1_pt1 | contig 12818 bp, 21 predicted proteins | sample 5560271 | NCBI WGS metagenome assembly JAABUY01 (sample SAMN10711886, study PRJNA513374) | rock metagenome | isolation source: Antarctica rocks | place: Antarctica: Victoria Land, University Valley
GAGCATCTGCCCAGAGACGCTCTGTGGTGGTGTGCTGCCTTCAGATAGTGCAGATACAACAGCATGCCTTGCAGTCTTGTTTCTCCCAACTTGAACATGGAGCAACTGGTTACATTGTAAGGCCTACATGCTTCAGCCTTGTTGCACCTTTTCAGTGACGTTATACAGCTTGTGTTGATCAAGCAAACAATCTGAAGTTCAGCCTGCATCGCAAATAATACTTGGAAGGATGTTTAACTGAAGCAAAACAGTCTTGAGCAATCAATGAGTCTACACTGCTGTTGCTGTTGCAGAAATGGTCCAAGTCTAGTCCAAGGAGGAGCAAGGACCAGCTATGATAAGCTGGGACAAGCACCAGGTAATCTGTGCAGTACTCGATAAGGCCCAGTGCGTCAGTGCAAACATAGATGTCACCACTGTGCATGCTTTGCCGCCAGTGCTGGCACACCGTTGCAACGAACATACGCACGGACCACGAGATCCTTATTGCGTTGTGGTTGTTGCACAGCGACTGGCCTCTCCGAAAATGCCTATGATATTATATTGACTAAGGGAAAGAATACTTCGGGCAACAGATTAGCCCCTGAAAGCTAAGAAGCTTGTAGTTACGTTCTAGGCATCCCACAGACATCCCACGAAAAGCTCTTGACTACCCGTACAATACATTGTGAGCATCTTTTGCGAATGTTTCGAGCTGCATAAGCTTGCATACAGGATGCTCACCGGCTGTAGACGCGGCGCGTGCTGCAGCTGGCCAAGCTCTGCGCTCAGATCCTCAGCAGGGTCAGCTGTTGCTTATGGCCGGGCCGCGCCTCTAAACAGGGCAGTTTCTTCGAGCGCTGACTCGCTCACTGATGGTCCCCGACAGAACATGCCAAAACGAACGCCAGTGTGTGACTGACAAGGCGGCCTTGTCGATTCACGTTGTTACGGGAGCTTTTGTGAGTGCGCTTCGCAATGCAATAGTATTTTCTGCTGACCAAAAACAGAAAGTGACTGCAGCCTGCCGCCAGCTCAGCTGCCACCCGTCATGCGTAATTCACGGTGAATTATTCATCGCGATGCATCCCCACTTTAGGCTCGCATCCCCACTGCAGGAGCAAGGCTTGCAAGACATGCAAGGCAGGTACAGTGATCTTTCGATATAACGACATTCCATACAACGACAAACGCGTCATTACGACCGAGATGTTGGGAACCTTTCTTCTGCAACCCTTCGACATGAGGGCAACGACGTTCGGTATAACGACCGAGAACTGCGGGCCCGTGCTAGTGCTATAGCTAGCTAGTGCAAAGTGGTTATAAAGAGCAGTGAAACCAGTGTTTTGTCAGACTCTTGCAGATCAGCATAGGGTTACATGCCATATTCTGGGTCTCAAAGCTCCTGATCCCAAAATTAGTCATTGCTTCAAAGATACTGCTGATTTATAAAAATAAATTGCATTTGCATTGCTGTGACATCGGTGATATCTCGGTACTGACAATTTCTCTGGAGATGAGTGCAGTGATTATATCGAAAGATTACTGTAGTACTCCATGTTACGTCACTCACTACACTGTGTGCATGTCTGGCCTCATGCTGATATTTGCACTGGCCATGGTATAAAGACAATCTGATCAGCATGGACGATGTCAAGCAAAAGTTGGCACCATTTACAATCCAAATGTTGAATGCACTGTCATGTCTGTATTACTGCTGGCAAACCGTACTTACAGACGATGGTGATGATGACTCAGAGGTTCGTGACAGCATTTACTAAATTCAAGGGACGACCAAATTTTAAAGTCAGCAGGCACTCCTATGGGTGCTAGGTACTGAACTGCAATCATACTCACAAAACCAATCACTAGTGTAATCTGATAGCGACAGCGTGCCCTCTGGACCTCAGACCTATAGAAAGACAATGACGTTGCACCGCTAGGAGTTTGTGATGGATGTGCTACAAGCAGGCCTGGCATTGCTTGGCACTATTTCATTTGCACACCCTGCACGCCACTCAGACACTAACAGGACACATACCATGCAGCTTTTCTGCCTCTTCTTGTATTCATTGTCAAGCAAATGAATTTGCAAGCCAGCCACATACACACAGCCAATGTGTACATCCACCCTCAGCACCATAGCTGGACACTCTTAATCGCTTAAGTTTCCTGTGTTCTTTCTTTCTTGCTGTGACCCAACCAACAACATGAAGGCAGATGTTGTTTTGCAAATCAGGATGAGACCTTCACGCCTTTCCAAAATGCCAAGTAACCTTCAATGTTCTTTGCTCCTTCCTTCGCTTGGGGGTAGTACCAGGCAGCATCCTTGTTGACCTCATTATCTACCACAATATCGTAGTAGCTTGCGCGGCCTTTCCAGCCGCACATCGTCGAGTAGTCGCTGGAACGAACAAGCGCATGGTTCAAGGCGTTGGGTGGAAAGTAGTGATTGCCCTCAACCACCACAGTCTGATCACTTTCTGCTATGACAGCACCCTTCCAAACAGCTTTCATTGATCGTGACCCCTTGGGTGCTGTTGCAGTCAAGAAAGGCTTCTTCAAAGCTGCAAACATATACAAAGCTCAGAGATCCTCGCAATGAAGGCAGTGTCGCGACGATAAAGTTACTTCTGAGCTCACTTGTTCTGCACGTTTACATTATGGAAGAAAATGCTTTACGTGATCGATACTAGCCCATACATCATTGTTCACTGCAACCTGGCTACTTGACATTCTCAATTGCTCACCAAAAAGAGTTTTTTCCGCAACATGTTGAGACATGTACTAGTAAAATGGCATAAGTCATTGGCTGCTCGACAATTGCCCTGAGGGTGACGCAATGCCCAATCCAAATAAGCAGAAGATACCACCAGATGTGAAACATGCATGCTACAGGTATAGATGTACATTACATTGCATATACATGCGTGAATCGTTCACAGTAAGAGCTGTCTAAGCATGTGAACAGCTTCAGGAGAGTAATTTGCACTGAAGATCAAGCCTTTGCAGCCAGTCAAGCATTGCTTATCATTGTTCCAGACTCAGAAATTGCCACTCCCAGACTCTCACATCAGTCTTTCGACACTCAAAGCAGATCACAGAGTCAATGCCAATGTTACAGCGGTAGCCAGAGCTCCGAGTGTCCACATTGTGGCACCTGCTGCTGTTGCACCACTTGCCACTGCTGCAGCAACACAGAACGTGCTCAGAAACCAGGATTGGCACAGCAAACACAATCAGGAAACAGTGCCTGCTCAGCTGTATAGAGAACTTACTTGGGTTGGTTGCATTGCCTTGCGCAACATTACTGACTGTCACAGTCCCGAACGTAGTGCCAAAGATTGATGACACATCCCCTGACTGCAGCACTGAAGCAAGGGCGCTTTGGCCCGCAAGAGCATCTGCACTGTCAGCATCTGTGAAAGCTACTGAGTTGGACACACTGACAGACCCCAGCACCACCTTGTTGATGGTCACGTTTACAAGAGCGTCGATCTTGGCAAGGATGTTGGCTTCAAGGGTTGCAATGAACTGCAGAGCACAGTCAGATATCAGATATCAGTCATTCAAGCCTCACTGCTGGCGGAAACCTTGCGGCACACTGCTTCACATCTGCACACTTGACAAGCACACTGCAATGCCAGATAGGCAATGCAGACACACGCTACTCAACAAGGCATCACTGCTGTGACCTGTGTCACATCTACTGAGTTATGCCTCAGGTGCATCAACATGCACTGCACGTACAGGTGTTGAGCATTCTTCTTGGAGCAGAATGCAGTGCAAAGCATAGCTGGGCAGGCACTGTGGACAAGCATGAGGACCATCACCCTGGCTCTCTCTGAGCTGTTGAATGCGTCCACTGTTAAATAGTTGCTCAGCAGAGCAACAGAGGTGACTGCTGGCACCACAGCAGCATCGGAGTAAGTCTGAGCAACAGTATTATTTGAGGCTGTCTGAGCAGTGCCACTTGCGGCTGCCTGTAGGGCAAACATGGCATGTCAACGGGACAATGGGGACTTGCAGGCATGCAAGCAGATGGGCATCTGGGCATGTCTCTCAAAAGTGCATGACGTGTTCAACACGGCAACAATGATCATTTGGCAGTGATACATCCTATGCCCATGTGTCAATATAAAGCATACCAGCCAACACAAATGTGCAGGAGGTATTTTGCCACACATGCAGCTGCGTTGCACTTGCATCTAGTCAAGATTGTATCAGTCTGTTTAGCTGGCGCTTTCAAATATTGCTAAATCATGTTATACACCTTAAACAGTCATGTACCATACATGTTTTCTGGTGATGGACATTTTGCTGATGGCAGGCCAGGCAGGTAGTATCATCGTTGACATGTACTCAAGGAAACTTGTTAGCCAATTCAGGTCTCAACTTTGCACTATAGGTTGACCTGAGTTGCAGACCGTTTTCTTAGGAATCAGCAGTACAGATATCAACACGCAAAACATCATGGCCAGCCTGCAGTGACACATTAAGCATCCTAGGAAACCGGATGCGCAGCAGATGTACAGATGTACCTTACAAGATCTGGCAGTTTGCATGGATGCATAGTACAAAGCCTAGAGCTGATGATCTGCTAGCTGTTATGACATACCTGGGATGCGGGTGCAGAGCTCGTGCTCTTGTCAAAAGCAGTGCAGATGCCAGAGGCCGACCCATCAGCCTTGGCTCCAACACAAGATGCGCCAAATACACATGTATCTGTACATTCATGGCCAAACTTTAGGACAGCCCTGGGCTACCAAAGACCTGGCAGATCTTGTGACCTGACACACACAATATGCTATAATGTCCTTGAGATCTCAAGACAAAACGGGATGAATGAACAGGTGCTTAGCAATTTGCTGTGCAAGAAGAGAGATTCAGGTCTGTCCTACAGACTGGACATTAGTCTGTAAATGCGAACGAAGCATCTTAGCGGAGAACACTCACCAGTCAAGGTACAGGCAAGGCCAGTGGCCAAGGGAGGACAAGACTCTGCCTGCCCATTTGCTGGGGTTGCAGGGCATTGAGAGCCACCGCTGATACCAGAGCTGCAAATATCTGCATGACCACGCTCCAAGATGACTGTCAGACGTGAAGTTTATCAGCATGTTCGTCACATTTGTAATGTCTCACAATGCACCAGTTCATGCATGTATGCATTTGTTCAAAGCCATAGCATGCTGAAGCATGGAGACACATTACTGCAAAGCGAAGAGCAGGCATTGCATTGCGTGACGCATTGACCCATGCAGAGAAGTGAGCATTAGGCACTCGGCACTTTGCAGCAATGTGTGACTCACCATCTGAGGTGCAAAAACCACCTGCACGAATCAAGGGGCATGTGTCTGAGGCGCAAACATCACCGTCAGGGGAACATACATCTGCAGCAACACAGTCTGTCACTCAGTCTCAATGTTGGGTTTACTCCAATCATGGCTGCTTGATACAGCAAGTTGCAGTGAGGTAGCCAAGTGATGCACCAGTGCAGCAGCGTGCTGTACGCACCATATGATGGGGTGCAGACTTCCCCTGCAGCCGTCATGTTCATGCAAGTGCCTGTTGATGTGCCTGTTGCACTACACGCCTGAGAACCATAAAACCCACTGCAGGAATCTGCAAAACACAACCCACGTCAGGCGGGGCACTATAATCTGAACAAGCTGCCGGCCAAGCCCCAGTCAAAGCAATTGTGCCATGTTCACTGCTCAACAGCTGGTCACCACAGCTGCAAAGCCACACTTGTACCATGAATTTCAAGTGAACCACAACATTATTTGAGACAAGCCTCACCTCCAGAAAGACATGTTGCATCAATGCCTAAAGAATCACAATAGCCTGCGTCTGAACAAGGGGTGCCTACGCTTGTGCCAGAGCTGCACAGATCTGCAGCCAACATCAGCACAGAAGGATTGCCATGTGAATACAAGAGTGAGTGAGTGAGTGAGTGAGTGAGTGAGTGAGTGAGTGAGTGTGAGTGGCAAGTGAGTGCATGAGCAAGCAAATAGAAAAGCATGAGTGAGCGAATAGTGACTGACACAGAAGTGACTCTCTCAACACAGCTAAGTGTGCAAGTGTAAATGTTTCAAAGCACAATCAGGCACTTTGTAGTCAGACCTATGTAAAGTGCTACTGACAAGCCTTGAAATGTGATCTGTACAGTACCTTGATTAGTTGTGCTGCATTGGTTGCCTGCACTTGCCAGAGGGCAAAAGCCTGCAGTACAAGTGCTGACGACCCGCACCCCCTCGCCAAACAAATACACACTGCACACGTCTACAAAAAGCAGCCGTCAGTCAAGCCAGACAACAGCAACCAAGTTGCTGCTCAGCTGATTAAACACAAGGCATACCAGTTGACTTGCAACTGCCTCCAGCTGCAATTGGCATCACACAAGTGCCAGAAGACTGCCCGACCGCTGTGCAAACCATTGGATCTTCGCAGACGTCTGCAAAGCATTTCATAACCTGTCATCTCTGAGACAAATGCTGACCATAAGCTGCAGGAGCTCGGGTCAATGAGTCGAAATGCTGGTACTGGCCCAGCTGACAGTTCGAACCCTGCCAAGATTTTGATGACACTGAGGACAGTTGGGTGTGAATGAATCCTGTGCAAGCAAAGCTGATGGCCCAGGCATCAGCACATCAGCCATCTCTACCTGGGCATACCTCATTGAGACACTTCAAAAAATTTATTGCAGCTCCATGCATGCCTGGCAGTTTACTTACCTCCATAAAGGCAGGCTGCATCAGCAGGCAGGCTTGGACAGACACCACCATCGTCCCCATCAGTACTCTGCGGACACTGTATGGGGCCAGATGCACCATAGCACATATTTGCGTGATACACAAAATGAAGCAACCAAAAGCCACAGAAAAGCTTGCAACCGCCTTGAGCTTCACTTGCAATGTGCTGTATACACTATGTAGCAGTACAGGACATATTGGATACTGCAGTTGACAATATGCAAATGCTGTCATGTCAACAACTCTGGTCTGAACCAAATATGGACCACTGACCTGCTGGGTTGCAAGGTATGCCTGGTCTTGCCACTGGACAAGAGGCTGAATTGCAGAAGATGCCTTCATAGTTGAGATCTCTTGAGACTCCGCTACACATATCTACAACAAGCCAAGGAAACTGGTCGTGACATAGCTGTAGTTGCACATGAAACATTTGATCATGACCACAAGAAATCAACAAGCCAAGATGTGATGACGCATGACATGATTGTACACGACACAAAACTGACAGCATTGTGAACACATTTATACCGTATCCAGCGGTGCAGGCAGACCCAGCAGCTTTTGGTGTAACACAAACGCCAACGCCTGTGTAACTCCCATGGCTGAGGTCAAGAGTAGTCTTATCAACACGGACATTGCACTGTTGTGGAGATGGACAAGAGCCTGCACCAAACAAATAAGATACACGCGTTAACAGGCAGCATAACCAGAGGGCACATGAGTCCAAGTCAACAATGCCATGTTCTCACCAGTGAACTGGGAGCATGACGACCCTGTAACAAAATGTGGGCAAGACAGCTCTGGAGCCCCCTCTGGAGCAGTTTCAGGGTTTGAAGCTGACTGTGTGGGGCATGGCGAGGACAATGTTGCGCTGCTGGCACACATGTCTGCACAAGGAAACCAGATTATATAGTATGGAGCAAATATGTAAAAGGTCATATGGCTGCTGTTGACATATGTGTCTCAGCTGGTCATGGATGTACACTCTAGATCTAGCTGTGAACTAACATTGCAGCATCAAGCTCAATTGCAACATGAAGGCCAAACACTCTGGAGTGTGCCTCAGCCAGAGGTAGACACTGTTTTTTGCCCACATGCATGCCATCAAATGATCAAGCTGCAGCTGTTGCAAGAAAGATATCCTTTTACAGATGAAAAATCATTTATTCTCACCACCAGGATGGCACACTTGGCCAGCTGGATAATCTGGACAGACACCAGAAGTTGTGTGTAAAACAATGGGGCAGAGCTCATTGGATACTGAGCCACCATTTGGATCGTAACTACATACATCTGCGCACAGGCATGCACACTGTCAGAAGCTGGTGGCAAGACTGCACGCAATGAAGAAGACATGCACACACCACGTCAAACCAGAAGTTGGTCACAGACTGTCAAGGCAGTTGCATGATGCACATGGCGTTCCAGCAGCAGCAATGTAGCAAAATAGCTTGCTTCTTGGATGGGCACCCATCAAGGCTCATTGGCTACACATGTTCTGAAAAGGCCAAGTGCAGGTAAACGATGCAATGGTGGACCCATCTTGCTGACGTCACAGGTTTTCACTCACCTTTGAGGCTGCAGGCAGCACCAGCTGATACCGAGCTAGCCAGCAGTGATCGCAGGCTGCCCTCTCCTGAACATTTAACAAATTCAGGTGTGCCTCAACGGTCAAACGTTGTCAGAAAAACAAAAATGTTAACAGTGCTGCTCATGAGCTGTCACGTACCTGTTGCCTGAACCCGAGACATTTGAGACGCCTGTATTCATTACAGCCAAGCAGTCTGACGGTTGCCCAACAGTCGGTCACCACTCACTCGAGAGTGCAACGTTAACTTTACGCAGGGACAGGCCAGTCGACGCTCACCAGAATTATGAAGGAACACTTCGCGAACATTGCCCTCATTGTGCCACCAGTCTACTGTTCTTCTGGTACGTTGTTTTCCAGTGCGTAGGGTATTCTGCAAGCGTGATTGTGCCGGTGCGAAAGACCGGAAAACTCAGTCGATTCAGTTGACGTGAAGGGGGACGTTCAACGCACGCCTCAGGCGGTCAATGCAGATGTAGGATGAAACACACAGCTGTGACACAGCCCAGATCTTAGCAATAGCTCTGCCGAAACGAATTTTCGATAGGAGCTGTTTCTTTCCAGTATCCATTTATTCCTCTCTCAAGCTTCTGTACTTCAGCATCCCAATTTTTGACACCTGACTGACTCATGAGACTGATCAGCATGGCCTCTAATGTTACGTGACCAAGTTTGAAAGCCTTGGTTTAAAAAGGGGTAGCCTTGCTCAAAGCGCGCTAAAGCTGCCGGCGCAGTCATCAGTTTGCCTAAGTCACAGTCAATTGACTTGCAAGGCCCCCCTGGGGGAAGGCCAATCCCTGGCAATTTTTTTGGACTGGTAAGGAGACTGCACATTGTGCCAGTGCAAGTGACAGCACAGCAAACGAAGGTTTGCTGACTGCACACTGTGTATCTGGCAGAGACTCCATTTCTTGGGACATCGGTTTCAGAATTGAAGTATCAGGTAGACGTCTGGAGTGCAACATCATCAGAGGCAGTCAGTGTGACTTCCAGCAGCCAGCAAAAAGCAACACTCAGGGCTGTGCCAGTCTTTGCCCAGAAACGATTGGTTTGGGCTTCAATGCTACAAAGGCTAGGGATGCCAGTGACCAAGGTAGCCTGCAGTCTTCCATGTTATTGCCAACAGCATGCAATTGTTGCTGTCACAGCTCGAGCCGCTCCTGCCAGCTGTCAGCAAGCCCATCATCATGTTTGTGACTGCAATGTTGAGTGCTGGTACAGTTGGCGACTACAAGCCAGCGCAGAGAGCTGCAGTTGTAGTTGGCAGGTCTCTAGAGGAGCCCATGTCTTTGGTGTCAGCTTTGTTGCCTGCAAGGTTGGTCTTGAACAAACACCTGGTAAGGTTCAATTCTGTGTTATCTCATGGAACGGTTGGATCCCGAAATGCGTGGCGCAGTCAGTAGCCCAAACGATTTGATGCGTTCCTTACATATGCGTGCGTTCCTTCATTCATGGACCCTTGGCACACATGTACAACGTCATGCAGGTGAATTGACCTATAGCGCTATGATCAGCAAAACTTCCTGTAAGGCACAACCTTGTCTCAACCATAGTCTTGGCTGGAAAGCAGCCAGCATGTCAGTAGCATGCAACAATTCCCCAACGTGTTATGTAGACTGTGTCACTGTGTTGGCAGTATGCAGGTCAGTAGCATGACTTGATGTAAGGCTGATCATCTGAGAAATTTGTACCGGTAAAATAATCTTGCAAAGTAGCCTGCCCTAACATGTTTTCTAGGGCTTTGGTATTCTGGAAACTATCAGAGCCATACAATACAGTCAAACCTGAATTTTGAACCCTGGCCCCTAACACAGTGAACATTGCCGAACAAGCAGCAAAAAAGAATTGCAATGAATGATACAGGTAGTCCATTAAAGGCATGCTTAACTGCATTGACCCTTTTGCAGACATGCAATACAGCTGTTGCCACAGACATGCAGCAACAGACAAAGAATGAATGGGCGCTACTATGTTTTGAACAACTTGCTGCCTACAACTGGATTTTGGGTTTGCTAATTTCAATAGGTCGTAGCTTGGCTCCAAGTCCATCTTTATAAATGTTGTTCCAAAGGTTTTCAATGGGAGGAAATTCACTCTTTTTTGCTGCTTCAATCTCTGCTTCAACCTGCAGCACAAAGCATGCAGCGTAGATGAAGCCATGAGTCTGTAAGTTTGCAAACCAAATGCTGTTCTGCTACACAAGAGAGCTGATGACATTGACGCACATTCTGTACTGGTCTATACATGTACTGTACAGTGTACATGTACAGTACGTGCAACTGTAGCACAAGTGTAACACTATTGTAACTGTAACATGTGCATTGGAGGAGCAAAAGAAGCATACTGTGACATGCTGCGAGTCTCTGCAAATACAGCAGATGTGCAACATGCCCCAAAATGATTGCAAGTAAATCATGGGACTTGTGCGGTACCGGCGACTGAACGCAGTAACAACTGCTTTGCAACCCAGCAAAAAGTCTGCACATGCATCCTGAGTTGCATTCCACAGGACAGTGTACAGTACCTCTCTCTTGATCTGCTTTTCCCTCTTCTTCAGGTCTGACCCCTCAGCAAAGTTGTTCTCTATCAGCAACGTCTTGACTCCTTGTTGACCTCATTATCTACCACAATATCGTAGTAGCTTGCGCGGCCTTTCCAACCGCACATCGTCGAGTAGTCGCTGGAACGAACAAGCGCATGGTTCAAGGCGTTGGGTGGAAAGTAGTGGTTGCCCTCCACCACCACAGTCTGATCACTTTCTGCTATGACAGCACCCTTCCAAACAGCTTTCATTGATCGTGACCCCTTGGATGCTGTTGCAGTCAAGAAAGGCTTCTTCAAAGCTGCAAACATATACAAAGCTCAGAGATCTTCGAAATGATGGCAGTGTCGCAACGATAAAGTTACTTCTGAGCTCACTTTACATTATGGAAGAAAATGCTTTACGTGATCGATACTAGCCGATACATCATTGTTCACTGCAACCTGGCTACTTGACATTCTCAATTGCTCACCAAAAAGAATTTTTTCCCTTTCTGCCTTCAAAAAGTAACTGTGTTTGAGCAGTGTTTGATTTTGCGGTTTCACTCATTTGTCTGGAGCACGCCTCCTTCTGCCACCTTGCACAACCTGGGGTATGCCATCTAGATCTTGGGTGTCGACTTCTTTCTTTCAGAACATTACTATGATATTCCCTTTGACAGTTAATGTAATTCATAGATTGAACCAATTTGATTGGAAGGCCACAACTCAAGCTTACATCAAAAATTTAAGTCATAGTGATTGGCAGTGCTTTTTAAATTATTCCAACAGTGCTTGCTTTTCGTTTGGCGTCTGCAGACTTCGCGACAACTGCGTCAACATTTCACAGCTTAGTTGACAAGCGCAGTTTTAGGCGTTGAGCATGTTGAACAAACAATGTCAAATGACACATCTGGCAACAACTCAACTTGTTCACAAGTTGTGCAAGAACCACCATTCCAACATTGCAAATAATTCATGGTCAACCAGTTAGACCTAAATGACAAGTTTTGAAGTGCAAGTGATGCTGAAAGACTGCTGGTCTCTGAAACGGCCTCAGTTTTGCAGACCAAACGTCAGCCTCTGTCAGTATACAAACCAAACAACCAAGATACATGCACACACTGAATGTGTGTATCAGATTCTGGCAAAAAAATCTGCAATTATGCGTCCATATGATTGTCGCTGACAGTGTTCAGCTTTCATCAGCTAGCTAGTATCTGCTTACATGATGCAACACTGCCTGATGGGCCATCATCATGTTGCATCCCACTTCAGGTCACATAACAGTTTCTGAAAAGCCAGCAACTTCTGCAACTTGACCTGTGATGATGCACTGATGTCTTTGCCTGCAGCATGACCATCTCACTACTGCATTTTTACACAAGCAACACTGATTCCAAGACACAGCTCATTGATCAGCGTCACTGATGTGTACAAAGAGATTGCAACATGCTTTTGGCAAAGCAAGTATGGCAGGCTTGACATAGCGACACTGTTCAGGGTCCTCCTGCTGAGCGCATGAAATGAGCAAAGCGCGCTGCTCCATCTGGTGCGATAAGCATGTCAAGTCCTTGCGCAGAATCATGAGCTGCTACTTGTGCACGTTCAAACATCTTTGCCTCGTAAGCAGCAATGGCTTTAGCAGGTTCGATTGCCTTCACAAGCTCAAGAGCGAGTTCTGCACCGTCTTGCATGGCCACATTTGCTCCTTCCCCAGCAAAAGGAGACATCAAGTGCGCTGCATCCCCTAGTAAGGTCACGTTGGGTTGACTAGACCATGTGATCCCCACTGGTAAGGCCAGATATGGCCGAGGAGTGATCTTGTTGTTGCAAGCATGAATAAATTGGAGAAGCTCAGGTGCCCACCCCTGGAACAGGGCAGCCACCGCTTGTTTAGATGTTTCGACGTTTTCCCAAGCTTTGTCAAGCTGCAGTTTGGTGAAGCTGTCCTCTGACATACGGCATGTAGCCCACGC
>JAABUY010005447.1_pt1 | contig 12816 bp, 21 predicted proteins | sample 5560271 | NCBI WGS metagenome assembly JAABUY01 (sample SAMN10711886, study PRJNA513374) | rock metagenome | isolation source: Antarctica rocks | place: Antarctica: Victoria Land, University Valley
CTTGATGCGCCGCCACGGACCCTGCGGCGGCCCAGCTTGCGCACGCGCTGCTACTAACATGGGCGCCGCTGTATGCAGGCTCCTGGGGCGCCCGCGGACACAACGCTCGACCCAGTGCCTGAGGTGCAGCCCCCCAGCACTCACGCGCCTGCCTCTGCTCCAGGCTGTCATGCCGCGCAGCTGCTCTGCCTTGTACGAACATGTGCCCATGAGCGCATGTCCACACGGAGCCGCCGTCGGCCCCACGCCGGGCCTGCACGCGCATGCGCTGCTGTCAAACATGGGCGCCCCTGTGTGCGGGCTCCTCAGGCGCCCGGCTCTGCAGCAGACGGCGCGCTGGGGGAGCAGCCGCGAGCTGCCAACTGCGGCAGGGCCGCCGCACGGCTGCCGGAAGCTCGCCAGCGTGCGCGTCCCACGCCGCCCGACCCCGCTGTGCCTGTAAGAATGAATAGTAGTGCGCGGCCGCATGCCGCGCTGGCTGCCTGGGGGCCAGCGGCTGTGCCTCTGCGGCACGCTTTCGGGCCTGTGACACGGCCTTTAGGTCAGGGTCCTGCATGCATTGCCGTGTGCCTTTCCAGTGCAAAATGGTGGTTGCATGCGGCCGTTTGCATAATGGGCTGCCAGGGCGGCTGCTCTGTGCCGTGCATAAGAGCTGCCCAGCAGGTCTGGCACACGTCTGGCGCACATGCATGCTTGGTTGTGGCAGCGCCTGTGGTGACGCGGGGCGGCCGCGGGCGCGCAGGCGAGCCTGTGGCGGCGTGCGCGGCTGAAGCCGCGCTCGGCCAGGGGCCGGAGGGCGCGCCGCCGGCCATGCCGGGCGGCATGGAGGGCGCAGGCTCTCGGTGCGACGCTCGGGGCGAGGAGTCCCAGGAGTACCGCGCTGGGCTCGCCGCCGCTTATGCGCGGATTGAGCAGTATGGCCCTGGGAGGGCATTCATCCGGGAGGCGGAGGCCTGGCTGGCGCAGTGCTGCCAGCGCACGCGCCAGGACTGCCTGCCAGGGCATGTTACCGCGTTCATGGAGGCCGTGTTTGTACCAGGACACCAGGACGCCAGGTCCGCCAGCGGGGCGCACTGCTGCGCGCCGCGCACTGTGGAGCGGGCGCTGAGCCGCCTGATGGTGTGGTTCAAGGGGGCGGGCCGCACCAAGCCGTGGGCCCTGCTGGCAGAGTCCTCTGTGCAGTGCTGCAACCCTGTGCTCAGCCAGGAGGTCATGGTCTGGCAGATGGCGTATGAGCACTCTGTTGTCACTGGCATGGACATCTTCATGCCGCCCGCCGCGCCGACCACCGCAGCGGCTGGGGCAGCTGCGGGAGCAGGGGGGCGGCGCAGGGCGGCGGCGGGGCCCGGGCAGGGCGGCGCGGCGGGGCAGGGACAGGGCGGCGCGGCGGGGCAGGGACAGGGCGGCGCGGCGGCGGCAGGGTCTGCCCAGGGTGCCGCGGCGGGGCGCCGGCAGAGCGGCGCCGGCGACGTCGTGACGGATGCAGAGTATATGCAATCTCTTGCAGAGATGGAGGCCGAGCTGGGCGGTCGGGGGCGGCCCGCGGAGGCCGCAGTGCCGCCACCGCAGCAGGCGGAGGCGGGCCAGGCACGGCCGGCGCCGGAGCCCATGCACCCGGCGCAGCCGCCACCGCGGGCGCGCCGCCGGGGGCAGGCTGCCGCGGCGGCCGGCGCGTCGCGCATGCGGGCGGCCGGGGACGGCGGTGCGCGCCCTGCCCTGCACGCCTGGCCGCCGGCCTGCTCAGGCACTGCGCGCAGAGCGCGGGTGCCGCGCCTGCATGCCTGCTGATGAGCCTGCTGCGAGACGCTTGCCTGGCAAAGCGATCCTGACACAGCGAGCACACTGCCTGCCCAGCCCTGCGCATGACAGCTCGCGGGCGCGCCACTGCCGTGGTGGATGTGGTGGTCTTCAGGGACCTGTGCATGCATTGCGGCGCCGGCACCAGAGGTGGCGCGCGTGCAGGGGCGCTCGAGGCGCAGACCAAGTCCCGGCAGGACGCGCAGCTGGCCACTCATGGCAACCGGGAGGGTGCGCCCTCTCACAACACAGTGCTTTGGCCCTGGGCCGTGTCAGCCCGGTGAGAGCGCGGCTCCCAGCATTGCCATACGCCAGCGTTGAGGCTGCGTGCTCGCGCTCCTCTGGCAAGCTCGCGAGTGCGCCAGGCGCTGCCACAGGCAGAGGCCCAGCGCCGTGCCACATCAAGACGGCATGCATCCTCTGGTGGCTCACGTGCCCGGGGCGCGCTTGGCCGCAGGCATGGCAAAGGCGGAGGAGCACGCCTAACTGCGCATATGCAGCAAACCGCAAGCGTCGGCCGCGCGCAGCCCTAGGACGTACTTTGTGCGGGGTGCTGTTTGGCGCTAAAATCTAGGGAAACTGCGGTAACTTCAAGCACACTTTGCGCCTGTCTTGATGCCACACTTGGTGGCACATCATGTTTCTGTTTTGACCTGCCTTGTGGCCATGTCTTGTGCTAACATGCAGCACTTGCTCTCAAGGACCTTGACTACCTACTCACCACCTTGGAAACGGCAGTGCCATGTGCCTTTGCAGTGCAAAGTGTGCAGCTAGCATGCAGCAGGTGGTTGTTGCATGCGCAGTTCACATATTGGGCTGCCAGGGTTGCTGTTCTGTGCCATGCATGAGAGCTGACCAGCAGGTCAGGAGCATGTGCATGCTCTGCTCTGGCAGCGCCCATGATGACGCGGGGCGGCCGCGAGCGCGCAGGCGAGCTCAAGGCGGCGGCAATGGAAGAGGACGCGCTCGACGAGGGCACGACGATGCGCTGCGGGCCGCGCCGGGCGTCGGGGAGGGCGCGGGCCAGCAGCGCATCGTCCAGCCACTCGTCGAGCGCGCCCTCTATCATTGCCGCCGCCTTGAGCTTGCCTGCGCGCCCGCGGCCGCCCTGCGTCACCCCTGCTCTGCTCTGGCAGCGCGGTGGTGGCTCGCCGCTGCCGCCGTCGCCGCCGGCGCCGCCGCATGAGATGCGCAGGGCGCCAGCACTAAATGGGCATGGGTCTTTTGGCTTGCTGCTCCACCTTGTCATCGTCTGACCTGCTGGCTTTGGGTTTGGCATGCGGGGTGGCCCCATGCGCCGCCGCTTGTTGCCCGGGCTGCCGTGACCACCTGTTGGGCATGTGCTTGGCTGGCACATGCCGCTTGTGTACTGGGTGTGCAGGCCCAGCCCCTCGCAAGTGTTGGCGGCATGTTCTTGTGGCGCACGCACCCAACGAGCAGGAGCGCCTGGGCCGGAGGCGTCACCGCGGGCCCAGCGCCGGGCCTGCATGCGCATGCGCTGTTGTTTACATGGGCGCCTTGGTGTGCAGGCTCCTTATGCGCCCGGCTCTGCGGCGGACGGCGTGCTGGCGGAGCAGCCGCAAGACAGCAACAGTGACCAGGCCGCCGCGTGGCTGCCGGAGGCTCGCCTGCATGCGCGTCCCGCCCCACCCGATCCTGCTCTGCCTGTGAGATGTTCAACGGTGCGCGGCTGCATCTCACGCCAGCTGCCCAGGGGTCGGTAGCTGGGCCTGTTGCAGCGCGCTTGTTGGGCCGTGACATGGCCGCTAGGTCGGGGTCCTACATGCAGTGCCGTGGGGCTTTTGCAGTGCAAAATGGGCATATTATACACAGCAGGTGGTTGTTGCCTGCGGTTTTTTTTCGGGGACTGCTAGGTTTGCTGTTCTGTGTCATGCATGGGAGCTGCCCGGCCGAAAGGCGCACTTGCATGCTTGGCCCTCTCAATGGCCGTGGTAACGCGCAGGGCGGCCGCGGGCGCGCAGGCGAGCGTGAGGCGGCTGCGTGCAAGGAAGGTGCCGCGAGCGACAAGGGGCTGGAGGACGCGCCGCTGGCCAAACAGGTGCGTCAGGGAGGGCGCCGGCTCTCAGGGCGGCGCTCAGAATGAGGTTACTCAGGAGGTGGGGGGCCGTGCCGCGGTCTGCGCGCGGCTAGAGCGATACGGGGGTTGGGAGGATGGGCGGGAGGGGCACGAGGTGGTGGTCATGGTGGCAGCGGCCTGGCTGGCGCAGCACTGCCGGTGCACGATGGGCCACTGCCGGCCCAGAGCACGTGGCAGCGTTCATGTAGGCGGTGTTGATCCGCACGCACCGGGAATCCAAATCTCTCTGCGGGGCGCCCTGCTGTGCGGCGAGCTCGTGCAGTGGGCGCTGCGCCACCTGCGCGCATGGTTTATGCGGGCGGGCCGCAGTGACCAGTGGGTGGTTTCCTGTGGGTGGAGTCCTCCACAGACTGCGCGCGGCGCTGCAACCCCCTAGACAGTCTCGAGGTAGAGGAGCGGCAGCAGGTGGGAGGAGTGGCAGCGCGCGCACACGAGCGCTGTCATGTACCACATTGACTTTTTCAGGATGTCCGCCGCTGCGGCCTTTGTAGCGGTGGCTGGGGGGCCTGTGAGCGCAGCAGACCCCTACTAGCAGGGGCGGGTCGCCGTCAGCGTGCGGGTGTCCCTGTTCGCATGCTGACGGCCCCTGCTGGTAGGCGTCCTCTGCGCTCACAGGCGCCCCAGCCGCCGCTACAAAGGCCGCCGCGGCGGACAACCTGAAATAGTCCATGTGGTACATGACAGCTTGCGTGCGCGCGCTGCCACTCCTCCCACCTGCTGCCACTCCTCCACCTCCTGGCTATCAACGGGGTTGCAGTGACGCGCGCAGTCCGTGGAGGACTCCGCCGATGCAGACCACCGGTCGCTGCGGCCCGCCCGCACAAACCATGCGCGCAGGTGGCGCAGCGCCCACTGCACAAAGCTCGGCGCGCAGCAGGGCGCCCCGCAGACGGACGTGGAGTCCTGGTGTGTGCGGATCAACACCGCCTCCAGGAATGCTGCCACGTGCTCTGGCCGGCAGTTGCCCATTGTGCACCAGAAGTCTAGCATGCTGCATGGCCGGCAGATGGGGCTGGTGGGCCCCTGAGGCCTCTCACGTATGCCTGCTGGCGGCCCGCCCTGCCCTGCACACAGACATGCAGGCCTCCACACTTGACTTTAAAGAATGGCGCTGGGTGAGCACACTGGAACTTCGTGTGTACTGGGCGCGTGCTCAAGCAGACGCGCAGCCTGCAGCAGGACGACTGGGAGTATGGGGGCTACAAGGTGATGAGCGTCCAGATCCTTGAGAGCAATCGCTGCCTGTAGCACAAGACATGGCCACCTGTCAGGCCACCTGTTAATTAGGATGTGCCACACTTGGCGCCCAAATTAGCGCAGCTCACTTCCCTAGATAGCCGCGCTGCACTGCACCCGCCCTGCCCAAGACACGCCGCGAGCACCCGGCTTGTTGCTGCGAAGGGCCTTTCCTGATTGCGTCTTTGGCAGTGCGCGGCTGCATCTCACGCCAGCTGCCCGGCGCTCGGCAGCTGGGACTGCTGCGGCGCGCTTGTTGGGCCGTGATATGGCCGCCAGGTCGGGGTCCTACATGCAGTGCCGTGTGCCTTTGCAGTGCTATATGGGCGTTTTACACACATCAGGTGGTTGTTGCATGGGCCGTTCACATGAGGCTGCTAGGTTTGCTGCTCTGTGCCATGAATGCGAGCTGCCCAGCAGGTCTGTAGCGTGTGCATGCCTGGCCCTCCCAACGGCCCTTGTGACGCGCAGGGCAGCCGCGAGCGAACAGGCGAGCTCGAGGCGGCTGCGTGCAAGGAAGATGCCGCGCGTGACAAGAGGCTGGAGGGCGCGCTGCTGGCCATGCAGGTGCGCCAGGGAGGGCGCCCGCTCTCGGGGGCAGCGCTCGGAGCGCTGCGCATCACGCCCCGGTGGACCAAGAGGAGGCGCCGGGCGAGGCGCGAGCACGGGTTGTGTAGGTTGGGGTCGCGAAGCAGTGCAAGTGGAGCCGGCCTGCTGGCTGCACATGCTGCTGATGACAGCACATGAGGCGGGCCAGCTGATTGACGACTCTGCTTTGCGGCGTGGGGGCCAGACTCGGGTTAGTGCATGCCGGGAACTGCCAAGGATTGGGACATGGCTGATTATCTGGAAAACATGGGTATCTGGCTGGGGAGGGCGACGATCCTGGCAGCGCATACTGCTGCGTGACAAGCACCGCTCAAAAGTACGTATGGGCCCTTTGCCACGGTTTGGCGCTACTGGGCCCGCCGCTACCCATGGACTCAGGAGGGATAGGCCATGGTCTGACGCAGAGCTGCAACCCCGCGCTGCGACGTCGCGGGATTGCAAATCTGCGTCAGACCCACGTCCTCTGCCTCCTGAGTCCACGGGTAGCGGCGGCTTAACAGCGCCAAACCCTGTCAAAGGCCGATTACATAGCCCTTGGCATTGCTCGCCCCGCAGAGGCGTGCGCGGCAAGGCTCGTCGCCCTCGCCAATCCAGATGGCCGTATTTTCGAGATACTCCGCCACGTCCCAACCCGTGGCAGGTTCCAGCATGCATGCACCCGAGTCTGTCCCCCACACCGCAAAGCGCGCCATCCCCCAGTCGCGCATGCAAATACCACCTTTGGCGTACAAAAACAGGGCCAGCTGCACGCTGACGGCTACCCGCCCCTGCTGGTAGGGGTGCTTGTGGTGCGCGGTGGCTACCCTGTTATCAGATGCAGCATGTCCTCATCATGCTAGATTCAAGAGGCCAGTCTCATGCATTAGCAAGTAAGCATTGCAAAGTATGGCATCCAGCTTGGCATAAAATAGTGAGCCGCGGGTGCTGATGTGCGCGCACAAGCCCTGCTGGGCAGACAACTGGGGCGTTCTGCTGCGCGCCACGCTGCAGCGCACCATATCAGGTATATTGGGGCCTGCTCAGAAGAGCTATTAACATGACAATGTAGTGACGGTGTAGGAACTCTGGGACGAAGCATTTCATAGCTCAATACAATCTCAATGGAGTCGAGCCGCGGCGTCCGCTCTGGATATCGTGATATACTTGAAGCAAGTGTGCTCACCCAGTACCGATCTTCAAACCCAACTATGGAGGACTGCATGTTGTACAGTGCATGTCTGTGCTGTGGAGGCCTGCACGTCTGTACACGTGTGCAGGGCAGGGCAGCCAGCAAGCATGTAAGCGGCAGCCCTCAGCAGTCGCTGTACCCTTCGGCCACCCTTGAAGCACACGAGTATGAAAGAGTGCCGCTGCCGCACCCGCTCCAGACCTTTCTCCCTTCGGTCTGTCTGGCGCGCCGACTAGCAGTCTGGTAACGTGCCTGGCCCCAGCGTTTTCGCCTTAGAGGCGGTGGAATGCGGCGAGACTCCGGTGGCGTTACAGAGTGTTTACAACGTCGGTCCAGTTAAAACCTTACTTGCTGGGATATGGCATCCTAGCATGCCGTACGGTAGCATTACTCACCATCTAGTCAAGCTAGCCCCAATCTATTCCTGTTGTTGTTACAGCCTTGTTGTTAAATCACCGCACGAGGACTAGCCCTGTCCAGGGTAGCACCAGCAGGGACAGGATGGCCTGCTCCACCAGGTTGAGGCACATCACGCTTGGTGGATAATCAGAGCCTGGGGGGAGCGTAGCCGGCCCCCCACCCTTTTTCCTCACCTCTGCAAATGGTGCTGGTTGAGGATGGCTTGCTGGATGCAGGTCTTGGGCGCACCCTGTACCATTCGCGTCCTCCAAGTAATCACGGCTCGGCTAGCTTCCAGGCATGACGTGCCCTTAACCTGTCAATCAGGCGCAGTGCGCCCAGCGAGCGCTGAAGTCTGCGTTCACCAAGCAGCCTAACATGTGATGGTGGCAATTTGCAATATGGAATGGGCCCGTGTTGTATAATTACACAGTCATTGATTTAAATATGTTGCAGCTTTCACTTGCGTCACCGCTTCAGGACACCGTCTCTTGAAAATCTTTGTCTCGAAGGCCCGAGTTTGTGCAGTCGTCCTCGGCTTGCATCGCCTTCAGAGCGTTTGACTCTGGCCTGGCAAGCAGCCGCTCCTAGAGCCTTTCGCAGCCGCTGCCGCTCGCCTGGAGGGCCCGCGATGGCCGACTGCGACGCCTGCACTTACCCAGGCAGGCCGCAGCCAGCCTCGAGCAACTCGAGCAACCAAGCCACCACACTGCCTGGGACGACGTGCGGTACGTTCAAGGCAACAATCGTTGCCTCGAGTGCTGCCTCGGAGCCGCTGAGGAGGCGTCCTCATTGCACTCAGTGACTGCCTGTGAGAACGGCGAAGCGCCTGTGAGCAGGACAATTGTTCACTGCATGAACCAGCACTGCAAGGCTGTTGCGCTGATGCGCACAGCCCTGTGCGCAGAAGGACCGCAGAGCAGCGGGCGCGGCGGGCCCCCATTGGCGCTGCGTATGGAGTGCAGTCCCAGGTGCGCGAGGCCGAGGTCCAGCTCACACACTCGGCCCCTGGGCATGCCGCAGTAGGCCTGAATGCTATGGGCTGCATGCCCCTGGGGTCACGCGCTCAGCGGCCCTAGGCATTGCGGCTAGGCACCTGGACTGTGGATGCAGATATTGCCCATCCTGTCTCCTGGCACTTATTGTGCGCTGTGTGACGGGCGTGTCTTATGGGCGTGCGGTCACGCAGCTGGCGCCGCCGCCGCTGCCGCTGCCGGACGTGGTGTGCTGGGCGCCAGCACTTCATGGGCATGGGTCTTTTGGCTCGTTGCTTACCTTGTCATTCTCTTACATGCGGGCTTTGGCTCGGCATGCACGATGGCCCTAGGCACGGCTGCTGGTAACTGGGCTGCTGCGACCTCACATCTGGCACGTGTTTGGCTAGCCCGCGCACTGAGCGCGCATGCCCAGCCCCTCCGGGTGTTGACCGCATGTCCTTGTGGCCACGCACCCAGCCCGCAAGGGCGCATGCGGCTTGGCGCTTGGGGGCTTAAGGCGCCACCGCAGACCCCTTGCCTGCTTGCGCATGCGCTGCTGTTAACATGGGCGCCGCTGTGTGCAGGCTCCCGGGGCGCCCGCGGACACGACGCTCGACCCAGTGCCCGAGGTGCGCCCGTCCCCAGCAGCTCAGGCGCCGGCCACCCTGCACCAGGCTGTCATGCCGCGCAGCTGCTCTGCATGGAACATCGACATACACCCTTGGAGGCATGTCTATTTGGGCGCCGCCGCAGTCCCCACGCTGGCCCCGCATGCGCCTGCGCTGCTATTAACGTGGGATCACTCCGCGGTCACGTCATAGCCTGATTGGCAAAATGCCTTGGTCAGCCGGGCTGGCATCATATGCTGAGGAAGCACATGCAAGAGCGAGCTGATGTGGGACCTGTGGCATCCACGGTCGTCTCTGTCGGCCCGTACGCGTTGTGCAGGTGCGCGCTCGGCAGGCGCTGCTCGAAGCGCGCCGCCAGTGCCGGCGGCAGCGCCTCACCGCCCACCAGCACGTGCCGCATGTCCGTGCACGCCGACACCTCTGGCTCCTGAGCCGCGACATCAGCTGATCCAGCTTCAGAGCCTGTGGCACTGCTGGCTGTTCAGCAGCAGAGCCTGTGCACAACGCACATTGCCATCATCACTTGAGGAGCGTGCGCGCCTGCAACAGGACGTCCAACTGCGACGGCACGAAGCTGGCGCAGGTGACGCGCTGCTCCTTGCACAGGCGCGCCAGGTACTGCGTGTCCTTCTCGCCGCCGGGCGCCGCCAGCAGCAGCACGCCGCCGCACGCGAACGGATTGAACAGCTCCTGCACCGACGCGTCAAAGCTGACGGGCGCCTTCTGCAGGAACACGTCGCGCGGCCCCAGGTCCATCTTCCTGCGGGCATGCCCGACGCGCGTCAGCCGCTGTGCCCGGAACATCGGACATTGACTTTGGGGCAACAAGCAAGCGGGCCGCGCACGCGGTGATGCAGTGCAGGTAGTTGACGACGCCGGCGTGCTGCAGCACGGCGCCCTTCGGGCGGCCCGTGCTGCCAGACGTGAAGATGATGTAGCACATGCCGTCCGGCTGCGCCCGCACGCCTGGCGACGTGGGCTGCTCCCGTGCTAGCGCATTGCGCTCGCTGTCCACCTGCCGCGCTCGGTCGCGCCCATCTAATGCATGGAGGTGCAATGCATGCAAGGCCTCCAGTGCTAGCCGGGAGCACGCACCAGCAGAACGTGCGCGTTGGTCGGCACGGCCACCCGCGCATGCACCTCCTGCTGGCTCAGCAGCACGGGCGCCTGCGCAGCCAGAGTCCCGCCTTCAGCAATTTGTGACGAGCACAACAAGCTTGCAAGCGGTCTGCATTTGGCTGCCCAATTAGGCGCGCCTCAGAGTCCTCCATCATGAGCGCAAGGCGGTCCGGCGGGTAGCTGGGGTCCATGGGCACGTAGGCGCCGCCGGCCTTGAGCACGCCCAGCAGCGCCACCACCAGCTCCAGCGAGCGCTCCATCATGACGCCCACCGGCACCTCGGCGCGCACGCCCAGGCGGGCGAGCCGGTGCGCGAGCTGGTTGGCGCGTTTGTTGAGCTCGGCGTAGCTCAGCGTGCCGCCCTGCAGGCGCCGCACGGCGTCTGCGACTGTGCATGTTGGACTCAACACGCAGCTGTGAGGTATCATTGCTCAATGCACCAGTCCTTTGATAGACTGTGCTGTATGCGGACACACCTGGAAGGTCGCCGCGGGGGCGCCCGGCGTGGCGGCCGCCCAGTGCTCCAGCATGCCGTGGATGGTCTGGCGCGCGAACGCGCCCGCAGCGGGCCCGAGCTGCAGCGGACTGAAGGTGTTGCGCATCACCGCTGTACGCTCGTCAGAGTGCATGATGCTCAGCTCATCCAGCGTACAGCTCGGTGCGGCTGCGATGTTTGCCAGCAGCACCTGCGGCAGCGTGCAGTACGCTATGCTGGCCATGGCACCCAGCAGTGCAACTGTCTAAGGACGGTTGAAGTACCACGCTACTGTTGGACCAAAGGGATGAGGCGGGGGTACCTCCATGTGCCTGGCCATGCGCTCCGCAGTGGCCGGCAGGAACAGCTCGGTCGCATACTCAATGCCGCCTGTCAGCTCCTCGCCCTCCTCCATGTTGAGCACCAGGTCCGTCTGCGCCTGTGCACTGCCCTCCTGCAGAGCACCGCATGCGGTTCAGACCTCCGTCAGCCAGAGTCTGTGCTCACATGGCGCTTGCTCAGCGGGCTCGCTGGCACGGCCACTGCGTAAGCACAGCTCAGAGACATGTCGCGCCAGATGAGGAGCGGGCATGTGGCTTGACCCGCACCGCCCAGCCCTCCACTTGCAGGTCGGCCAAGCTCATCGCGGCATCATCATTGCTCGTTCCAGAGGCGCCCTGCAAGGTCATCATCGTCTGGAAGACTGGGGTGTAGGCGGTGCTCCGCGGCGCGTGCGTGGCCTCTACAACGCGGGCAAACGGCACATCCGCATGCTGGATTGCGTCCTGGACCACGCGCTTGGCACGTTGCAAGAGCTCCAGGAACGTAGGTGAGCCTGCGATGCAACCCAGAAGTGATTGCACACTTAACTACACCTGTACGGCTACGTCTGCACAGGTGCTGTGCTGCTAGGTGAGCTTGCAAGGCCCACATCATCAGTCAGCAACCATCACTGCATGCAATGCTCGTGCCTGCCAGATCCGTGCGGAGGGCGGCTGTGTTCACGAAGTAGCCAATGAGGCCCTCCAGCTCTGGCTGCGACCGGTTTGCCATGGGTGTGCCCACGACGATGTCGACAGAGCGGCTGTATCGCCCCAGAAGCACCTGCACACACAAGTGCTGTCAGCTTGCCTTGTCTATCAAATGGTTGTAAGGCACAGATGCAAGTTTCTGCACATACCAATGCACCTGCTATACCCTATAACATTGACTAAGCAACGATTGAGTCTCAGTGCCAGGGTAAATCTGCAACCTTGACATGCATTTGCATGTCCTGAACGCATCAGACTCCACCCGACCAGAGTGCAACAGCCCGACACTTCCCAGGAACACTTTCTTCTCCATTTATGCAACGCACGGGAGCCACGCGCCTGCCAGGCCGCGAGCATAAGCGTGAACATCGTTGCTCCCGCCGCCGCGGCCAGGTCCCGCAGGCGCTGGCTGACGTCCGCTGGCACGCGCAGCGGCGCATAGCCGGACGCGCCGCCCCTCACCGCCGGCCGCGGCAGGTCGGTGGGCAGCTCCAGCAGCGGCGGCGCGCCCGCCAGCTGCCGCGTCCAGTAGCCCAGCTGCGCTTGCATTGTTTTGCCCTCCAGGCGCGGGGCCTGCCAGGCCGCAAAGTCCGCGTACTGGATGGGCAGCCGCGGCTGCTCGCACGCCCGCCCTGCCAGCGCGGCGCTGTACAGCGCGCCCAGCTCCGCGTGGAAGACGCCCATGCTCCAGCCGTCGCTGCCCGACGCGCCCGTTTATATCAGTGCGCTATAGATGTGCTGTGATCATATGCCCAGCAACAAATTACTTCTGCGCACAGCATACCACTGGCGCATGTTGTTACAGCAAAGGCATGCCAGGCAGCAGACCTGATGATGTGATGCATGGCGAACAGCAGCGCGTGGTCGTCAGGTGCTATCTCGACCAGCACCACGCGCAGCGGCACCTCCTCCATCAGCCGGAAGGGCCGGTTGGCCTCGCGGTCGACCAGCTCGTGCGCTGCGCGCTCGCCGCCCTGGCCACGCACGCTGTGCCGCTGCAGCGCGGGCAGCGCGCTCGGGTCCTCAGCCGGCAGCACGGACTGCAGGACGCCCCCGTCGCGCTGCAGCAGCCGCGTGCGCAGGATCTCGTGCCGGGTCGCCAGGGCGCGCAGCGCGGCCGCCAGCGCGCCCGCATCCAGGGCCCCGCGCACGCGCAGCGCCTCCGACATGTGGTAGGCGGAGCTGTCGGGGTCCATGTCGTGCAGCGCAACCATCTGCGCCTGGTTGGCCGAGCAGGGCACGCCCGCCCGCCGCTGCTCGGGGCTGTAGGGCGCCGCT
>JAABUY010005450.1_pt1 | contig 12812 bp, 6 predicted proteins | sample 5560271 | NCBI WGS metagenome assembly JAABUY01 (sample SAMN10711886, study PRJNA513374) | rock metagenome | isolation source: Antarctica rocks | place: Antarctica: Victoria Land, University Valley
GGCCGCCCTGCCCGGCCGCACCGAGCGCTACGTGTTGCCGCTGGGCGTCGCTTGGGAGGATGAAATCTCCGGGGCGCTCGCGCAGCAGTTGGCGCTCACCCGTGTCCGCCGTGGTGCGCGCGTCGGCTACCTTACCGACGCCTTTGCGCTGGACGCCATGGCCCGCGGCATGATCACCGCCATCCGGGAGGGCGCCGTTGTGCCGCTTGAGGGCGGCGAGCTGCGCTTTCTGCCGTCGTCGCCGATGGCGGCGCTCGACTTGGCGCCGGACGCCGAGATCCGCCGCCTGTCGGCCGAGCAGTCCAACTCGTCCCTCATCGTCGGCGACGCGCTGGTGCTGAAGCTGGTGCGCCGCGTGCTGGCCGGGGTGCATCCCGAGGCCGAGATGACGGGCTACCTGACCGAGCGCGGCTTCGGCAACACCGCCCCGCTGTTCGGCGAGGTGGTGCGCGTCGACGACGACGGCACGCCGCATACCGTTGGCTTGGCCCAGGGCTTCGTCCGCAACCAGGGCGACGGCTGGACCTACACGCTCGACTTCCTGGCCCGTGTCGTCGAGGAGGCGGCGTTGACCGGCCAAGCCACGACCGGGGAGGACTCGGGAACGGACGCGACAGACATCTTCGAGTCCTACAATGTGTTCGCCCGTGCGATCGGCACCCGGCTGGGCGAGCTGCACGCGGCGCTGTCGCAGCCGACCGACCTGCCCAATTTCGAACCCGAGCCGGTGAACGACGTGATCCTAGCCGAGTGGGCCGAGGGCGCCGTCGAGCAGATCGAGAGCGCCCTGGCCGCGCTCCGCGGCGTCAAGGAGTGGCCGGACGCCACTGCGGCGCACCAGGCTGCAACCCTGCTGGAGCATGCGGACGCCTTGTCGAAAGCGGCCGGGCGGCTGTCGAAGCAGGGCCGCGGCGCGCTCTCGACCAGGGTGCATGGCGACTTCCATCTCGGACAGGTCCTGGTCGTGCAGGGTGACACATACATCATCGATTTCGAGGGCGAGCCGGCGCGGACGATGGAGCAGCGCCGGGCGAAATCCTGCGCGCTGCGGGATGTGGCCGGGCTGCTGCGGTCGTTCGACTACGCGGCGGCGGCGGCGGCGCCGGGCCGGGTGGCGGCGTCGGAGCAGGCCAACGAGCGGCGCCAGGCTATCCTGCAGCAGTTCCGCGACAGCGCGTCGCACTCGTTCCTTGAGGCCTACGGCACCGTGCTGGCCGCGGCCGAGCCGCGCTGGGTCTCGGCCGAGGCGGAGCCGGCGCTGCTCGACCTCTTCCTGCTTGAGAAGGCTGCCTACGAAATCAAGTACGAGGCGGCGAACCGGCCCACCTGGATCGGCATTCCGCTCGGCGGCCTGTATCGCATCGCCGAGCGGCTGCTGTCGCTGGAGGCGGCAGCGTGAGCGTACCCGACGCGGCGGCCATCGACGCGGTTGCCCACGGCCGCCACGGCGACCCTTTTGCGGTGCTCGGCCCGCACGACACGGCGGACGGGTGCAGCGTCCGGACGTTCCTGCCCGGCGCCGAGGCCGCGACGGTGGTCGACCGTGCCACTGGCCAGGTGCTCGGTGCCCTGCAACGGCTGCATCCCAATGGCTTTTGGGCCGGCACCATACCATCGCGCGTGCCATACACGCTACGGTTCGAGACCCCGCTCGGCCCCTATGAGACCGCGGACGCCTATGCGTTCCCGCCGACCCTTGGCCCGCTCGACCTGCATTTGCTGGCCGAGGGCCGACACCGCGACCTGGGCCATGTGCTGGGCGCGCACCCGGCGGAGATGGACGGCGTGCCTGGCGTGCGCTTCGCCGTCTGGGCGCCGAATGCCAGCCGGGTTTCGGTGGTGGGCGACTTCAACTTCTGGGACGGGCGCCGGCACCCGATGCGCCGGCACAGCGGGGCCGGGGTGTGGGACCTATTCATCCCAGGCATTGCGGCCGGGGCGATCTACAAATACGAACTCCTGGGGCCGAACGGCGAGCCGCTGCCGCAGAAGGCCGATCCGGTCGCCTGGGCGGCCGAGCTTCCGCCCAAAACCGGATCGATCGTCGCCTCCGCCGCCAACTGGCGCTGGACCGATGCCGCCTGGATGCAGCGCCGGGCCGCCGCGCAATCGGCCGCCGCCCCGATTGCCACCTATGAGGTCCACGCGGCGTCGTGGCTGCCGGCTTCGGTCGAGGGCGGCGCGGGCTGGGCGGCGCTGGCCGACCGCCTGGCGCCCTACTGCGCCGGCATGGGCTTCACCCATATCGAGCTGCTGCCGATCATGGAGCACCCGTTCGGCGGCTCCTGGGGCTACCAGCCGCTCGGCCAGTTCGCCCCAAGCTCCCGCCTGGGACCTCCCGAAGCCTTCGCCGCCTTCGTCGACCGCTGCCATCTCATGGGCATCGGCGTCATCCTCGACTGGGTGCCGGCGCACTTCCCGACCGACCCGCACGGCCTGGCCCGCTTCGACGGCACCGCGCTCTATGAGCATGCCGACCCGCGCGAGGGCTTCCACCAGGACTGGAACACCTACATCTTCAACCTCGGCCGCAACGAGGTGCGCGGCTTCCTGATCGCCAGCGCGCTGTTCTGGCTTGAGCACTACCATGCGGACGGCCTGCGCGTGGACGCCGTTGCCTCCATGCTATACCGCGACTACAGCCGACAGCCCGGCGAGTGGGTGCCGAACAAATACGGCGGGCGGGAAAACCTGGAGAGCGTGTCGTTCCTGCAGGAACTCAGCCGCGCGGTGAACGAGCGCTGCCCCGGCACGCTGCTGATCGCCGAGGAGAGCACCGCATGGCCCGGCGTCACCCGCCCGGCCGACGAGGGCGGGCTCGGCTTCCATTTCAAATGGAACATGGGCTGGATGCACGACACCCTGCACTACATGCACGAGGACCCAATCAACCGCCGCTACCACCACGACGAGATCACCTTCGGCCTGGTCTACGCCTTTTCGGAAAAGTTCACCCTGCCGCTGTCGCACGACGAAGTTGTTTATGGAAAAGGCTCGCTCATCCGCAAGATGCCCGGCGGCGCCTGGCAGAAGTTCGCCAACCTGCGCGCCTATCTGGCGTTCATGTGGACCTACCCGGGCAAGAAGCTGCTGTTCATGGGAGGCGAGTTTGCGCAGGACCGCGAGTGGAACCATGACACGGGCCTCGACTGGGACCTGCTGGACAACCCGCGGCACCTCGGCGTGCAGGCGTTGATGCGCGACCTGAACGGCGCGTATCGGACCATCCCGGCGTTGTACCAGGGCGACTGCGATCCGCGCGGGTTCCAATGGGTCGTCGTCGGCGACCGCGACAACTCGGTGTTCGCCTATCTGCGGAAAGCGACGGACGGCAGTCCGGCAACCCTGGTCGTCTGCAACTTTACGCCGGGGCCGCAGTACGGCTACCGAGTCGGCGTGCCGCATGAGGGTGCGTGGAGCGAGATGCTGAACTCCGACGCCAGCAACTACGGCGGCTCGAACGTGGGCAACGGCGGCGCGGTGCAGGGCGAGGCGATCCCGTCGCATGGGTTCCCGGCCTCGCTCTCCCTCACCTTGCCGCCCTTGGCAACCCTTATCCTACAGGCCTGACCGATGCATTACGCGCACCCCCTGCCCTTTGGCGCGACGCCGCTTCCGGATGGCCAGACCCGGTTCCGGCTATGGGCGCCCTCAAGCGAGACCGTGGCGCTGGAGTTGGACGGCCAGGCGCCAATGCCCATGCAGGCGGCGGCCGGCGGCTGGCACGAACTCGTTTTGGCCACGCCGCCGGGCACGCACTACCACTACCGCACACAGGACGGCCTGGCCGTTCCGGACCCGGCGTCCCGGCTGCAAGGCCCGGACGTTCACGACTCCAGCGTGGTCATCGACGCTGCGGCCTACAAGTGGCGCAACACCGCGTGGCAGGGTCGGCCGTGGCACGAGGCGGTGGTCTACGAAGTGCATGCCGGCGCGATGGGCGGCTTCTCCGGCATCAGGCAGCGCCTTCCGGAGCTGCGGCGCCTGGGCGTCACCGCAGTCGAGATCATGCCGATCGCCGACTTCCCCGGCGGTCGCAACTGGGGCTACGACGGCGTGCTGCCCTTCGCGCCCGACACCGCATATGGCACGCCCAACGAGCTGAAGGCGCTGATCGACGAGGCGCACGGCATGGGCCTCATGGTCATGCTGGATGTCGTCTACAACCATTTCGGGCCGGACGGCGCCTATCTGCACGCCTACGCGAAGTCGTTCTTCCGTGAGGACATCTCGACTCCATGGGGCGCGGCCATCGACTTCCGCCGCCCGGAGGTGTGCGATTACTTCATCCAGAACGCGCTGTACTGGCTGATGGAGTACCGCTTCGACGGGCTGCGCTTCGACGCCGTGCACGCGATCTCGGAGGAAAGCTTCCTCCGTGACCTCGCCCATACCATCCGCGCCACGGTCGAGCCTGGCCGCCATGTACACCTGGTGTTGGAACACGAGAACAACCGCGCCGCCCTGCTGCGCACTGGCCCCGGCGCTGAAGGCTTCGACGCGCAGTGGGCCGACGACTTCCACCACTGCATGCATGTCCTGCTGACCGGGGAGAGCGAGGGCTACTACGAGGACTTCCAGGACGCGACGTCGCTGCTGGCGGACTGCATGGCCAGCGGCTTCGCCTACCAGGGCCAGGTCTCGCCGCACCTCGGCCGCCCGCGCGGCGAGCCGAGCGGGCACCTGCCGACGACCGCGTTCGTCGTGTGCCTGCAAAATCATGACCAGATCGGCAACCGCGCCATGGGCGAGCGGCTGGCGACGCTTGCCGACCCGCAGGCGCTCCGCTCCGCCACCGCGCTGCTGCTGCTCTGCCCGTTCGTGCCGATGCTGTTTATGGGCGAGGAGTACGCCGCCCGCAACCCGTTCCTGTTCTTCACCAGCCATAACGAGGACCTGGCCAAGCTGATCCGCGAGGGCCGCCGCTCCGAGTTCAAGCACTTCGCGGCGTTCCAGGACGAGGAGCGGCGGAAGGCGATCCCTGATCCGAACGCGCCCTCGACCTTCGATGCCTCGGTCGTCGACCAGGCCGACCCCGCCATGTTCACCTTCGTGCAGGACCTGCTGGCGCTGCGGGCGAAGCATGTCGTGCCGGGCATCCCCGGTTGCCGCAGCCTGGATGTCGACGTGCTGGCGCCGGGGGCGCTGCGGGCGGAGTGGCGGCTTGGCAATGGGCGGCTGTTGGTGGTCACGCTGAACCTGGGCCATGAGGCCGTTTCCAGCGGCGCGGCGAGCGGCGAGGTGGTGTTCGCGCATCCGTCCGGGACCGGGTTGGCCGACATGCCGCCGGGCAGCATCGTCGTGCAGGTCATGGCGGGATGAGCGATGCGCCGCTGATCCGGCTGGCGGAGGCGGCCGGCGTTGCGCCGCGGTGGAAGGATTTCCATGGCGAGTGGCACGACGTCGCCCCGGATACGCTGCGCGCCGTGCTGGCCGCGCTCGGCCTGCCGTCCGAGACCGACGCGGACGTTGAGGACAGCCTGGCCGGCTTCAGCGGGGCCCCTTTGACCTTGCCGCCGCTCATGACGGCGGAGATGGGGCAGCCTATTTCCATTGCCACTGTTCCGGCCCGGTTCCGCCTGACGCTGGAGGACGGGACGGTTCAGGAGGGCATGGCCGGGGAGCGCGACGGCTGCGCCGTGCTCCCGGCTGTCGCGACGCCTGGCTACCACCGCTTAGTCATTGGCGGGCAGGAAACGACGCTGGCGGTGGCTCCCCGCCGCTGCTTCGCCGTCGAGGACGCCGTGCCGGGCGGGCGGGCGTGGGTGTTGGCCGTGCAGCTTTATGCGCTGCGCCGGCCGGGCGACGCCGGCCTGGGGGACTTCGGCGCGTTGCGGGACCTGATTGGGCCTGCCGCGGCGCATGGCGCGGCCGGCATCGCCATCAGCCCGGTCCACGCGCAGTTCTCCGCGGACCAGAACCGCTTCAGCCCCTATTCGCCGTCGAGCCGCATGCTGCTGAACGTGCTGCACACCCAGATCGACGTGCCCGCCGACGCCGAGACCCGGCAGCTTGAGCAGGCCGGCTTCATCGACTGGCCGGCAGCCGGGGGCAAACGCCTGTCTGCGTTGCGCGCCATGTTTGACGCCGCGACCCCCGCGACGCTGGCCGGCCTCGAAGCCTACCGCGCCGAGCAGGGCGACGTCTTGGAGACGCACGCCCGGTTCGAGGCGCTGCACGCCCACCTGTTCAGTGCCGATCCGGGCCTCTGGCACTGGCGCACATGGCCCAAGCAGTACCGCGACCCGCACAACCCGGCCGTCACCGCCTTTGCGCAGGAGCATGCGTCCGAGGTCGCCTTTCACGCCTTCATGCAGTGGCAGGCCGACCGCAGCCTCGCCGCCACGCAGCAGGCGGCCCGCGCCGCCGGCATGCCAATTGGCCTGATCGCGGACCTGGCGGTTGGCGCCGACTCAGGCGGTAGCCACTGCTGGAGCCGTCAGGCGGAGACCTTGATCGGCCTCTCCGTCGGTGCACCGCCGGACCTGCTGAGCCCGGACGGGCAGAGCTGGGGCCTCGCGGCCTTCTCGCCCCGCGGCCTCGCGCTGAACGGGTTCGGCGCCTACCTGGAAATGCTGCGCAGCGCCATGCGCCATGCCGGCGGGGTCCGCATCGACCACGCGCTCGGCCTCGCCCGGCTTTGGGTGGTGCCGGACGGCGCTTCGGCCGCCGACGGCGCCTACATCTCGTTCCCGATCGACGACATGCTGCGGCTGATCGCGCTCGAATCGCACCGGCATCGCGCGATCGTGCTGGCAGAGGACCTGGGCACCATCCCGGACGGCTTCCAGGACCGGCTGGAGGCCGCCGCCATGCTCGGCATGCGCGTCATGTGGTTCGAGCGGCACGACGACCGCTTCACCTCGCCCCGCGACTGGACCAAAGGCGCCGTCGCGATGACCAGCACGCATGACCTGCCGACGACAGTGGGCTGGTGGTCGGGGCGCGACCTCGAATGGCGCGGGCGTGTCGGCTCGCTGGGCGACGAGGCGAACCAGCGGCACGAAGCGGAGCTTCGCGTCCGCGACCGTGCGGCGCTTTGGGACACCATGCGCGACAGCGGCGCGGGGGACAATGGCCAGCCGGCCCCGGACCAGGCCGATCGGATCGCCGACGCCGCCGCGCGCCACGTCGGCGGCGCGGCGTGCGAGATAGTGGTGCTGCCGATTGAGGATGCTCTTGCCCTGCCGGAGCAGCCGAACCTGCCCGGCACGCTCGACCAGCACCCGAACTGGCGTCGCCGCCTGCCCGGCCCGGCGAGCGCCCTGCTCGACACCCCCGTTGTGACTGCCCGGCTCGCTGGCCTCACCGGCGCCAGAAAGCAACCTGGAAAGCTGTCATGAAGCCCTTGTCCGCCACCGCCCGCCTGCAGTTCCACCGCGACTTCACCCTCGACCAGGCGACGGCGCTGGTGCCGTACTACGCCAAGCTCGGCGTCAGCCACCTGTACGCCTCCCCGTTGCTGACGGCGCGGGCCGGGTCGACGCACGGCTACGACATCGTCGACCACAACACGATCAACCCGGAGCTGGGCGGCGAGGACGCGCTGCGGCGGCTGGTGGCGGAGTTGCGGACGCACGACATGGGCCTGATCCTCGACATCGTGCCGAACCACATGGGGGTGGGCGGCAACGACAACGCTTGGTGGCTGGACGTGCTGGAGTGGGGCCGCGCCAGCCCCTACGCCGAGTACTTCGACATCGACTGGGACCCGCCCGACACCTCGCTGCGCGGCCGTATGCTGGCGCCGTTCCTCGGCAGCTCCTATGGCGAGTGCCTGGAACGCGGCGAGCTGGTGCTGCGGTTCGACGACACGGACGGCCGCCTGTTCGTCGGCTACCACGACCACCGTTTTCCTATCGACCCGCGCGACTACGCCGCGGTGCTGCTGACCGAAGGCGGCCCGCTGGAACCTGCGGCCCGCGAGTTCGCGGACCTTGGCGCCGGCGGCAAGGAGGACACCCGCCAGCAGGCGAAGCGCGCCCGCGAGGAGCTATTGCAGCCGGTCTACCGCGCCGGCATCGAGGAGTGCCTGCGGTCCTATGCCACCGACACTCCTGCTGGGCTTGAGCGCCTGCACCGCCTGCTCGAACGCCAGCACTACCGCCTCGCCTGGTGGCGGGCCGCCGCGGATGAGATCAACTGGCGCCGGTTCTTCGACGTGAACGGCCTCGCCGGGGTCCGGGCCGAAATCCCGGAGGTGTTCGAGGCAACGCACCGGACCGTGTTCCGCCTGTACTCCGAGGGCCTGATCGACGGCGTGCGCATCGACCATGTCGACGGCCTGGCCAGCCCGCGCGACTACTGCCGCAAGCTGCGCCGTCGCCTGCGGACCGCCGCGCTGTCCCGCCCTCCCGAGCTGCCGGAGGGTCCAAGCGTGCTGTGGATCGAAAAAATCTTGGCGCCGCACGAACGCCTTGCCTCCGACTGGCTGACCGACGGGACCACCGGCTACGACTTCATGAACGACGCCGCCGCCGTGCTGCACGACCCAGCCGGCGAGGAGCCGCTGACCAAGCTATGGACCGGCATGACCGGGCGGCCCGGCAAGTTCGAAGACGAGGCGATGCCGGCCCGACGCCAAATCCTCCGCGAGAGCCTGAGCAGCGAGCTGTTCGTCACGGCGTCGGCGCTGCACCGCGTCGCCCGCCGCAACCTCGCGACGCGGGACTACACCCTGACCGCGATACGCAACACGCTCACGGAACTGCTGGTGCATTTCCACGTGTACCGCATCTACGCCGGCCCGGCGGGCATTGCGCCCACCGACCAGCGCGTGATGGACTGGGCTATGGCCGGGGCGCGGCGGACCGTGCGCGCCGCTGACCGGCCGCTGCTGGAGCTGGTTGGCCAGTGGCTGTCCGGCGCCGGGCTGCGGAGCGTGCCGCCGGGGACGCAGCGCCAGGAATGGCTGCGCGCAATGGTGAAGTTCCAGCAGCTCTCGGCGCCCACGGCCGCGAAGTCGGTCGAGGACACGACATTCTACCGCTACGGCCGGCTGCTGTCCCGCAACGAGGTCGGCACCGAGCCGTCGCAGTGGTGCCTGAGCCCCGCCGCGTTCCACGCCGCCGGCAAGGAGCGGCAGAAGCGCTTTCCGCAGGCTTTGCTCGCCACCGCGACACACGACCACAAGCGCGGCGAGGACACCCGCGTCCGGCTCGCCGTGCTGAGCGAGGTTCCCCCGGAATGGGAGGCAGCACTACAGCGTTGGACACGGCTCAACGCCAGCCTCAAGCGAGACCTGGACGGCCCGGCGCCCGACGCCGCCGACGAGGTCATGCTCTACCAGACCCTGGTCGCCGCCTGGCCGCTCGATTTGGAGCCGTCGAATGTCGAGGGGCTCGCGGCCTTTAAGCAGCGGGTGGCCGGTTGGCTCGAAAAGGCGTTGCGCGAGGCCAAGCGCCACACTGGCTGGGCCGCGCCGGATACCGAGTACGAGAGCGCCTGCCGCAACTTCCTGGCGGGCCTGCTGGACGCGGGCCGGAGCGTCGACATGGCGGGAGAGCTTTGCCGCTTCGCCAACCGGATCGCCCCGGCTGGCGCGGTCAACAGCCTGACACAGACGCTGCTGCGGCTGACGAGTCCCGGCATCCCGGACCTCTACCAGGGGACCGAGTTCTGGGATTTCAGCCTGGTCGACCCGGACAACCGGCGTCCGGTGGACTTTCCGGCGCGCGAGGCGGCGCTGGACGCTGCGGGCACGCCGGCCGCGCTGCTGGACAGTTGGCGGGACGGCCGCTTGAAGCAGTCGGTCATTGCTCGTACGCTGGCGTTGCGCGCCCGCTTGCCTGGGCTGTTCACCATCGGCAGCTATGTCCCGCTCCGTGTCGAGGGCGAGTTTGCCGATCATGCCATAGCGTACGCTCGGGTATACGAAGATAGCGCGGCCATTGTGGTTGGCACCCGTTTATCCCTGGGCATCGACCCTGCGTTGGATGTTCCACTCGTGAGCATGACAAACTGGCATGATACTGCTATAGTACTGCCAGATAGCCTGGTCGACCGGAGGCTGATGCATATCCTAGACGGAGAGGACGACGCGATGAGCGCAGCCCGCCTTCCATTGGCCAGGGCGCTCGCCCGGCTACCGGTAGCCCTGATGGAGCTGAGGTGAACCGCCTCGTCGTCGTAAGCAACCGCGTCCCCGCCCCGGCTGCCGCAGGCGCGCAGGCCGGGGGGTTAGCGGTGGCGCTTGAGGCGTTGATGGAACGCCGTGGCGGGGTGTGGTTCGGCTGGAGTGGCGAGATATCGGACCATCCAGGGCCGGTCCGCATTGCCGAGTCGGGCCGGGTAAAGTATGCGACCGTCGACCTGACCCAGGAGGAGCACGACCGCTACTATAACGAGTTCTCCAACAGCACGCTCTGGCCGTTGCTGCACTCCATGCCCGAGCTGATGACCTTCGACCGGCGCAATGCCCAGGTCTACCGCCAGGTGAACGACCGTCTGGCCGATGCGTTGGCGCCGTTGCTGCGCGCGGACGACCTTATCTGGATTCACGACTACCATCTGATGTGCCTGCCGAACGCGCTGCGGTCGCGTGGCGTGCGGGCGCCAATCGGCTTCTTCCTGCATATCCCATTCCCCTCCGCCGACATGCTCGCGAGCGTGCCGGAGGCTGGCGCATTGATGCGCGACCTGCTCGCAGCCGACCTGATTGGCTTCCAGACCGCAAACGACGTGGAGAATTTCACCGAGGTCGCCTGCCGCCTTGGCGACGCGCTGCGCATGCCCGGCGGCTGGCTGAACGTGGGCTCCCGGCGCGTGCGCCTGGGCGTGTTCCCCGTCGAGATCGAGGCAGAGGAGTTCGCCGCCATCGCCGAGGATGCCTGGCGGGCCGCACCCACCGAGCGGCTGCGGCGGAGCCTTTCGGTCCAGCGCCTGATCTTGGGCGTCGACCGCATGGACCCGACCAAGGGCCTGCTGCAACGCATGGCGGGCTACCGCCGCCTGTTGGAGACCCGGCCCGATTGGCATCGCCGGGTCACGTTCCTGCAAATCGCCGCCGAGTCGCGCAAAGACGTCGTCGCCTACCGCGACCTGCGCACCGCCATTGAGCGCGAGGCCGGAACCATCAACAGCCAGTTCAGCGAACCCGACTGGATGCCGCTCCGCCTAGTCGCCCGTGCCGGCGCCCGCAGCACTGTCGCCGGCTACATGCGTGAGGCACGGGTCGGCTTGGTCACGCCGTTGCGGGACGGCATGAACCTGGTCGCCAAGGAGTTCATCGCCGCGCAGGACCCGCAGGACCCAGGCGTGCTGATCCTGTCCCGCTTCGCCGGAGCCGCCCGGCAGCTTGGCTCTGCGCTGATCGTCAACCCGCACGACGCGGACGAGGTCGCGGACGCGCTCGACATGGCGTTGAACATGAGCTTGGGGGACCGTCAGGCCCGTTGGCGGGAAAGTTGGGACGCCATCAAGGGCACCTCCGCGTTGGCGTGGGGCCGCTCGTTCGTCGGCGCGTTGCTGCGGGCTGCGACGGCCCTACCCGTCGGCCGTGGCTTGGGCGCCGGGCATGAGGCTGGAGACGGCATCATGGCGGCTGACCAACTGAAGCTGATGGGCCGGCCACTTGGCGCGATGGACCTGACCGACGAGGCTGCCACCCTTCAACCGCGGCGGTTGTCGTAACTGTGTTCGTCGGAAAGTTAACCTCCTTTTAATGTGTCTTTCAGTTTAGTTTGGGAACTTTGATGCTCCTGCAAGAAAGCGGGAGTTGGCGAACATGATTGAATTCCATGAAATGACCTCGGCGCAGGTCTTCGAAGCGGTGCGGGAACTGGACGGCCTTGCCGACATGCTGGGCATGCCCGGCGCAGAGCGCTACAGCATCCTGGGTCTCAGCCGCGACGCCTATGACTCCTGGCACGACGGCGATATAGACGCAGCCACGCCGGTGAGGCCAGAGTTGGCCCGGCGCTTGAACTACGCGCTTCCGCTCATGCGTCGGATGGCGGCGAACACGCCGATGGTTCCCGCGGGCCGCGGCCAGAACCGGCCGCGCCCCGCAGTGAACTAACCTCCCTGTCGACTAGGCGGCCGTAAGCACGATGCGGCCGGTTACTTTACCGTCCTTCAGCCGGTGCAGCGCAGTGTTCGCCTCAGACTGCGGCATGCGGGTCACCGGCAACGGCGTGATCCCGCCGTTCTGCGCCAGGGCCACCAGCTCGCGTAGCTCCTTCGGGTTGCCGACATAGCTGCCCTGGACAGTCAGGGCGCGCATCGGCATCACCGGCAGGGGCAGCGTCATCTCGCCGCCGAACAAGCCGACCTGCACCAGCTTGCCACCCTTGCGCAGTGCCGCGAAGGCAAAGGCGGCGGTCGCCGTCCCGTTCACCAGGTCGATGACGGCGAGCACCGGCCCGCCGCACGCCTCCAGGATGCGCTTGGTCGTGCCCGGCGTGCTCGCGTCCACCACCGCGGTCGCGCCGGCCTCCGTCGCCGACCTCAGCTTTTCCGCGCTCAGGTCCACCGCCACGATCGCCTTGTGGCCGAGCGCTTTCAGTATCTCAATCGCATTCAGGCCCAGCCCGCCGGCGCCCACGACGACGATCGGGTCCATCGGCGCCATCGGCAGCACCTTGCGTATGGCGGAATAGACGGTGATGCCAGAGCACGCATAGGTCGCGGCGATGGCCGGGTCGAGCGTGCCGAGTTCGACCAGGTGGCGCGGGTGCGGGGCCATGACGTGGGTGCCGTAGCCGCCGTTCTGGTAGACGCCCAGGCTGCGGTTGGCGACGACGCACATGTTGTCCTCCTCGGCCAGGCAGCGCTCGCACGTGCCACAGCCGAGCCAGGGGAACACGATCCGC
>JAABUY010005451.1_pt1 | contig 12812 bp, 10 predicted proteins | sample 5560271 | NCBI WGS metagenome assembly JAABUY01 (sample SAMN10711886, study PRJNA513374) | rock metagenome | isolation source: Antarctica rocks | place: Antarctica: Victoria Land, University Valley
GCCCTGTCCGGGGTCGATGTGCAGGTCGAACCCGGTGAGAGCGTGGCCCTGCTCGGGCCGTCCGGGTCGGGCAAGTCGACCCTGCTGACCCTGCTCGCGGGTCTGCACCGCCCCACCCGGGGCCGGATCCTGGTCGGCGCGCACGACGTCGGGGCGATGACCGAACGGGAGCTGCTGGCCCTGCGGGCGGCCGAGATCGGCGTCGTCATGCAGGGGCCGGCCCGCAACCTGCTCCCGTACGCCGATGCGCCGGCCAACATCGGCTTCGCGCAGCGGGCCGTCCCGCGCCGGCGGGACCGGCCGCTGCCGAACCCGCAGCAGCTGCTGGAGGCACTCGGGCTCGGGCACGTCCGGTCGTCGTCGCTGGCCGCGCTGTCCGGCGGCGAGCAGCAGCGGCTCTCCCTCGCCGTCGGGCTGGCCGGAGCACCACGTCTGCTGCTCGCCGACGAACCCACCAGCCAGCTGGACACCGGCAGCCGGCAGGCGGTCCTGGCCCTGCTGCAGGATGCCGCCGAGCAGGGCACGACGATAGTGGTGGTCACGCACGACGAGGACGTCGCCGCGCAGCTGCGCCGCACGGTGGTCCTGTGCGACGGCCGGGTCAGCGCCGACCAGGCCGGGAGCTGAGGCGGTGCAGGAGCTGCGGGCGGAGCGGATCGGCGTGGTCCGGACCGGACGCCATGTGCTGCAGGATGTCTCGCTCCTGGTGCCGGCGGGACGCACCCTGGTCCTTACCGGCCCCTCCGGCTCAGGCAAGTCCACCCTGCTCGCAGTCCTGGCCGGCCTGGAGCCGGCGACCACCGGCACCGTGCACTGGGACGCGGACCTGGTGGCTCCGCGGCGCCGCGACCTGCGCGACCGCTGCGGCCTGGTGCTGCAGGGCTACGGGCTGGTGTCGCTGCTGACAGCCGCCGAGAACGTCGAGCTGGTCCTGCAGGCCCGCGGGCTGCCCCGGGCTGAGGTCACCGACCGGGCCGAGCAGGCGCTGCGCGAGGTCGGGTTGGCCGAGTCGGCCGACCACCTCGTCGAACAGCTCTCCGGCGGTCAGCAGCAGCGGGTCGCGGTCGCCCGCGCGGTCGTCGCCCAGCCCGAGCTGGTCCTGGCCGACGAGCCCACCGCGGAACTCGACGCCAGCACCCGCGACCGGACCCTCGGCGTGCTCGCCGCCCAGGCCGAGCGCGGCGCCGTCGTCGTGCTGGCCACCCACGACCGCACCGTCGCCGACATCGCCGACGACGAGCTCGTCCTGCACGACGGCCGACCGCAGCCGCCCGGAGCCGGCAGCTGACGCGTGGCGCTTACGAGAAGGATCAGGAGATGGCTCCATCCCAGCCAGCTGTTTGACCATCTGGTTCGCGGCGACGGCCGTCGCATGATTGGCGGCCGGCCGCCCGCTGGGAGTCAGGAGCGAGTGAGCCGGAACGATCTGCCCGGGAGGACCGAGGGGCCAGCCGGCACGCCACCGCAAGACCACCTATGCCAACCAGGAGCGCCACGAGCAGACGCGGCCAGGCGGCCGCACCGCACCGCTGCGTCAAGACCGGGATCGACGTGCCCGGCTGCGCACCGAGGTGGGCCGCGACCAAACGGCCGAAGGCCACAGCTGCACCGCCGCAGGACACGTCGCTACCGAGCAGTTGAATGGTGACCGGCCAAAAGGCGACCGCGGCCGCGACGACCACGACGGACAGCCGCAGGGCGGCTGAGTAGCGAACGGCCACATCGGCGTCGGCGTCCTCGAGGTGCGTCACAGCAGGAACTTCGGCTGCGCCTGGCCCAGCCTTGACGCTTTGGTCCGCGCAGGCTCCGCGCGGTGCTGTCTGTCGATCAGGTCGGCCCGGCGGCAAGGGCACGACGAGCCAATGCGGTTGGGACCCGATCATCGGCCTGGTCGGGGAGACGCGTCGTCCCGCGCAGACCGCAACGCGGCCACTGCCCGGCGAGTAAACGGGACCGAGGAGCGGCTGCCACGCCGTGCAGGAGGTAGAGCAGCAGGGACAGCAGGGCCCACGCCACAACGGCGGACAGCACAGACACGCCAGCAGACATGGGGGAACTTGGTTCAGGACAAACTCAGCCGTGCCTGCGCCGATGTCTGCACGGCCCTGGTAGGCGACTCCACAGCCGTGGCGGGACCCGGACGTGATTAAGTCGGGTCGGGGACTGTCAGGTAGCGGCGGCGCGGACCTGCCGACACAGCCGCTGGAGGACGTTGTCGATGCTCATGCCGCCGGGTGGTTTGACGGCGACGTAGTCCGTGCGGCCGGCGACGGTGCTGGTGTCCCGGGCCCGGTACAGGGCCAGACCCACGCCGTTGGCGTAGGAGTTCGCGAGTTGCTGGGCGTCGCGGACCGCCAGCGCCTGGTCGGCGGCACCGGTCAGCCGGAACCCGAACATGGCGAACACCGCCGGTCGTTGCTGCTGGATCCAGGTGGAGATGTCACCGATCGGTGCGGCCCCACCGGCGGCGTCGGCGAGCTTGAGGTCGATGACGTTGAGCGCGATCTCCCGGACTCGCTTGGCGGTGTCAGCGCTGGCGCGGCGACCCTCCACCGGCGTGGTCCTGCTGTTACCGGGGTGCTGGCAGGTACCGGCCATCTTCGTCTCCGCGATCACCACCGGCGGCCCGGAGAGGGGGAAGCACAGGTCCACATCGACCTTCTCCAGCAAGACCCCTCGGCGTTTGCCGCGCTTAGCCACCCCCACGCCGGCGCAGCGCTCCAACAGCCGACCCATCAACTCGTTGAAGAACAACCCCTTGTTCTGGTTCTGTCCGCTGCTGAGCTCCCCGGCGGCCTGCAGGGTGTCGAACGCGCTCATGGCCTGCAGGAAGCGGAACTCCAGCGCCGCGAAGGTGTCAATGCCCTCCAGCGGCACCGCGTCGAGCAGTTCGCGGAAGGGGGCGAACTCGTACGGGTCTGGCACCGCTACCGCGCCGCCTGGGAGGAGCGGCCGCGGGCGGCGCGGCGCGCCGCGAGGGTCCGGCGACCAGCCTGCAGCTGCGTGAGCTGCTGGTGCGACAGGCCCAACCCGCCGGTCAGCACGACCCCGTCGATGACCTCGATGGCCTGCTCCAGCCGGCCGGTGCGCAGCAGGCGGGTCAGCGCAGGTCGCAGGGCGCGTAGCTGGTCTCCGGCTGGGCCGGTGAGCAGGTCAGGGCCGGGCACCGGCAGCAGGTCGGCTTCGCGCGGCTCCAACTTCAGCATGCCGCCGCCGTAGGCCCGCCCGACTACCTCCGCGCCGAGCAAGGTCAACGAGTTCAACGCGGCCAGTGCCAGTAGGTCCCGGCCGAGCCGGCGCTGCGCGGGATGCAGCACGACGCCGTGGACGGAGTTGAGGTGACGCAGGCCGGCGCGGTTCGTCGCGAGCTGGACGGCCCCGGCGTTCATGTACGTCAACAGCAGGTCCGCGACCGGGCTCAGAGGCACCCGCCACCACGGCTCACGCACCCGGCACTTGTAGGCCTCATGCACCCCGGTTGTTTCGCCAGCCGCGATGTAGGCGCGGGCGGCCCTGCTCGGCCGATCCGGCGGCCGGAACAGCAGCGTGGGCAGCCCGTTGTCGGCCAGCCGCTGCCACCCTGGCTCAGACAGCGTTGCCGCCCGCAGGTGCCGCGACCCGGGAGGAGACAGGGGCAGGAGTTCATGATCGGGTAGGCGCAACTCCTGCGCGCGGGCCCGGGTCAGCGCAAAGAAGTTGTTGTTCCCGGTAACAGCGCCCAGGGTGACCCGCCCCCAGTCGGTGAGGCGGGTGAAGTCCCCGGCTCCCTCAACGTGGCGGTACACCTCCAACGACTCGGTGCTCAAAAGCGCCGGGGTCCACTTGCCGCCGCCGGCCGGCGGCGCCCACGAGTAGGAGACGTGCTCGAGGTCCGCCAGGGCCGCGGCGTCGTCGAGTTGCAGGAGCTCGCAACAACTGGTCGGTCCCTGCCCCTCCGCCAGCAGCAGGACGACCTCCTCCTGCACCTCGGGGAACACTCTGTCCTTGAACAGCACCAACCTCACCCGGCCGAAGCGGCGCATCAAGAACGAACGCACCTCGTCGGCGTAGTTGACGCTGAGCAGTTCAGCCGGCAGGACCAGGCCCAGGCGCCCGCCGGGCCGCAGGAACAACGCGGCGTGCACCGTAAAGGCCGCCCACGAAGACGCCAGCCCGGTCAGCCGCACACCCTGGGCTAGCGCTGCCTCCCGGCTCACTGCCCGAGCGATGCCTGAGAAGTCCTGGTAGCGCACGTACGGCGGGTTGCCGATCACGGCGTCGTAGCAAGCCCGCGGTGGGAAGTGGAAGAAGTCACCGGTGGTGACGGCAGCCGGCAGGTCCGCCTCGCGTAGGAGCGCCAGTGCCTGCTCGGCGCTGCGTTCGTGCAGCTCCACGCCAGCGAGCTGGCCGTGACCAGGAGCGCTGCCCCGCAGCGCGGTCAGGCGCTCGCCTGCCGCCAGAAGGAAGGATGCCTCCCCGCACGAGGGCTCCAGCACCAGATCGTCCTGGCCGCGCACGGCCCACTCAGCCACATACCGCGACAGCTCCCGCGGTGTGAAGAACGCGCCCCGCGCCTTCCGCCCCGCAGGCGAGTCCAGGGCGGCAGTCACCAGCGCACCCTAGGCGCGGCCACCGACCTAATGCTGGAGGCTCGCACCGGCGAGGCATGGGACGCAACGCAGCCGGGCGGTCGGGGTACCGGGCACCGGGTGTAGCGCAGGTCGAGCCGTCCCGTAACGACCGTATGTGAGACAGTCCGGCGGGTAGAACGGGCAGGGATGCCACCACCGGTCCAACCATCCACGAAGTTGCTCACCCTTTCCACGGTGCACACTTCTGATGATGATCAGGCCGACCCAGAACATGCAGGAGCTACTAGCCCCCGTGTTTCAGTAGAGGCCGCCGACGTGGCTGGATGATCGTGCTGCGGTGCAGGCGGTCTGCGGGCAGGGGTGAGCGCCGGCGCTGGGTCCGGTGTCTCCGTCTGCTTGGTCCGATATTGCGGGCTGGTGGTGGGGCTGGGCCTCAGGCCGGGAGCGGGATCTGCCGCAGGCGGGTGAATGCTCTGGCCAGGGCGAGGGCCCAGGGCCAGTGTTCGGCTAGGCGTAGGAAGACCTTGCGCTGGCCGCGGGTGATGCGGGCCGCGATGTGCAGCAGCCGGTAGCGCAGGGTCTTGGGTTCGGCGCGGTGCAGCTCGGGTTGGTCGGTGAGCAGCATCGACTGGGCGAGGGCGAGTAGGTCCGCGGCGATCAGGGCGAGCTCGACCCAGACCTGATTGATGTGATTGTGCTGGGAGGGCAGGTGCCCGATGCCGGTGTTCTTCCCGGTCCGGATGCGGTCCTCGACGCGGGCGTGTGCGCGGTGCCGGGCTTCTAGGAACGCGAGCTGCCCGCGGGGTGTGTTGGTGGTGAACGCTTGGTAGCGGTAGCCGTCTCGGATCTCGAACGCGTCCAGGGTCGCGCCGGGGTGCGGGAGTTCGCGGCGGACGATGACGCGCATCTCGGGGCAGCTCTGGGTCCAGCGGGTCAGGTCGAGCAGCCCGGTGACCTCGATGACGTCGGCGTGTTCCCGCAGGCCGCCGTCGCTGTTGTTCGCGCTCTGCCAGGCGTGTTTGGGGGCGAGCCGGATCGCGTCGCGGACCGCTTCGGTGACGGGATAGCCGACCGAGAACCCGAGGCTTTGCTGGGAAAGAGCGGTGATCAGGGCGTGGGAGTAGCCCGCACCGTCGGCGCGGATCAGGATCTTCTTGCTGCGCCACCGGTCGGGGATCTGGGTGAGGGCCCGGTCGAGCACGGTCAGGTGATCGGCGGCGGTGTTGCTGCCGGCATTCCCCGGACGCAGCACCATCGCGAGGGCCTCGTTGGTGTTGTCCAGCCACGCCCCGAGGGGGTGATGACCAAAGCCGCCCTTGAAGTTCCCGCGAGCGTCCTCCTTGTCCGAATGCGCCGTGACCAGCGTCGCGTCCAGGTCGATCACCACTTCGTCGATCCTCTTGCCGGCGGCGCGGGAGCCTGGCAGCTCGGTGCCGGTCAGCTCCCCGCGGGCGGCCCAGGCCCGATCGCGAGCTTCAGCGCGCGCAAGGCGAACCCGGCCCAGCAGGGTCTGGTCGATCCCGGCCAGGACCCGCCAGATCGTGGACGTCGACGCGACCGACCCGGCCGGACCGTGCAGACCCTGCTGATCAGCCAAGGCCTGAACGTCAGTGATCGTCACGGCCCCATCGGCGATCGCGACCGCGACGTCGACCAGCACCCGGCCCGGGTCGTGACCGGCGCGGCGTTCCCGCAGCCCGTCAGTGGCCTCGCTCAGCAGGGCAGTCAGGCCGATCCGGTCCGCCAGTTCGGCCAGCAGCACGGTCCCGGCGTGCGACACCACACCGGTGCCATCGGTCGTGATGACTGGAACGGTCCTGCGCGTTGTAGGTTGCACCTGCGAAGTGCCTCTCGTGTTGGAAAATACTTGTCCCTCAGCAAGACAAGCTTCCCAGCAACGCCAGGCACTTTCGCGCTGTCACCGCCCGTGTCGGACCACCAAGATCAGCCGACTACTGAAACACCGGGGCTAGACAGTCAAGCCCCAGAGGCTTTGCAGGAATGGGCGGGGAAGCTCCCGACAACCGTGAGGGAGATCGCCGCTCACTGGGACCTCACGCTGGAGTCTCCATTCGAGCCCGGTGGGCAATGCTCGTGGGTGGCCCCTTGCGGTAACTTCGTCCTCAAAGTCGGGTGGCGCCATCCGGAGTCCGAGTACGAGGCCGATGTACTTCGGCGTTGGGACGGCGACGGAGCGGTCCGAGTCCACGACGAGTTGGTGACCAGTACCTCCCGAGCGCTTCTCCTCGAACGCTGTTCTCCCGGCACGAGCCTCCAAGAAGCACTCGCTCCGGAGGAGCAAGATGCCGTTCTCTCCGGCCTTCTGCGACGCGTGTGGACGGCTGACCCCACCGGGCTCCCCACCCTGGTGTCGATGTGCGACGAGTGGGCAGACGAGGCCGAACAGCGGGAGAGCACCATCGACGAGCACCTGATGCATGATGGGCTTGCCGTCCTGCGGGAGCTCCCACGGACCTCCAGCAGCCTGGCGCTTCTGTGCACGGATCTGCATGCAATGAACGTCCTTGCTGCAGAGCGCGAGCCGTGGCTCGTGGTGGACCCGAAGCCGCATGCCGGAGATCCGCACTACGACGTGACCCAGCACCTATTCAACGATGACCAGCGGCTCGACGCTGACCCCATGGGCTGGATCCGCCGAATGGCTACCTTGTGCGATCTAGACTCGACGAGGGTGGCCGCTTGGATGTTCGGACGTCTCGTTCAGCAATCCGCACTTGAACCCTGGTACGCGGAGGTAGCCCGACGCATCAGACTCTGAGTGAGACAAGTCCGGCCGGCAGAACGAGCAGCGCTTATGGCCGAGCGGCGTCCCGCGGGGCGAGCGCTCAGCGGCATGTGAGTGCGCTTCTGGCGGACGTCCACCTCGCGCTTGGCTGGGACACGGCGACGCACGTCCGTGCTTGTGCTGATGTCGCTGTCTCGTCACGCGGCCGACGGTCTGGCGCTGCACACCGGGCACCGTGGATTCCAGGTCTGCGGCAGTGCCCGGACGGCATGGGGCCCGTACAGCCCCATCGGGTGGGCCTCGATTCGGCGGGTCCAGTTGCGGGTGGCGGCATCAGGCTCGACCAGCGTTCCGGCGAGGAGCAGCCCGGCCCACAGGGAGACGAACCCGATGGTGGGGATCTCCTCGAGCGGGTTGTCGTCGTCGATGGGGTGGACGCACCCGGCGCACGGGTGGCCAGGGCGGTGGTCGCTGACGACGACGAACCCGTGGCTGGTCCCGCCTACGCCGAGCCAGCCCGGATGCTGCCGCTGGACCAACCACCGTGTCGGGATGTCGTCGACGCCAACAAGCACCCGAGGCGCCAGGTCACCGATAACTGTCAGCGTGCCCTCGTCGAGCCGGACCGGGACGCCGGTGATGCGGACGGCGTCGGTCGCGAAGTCCGCGAGCTGATCGACCTTCACGCGCCCGATGTCAGCGGCGCGGGCCAGGGCGTAGCGGTTGCTGTTGCTGCGGCCCAACTGGTCTCGGTCGATCGTGCGGAGGTCGGCCTCGAGGCCGGGGACGCGCAGCAGTGTGTACAGAGCCGCGTGCGTGATGGCGCCGGCGCTGACGACGTCGAGGTTGCCGAGACCGGTGCCGAGGCCGGTGCCGGGGACCGTGAGGTGGACCGGAGCGAACGGCCGGGGCTTCCAGGTGATGTCGGTCGGCAGCGGCTGGTCGAGCAGAGCGGCGAGGCAGGGGATGGCTGCACGCACGGCCTCGGCGGCGCCGGCTGCTGCAGCGCCGATCGCGCCGTACGGCGTGTCGCCCACCCAGCGCACTATCCCCTCCCGGTCGGTGTCCAGGACGGCGACGTTGCCGGCGCCGGCCACGTGCACAGCCCCGGGCGTCGCGGTGTCGCCGATCGCGAAGGAGATCAGCGGTGACGCGACGGGTGCCAGGCACTTAGGGAAGATCACCTGGGTCCACTCGATGAGCGCGGAGCCGAGGGGAAGATCCGTGCGCAGCGGCGGCTGGCCGATGAGCTGCGGCACATCCGGGACATCGAGGTCGACGCGGACGCCGAGCATGGCGCACTGGCACACGAGGGTGACCAGCGCGGTCTGTCCGTTCGGGCTGGCGAGGTTGGCGCGGTCGGCGACGATCCGCACGCCCAAGCTCCGCAGCCCGTCGACGATGTCGCCGTCCCGCCCGCCATTGAGACCGGGGAAGGCATCCAGGCGCAGCAGCAGAGCCGTGCGAGCCAGCGCCTCGTGCAGGGCAGCACGCTCCGCATCAGTCATGACGGAACGCATCCTCGGGGCGGCGCTCCGACCACTCGCCGTCGGCCGTCATCTCGACCAGGTGGGTGCGGTCCAGTCCGACGGGACCCAGGGCGAAGTCGGGGACCACGAGGCTCAGGAACCCCTTCGCGGGAACGAGGGAGAACGCGTCGTCGATCCAGGAGTGCCCGGCCCCGCGCGGGTGGGTGTGAACCTGCACGCGGACGGTCTGCTGGCTGCGCTGCAGGGAGACGAAGAACTGCATGACCCAGTCGTCGTCGACCTCGTAGCCGCCGCCGACCGCGGCGTGCGCCGGGTGGACGACGCGGGTGAGCAGGTCCGGGTCGGCGAGGTCCGCGCACCAGTACGCGACACACTCCCGGCGCCCGTCACCGCACGACCGGAACTGGTCGAACGTGGAGGTGACGAGCGCCGCGGGCAGGGTCAGCACGGCTCAGCCGCCCTTGACGGTGCTCGGCTTGAGGTACAGCACCTGTCCGGGGGTGATCCCGAAGCTGACGATGCTGTTCTCGTACGGCTGCAGCTCGGTGCCGTTCTCGGTGAACAGCCCCAAGGTGTGCTGGTTGTTCGCCCCGAACTCGTTGCGGGAGTGCACGAGCAGGCTCTCCATCGCGGCCTGCGGCTGGTAGTCCACGGTGGCCTGCTGGCCGCCGAACGAGACGGTCACTACGTCGTGCTTCGCGGTCATGCGGGTCTCCTCGTGGTCTGCGGCCGTCCGATGGCGGCTGCTTGCTGAACCCGGCTTCACGGGCTTCCCGTAAGCTACCATGTAGTTCATCACCCATAGGGTGAAGATCTGAAAGCGAACTAAAAATGGCCGTGTCGGGAGGGGAGCCACCAGTCGGCAGCCGGTAGCGTCCGGGCGTGATCGCGTTGTCAGCCCATGGGTGATGGAGACGAGACACGTGAACCGCGAGTACCTGGACGAGGCCCTGAACCGCCTCGCCAGCGATCCCGGATACCAGCCGGAGGGCTGGAGCCCCACCGAGATGGCGGACTTCCGCCTCCTCGTTCAGTGCGCGCGTGCCGCCACGGTCGACACCGACCTGCGGCACCTGCGCATGCTGCGGATCAACGCGATCGACGACAGCGACCCCCACAGGGCGCACGCCACGGTCGGGTCGAGCCGCGTCATCGGACTCACGTTCAAGGACCCGGAGAGCGACCCAATGGTGGTCTTCGAGCTCTTGACCCCAGAGATGGATGCCCTGTCATGAGAAGCCCAACGCACGATCCACTGCCCCCGGCGCAGGAACCGGTCGGTGCCGTCCTCGGAAGAGAGCTCGACGCGCGAGGCTGGTCTCAGGCGGACCTCGCGGCGGTGCTCGGACGCCCCACCCAGTTCGTCAACGAGATCCTCAACGGCAAGAAGGAGCTCACGCGCGAGTCGGCTGCGCAGCTCGGCGCCGCGTTCGATCAGTCGCCGGAGTTCTGGCTCAGGCTGCAGGACCAGTACCTGCTGGCCGAGCAGAGCAAGAACGTCCACGCTCAGAGCCGGCTCGATGAGGTTCGGCTCAGGGCCAAGCTGAAGGAGGTCGCCCCGATTGAGCTCCTCAAGAAGCGCGGCTTCCTCACCGGCGCGACACCGAAGGAGCTCCAGGCTGAGCTGCTGTTGCTGTTCGAGATCGACAGCCTCGATGACGAGCCCGCGTTCTCCACCGCGGCCAGGCGCGCCAACAAGGACGAAGACCTCAGCGTCCTTCAGCGTGCATGGTTCGCCAGCGTCCGCAAGCGAGCGCGCGAGCACCCACCGACGAGGAAGTACAGCCCGAAGGACCTGAAAAGGCTCGCTCGCAGCCTGTCGCGCACCCTGCGGACGTCGGAGGACTTCGAGGATCTGCCCGAGCGGTTCCGCGAGGTCGGGGTGCGCCTGGTATTCGTCGACGCCTTCCCGAGCGCCAAGATCGACGGCGGCGCGATGTTCGTCGACGGCTACCCGGTCATCGGGCTGTCCGGCCGGGGCAAGCGCCTCGACAAGGTGCTGTTCACTCTGCTGCACGAGATCGCGCACATCATGCTCGAGCATGTCGACGCCGAGCGCTACATCGTCGAGGACCTCGACGACAGCCATGCGGCTCCGAACGAGCAGGAGAAGGACGCCGACGACGAGGCCGGAAAGTGGTTGTTCCCGGGTGGGTTCCCGCATGTCCCTTCGCGGATCAATGGTCCCTGGGTCCAGCAGGTAGCGGACGAGCTCGGTGTCGCTCCGATCGTGATCATTGGCCGGCTGCAGTTCTATGGGCGACTGGATTGGCGGACGACCCTGGCGAAGAACGCTGCGGCTGTGGGGGACGCGCTCGACACCTGGACGTAACGGTGCTGGGGCGGCCCTTGCCGCTGCTGCGCGCCGTCACGCATGGTGTCGGACCGACTGAGAGGAGTGAGGGCCAGGTACCCGGTACAACAGCGACTGCTTCGGGGTCCGGGGGACCGCGACTCAGGACGACATGGCGGCTGTAGTCGATGACCCCGCGACATGCCCCGGGCGCGGAGCTGGCCGCCGATCAGGCGCTCATCGGCACGAGCGGGCGCAGGTCTCTCCGTGTGTTGAACCGAGTGGACAGAGGACCGGGTACGCGCGCCACGACGACGTCCCGTAATCGCTCGTTTCTGAGCCGGTCCAACAGCAGGTTCAGTCGCCAGCGTGATCCCCGCGTTTCTGAGCGTGCCGCGGTGACTGCTCGTGTAGCGCAACTGATGTCCGGAACCTACGTCTCGTGAGCGGGCCGTGTTGAACGTTTGCGGTACGGCCCGGGTCGTGGCGCACCTGTTGGGCTATGCGCGGGTGTCGACGACCGAGCAGAACCCGGACCTGCAGGTCGACGAGCTGAGGGCGGCTCGGGTGCTGGAAGGTGTGGACGGCCCGGGCGTCGGGGGCGGTGGACCGTCGGCCGGAGCTCGATGAGGTCTTGGAGCAGCGCCGAGCATCACGCCGCGGATGCTGACCCGGCAGCTGCGGGAGCTCGAGGCAGCCGGACTGGTCCAGCGGGCCGTCTATGCGCAGGTGCCCCCGAAGGTGGAGTATTCACTGACCGAGATCGGCCGCAGCCTGAAAGAGATCGTCGGGCTGTTTGGAGGATTGGGGCCGCCGCTACCGGGAGCGGATCACGGCTAAGGAGAACCTGCCTGGCCCGGTGCGCCAGTGAACCCGTCGATCAGCTGCCTCACTCCGGAACGGCGGGCATACTGGGCTGGGATGTAGGTGGCGAGCGGCCAACCGGGCCGACGAACGGGCAGAGGATCCGTGGCATGGCCGAGTTCTCGGCCCCCGCGACAGCTGGTGGTTGCGGCGCCGGGAGGTATCCGAGCGCCGTGCGCCTTGTGCATCAGGCCCTTCGGGGCTGCGAACGACATTCCGGTGGTTGGTGGAGGACGTGGACGCGGCACCGGCCCGGCACCGAGAGTTCACCTGCCGGTCGCAAGGAGGCCCATCCATGCGTCGTTAACATGGACGCATGCGCAGAAGCTCTGTCCTGGCCCTGACCTCGGCCGCTCTGGCCGGCCTGACCCTGACGGCTGTGGCAGCAGAAGGCTTGCCGGGTCGGGTCGGCCCCGCGCTGTCGACGACTACGAACGGGCGGCACCTGGTGCCGGCCGGCCGGATGACGGCCGTGGGGGACTTCCCGAGCGGGTCAGCTCTGAGCCCGGATGGCCGCTCGCTGTGGGCGGTGGACTCCGGGCACGGCAAGGACGACGTGCAGGTCGTGGACGTTGCGAGCGGGCGGGTCCGGCAGGTCCTGCCGCTGCCCGGCGCCTACGGCGCGGTCGTGTTCGCCGGCAACGGGCGCTCGGCGTACGTCTCGGGTGAGCCGACCGGCAGCAGCCACCCCTCCGGAGCGACACGTGCCGGGCAGGGTGATGCTGTACACGTGTTCCGGATCGACGGGACCGGCCACGCGGTGGAGACCGACCCGATCCTGCTGCCGGCCACCAGTGGCGGCACCGCCCAGCAGGAGGGCGCTAACCCGGCGTCGCTGATCTTCACTC
>JAABUY010005452.1_pt1 | contig 12804 bp, 19 predicted proteins | sample 5560271 | NCBI WGS metagenome assembly JAABUY01 (sample SAMN10711886, study PRJNA513374) | rock metagenome | isolation source: Antarctica rocks | place: Antarctica: Victoria Land, University Valley
AGGCTTAAATAGACAGCGTGGCATACCTTGAAGCCTTGAAGGGCGGTGGCTTCAGGAATGCAGTACAAGGGGAGAGGGGCCAGTGGGTAAGCTGGGATTGTCAGCGCCTCCTCACAGTAGAACCTGCATGCATCACAAGAACGCCTTCCAACGAGTAAATCTGTCTGCACATGACACGCAAACGGTCACATGGCGCAAGTTGCGTTCAGGCATATTGAGCCTGTGGTACACCAGTGCTTGGTAGATGTGGTTTGGCCTTGTGAAAGGGCCAGATCAATACATGAATGGTGAGGTCTGAGCAGGCAAGTGCAAATGAAGGATGTGGTGAGGACACTGCAGCAAGCAAGAGTCATGGCACTGACTTGTTCAGGTAGGAGTTGAGGACACGGCGATCCAGCTCATCAGTGACACGTCCACCATAGTTGGCTTCAGCTATGAGATACTTAAGGGCAGCCCAGGGCGTGTCCACATAGCTATCCAGATACTTTTTCAGCAGATCATCAGACACCTGAAGACAATCGCATGAAAGCAGCCTTGGTGGCCTTCACAGATGGCTGGCAGTATGAACGAAATTAGTGGGTGGGAGACTTGCTGCACAGTGATCATGTGCAGACTGCGTGACAGCAAGCAAGGGTCGGGAAGAAGTGTTGTCCAGAGTACAGTACCTTGTAATCAGTGTCATTGAAGTCATATGGGATGTTGAGACCCACTGATCTGAACTTTCGGCGCTCCAACAGCACAGAGTGGAAGTAGATGAGTGCAAACAGCAGCTTCTGATACTTGTGCTGAGCCTTGCACTCTGTGTAACTCTCTTCACTGACTGTGTTGTACAGCCGTGTCAAGTTGGCTCGCAGTCCCTGCATCAGCATGCCATTATCACTTCTGTTTACATAGTTGCTGATTCACGTGGTAGATAGAAAACTCAGTCATTTCTGATCTGCCTGCTTTTTGCAAGGAGATGCATGAGATGTGACAAGTCAACATTGCAACAGGAACATGGCGTGTTCAAGGCTACCATGTTCACATTATGGTAGCCTGTATGAGTGCACAAGGCAAACAGATGCATGGCAGCATGCACATCCTTTTTCTTCTTCTGGCCATAGGGACAGCGTCATGTATGTGAGAAGGGCATGAGCATGCCTTGGGAGGCTCTGTGGTCATCTTGATGCCCCTCTGCAGGATGGCAATGGGGAAGAGAGGGGAGGGGCTGCTGGAGAGCCAGAGGCGGAAGTCTGGGTGAGGCTTCTTGGCTTCCAGCCCCTCCACAATCTTGTCCAGGGCAGGCAGCCAGCTGGTCATCAGGTGACAGTTGGCCAAGAAAACCCAATGCCCTCCCACCATGCCATCTTGGATCAGCTTAGTGGCTATAGGGGCCTGCACGACGCCATACAATCTCACTACTCTGCATCACTCTGCCATGACTCTATGACTTGACACAACAGCGTAAGGTCATATCATCTGCCGGTCACTTCACTCATCCCAAGTACGCCTGCATTTTTCTCTTCCCACGTATTTGATTGAGACACTTGTGTTGTAAGGCACGCTGGTTGATCGCGTGAGCACAGGTCAGGTGCGGATGTGTGAGGCCAAGGGTCTGACCTGTCCTTGACCCAGAGCGACAGTGAAGAACTTGGAGCCCATGCTACGCTCCAGAGCCAGCTTGCGTAGGATCTGGGTGGGGTCCACACCGGCAGACAGCACAAAGATGAGGGGTGACAGAGGGGTTGAGTCTGCTAGAGTCTCTCCAAGATCTAGCACTGGTGGCTCCACAAACTTGCGGCCTAGTGCGTTGGCTACATAGCTGGTGGCTGCAAATATGGCTCTGTCAGGCCTGCAGATAGCAGCAGCCACCAACAAGTTGCAGCACAATACAGAGTGAAGGTCTGTCACAGCAAGCATTGTGCTTTGCTGTCAAGCCAATCACACAATCCCACACGATTCAAGAACAACTCACACACATACAGGTTTTGGGCAATTGGCAAAGTAGCACTGTCTTGGGCATGCAAAGGTTGCGTCACGAGGACACCCTTGGACACATTTGCATTTCGCACCTGAGACATCTGACAAGCACCATACGCTGCAGCTCATTGCACTTGGCTTCCCATTCACCAGGCAGCTCGCTGGTCTCAGGCTCTCCGGCACGGTACCATCTCTCCCAGGCATCAATGGATGTCTCAAAGCTGCCTACCACTCCCTGCACCAGTCAATCCCATGCTATGCCAGCAGTAGATCAACAGCACAAGCTGTCATAAGGTTCAAGTTCAATGACTCGGCATGTAATGGACAACCTAGTGTGGCGCAGCGTTGATCTGAGCAAAAAGAAGCAGGCCAAAGAGAGACATGTCACAGGCCCTCCTGAAGTCCACAGTAGATAGCAAGTCTCTGCAAGATGGCTTGAAGGTTGTGACAGCATCTCAGCAGGTGATTGAACAGCAGGTCCGGAATGGCAGTCCAGCTGACCTTGAAGTTTGGCATGTGGTCCAGCTCAGTGATGCTGTCCCAGGCCAAATCTGAGAGCCAGGCAGGGCCGGGGTTGGCTGGCTGCTGGGAGCGGTCCAGCACCTGCCCACCCTTCAAGAAGAACTGCCACTCCTCACTGTTCACCTGGGAAGCTGACTGCAGGATTCGCACACACATCTGGAGTGACAGCAGCAGCTTGTGCCGCTCAAACAATCCCCTGCATCAGAACACAAAATCCCTCGTCAGCTCCTGTTACCGCTACCACATATGCTGCAGGTTTCAGAACTGTTTGGTCACAGTCATCACATCTTTCTGCTCACGGCTAAGTTGTTGATCCAAAAGACCCATACTTAACAGTGTGGGAAAAGCATGAAGATAAGAGGTAGAGCAGAGGAGGCAGAGAGACAAGGTAAAAGTTGGTGAAGAACCGGGAACCTGCACTGACCTGGAGGTGTACTTGTAGACAGCGTAGGTGTGGTAGTCATTCAGGCTTTTGATGCGCTCATCCAGTTTGTCAAACTTGGCGCTCTTCTGGATGCTGATGAGAAAGAGGTCATTGTAGGCATCCAGGGAGAACTGGTACATGGGGTCCACACCGGCCAAGTCATTCAGCACAAAGTACAGGATGGCAGCACGCACACTGCAAGGCTTGTAGGCTGCTGCTGCCACCTCTATCTGCTTTGCTGTTGCTTCAGCCACCTGCAAACTCACAACAAGCTCAGCTGCAGCGGGCGTACACAGGAGCAGGTGTGCCTGAGAAAGTACCAGCACTGCATCGGCAGGCATAGACAGCCAGACATTGACTGCGCAATGATGAGTGATGGGAAAAATAGAGTCTGGCTTGATGCATGCTGCTGCAAAGTGTGGTGAATGTAACATGTGAGCAATGCAGGCACGGCATCAGCATAACAAGGTAAGGCAGACCTGCAGGGACTGGTTGACTTGCTCCCAGGTGGTCTTGGAGGCGTTCAGGGTATTGATAAGCTGAACATTGTCCAGCAGATTGCCGGTTGCGCTTGACAGCAGCTGCAGAATTTCGTCTTCCAGCTCAGCCTGCAAGGCAAAATGATTTGAGACGGCATACAGTCAGCCCCATTCCATTTGGACCAAATATGCAGGCGAGACTTGCCAATGCATCACTTATACGTAGCATTGCAAGCTGTGTAGCTATGCTCACTCTGTCACATATTTGTGATAGGCCATGCAATCTGCGCTATCATCAATGGAGCATATGGTGCACAGTTTCCTTCAATGCTGTGGCCACCAATGGACAGGACTGTGTGCTGACTTGCATACAGGAACACAGGCAGCTAATATTAACATGGCAGCCCACCTGTGTGCGCTTGCCCTGTGCCACTTTGACAACCAGCTCATTCTTTTGGCGGTCCAGGTCAGCCCGCTCCTGCTTGACGACAGTGCTGAGGAGCTGGGCCTCCAGTCCCTGCTGCTTCACAGCAAAGTTGACTATCATCACCTTGGTGCTGACCTCAGGAGTGTAGTGAGGATTACCTGCACCGTACAAACAGCATCACCTGCAGTTCTTTGCATCGTGCCTCATGTCAGTCTGCAGTGCAGCCTCGACGCAGAGGCCTCTGACTGCACTGCATGCAACACCTCACAAACTCACTTGTGATGACGTTCTTCCTATTTTTGAGGCACATCAGGCCTCAGAAGGCGTTCATTGGGGCAATGGAATGTTGCATTCTGTGAAAAGGCAGAATGCAAACAGTGTGCTTACCCAGCTTGGTGGTGATGTAGAGGCGGAAGTCTGGGTTGAAGTCGATCTCCTTGTCTCCCAGCTTGATCAGGGTGGCATTGCCACGCTTCACAAAGGCCTTGGCCAGCACAGGCTCCAGACTAGGGTCCAGCTCCTCACCCACATCCTGCATGTAATGCCACAGGTCAGGTGCAGCTTGTCATGACATGTTTATCTCCACGCACTTCTTCGGCAGCCCCAGGGCAAGGGAACAGTCAAGTGCTTTGCCAAAACGCACAGGGTGGTGCACTGTAGAAGCCGCTTAGAGCCCACTGTGCGTACCACTGACTGCACCATTGATGCAGAAACATTGGATGGCTGGCGAATCTGGTGTAGGCACTGCATAGAGTGTAGGCTGTGCATGACTCACTTGCAGCAAGACAGGATTGCCAAACTGGATGGCGTTTTCCATCTGGCGCAGCAGGTCTGGCATAGCCAAGTTGAGCACACGCAGCCCATTCTGTGCTTCCATGTTCTTCACCCACTTGTTGGCTTGACCCTGTGCATGCAGCAAGACACATCTCAAAACAGCATACAGTTACGCTGACGCAGCCTAAGCCATGCTTAGACAAAGCTTGCCAGATTGGCAGCCATACGATGCAGAGCCACATTGACTGGAGCCACGCACAGCATCATTGATGGCAGAAATTTGACTGCAAGTTGTATGACACACTCAATTGTCAGCTATGGAAAACATGCTGATGCAAGCATTTGAGGACCACAAGCCAAAAAAATCAATGGCAAAGTACCTGGGGATCAATCATGAGGGGCCAGCGAGAGCTGCGAGTGACCATGACTCCATTCTCAACAGAGAAAGAGTCTGCCGGCAGGCCAGCAATGGTCCAGTCCCTCACATCCTTGGGGTCTGCCAGGAAGGAGGCAAAGTCAAACTCTTCAGACGCTGGCAGATTCAGGGCCTTCACCTGCACGTGCACACAAACTGTCAAATGGCCTGTACTGTCATTGAATACTGCTGCTCAGCAGACATGAGCTTGCGCATTGGTTTGACCCACTTCTGATGTCATGCTACAAGCAGGCAGCCTATTCTTTTCATACAGTAGGGCTGATCACAACAAATAGGACAACTATGTTGCCTGATAAGCTTACTCATGGCCAAGATCAGCACAAGTACATGGGTATTCGCATGGCAGAACTGCTGCAGCATGCTGACCTGTTTTTGCCAGGTTTGCTTGGCCAGATCCTCTCTGTACTGACTAGGGAATGGGCCAGCGTAGCTCATGAAGGCGCTGGCCAGAGCCACGTCTCCAGGCAGAGCCGCTAGCTGAGCCTCCAGGCTCACTATGCTCACCTCCCACCTTGACCGCTCACCAGCCAACCCTGCCGTGTCATTGCTGTCTCAACACAAATTAGATCATATTTGGGAACCAGGCCCATGCTCAAGCAGAGGGCTCAACAGGAATGTCAGACTGCTGGGCTATGTAGAAGAATCAGTGGGCTTTCTTGACATGGATTCTGCCCAACGGCAAAAGAAGCAGGATGACTCGCTTTGCGCAGACGACCGAATAGGTGCAAGAAACGTTGAAGGGTGGTTACCTGATAGCAGCTTCTCAGCACGCAGCAGCTTGCCCTCCAGGTCTTCAAGCTCCTCTTCCAGGGCTTTCTTCTTCATCATGCTGCTTTCATACTGATCCTGCAGGCCCAGAAATGCGCTTGCCATCACTGCTAATCAGCAAGTCTGCTTGCATGGCAAAATGGCCAAGCCACTTTTCCTGCTGCTAAAGCAAGTGTTGTACTGTTGTAACCATGAGCATCTCTTTGAAACACCTTTGCATATCCAACCCACAACAGCAGTACTAGAAGAGAGTTGCAGGCAGGGTATAGGGCATCATCAGGCAAACACAATATGCTCCTCCATTGAAGCAACTATGATCTACTGATCATGCTGACCTTGAGGGCTTGCACTTTAGCCAGGACCTCTGCTAGCTGCGTCTGGGCTGCAGCCAAGGCAGTCTGCTTCTTGGACAAGTTGTCCTGTGCAGTCTTCAGCTTCAGCCTCTTGGGAGCTACGTCCTTGGCCACAGAGCCATACGTCTCCATGGCCCGCACCCACAAGCACAGCCCCTTGGCTGCCCCGGACACCTTGCCAACTGCCTGCAGTAGACACAACGTGGCTTAGTTGCTGCAACGGTGTCATGATGGTATCCCAAGGGCAACAGCATCTCCATCCGGAGAGTCCCCTGCAAGCCCAGGAGTCAAAGGCTTAGCCGGCAGAGCAGAGCAGAGCAGAGCAGAGCAGAGCAGAGCAGAGCAGAGCAGAGCAGCCTGACTGTTGGTGTGCTTGAGGTGGTCCCATTCCTGGTCCACCTCCTCAAACTGTGTTGTTGTCCCATCACACGTTTCTTTTTTGCCTAACAGCTTGGCCACAGACAGCATTGAGGGTATCAGACAAGCTGCTGTAGCATCGTGAAGGCTAGCAAGCATGACTGACCTCAGGGGTGAACTCAGGATTGGTGGTGAACTTCTGCAGCTTCTTCAGCAAGGCATCGTTGAGCTTGTCCTTGTCAAACTTGAGCAGCTTCTCCATGAAGCTGGCATCACCCAGCTGCTTCTTGGCCTCGTCCCAGGTCGGGGTTTTCTGCAGGACTGTCATCACTCCTGACAGTGTCAGCTCCACCAGAGCAGGTGGTTTTGCATAAGCCTGCACTCAACAGAAAAGTTTAACCTTTGCCATAGAATGACAGGGCTGTAGCTGTCAAGCATAAACGATAAACATCGCATATTGCGTGGCATCACACGGACACCAGGCCAGCAACAGGGCTGCTGCTTTTGCAGCCTCAATCCAGGGCTTTTGTAAACATATGCTGCGCAACAGCAGCAATATCCAAATGCCGGTTGTGCAAGAGGGATGTCTGAGCATTGTGCCCGACAACAAGCAGTTGCATGTACCAGTCAACCAAGCAGGACTGACCTTCAGCTCAGACATGTCCTTCTTTGTGAGTACATTAAGGGCGTCTTCAGCAGCCTGGAGGGCTGGCAGAGCCTTGTCAAGACCCGCCTGGCACTCTGAGGCAATGGCATTGGCTTCCTCTGCCTCCTTGCCTATCTTGATGGCCTCAGCATTCACCTACACCAGTTCACCGTCAGTGCCTGAAGTGATTGCATCAGTTTTGATGGACAGTCATTCAGCGATTGAATCAGTCATGGCTCAGAGATGCAGGTGTGACATGGAAAAAGGTTGCTTGCACTGAGCTGATAGCGCGTGATCATGGATGCAACACGTGATGTTGCACAATAGGCACATGACCAGTTCAGCACCTGCCAAACCAAAGAGGCAAAGCGCAGGACTGGCATCTGTTGTGAAGAAGGTGACAGATAGAGACCCATCTGACCTGTTTTTCTTGCTCATCAGCTACACGCTTGTCCTGTACAATGGCAACCAGCAGCTGCTCACAGCTGGTTTTGGCCTCAGCCACCACCACCTTCTTATCTTGGCACACAACCTGCACACAGTGTCTCAGTGAGGAGCACATCACTCCTGTTTCAGCACATGCAAGTCTAGGCAAACACAGACATGCAGCTATCAAAATGCACTTGCAGAGATGAAGCTGATGAGAGTGGAGCTGAGCATATGCAGCAAGGGAGATAGAGGTGTCCAACCTGCATGTTGGCAACTTGCTCCCCAGTCTCCTGCAACTTCTGCAGACCACCCTTGAGCTTGCCAGCCTTGTCTCCGACCTCCCGTCTCTTTTCCTTCAGCATGCCCCTGTAGCAACATCAAAGGTGCTCCCCAGACATCAAGCCTGTCAAAGAGCATGCAAGTGTAGAAGGTTCTGTTACGCTGTAATGCAGCTAAGCTGGATGTTTGGTTTGAATCCTTCAAGCCAAATTTGCCATAGAAAGGACTGTGTGCTAGCACAAACTGTGAAACAACTGCATCATGGATGGAACAGCATCATTCAGAGTACTGGTGCTGCCGTAGAGTACCTGTAGCCGCGCACGGTCTCCAGGTAATTGGTCGGGGTGACATAGTTGTGGCGCTTCAGCTCTTGCAGCATCTGCTCACTCACAACTGCCACAGACTGGTGAGCTGTCACAAACACCTGTGCACAGCAGCAACTTGAAGCTCACAATGACTGCAGACACAGAGCTGTCAGGAAACACCTTTGGTATTCACTCATGATTCGTTGATGCCAAACAGCAAAAGTAACTGGGCAGCAACAGATAGAATGGTAGGAGGGATGATTTAAACTGTGTAGGTACAGGTGTGTAGAGGGGGCAAGACCAACCTGGCACATATTGGACTTGATTTCCTGCGAGCCCAGATCCTCATCAGCCAGCTGCTTGGCTGCAACCTCATACAGCGCATCTGCTGGCCACTCTGTAAACCAATCAATGGTGGTGCAATTCACCAGACCTACGCAGCCACCAGGAACCCTTGACTTGCAGTCAAGACATTGACAACTAGTGATGAGCAGCAGCATATATCTGACAAGCCAGGCATCAGGCCAACTCAGGACCCCCTTTGACTCAAGCTCCAGCTTCACATATGAAGTCCAGCTGTCCTCCAGCCACGACATGCAGAGCGTAGTTCACTCCATTGCACTGCATGGCAATGCTTGTGGCAGCAATAGTAACTGATGTACGTGCCAAGGAGCTTCACAGACCTGGGAACATCCTGCAGCGCTCCCTGAAGGCCTCCCCAATGGGGCTGAGGCACAGGATGACGTGCAAATTGGTGCGCACGCGCTCCAGGAAGAAGGCATACAGGGCCTCCCCAGTCTCCCCAGCCCCTTCCTTCTTAGCAGCAGGCCTCACCTCATCCAGCACCCCTGCCAGCTCATCCTTGGGGAACAAGTTGGGCACTTCACCTGTGTGTCAGCACACCGCCGCATTCAGGTGCTGAGTATGCCAGAGTGTGACCAATGCTATGCAAACTACTGCAGGATCGGGCTGCAACAAGCTGCTTGAGCGAAGCCTGCGGGGGTCTCAACGTTTCAGACCCAACCACTCAGAGGAGGCAATGCCGGGTTTTGGCCATGGCTGAGCAACAGCAAGTTTTACCTGAGGTGAGGATGTTGTTGATGTCTTCAAGGAAGGTCTCCTGCACGATCTGAGTCTCATCAAACAGGAAGACTGTTGGTTTGTTCTGACAGCCAGCCTGCAGGGCAGTGAACATATGGGTGTCAGCCATGTGACCAGCCATGTGTGACCCAGTGTATCATCAAGCCTGACTTGGCAACAGGGACAGGGTGCAGTTAGGTTGCAGGTATAGCTTTGAGCACCTGTCTGTAAAGGGTCTTGAGATCCTCCCTGAACTCAGTGATGCGGTAGCCCTTGCTGATCTCGATGCTGAAGCACTTTTGGTCTGCTACGTAGGTAGCCAGGCGACTGAGACTCTTGCGGCCACTGCCTCCCACTCCCACCAACAGGGCATTGCCGCGTGGCTGCATCAGGACTCGGTGGATGCGGCAGACATGCAGAATGGCATCCCTGCAGCAGTTATGCTTCAGGTGAAAGCAGTCACACTTGAGAAGCTCCATATCAATGGTGAGCACGGCAAGCTTGCACAATTTGCTGAATGTTGAAGGTGGCCTTACTTCAGACCAACTGTTGGCATGTTGCATGTTAAGGGAATACTTGCGCAGTGGTGAAGGAAACCACTACAGCGCAGCGGTCATGACTTGCGCAGCTGCTCAGCTCCTTACCTGAAGAGTACCAGATCCATTGCACTCTTCCCAGGCTCAGAAGCGTAGTCCTCCAGCTTTGTCGTAAGCAAGTCCTGCACACAACACTTCTTTTGTGCACCGTGACTGTGCTTGCACACACATGCATTCCACAGCCAACTCTACAAAACAGATTATTTTCTGGAATCTCTGGACTCATTAGCTCATGACCAAATCATGCAGCACAAATTCAGCATGATACAGCTGTAATCAAAAGTTGTTCAGTGATAAGACTGTACAAAGATAATGCATATGACATGGGAGGCGCAGAGCAAGGTACATGCAGCTTCTGGTGCATTGGTAGGTTCTGACCTTCAAGGCAGTGAAGTCTGTGACAGGTTCATAGGGTGGGTTTTCTGTGGTGCGCATGAAGGATACAAAGGGAGGGCAGTCTTTGCCCTCGCCAAAGAGGTCATCCCAGGAGGTGCCAAAGATGGCCTTCAGCTTGTCATCCAGCTGCCCCTTCAGCCACGTCCTATCTGTCGGGTCCCACATGCGGTCACCAATGATGCGGAAAGTCTCGTGACACCACAGCTGCAGCATTGCATCCTGCACAAATATCACTTGTTGTAGACATGCAAGGTTGCTTGCACTGGCCCATGAGCTTGGTGCAATGCGGGTGTAGGGTGAGCTTTTCTTCTCGCTGGAACTGATTGTCATCATGACGGCTGTACATGGCTTAGTCTGTATGCCAAGCTGCGCTTTCCAGTGTCTGCTGTCAGGCTCACTTCAGCCACAATACAAGACAGAAGCTCTGCTCATGTTTCAACACAGGTTCACATTGCTCACCTGGTTGTCATAGAAGGTCTTGGTGGCCTGCATGACTCCCTGGATGATCTTGGCCAGGTCACGTGTGTTGAAGAGGTAGTGAGACTTGGCAGGGGTAGGTAGCAGCTCCTTGGCTACAGCCCGGTACACCTCTATGCTGCCCTGGCTGATCTGGTCTCCCAGAGGCTTCATCACATCGTCAAAGTCCACCAGCTTTAGGTTGAGCAGGCTGCCAAAGATGCGCTTAAGCTGAGCATCATTGGGAGATGTCACATTGATCAGAGAAAAGCATGCCTGCAAAAAACAAGGTTATGTTGAGCATGCTTGCAATGACCAAACACAGCAGGCTTTGTTAAGTGTGACTCTTCAACACTGGACATACTGTTGTCGCAGTGTATGTTGCCACGCTTCTGTCAAAGTGGGTACGTCAGCTGTGCAAAAAGGGTTTGACCCATGAGTTCATGGACCATTGCAGAATAGCAAGGCAGACTTGGAGTTGCTGACCTGCAAGCGCTGGCTGAAGGCATTGCGGCCTCCCCCAGGAGGTGCCATGGCAGCCATGAGCTGCATGTCCTTGATCTGCTTGGCCTCGCACCTCTGCCGATCGTACCAGAAGCCGTAGTCCACCCACAGCTTCAGCAGCTCAAGGGGTGGGATGAAGCCAAACTTGCTCTTCTGAGGCATGTTGAGGTCATCAATGAAGGCTATCAGGTGCTTGCCTCCAGGTGGGCCAAACACACCCTGCAGTGCGGCAGTACATACTTGCATGAGACAAAAGCAGGTTGCAAATCTGAGCCGTTGCATGGCTGTAGTTTTGCGATGGCAAACACAGATGCTTCCGGCAATCACAGACTTTAGATTGGTGATTCAGCCCTATTGAAAGGGGTCCCACTGTTTCTTGGTGCATGCAAATGCATCAAGGCACAACACTGTAGTAATTGCAAGTGTTTCAGGCAGCAAGCCATATCAGGTCATGCATGCAGATTAAGGACTGCACAAGTCATGAGCACCTTAGTGCGCTTCTCCAGCTTGCCCTCAATAGTGTCTTGCAAGGAGTTTGAAGAGGTCTGGGCACTGAAGTTGATGTTGATGGCGCCATAGCCTGTAGGCAGACCCTCCAACACGCTAGAGGCCATCATGGTCTTACCCACCCCAACCCCTCCCACCAGCAGGGTGTGCACACCACCCCGTACCAGGCTAGAAGCGATGAATTTGACCCTGACCGTGTCCACTGTGGGCACCATAACCTTGAAGAAAGGTACGTCAGCTGGAGGCCTGCACACAGTAGCCAAAACTCCGTCAACAGCAGAAGGATTGGGTTGCATATGCAAAAGGACAAGGTTGACATGTGCCCAACAAATGGAAGCATGTGGAAACTAGCAATTCAAAAAGTGAGCAGCTGTTGCATGATACATTGCATCATCATGAGCAACAGTGGCAACCGAGGCAGAGCTGCTTCAATCAGCATCAGCACAGTGTGTTGATGGAAAGCAGTGAACGCATGAAAGCAGGCAAGACCAACCTATAGGTGGAGCTGAGCTTGTTCTCCCAGGATAACCAGCCTTTCTGGTTGGGGTCCACGCAGTACTCAAACACTGTGTCAGTGGTGGGGAAGCGAGTGTCCATCTCACGCATGAAGGCGTCAAACCTGCACATTTCAGCCACCTCAGCTGCTGGCACTGCATTGCTGAGTTTGTCATACAGCTCCTCAGAAACCCTTTGACAGAGACACATTGCGGTCATGACTTGTCTTGCTGTCAGATCTGCAGGCAACTTCATACCTCCTGCGGGCACAAGGGATGGTACAAAAGAAAAGTGCACCAGCTTATTTTGTGAGCATATCATGTGCAGCTTATCCTATTTGTCATCTTCCTTGTGAGGCATATTGAATGCCTTACAAGCATGAATGGCCCAGATGCAAGTATGCTGCAGCAGGCATGGAGCCAATAGCATCAGCAAAGGCAGCAGGACCTACTTTTTGCGGCCATCCTCAGCAAGAGGGCCTCCGATACCCCAGATCAGAGCAAACTGGAACCAGAGCTCAATCATGGCAGGGTAGTGCTCAGCATCATCAGGCAGGACCCCATTCTCAGGGGTGGCCAAGGCATCAAACAGGCGAGTGAGGGTCTTTACACA
>JAABUY010005453.1_pt1 | contig 12804 bp, 14 predicted proteins | sample 5560271 | NCBI WGS metagenome assembly JAABUY01 (sample SAMN10711886, study PRJNA513374) | rock metagenome | isolation source: Antarctica rocks | place: Antarctica: Victoria Land, University Valley
TATCAATCGCCTCCTTCGGCCACGATCGCCAGTCGTAGGAGTTGGACGTCGGGCCTTATCACTGGTCGGCGTAGCACCCTGACAAGTTGATTGCTGAGGATCAGCCTCAGCATACTGTTTTGAAGTCACCAAGCCGCACTTTAGACTGGGGGAGTTCTGTATTATTCTGCCCCACAAGCAGCGTTCGCGCTGGCAAGGGTCTTTGCGTCCCCATTAGTTCCAAGGGTGCTGATTTCCTTTAGCCTTCTGGTCAACCAATATTGCCAACTTTTGCCATCCTTGGGAGTGAAGCATGGGACCTTTACTAGTCAGAGCACAAGGGCAGATGGAACTGCCACTTCGTTGATCATGAGATTGACTTTTATGAATCATCACAAAGCTAGATTTACCCCTCAAGTTTCATGAAACCCAAACAAAATCTCAGCGGCATATAAGTGGATTGCACATTGGCATTGTGAGGTCGCCACTTGATTTGAGGCTTCAAGCTTGTTTGGTTGGTATGGAGATCTATGAAGAGTAGCCAAGAGTAGCTTCAGGTGGCACAAGGAAGAAAAAGCCTTGATTGTGGCGCAATCCCGTTCTGAGCGCTTACACGATCGATATCTGGATAGCTCGGAGCTCGACACTCACGACACACGCTTGATCGGGATTGATGATTCACAATATCGTGCATACTCTTCTCGACCTAGAGATCATCCCCTCCGCGCAGCATCCAACAACCTCCCCGCCTTTCTCCTCTCCCCCTCCTCGACCCTCACCCCATCTAGCACCCTCACCTTCCCACACGCCGCCATGATCAGACCCCGATAGACGAGACGCTTGGAGTACCACTCGTCTGGCAGGGCGCGGCGGAAGGAGGCGTCGAGGGAAGCCCATTCTGTGCCTGGTCCGTTTGACGGCTTGAGAGGTACGATGGTGGCGGTTGTGATGTTGCCGAATGTCAGCGCTTGGCGGGGCGTTGTCGGCGGTAAAGTGGATGAATGGGAGGTCAGGAGGGGGAGGTAAAAGCCGAGGGTCGAGGGGTTCATCCTGCTCTCATCAGCTTTTGAGTCTCGGAAATGCTGCCGGGCGTACCGCAGATCGACCTCTTCCAGCCCAATGAGTCCTTTCACACCCTTGACGACGCCGGTGGCACCACTCCCGCCCAGGCGATTGCCAATGACCGTGAGCTTCCGCAACCCCTTCAGACCCTTCAGAGCATCGAGGTTATCCAGGAAGTTGTAGTTGACATTCAAGATCTTAAGGTTCGGCATATTTCGTCCGACCGATGCGGGCAGAGACGAGAGCTTACAAGCCGCCGCTTCGAGGTAGACCAGCGAGTAGAGTGGAGTAGTCGGAAAGAGGTCGTTCGAAAGCGGGTTGCCTTGATCTGATCAGCCAGGATACCAAGGGATATCACGAGACCTACCGGATATGTACAGCCGCTTGATGTTTGCGAAGACCTTCGGCTCAAGTCGTAGACCGGTTGACCGCTGAGACCGCAAAGAGAGGTTCTCAAGCCGACCGCCGGCGTGCTCGAGTCTAGTCAGGCGGTTTCCATCGGCGTACAGCGTCCGCAGACGAGGGAAGCGCGAGAGATCGAGATGTGACAGATCGTTATCGCTTAGCCGAAGGGTGCGAACGTTCGACATCTGCCGAGATACGGCGAGATAGTCCAGGAGATTGCCATCTACATTTGATCAGCTCTGAGAAAAGCAGGAAACGATGGGCGTACCCAGATTGATTGAAGTGACCGCCCCCAAATTATGCAGATCGGACATCGAGGTCAGCTGATTGTTTGAGACATTCAAATATTCGAGCTTTTGCCTGTCCCGCCTAGTAAGCCTCTGCAGATAGCGGGCAATCTGGACACACCACTTGACCAGTCCCAAGTCCAGACTCTCAATCCGATTCCCCGCCAAGCTCAACTTGATCAAGCAGTCCATCTCCCCAATCCCACTTAGGTCAGTGATCCGGTTATTGTCCGCCTTTAGCTCGCGAAGGTGTCGCAAGCACTCGAGCTCTGTAGCTCATCAGTGTCTTTCACCCTCTCCACATGGCGCAAAGCGAAGACGCACGGGTGACGCTATCAAGCTGATTCCGCGAGATATCCAGATACTGCAGATTTCGCAGGCGATCCACGCTCGTCAAGCTGGTCAACCTGTTCCCAGCGACATGTAACGTCCGGACGCCATGCGGTATGCCCGAGAGGTAGCTGATCTTGTTATCATCCCTATTCCCATCAGCCCTGCCATTCTATTCGGAAGGAGGAAGGACGAACAAGACTACCTCGTCGAGCTCCGGCAAAAACTCCTTCAGCCGTGCAACGCTGTCCGCTCCTTTCCCACGTAGATTGAGCGACCGGAGGTGATCCCACCATGGCTCAGAGCCGTAGACGTCGGTAATGAGCTGGACAAGGCGATCGTGCGTCACCCCAAAGGAGCATTCGGTGAGGAAAGTCGCGTCTGCTGCCGAGCGTTTGCGGCTGGCTCGGACGGGAGGATTGTACGACTGGTCGACATCTTGACTGGCGGAAAAGTTGGGAGGCTCGAATGACCGAGGTGGTTTAGACGGGGTTCCATCATCCAGACCTGAAATGATTGGCCAGGCGACATGAGCAAAGGAGGTCGACCCACTGAGATCCTCCAAATCATCCAACATCCCTTCGATCCGCTTCGTCCGTGCGCTCGGCATCCAGCTCCTCTCCCCGCCCCCACCTCCACCTTCGAAGAGATCCCCCATTTTCCCGTTCTTCTTCCCATCCGAAAAGCTCACGCTTCGTTTACTCTCGCTCCCGCCAGCAGGCGTCACGGATTCGTGCCATCCAGCGCGTTTCTTGAGGGCTCCAGCTGGAGTGGCGCTGTTCGCGTTCCGCAAGGCTGAGCGGATGGGTCGGAGTGAGCCGGATCCAGCGGGTGCGGGGGTGAGGATGGCTGGTGCTGAACATGCATGCACGGGAACAGGTCTTTGTGGTGGGGGTTCGATCTCATTGTGAAGCCCTTCCATTCGGGATGGCCCGGCGTCCTGACCTTGTGAAGTTGAGGAGTCCTCCACCACTTGCGGTGCCTTCTCCTCCCGCCAACTCTCCATCCCCGCAAAGACATCCTCACTCTCCTCACTCCCCCCAACCCGACTCTCCCCGGCCTCATCAACCTTATCCAACCCGTCCCTCACCCACCGCATCCCTTCCTTATCATACCTCATCTTCCCCACCTTCTCGGGTACCAATCCATCAACCTCGTCCGGGCGGATCATCCGCATTCGATCCCGCGAAGCTGCTCGTGGACCTGCGTGTTTAACGAAAGAGGTGGAGATGGTGGTGGAGGTGGCGATGGTGGTGGCAGAGACGAAGCGGGCGAGATTATCAGCATCGACCTCATGCCGGATTGGCGGGAGGGGCGCACCGCTCGTCGTGGCGGGAATCGGCCGTATAGAAGCTTTGGGTGAATCGTCTCCGCTGGAGTGGTCGGCGGCTCGTTTGATCTCCTCGCTCGCGCTTAACCGCCTTAACATCCGACGAGGACTCGGTCCGGTCTTCCCCTTAGGTTTGACCCGGCCCTCCCAATCACTGCTTTCACCAGTGGAGGATGTGCTGCGTTGTACAGGATCGGCTGGGCCGTCGATCCCGGACAAGGACTCCGAGACCTCGCGGGCTCGAATCTTTGCCATGAGTTCTTCGGCGGCCCGTAGGTAGTCGAAGGAGGTCGTGGAGGGGTTTGAACGGCGATTCCTGCGTTGCGGGATGCCGAGCGGCTCGGGAGAGGCGGAACCATGGACAGAGGTTGGGGATTGCGGATTGGCAGGGTAATCGATGGTCGGCCCGTCTTCTGCTCCTCATCAATATCGATCGCCAAACTCGATGAATGACCTACCATCATCATGATCGCCATTGAGGCTTGCACTCGCCGTACGCTCCACCTCCCTCCCCCTGATCCTGTGATACACCGCCCGTCTCTGCGCTCCCCAATCTCGTACACCTCCCTCCTGCCGCCCAGGTGTAACAGGTGACATCCTCAACCTCTTTGAGCTCCTCAGATCGCTACCCTCGCTTGACCCAGACCCGGTCCCATCACCTGAACCAGAGAGACTAGCGGACGGAGACCAGTCTCGCAAATTCTGGGCGTCTGGCATCGATGGCGGTGAAGGGGAAGGCTCGATTGCTATCGAATCGACGAGGGCGGAGAGGTGATCGCGGGTGTAGGTATCGTAGGTGGATCGGAAGAGACGAAGGCCGGGGATCGACGAGCCCGCTCGAGGAGAAGACGCGTTTCGAGGATGTTTACGTCGATGCGGCCGATCATGTATGGTGGAATTGGAGGGCTCGCCATCCTCCAGCGGGTCGAGGGACGGTTGGAATGGCGCTTTATTTCGACTCGATCCCCCTCGGACGGTACCCGACCCACTTTCCGATCTGGTCCCCGTCGAGCCTGCCGCAATATGAGGAGCAGGATAGCTGAAGGAGAAGTCCTGCTGTGGGACGCCCGAGACATCCTCCCTGACAACCGTGTCCTCTCTCAATACAGAATCTTCGTCACCGCCCAGGCGAGTCGGGACCTCCGAGGTGGTCATACTCAATGCTGTCGACGGTGTCACGGACATGCTGAGTCGCGATGGGTTTGCTGGTGCGTAAGGATGCGAAGATCGCCGCGCATCATCGGGGACTGCGTGTTGCGGTTGTGGTGGTTGAGGAGGTGAAGGTGGTTGAAACATCTTCTCCAACGCCGTCGGTCCAAACATATCCCTCCCCTTCCTCGCCAGCGCTTTCCCACGATCATCCTCAACTCCTTTTTTCACCACGAACGTACCCGCTACCTCCCCGGCCAACCCAGAACTCGACCGGGACGAAGGCGGAGACCACACCCCTTCAATGGATAGATTCTCAAATCGTTCGCTCAGGATTCGACCTTCGCCGTGGCCAGAGATGATCTTGGCGCTCGTACTTCGGGAAGGGGGAAGACCTCGAGGGGCAGCATGCCCGAGTGCTCGGAGGGATCCTCTTTTGGCTCGGATCGAGTTGACGGTGATGGGTGGGAGGGATTCGGCGGTCTCAAGCAGGGTGATGGGCTCATGAGAAGAGGATGGAGAGCTCTCGACCCACTCTTCTTCCAGCTCGGCGGCCCAAGCCGGGATGTTCGCCATCTCGGGGTGATTTCGAGGTCGGGTGATGTTGGTTGATATTGTGAAATTAGTCGCGTGTGTAATAAAACAAGGAATCTATTTACCTTGTGCGGGATATTTCGGCAATATGTCAAGGTGGCGTCCCCGGCGGTGCAATAATTTTGCTCGTTTCCTGGTGTTTTGGCTTCTGCACTTTCAAAACAGTCAAACGATAAGGATCCCTTGACAGAATGGGTCGAATCAGGAAGAGTAGGTGCATTAACTTGCAGCCCTTACCTACTCGCTGATGGCTTACCCAGAATCCTCAAAGCGAGGTACCACCTTCCAGAAGTCTAAAATCCACAAGAAGGCTGCCGAGACGAGGAAGAAGACGAAACGGTCCACCAAGCGGGATCCTACCTGGAAGTCAAGTTCGTCTATCTCACGAAGTCTCACTCTTTTACGTGCTAGGTTATTGATGAAGCGTTCGCAGAGAAGAAAACGGACCCCGGCATCCCGAATACATTCCCATTTAAGGACCAAGTCCTCGCCGAGCTAGCTGCCGAGAAGCGACAGGTCCGTTTCCACCTCCCTCCCATGTCACTCTAACGACTGATGGGCTACAGGCGGAGGAAGCGAAACAGGCTCGGAAGGATGCATCTAAAGTAAAAGCAGACGAAGACGAAGATGCACCGGGCATGTCCTCGCTCGCTGGCTCATCCGTCCTCACAGCTATGGCCCCTCTACCGCCTTTCAGATCTACGGCGATTGAAGAGATAGAAGCGGAGGTACCGGAGCTGTTGGATACGCACCTCGCGACCCTGCAGGATGTTCTAGACCGTGCGGACGTGATCTGCGAAGTAGTGGACGCGCGGGATATACTGGGTGGTCGGAGTAGCTTTCTTGAGGGGTTGGTGCAAGATGCGGCGGGAAGGGTGGTGCTCGTGGTCAATAAGATCGGTGAGTCCGGCTGTTCTCTTCCCTCCAGTATGCCACGCCCCCGGTCTCCACTGCTTGTGATGGGATGTACAGCTGATGGAACTGCAGATCTTGTTCCAAGAGAAACTCTCCAAGCTTGGCTATCCCACCTCACCATCACTACCTGTCTCTTCTCGTCACACTCAACTCCTGCCGCTTCAACGTCATCTTCCACCACTCCGCCGGTATTCGGTCGACAAGAGTTGCTCGCCTTCTTCCGCAAGCTGGCCGCTGAAAAAACCGAAGACGATCTCGTTATCGCTTTCATGGGTCTCACTTCCGTCGGGAAGACTTCCATCGTCAACTCCCTCCTTTCTCCCTCCCAGAAACGTCATTCCGTAGCCCCGATCGTACCATCCGCGAACTCGGCAAAACATCCCGCTCCGACCACTTCTGCACCCGTGGAACTGCTGAGCGACATCGGAGAGGGGAAGAGGGTCAGGGTGATTGACACACCCGGATGGGGGTATGTCGAGGACGAAGTGGAGGAGGACCGGGATGAGGACGGCATTGATGTGCTGGAAGAGCGATTGGCTGCGGATCTTCTCAGGCAAAATCTGGGACGCGTGGATCGAGTGAAAGACGCTCTCCCCCTTGGTGAGTCTCCAATTCGGGCTGCGAGCCGCCGAGAGCTAATTGGTCTGCGTAGCGAGCTACATCGTGAAGCGCTCCAACGCCCAGGATCTTATGCTCTGCTACAACGTCCCATTCTTCAACGGAGGCGACGTCGAGGGGTTCCTCACTTCCCTTGCACGTGCTGGAGGACGGGTCAGGAAGGTGTGTTCAACCGCCCTAGACCCGACGCCAGCTACACTGCTAGGCGACCCGTGATCCTGCTGATTTTAACATAGCATGGCAAACCCGACCTCGAAGCTGCCGCTCGCGTCCTTCTCCGTGACTGGGCACACAATACTTTCCCATACTACTCCTCACCCCCATCGACCTCAATGGACAGTACAAATGCCGCCGTGGATTTTGAACAGCCGGATATGGAAGCTGTGCTGGCGAGGTGTAGAGGTAGGAAGGAGATGAGGCGGGAGAGTGGGAAGGGGTTGATACGTTTCCGAGGGGGAAATGTGGATGATCGACAGGTTGGTCCGCTTTTGAGTTCACAATAAAGCGCTAAAGAGCTTGATCAGGTTGTGCTTGATGACGATTATACGGCACTGGCCGGACCGTCCGATGAGGAGGATGCGAGCGATGACGAGGAAGATGATGAGGCGGATGATGCGTTCTTGGGGGATGAGGCGGCACTTCAAGGACTGGAAGATGAGGAGGATGAAGACGAAGAGGACCTGGAAGATGGAGATGATGTGGACGGCGATGAACAGGAAGCAGGCGAGGAAGACGAGGAAGAGGAAGAGGAAGAGGAAGAGGCACCGCCACCCTCCCGACTCAAGCGCAAAGGCATCCTCTCGCCCGACGTACGAAACAAGACAAAGAAGCCGAAGCAGAGTGTCCTTTGCGGCTTCGAACAGGCGGGGAGGGCAGGAAAGTCAGAATCGGAGACGATAGCATAGCATTTGGCATTCGTATTCGCATGCATTGATCCCGCAGCTAGGAATGCCGCCCTAGTATCTATCCATCCTAGTGGTTAGAGAAACGGCTGTCAGGGAGTCTCGCGGGCCGCTTCGTTTCTCTTTCACCAGCGAGCCAGACGATGCAGGAACTTTTTCGGTTTCTTACAGATGTATCTTTCAAGTAAGACCTCAGCAATAGATCGTTTCTAGGGAAGCTTGCACACCTTGCCCTGATCAGGCTCAGCAGAAGAGATTCTTTGCATGACAATCTACATTGTTGAGAAGGGAGATTGAATTCATCGTGGAACCTGAATTCCCCATGATGCCAAAGAGTTCCCTTTGCCTCAAGCCAAGCATTTTGCCAACCTGTACCTGTCAGCATTGTTCACCTCGGCTTCTAATCTGTAAGCTGCTGTCATTCCTGTGCTGAAGAATCTTTGTCAGGGCGCACACTGGTCAACGTGGACATAAAACTCTCAGATGGTGTGTCAATCCTGTATTGGGCTTTCTCAGAGCTGCTTTTGGGTCATTGCTCACACTGAGGATATGTGAAGATAACTTGAAAGGTGGTGTCATGTCGGGGGCTTGACCCGTATATAGTTGGTGGATTTCCCGGAGGTCGGGACTCCCATTGGTTTGCTAGCGTAGCGGGTATGAAACTTTTGAACTTTGGACACTCATTGGGCTCTGACAACCCTGACCTGGAGGATGGCATCCTTCATCTTTGACATGCTACAAAAGGAACATTGATTGGCACAACATCTTTTCATCTGCCATACACCCGTCACGGTGCTATGTTGAAGTAGGCTGTAATGACCTGTCCTTGGAAGACCTGATGAATGGACACCCAAGACAGGGTTGAATGCGAAGAAACGAGTGGGCAATATGGCATAGGGATTTGCTGACGACTAAATGCAAGGTGAATGCTCTAGAGGTCTTAGGGATTTGTTAGAAGATATACTGCCAAGTAGCTCAGCTTTGGCAGGCTGATGCAATGCGCTGGTGAACCTCAGGCAGCGTCTCACACCCATGGAGGAGGTGACCAGATGTCCGGGTCATTTTCGTCTCCCACAAAGAAGGGGGGTATCCCAGATCTCCAGGTGGCCGCAGAGATCGTCACTGGGATCGCGATGACTCATCATTGCTCCAATCGCGTTTCGAATCTCATCCTCCTTCCGATCTTTCCGGATCGTCTCTTCCTCATCGATTCTCTCGATATCCGACTGCTTCACGCCGCGAAACATAGCGATGGGGAGGCTCGCGAAGGTGCGGATGTTCGGCGTGAGATCGCTGAGCTCGAACGGCCTGGTGAGGGCGGAATCGCCGGGACCGATGATGGATCGGTCGCAAGGCTTCGAGTGAGTTACTAGGATCACCTGCCTTGCCGTGACGACTTGAGACAAGTAGAAAATGCGCGTTGACGCTAAATCTGAATGCAAGACTTCCGCACCCGCCGCCATCGAACGCATCGAAGGGGGAGCCATTCCACGCTCTTCTCATCGGTGCCGGCTATGTAAGCCGTCTCCTCTGTTTCGTTAGTGTACGAGCTGATCTGATTTAGGCGATGTTCGGAACTCCCGAAGGTGTGCCACTGCTCTCCTATATCCCATCGAAACCCCCCATTTCGTGTCTCTACCGATCGCCACCCGAACGTGCCTGCTGATCCTCCTTCCTAGGTCCCTGGAACATCACCAAACGTCTCGAACAGAAGCTCGGAACACGCCTCGTCGTAGATGCAGTCATCGAAGTCGACCCTCCTAGAGCGGAGGCGGCTTTAGGGCTCAAGAAGGATAGTCCGGCAAAGGGGGCTTACGAGGGGACGAGGATCATGCGGGACGTTGAGGAGTTTGGGGAGAAGGTCCGAAGCGGCGTGATGGAGGAGCCGAGGTGGGTCGAATCCATCCCCGTCATCGTCCTTACCTACCGTGCACTCGCAGAGCCATCTTTGTCGCTACCCCTCCCCTATTCCGCGGCGGTCTCTCATCCCCTCGTGATCTCGAGGTCAAGCTCAATCGTCTGTTCCCGAACGCCGGTATCTTCCTCGAAAAGCCTGTTGCTACAGGGACGCCATGGGAAAACTCGGTGGACGATGCGAAGGCGGTGGGGAAGATATTGGAGACGCAGCACAAGGGGACAGTCTCGGTTGGGTGAGCAGAACCTCAATCGGCATGGATATTACTGACGGGGACGACCAGGTATGTGTTGCGGTATCTCAGAGCGGTGACGGAGATGAAGAGGATCATCGCGGAGAACAACCTAACAGTGTAAGCGTTCCTTTTGAGACGTGCGTACCGAACTCACATCGCTCAGGATGGCAACGAACATCCGCTGGATTAGCGCGTACGAGCTAGCCATCAAGTCGGTAGGTGTGCCCTTCTCTAAGACCAGCTGCGCTCATATTCCGCAGGACTGGTGGAACAAAGATGTCATGCAGGGACCCGTGATCGAGCAGGCCACACATATCTGCACGTCACATCCCTATGCTTGGGCTACTACGCTAATCTCGGACAGGTGATCTATCGAGGTTCTTCGGCGGTGATGTCAACGCGGAGTCCATCCGGTAAGGCTTCTCCCCAACTCATCCAGCTCGTCCCTGATATGGTTGTCTCGCAGAGCGCACGCAGTCGAGGCACATGAACGACCTGGATACCTGACCAAGCGGAATTTCGACGAGACGGTGATACCTGACGATTTACGAATACCCCGAGCCACAACCGCGAGCTGGTCAGTCGACAAAATGCACGTGTGATCGCAGCTCATGCGGATATCCTGTAGGAAGTATGAAAATGGAGCGGTCGGCATGATGCTGCACGCTATATCACTGCATGGGAAGGATTATTCGATCGAGTTGGAGGTGTTCGCGGATGGCGTGAGTTCCCGTCGCAGCGGAAAGTCCCGGCTGACGAGCTTGATTTGCAGTACCAATTGATGTCCGATGTCTGATGAGTCTGTGTTGTGGGATGTTGACGTTCGCTTAGTCTTTCTGACCCCTACGGCAGACCCGCATTACATGTTCGCAAGCCCGGCTCCGACGTTGCGGAAATACACCCCACACCAGGTGAGCAGTCCATATAGACTGTCTTCGGTGGCTGACCGATATAGGCGACGATCCCTATTTCACCGAGATCGACCACTTCATCGACGCTGTACGCAATCTTATCCATCCTTTGATGCGCTGGCTGATCCTGACGACACGCAGATCGAGCACGGCCCCAACCCATCCATCCTATCGACCTACGTCGACGCAACAAAGACGTACGAGATGACCTGGCATATCCGAAATCAATCCGAGGACATGACAAAACGACAGCTGGCAAAGTACGGGAAAGCGATATGAGCATGTCCGGGACGTAGCGGATATAGAGACTTAGATGGCTGGGATCGCTGATGCACTGCTTGGAGACGACAGTAAACGACACTGCGTGCAGCCACATGACTGTATTACCTATGACTCCTCCATTGACATGGCAAGAAGGTTCATCGAAGCTTTCCCTTCTGAAATGTGGCACACTTGGGATAAATCCATATTCCCTCGCTCTTGACAAAACCAACAGGTCTTCAACGCTTTCTCTTCACGAAGCCTGTCCCAGTATGAAAGGCCATCCTCAAATACTTCTCCCCCATGACACTGTCTTTCCTATTCACTGTTCTTTCTGTCCACACAACAATACAACAATACTCCGCATACATCGCCACCCTTCCTCAAACAAGACTTGTTGAATACAATGGCCTCACAATCTCAAGGTACAATCCCCGAAACGACTTTCTCCTTGGTAGATTTCAAAGTTGATTCATGTTGCTGAGCTGATCCAACCTAGGTCAAGGACCTTGATTTCCACTACATGCCACCTCTTATCACAGATATCGGGGTGATCAAGCGTCCCCAGAATTGATCCAATGAAGGGTATTTCAGTGAAGCTCCAACATCTCAGTCTCTCTCATCAGGCGATCGACTCCATTCCTACGCATACGAAATTCCCGGACAACACGATCGACACGACTCGACTCCCAGCCATCCCACCCGGTCCTCCAAGCGACTCTTCCATCCTCTCCACCAATAACGACGCTCTCACTCCGTCTTGGTTTCAATCTATAACCTTAACAGGCCAGCAAATCCAGCTGGAGGAAGCCCAGGTCCCAGCGACATCTCAAGGCGGCTCCCCAAACGCGTCAAACGCATCATCAGCTTCCTTTCAGCCAACCTCAATCACAGACGCAACCCTTACACCGCCAGCCAGGAAGCGATCTCATTTGGCTTCCCCAGGACATGCGATCCACTTGAGGACCCGAACAGTTGCTCCTCTTACTCCATTCGCCATCGACGGACGCTCCAGCGCTACTCGAAGGCTGTTCAGCATCGCCTCGGTTTCTGAGGAGGAGGAGCAGCTAGAGGAGACTAGGGAACCAAGCAGGACGACGACCCAGCAAGTTCACGGGAGCGATCTCCTCTGCCCTGAGGTAAGACCAGCTGCCCAACCGACGCCTCGACATCCCCACCCGCCCTCTACACTCGAATCGACAGAAGTCGAGACTCGAGTGGACGATCCAAATAGGCGACCGACACAGCGTCAACCTTCTGTCAACCCTCCAGAGTCGACCCAGGTCAAATTTCTTCGCTTGACTAGCTTGCCAACACCCTACAGACCGGTCCCAACTCGACTGATTAATCCCTTGTTCAAGCTACTGGAGAAACTTTCCTTAGCCTTCCTCGAGACACCATCCGACGAGGCCTTATTCAACATCCTCGCTGTCCCAAAACTCGCCATTCACCCTGCAACCTGTCTCCAATTCACGAACATCAAACTCGCCGTTAGACATTTGCATAGTTTTCCCCAATGTCCCCTGGCCGGACGCACCGCCTCAACACCCTATTCAGCCTCAAAACCGACTCCGAACGATTGAGAAGATGGTCAACAACGGCCGCCTGGGCACAGCGGCAAACCTGGTTAGGGAGGACACCGCGATATTGCGAATCTTAAGGGTTACCTTTGAACGTACTTGCTGTATTACCTCAAGACTAGTCTAATCGAAGTTAGGAGACATATAGCTATAATCGAATAAGAAGGCAATAGACTTAAGAATAACCCGCCATTTTGGGAAATCTCTGTTAAAGATGGCTGGTTCAGGGTACAGGCGTTTCGCGCGTTCGCGTTTATATGAATACATCTTAGTAGTCATGCGTTTTTACTATTGCATATGAACCTGGTTATTCAACAGATTATGAGACCTT
>JAABUY010005454.1_pt1 | contig 12803 bp, 12 predicted proteins | sample 5560271 | NCBI WGS metagenome assembly JAABUY01 (sample SAMN10711886, study PRJNA513374) | rock metagenome | isolation source: Antarctica rocks | place: Antarctica: Victoria Land, University Valley
GCAGACCTGTTCGCGGCTGTCCGCTCTGTCATCGGCACCGCCAAACGCCGCGGCATCGACGCCTACCAAGCCATACTCGCAACCCTACAAGGCCAAGCTGCGACCGCACCGGGTTGAGCAGTTACCTTTGCGGCATCTATGAAGAAAGGCCTGCAGCTCTAGGCCGTCAGTGGTTCTTCGAGCTTAAAGAGTAAAACCAATATTTTGGACCACAGTAGTACCGATTATTTTACATCGCACATAAGTTGGATAGAATATCGATATCACCTAATTACTTACAGGCACGTTCCTGATTTAGACGTAGAAGGCGGACAAGAATTTCATCGTCCGTAAGAGTTCCATTCCGGAACTCGGCACCCCACCCATAGGCATCTGCAACCGCCTCATCGAGTGTGCGGTGAATATTGATCAGCCAAGCGGGGCGGGTATTATAAAGATTGGTGTAGTTTCTTGCTTCTAAATACTTTTTTGGGCTGTTATTTACACACGATATCCGCTCCGGGTAGCCTTTCACGACTTCGGGCTCAAAGCTCACAAGCTCAGGTGGATTGATCCAGTTCGCGCGTGTCGCGTTTAGGTTGATCGCGGCGGCAGCAATTGCCTGTGCCCGTGGATCGTCCGCGTAGTCGTCTGCTAAGATATCAGGCGAAAGACCTTCCGGGAACGGGAAGGTCTCAAAAGTCATGGTCGGAGAGTAAGTTACGTCATTTCCGGTTCCGATCCATGCGCACATAGAAAGCGTCCAGCACTCGTGAAACTTGCTGCTCAAAATACCTAGACATGTATCATCATCCCTTGGAATAACAACTAATTTTTGATTAGCTAAGTAAGTAGCGTCAAGAAAAACGAAAATTCTGGTGCTAGACACCATTGGCGTAACGATAAAACGCTTGAGTCCTTCTAGAGCCTTTCTCATTCCCGGTCTCGACTCGGCATAGCGCCACCAGTTCTTCCGGTGATTGACTCTCCGGACAGCGAAGGAACCATCCTCGTTCGACCGCTCGCGATATGGTCTTACATGTGCAGAAGTATACTCATACGGCTTTTCAAATTGTGCTGCCTCCGTTTCGGTCATAACCGGTCCGAAGTCCACTATCCATTTATCAGACCGTCCCCTGAGAAGGTCAGACCCGTTTAAAGTCCGACGCAGCACTATCGAGTTTGATTTACCGTTCACGTTGCGAGGTAATTTTAACCATTCTCTTGCTACTCCTCCAGATACCTCAAATTTACCGTTCATAAAGACACCAATAAATGACATTTTCTTATTTGATTTTATTTTTCTGGCTTGTGTAAGATCGATTTCTTTTACTTTCCCTTTAAGATCTGCAGAAATTTTCGGCACGGACCTCCCGTTCAGCATTACTCCGGAAGCTTTTTGCCGGTCGAAACAGATCAAGGAAACACGGACGGCAGCACCATCCAGAGTCCATTCCTCGTCACTCCAAGCTTCGAAAATACGACCACCGTCTGAGATATGCTTGAGAACCGCTTGATTTGCTCCACTTCGAATCGAATTGGTAGCCACTAACCCAACCCGAGACAGGCGACCTTCGCCAATCTGGGCCCACGCGCTGGCGAACCAATAGCAAACCAAGTCAGCTCCACCCGGCACTCCAGGCCATGCTTTTCGAAGAGTTTTGGTATAATGAACACCCAGATTTCGGATCATCTTCTTGTTGCCCAGGAACGGCGGGTTGCCCACGATCACGTCAGCCGCCGGCCACGATGCCGATTTACCATCCTCTGTCAGGACGGCATCCCGGCACGCGATGGTGTCTAGGGTCCGCAGCACTGGATCGGATGGTGCAGGGAAGCCGTGGCGGCGTGCCCATTGAATGTGCCCGATCCAAACCGACACCCGCGCCAGCTCCGCAGCGTAAGGATTTACCTCCAAGCCAAGCACGGCCTCTGGCCCGACTTGGGGGAACTCGCGTTGCAAGCCGATCGCCTCGGCCTCCACCATCGCTTGGTGCTCCAGATCTTTGAGCACGAGCAAGGTAAGGTATAGGAAGTTGCCAGAACCGCAGGCTGGGTCTAGCACCCGAAAGGCTCGCAGCCGGTCCAGGAAGCCACGGAACAGCGTCGCCGCTCGACTAGGGGCCTCACGCTTGGCCTTGCTGCCCGCCTTGGCAACCGCACCCGCCACCAGCGCCGCTGTGATCTGCTCGCGCACTTCGCCCCACTCAGTCAGCAGCGGTCGGCGCACAATCGGCTCGATTAGCCGCTCGATCATCTCGCGCGAAGTGTAGTGCGCCCCGAGCTGGCTGCGCTTGTCCGGGTCCAGACCGCGCTCGAACAAAGTACCAAGGATGGACGGGTCCACCTCCGCCCAATCTAGCGCCGCCGCCCGCTGCAGCAGTGCGATGTCTCCCGCCTCCAGGGGTAAGGCGGCGGCGTCATCGAACAAACCGCCGTTGAACCAGGCAACCGGGGTAAAATCCACTTCGCCGCCCCGCTCGGCCATGGCTGCGAACAGCCGTCGCGCATAGCCCTCAAATTGAGCCGGCCGCTTGCGCGAGGCGTCCAGCATCCGCTCGAACAGCCCGGCCGGCAGCAGGCCCACATCGTCGGCGAACAGACAGAACACGAGCCGATTGACAAAGTGGGCAACCGCCTGTGGGTTGTTGCCGCGGGTGCGGAGCTGCCCCGCTAGCTCAGCGAACTCTGCCGCGGCCTGGGCAGTCAGCGCTGCCCGCGTCTTGCCCGGCCGCAGGCGGTCTGGATCGGCGAACACTGATTTGAGCACGCCTAACCGAATGGGATCGCTCATCTCCTCAAGCCGGATCTCGTGCCGCTCGGAGACGGCGTTGGTCCAGTTCGTACGGATTGTGATGCGCTCGATGTCGGACGTGACCAGCAGCGGCGGATTCTCCAGCGCCCCCGCGTATTGCAGGAGCTGGCGATGCGCCGCGTCCAGGTCCTTGTGCTTGCCCTTGTACTCCCAGGCGAACCGCCCTCGGCGCCATACGTCGGCCCAGCCCTTGCCGCCGCTGGCCTTGGTGGCGCCCTTTTCGAAGGCGTAGGCGGCCCCGGTCGGGTCCGAGTTGGGCGTCGGCTCGTCCAGCAGCACGCACAGGTCTAGAAAGTGCTCCTGGGCGGCGGCACGCTCGTTGCGGGCATTGGCGCGCCACTTGGCGATGAAGGCGGTCGGGGTCACGCACTCAGCCTACGCGACATCAGACATGCCGCAACCTGTCCCTGAGATGGCCTCACTTGGTCACATCCTTGGCCTCATCCCCTGCCTTGGGCTGAGGCTCTGCCGCTGGCTTTCCCGCGCCCGCTCCTGGGCCTCCAGCGCCAGCCGCCCATCGGACGACGCCGCCGCCACACGCCCGATCACCGCCATACCGGACACGCCCTCTCGCTGCCCCGCCTCCTGCGGAGCGCGGGCCTCCCGCAGCAGTGTCCGCACCGCGTCCTCGCCCAGTCGCTCCTTGGACGCCTCCATCACCGCCGCCAGCTCCGCCGCCACCGCCGGCCGCCCCACCACCTCCCGCTCCCACGCCTCCGCCACCCCGGCCGTGATCCGCACGATCCGCCGACCCCATACCGGGTCCCTGTCCGTCCGCGACGTCGCCTCCCGCTCCGCCTTCTCCCCGGCCTGCTCCACCGCCCGCAGCGCCGCCCATGCCGCAGGTGACAGTCCAGGCACCTCAACCAGGTCGCGCGCCCGCTGTGCCTCCACCCTGGACACATACGTCTTCGCCACGTGCGCTTCTGCCTCGCGCACCCGCGCCAGTCCCCCGGCCAGCGCACCGCCGCACCGCTGTGCCGTCGCCCGCTCCGCCTTCGCCGCCGACGACGCCAGCCACCCCGTTTTGCCCCGCAGCTCGCCCAGCAGCTCCGGCCCCCCATGCCCAAATGCCCGCTCCAGACCCAGCGGGCCGCCTTCCGCGTGCCGGCGCGCCTCAAGCTCCCGCCATGCTGCAGCCGGGTCGCGATAGGTTTCGTACATCCAGTCCTGCAGGGTCGATCGCGCACGCTGCACCTGGTCGTCACGCTCGATCACCAGCCTGATCTCCCCAGGCGTCGCACCTCGCCCAAGGCTGTCCCGCCCCCACGCGTCCCAATGTGCCGCCAGTAGCGGCTCCGGCGGCAGAACCGGAGTCGGGACAGGGGCTGGGACACTCGGCACCGCCACCTGCGGCTGCGCCTTCGGCCGTGGCACCGCTCGCTTGCGCTTCGGCCGTTCCGCCTGAACTGGCGCCTGGGCCTGGACCGGTGCCGCCACGGGCCGCAGCCCGCGCAGCTCGGCGAACTCCGCCCGGTAGTCCAGAGTCGTGTCCTTCGACCGCTCCCGGCTCAGCCCGCGCTCCAGCCCCGCACGGTCCCCGTGCTCCTCCGCGCTCCAGTGCAGCGACACCCCGTCCCGGTGCCGGCTCAGCGCCACATACGCCCCGTGCCGGTCCAGCATCCGCGACGCCAGCACGTGCGCCCGGTCCACCGTCATCCCCTGCGCCTTGTGCACCGTCGCCGCATACCCGTGGTCCACATGCCCGTACTCGCGCAGGTAGAACGTCACGTCCTTCCCCTCCTGCCCGTCCTTGCTGCCAGGCCCGCCTGGCCCGTCCACCAGCACGGTCAGCCGCTCGCCCCCGGCCTCCACTGCCAGCACCGTCCCAAGTGTGCCGTTCTTCACCGCAACCCCGCCCCGCCCGTCCGGCTGCGCCCCAAGCCCGCGCTCGTTCCTCAGGAACATCAGCCGGTCCCCCACGGCCAGGGACCGCTCGCCCCACTCCGTCTTCACCACCTGGTCGGCCCCAAGCTCCCCCGCCGCCCGCAGCCGCTCCCGCGCCAAACGGTTCAGCGCCTCCACGTCCGCCCGCGTCGAGGCCAGCATCACCCGAGTCGTCTCCGGGCGCCGCTGCCGCTCCTCGTCCCACCCCAGCACCAGCGCAGCCCGCGCCTCGTCCTGCGTCCCATGAGCCACCACCATCCCGGCCCGCTCGTAGCGCCCAAGCGCCGCACCGGTCCGCCCCGTCGCCAGCTCCCGCGTCGCCTCCCGCTGCCACGCCTCGCGCTGCCGGCGCACCTCGCCCACCTCCGCTGCCCCGTGCCGCTGCGCCAGCGCACGGAACGCCGCCCCCGCCTCGATCGCCTGCAGCTGCTCCGGGTCGCCCACCAGGACCACCTTCGCCCCGGCCTCCTGCGCGGCGGACAGCACCCGCTCCAGCTGGCGAGACCCCACCATCCCCGCCTCGTCCACCACCAGCACGTCACGCCGCCCCAGCCGGTCGCGGCCCTGCCCCCAGCCGAACTCCAGACCCGCCAGGGTCGTCGAGGAGATCCCCGACCCCATCGCCAGACCCTCCGCCGCCACCCCGGACAGTGCCGCCCCACGCACCCGGTAGCCCGCAGACTCCCACGCCTCGCGCGCCACCCCCAGCAGCGACGACTTGCCCGTCCCCGCATACCCCACCACCAGCGCAAGCCCGCCCGTGCCCGTCACGTGGTGCACCGCGTCCCGCTGCTCCCGACCCAGCTCCAGGCCCCGCGCCTTCGCCGTGTCCAGGGCCGTGAACGTGATCGGCGCCAACACCCCGTGCCGGCGGTCCTCCGCCAGCGCCTCGGCCGCCTGCTCCAGCCGCCGCTCAGTCGCCAGCATCTCGCGCGTGCTGAACCGGTCTTGCCCCCGCCCGTCCACCCCGACGCGCACCAGCTCGGCCGATGCCTCCACCTTCGCCAGCGCCGTCGTGAACTGCTCCGCGTCCGCCGTATGCCGGTCCACGAACCGCGCCAGGTCACGCCGCGAGAATGTCGAGTGCTGCCGCGTGATCGCGTCCAGGACCACGCTGGGATCGGCTAGGATCGCCTCGCCGTTGCGACGCGCAATCGCCAGGTGCTCCGCCGCACGCTCCGCGTCCTCGCCCCGCTCCGCACGACGCGCGCCCGCCGGCCCGATCTTGTTCTGCGGCTCCAGCGCGATCCCCTGCTCCACGTTCGAGTGCTGGTCGATCCGCACGTCGTGCCCGTGTTCCGCCAGGCGCTCGTTCGCAAGCTCTGCCCAGCGCTGCCGCGCCCTCTCGTTCAGGCCCGTTGCGTTCCACTCCCGCTCCTTCAAACCAAACCCCGCAGGCGTCACCCGGCGCATGGTCAGCATGACGTGCGCGTGCGGCTTCGCCTCGCCGTCCTCGCCGATGTCCCAATGCACGTTCAGGTCCGCCACCATCCCCTCCTTCACGAACTCCTCGCGCACGAAATCACGGGCAAGCCGGATCGCCTCTGCACGCGACAGCTCCCGCGGGATCGCGAACTCCATTTCGCGCGCAAGCTGCGCGTCGCAGCGGCGTTCGGTGGCCTCCACCTCGTTCCACAATGTCGAGCGTGCCGCGTGCAGGCTGGCCTTCGTCATGTCGTGCAACCAGCGCTCCGGCGCACCGTCGGGCAGCATGATCTCGGAATGCACCACGCCCTGCTTCAAGGTGTAGTCGTGCGTATGGTTGTGCGTCTTGTCGTGCAGCACGTCGGCAGCACGGTAAGCCGCCGCCGCCACCACGCTGCGCCCCGCTGAGCGGCCGATCACCTGGATATGAGCATGGTAGATCGCCATTCGTGGCGTGGGCTCCGGCTTTGCAGCCGGGAGCTTAGCTGCTTAACGCATACGCTGTCACTGGCCTGAGCGCACGTTGCACTTGCAACGTATCAGCGCGCACTCAAACGCTCTCCCTCACTGCGCTCCGATCGCGCGAGTGACGTTGTTCACAGGTGCCAGGATCTGTTGCCGGGAACGATCCCACGCGGTTAGGCTGCGTCCAACAGCATAGGAGACCGGGGATGGCGCGCAAGCCGAGGGACTACGACGCCGAACTCCAGACCCTCATGGACAAGGCCAAGAAGGTCAGGACGCAAAAGACAACCCAGCTCGGCGAGCTGGTGCAGATTGTTGGAGTCGACGCCTTGCCCATGGAGGCCCTCGCCGGGGCACTCCTCGCCGTGGTCAAGCAGAGCAAGGACCAGCCCGGCGCCGTCGAGAGGTGGACCGAGGCGGGCAAGTCGGTCTTTCAGCCAGGGGGCAAGCGGGGGAAGACAAAAACAGCCGGCGACCCTGCTCCAGTAACTCCAGGCGTCGACAGCCCAGCTCCACCGCCTGACCGTGCTGCGAAATAGGCTGATGCTCGCACAAAGCCGCAACGACACCCGCGACTGGGCACAGGAACGTCGCGCCCGCACCCGCTAGCTCATCGAGCTGGGTGGCCTCATACACAAGGCCGGCCTCGTCGAGCTGCTGGAGGACGATCGCGCAACCCTGCTCGGCGCGCTTCTCGAACTTGCTAGTCAGCTCCAGCAAGAGGGACACGAGGGAAAAGACGCCGCCACGCTCAAGGCTCGGTGGAAACGCAGAGGAATGCGCGCGTTCGATCAGGACAAGGATATCCCAGCGGACCAGCAACCTGCTCCTTCGCCGTGACGTTTGTCTGTGAAAGCCAGGGAGGCCGATATGGGCGATACGACCGTGATCAAGGTGGACAGCAGCCACTCTCCAAAGGGACCGGATGGACAGGTCTACCTCGCGACCGGCAAGAACATCGCCATGCGCATGTGGCGTGATGAGGAACCGAGCGAGGTTCAGGCCTCAGCGCGACGGGAGTACGACTGCGCCGGTTACGCCATCAGCGGCCGGGCGGAACTGCACATCGAAGGGCAGATGATCCTTCTCAACCCCGGCGACTCCTGGATCGTGCCGCGTGGAGCCGAGCACAGCTACAAGATCATGGAAACCTTCACGGCCGTTGAAGCCACGACGCCTCCCGCCTCTGTGCACGGGCGAGACGACACCGCTTGAAAACACATACCCCGCATTCCTTGCCTTCCTGTTTTTGGGAGGGTGAGCAAGGGCTTGGGTCAAGCAACGCGATCAGGCTTCTGCGTAATGGCAATCTCGAACGGAGGACTACGATGCGAAGCACCGTCCTAACAGCGCTTCTCGGACTATCCGTGGTGACCCCTGCCGCAGCCCAGGGAGGACCGGATGTGAGGCAACTGCTTCAAGGGCTGACGACCGGCAATCAGGGGCAGGACCAAGCCTTGCAGGATGCTTTTGAGCGCGGCTACCAGCGCGGCCGCCAGGATGAGGCACGCCAGCAGGCATCAGGCCGAGGCAGAGATAACACGGGCCGTTCTGGTCGTCCTGACATGGACGAGCGCAACGGTGGCGAGACCGGCGACAACCAGCAGAACTACCGCAATGACCGTGATCCTGATCAGCCCCGGGAGCGGCAAAACAACACCTACAACCGATAAAATCGGGGACCAGAGAGCACGCGCTAGACTCCTTCTCGTGTCAGCCTCTTGCTTCCTTGGAGCCGTCCGGAATGGCTCCGATTGTCTTCCCCAGCCGGATCAGCACGGCGTCGAGGGGGTTCGAGGGGTCCAGCGGTGCCACTTTCCCGGTTTTTGTAAGAGAGGAAGAATCCTTGAAGGTGGTTCCGGTCGAGTTTTGCGACTTAGGCAGGTTTGCCCGGATTTCCGGCTGCGGATCGCGAAAGCTGTAGGCGTTCGAGGTCCGCCGCGGCACCAGCATCACCACAGGACGGTCGAGCCCGGGCCTGACCACGCGCTGGCGCACCAGGCGGTTCTCCCAGGTCAGCACCCCAGCCGCCTCCAGCGCCGCGATCGCCCGCGCCACCGTCGAGCGGTGCACCCTGGCCTTCTCGGCGATCGCCTCGTAGCTCGGAAAGCAGCGACCGGTGTGCGTGTTGTGGAACCCCCATAGCAGCGCCCGCAGCACGTCCAGGCAGGCCCGCGTCAGCGGTCCCCGGTGTTGTCCCCGGCGGCGGTGCAGTGCCGTGTAGCTCTGGGCACAGGCCCAGATGCGGGCCTTGGCGTTGCGGTCGAGCGGGATCGCCCGACCTGGTCCGAATACCTTGTCCCGGCGCCTGCCGGGGTTTGCTCTGCGCATGGCGTTCCTGTCGGTTGCTGGGCAACCGCCGGGTCAGAGCCGGACACCAGGTAAAGCTCGGGCGTCGCAAGGTTTCGCTTGCAAAAACGCCGGAGATGAGGAAATATCAACTTCTCACGGTCTGATATCTCCCCGGTTCTACCGGTAGTGCGGCCCGCTCTAACCAAGCGGGCTTCTCTACTTCTGGGCCTTTAGTTCTCCAGTCGCAACGGTTGAGCGGCCCGCGGACGGGTCGCCATGCGCCAACCTGAACGATGCGCGAGCAGAACTCAACAAATCTTCATAAACGTCTGAAAATGAGAAGAACCACGGTGGTGGGCGACTCCAGCGCCCTATCGCTCTCCAAATGGATGCTCACCACGCGCGCGGCGCAAAAGGTCCAGGGCTTCCCCAACCAAGGCATTGACGGTCGTGTCCTCCTGAGCCGCTAGCTGCTTGAGCCAGAGCGATACGTCGGGATGAAGGTAGGAGACCACAGCCTTGCGGCGCTCTCCTGAAGCTAGCACGGCTCGGGGTCGGATCAGCTTACCTGCCGCCTCCTGAATTTTGCGGGGTCGGCCAGGGCGTGCCCGCATAAGGTTAGCCGGCTCAGGTGATGGCACCTGAGAGCCTTGTGCCATTTCAGCACGAAGCCCGGCACCGAGTTTAGGCTTGCTCATGTTGGCCTCTGGCGTTCGTAAACTCGTAAACTATTTTATGAATCTGCATATTCTGGGAGTTGCGAACCAGCGCCGTAGAACGACGCTCCCAACCATGGCCTTACGGACAGGGTTGCTCTCGGCACGAAGACCGGCATTGGTGTGAGCCCGCTCACGCTGAGTTTTTCCTCTGGTAAACTCGTTTACGAGTTTTCACATTAAGGCTGATTGCAAGCCAATCCCATAAGGCGGCAACCTCAGATGCGGCTTTCCCGGCCGGTTCAATCTCTTGAGCTGCTTGCCCGGTGTTGGTGGCGGACCGGAAGGCTGCGCGATCCGACAGGCGCACTGGCGCAACGTCGAGGCCAATCTGTCTCACGAGTTCGGCAGCTTCCGCATACATGACTAGGGCGGTGGGTGGCCCACCGTTGAACATGACGAAGGCTGGCTTGCCGGTGGTCTGTGCCATGCGGGCTGTCATACGGACAGCATGAAGATCAAAGGCGGCCGGCCGACACGGGATAAGGGTAAGATCAGCCGAGCGTATGGCTTCTGCGGCCTCTGCCTGGGCGAGGGGCGGTGTATCAATGATAGCGAGCGCAGCCCCAAGCTCGCCTGCCTTGCTCAACGTTCGAGTGAGGGTAGGAGCCTTGGCTGCGACCACCGCAGGGTGCTCGTCGTTTTTGCGCCAGATGGACCAGGTTTCAGCGGTTGCCTGGGGGTCCATGTCGATCAAGACGACCGATAGGCCAGCTTGGTCAGCCGCGACTGCGACATGAAGGGCGACTGTGGTTTTACCAGCTCCCCCCTTCTGCGACACGATGGCGATGACCTTCATGTTAACTATATTACGAGTTTACGAGTTTACACAAAAGCGATTTCGCTTCGGCGGAAAGCTTGCTCGAAGCCGGTCATTTTTATATAATAAAAATTATATAGTAGGATGAGACCCATGCTAACTTTCAAGGTCACGACAGTGGGTTCATCGGCTGGGTTCATCCTGACCAAAGAAGCCATGGCCTATCTCAAGGTTCAGAAAGGCGACACCCTCTACCTGACCGAAGCGCCAGACGGCAGCTACCGGTTGACCCCCTACAATCCCGAGTTCGAACGTCAGATGTCTCTGGCCGAAGAGATCATGCACGAGGATCGCGAGATCCTGCGGGCCTTGGCGAAGTGACCGTCTGGCGCTGGGTCAGCGCACAGGTAGTCTATGCGATCCATGACCGTCAGCTAGCCCAGCATGGGGGCTTGAGCGGCATACGCGACCTGGGCGCGGTCGAGTCAGCCTTGGCGCGGCCCCAGAACTTAGCCGCCTATGGCACGCCGGACGCCTGTCACCTTGCAGCCGCTTATGCCTTTGGCCTTGCCCGCAACCATGGTTTCTCCGATGGCAACAAGCGGACTGCCTGGGTAACGGCGCGGCTGTTCCTCGCCGACAATGGCAGTCGTCTGCGCTTTGATCCTGCGGACGCCATCAGGACCGTGGAGGCGGTCGCAGGCGGGACGCTGGCAGAAGACAGCTTGGCTGCGTGGTTCCGTGAGCAATTGGCGGACTCGCTGTGAAGGCTTGGCTAGTTCCTCGCTGCATCGGCCCAGACCAGCACCCGCCGCACCTGTCTTGCCGACCAGTGTGCCTTGCTGGCCGGGGCGAACACACCATGGGGCTATGCTCTAGGCACGATGGTGATGAGGTGGAAATCCAATTTTGTCCATAATGTGGTTTAATGGACGGCATTTTGACCCTCGACAGCTTTGACCCTCGACAGCACGGTTTTTTTCGTCACGATAAGCCGCATACAGGAGATTTAGAGAATGCGTTTAGTCGAAGTTGGTGACTATTTCGTCAATCCAGATCGCGTGACCTATCTGAGTGACCACACGTCACAGTATGGCGGTGACGCAAGGACTTTCATCCACTTTTCTGGTGTCTCGGGTGACGGCGTGCCAGTTGACGGTAATATTGGCGATGTAGCAAAAAAGCTGACCTACGTGTTCCCTAAACCTCCGCAATGATGCTGGCGTGAAGCGTGCAACGTACCAGTGACCAATGTTATTACGATATCGAAACAATAGGGACAAGTATCTTGCAGAGCGGCTCAACGCCGCTTTTTTTAGCGGTAGCGGTGGTGTGTGGTGTTCGGCTTAGTCGAGCGATGGTTGGTCGAAGTAATCGTTGTCGAATGTTCGTGCGTAAGGACAATCCTCACTTCCGTTTTCTGCGGAGGTAAGGGCCAAATGCGCGGAACAACAAGGCCAATAACGATACCGACAAGACCAATCGCAGCGACAAAGACCGGCACCCAGCCAATGAGTTGACTCATTGCTGTGCCTTAGCGGAGTAGACATGAAAAAACCCGCCTGTTACAGCGGGTTGGACTGTGGATTACTTTCTGATCCACTCAGGAGAGCAACCATAGCTACCGCCACGGCTGCCGCAGGTTTAGGCGCAAATCGCGCGCCACGACTCGGGCGTGAGTCATCCACCTAACGAATTGCACCATTTGTCGTCGGACTCGTCAAGCAATGCGCGTGGTGACGTTCTAGCGGTGGCTGGCCGTCGTCGTGACGGCCAGTTGCGCACCTATCGTCCGAACAGGGCGAGCATGATGTACGACAAGCCGATGTTCATGTGCAGGCACCGGACGGGATCGGAAAAGAGATGCATGTGTTATTGCTCCTTCATGCTGGTTGGCTCGGACCAGAAGATGGGTTCAACCAAACGGAACGCTTACGCCGGGGCTCGAAATCGCTGGATCGGTTCATAAACGTTTAACCTGTTCGTCGTGGTCGCGCAGACGCGGAGGCGGATCGGCATCGTCGCGCCATCGCCCGGCTGTGCGGCAAGTTGAAGTAGCTCGGCATCCCGGCTCGACCCTGGACGGTGGTCCCGTCCAGCGCCGGCAGGAACGCCCCTACAGCCCCATGAAGCCGGCCCGGTATTCTATTGGCCGCAGCTACTCCGCCGCTACGAGAACACGGCCAGCGCCAAGTTCACGGCGCGCCTGCCGCACGATCTGCCAACCGCCATGTAAGCCGAGCCCGCCCATGATTGTGGCGACGACGATGTCGGGCCAGCCCGTCCCGAGGTCACGCCATAGAACGGGCAGGATAGCACGGTTGGCGGCACGGACCGGGGAACACGCTGACGTGGCACTTGGCCCTGGGACACTGATCCCGAGTTCTTCAGTGCTTGAGCGGTTAGGCTTGCAGGAGGGCGCGTGCGGGCTCGTTGGAGCATGACAGGAACTTGGCGACATCTC
>JAABUY010005456.1_pt1 | contig 12793 bp, 16 predicted proteins | sample 5560271 | NCBI WGS metagenome assembly JAABUY01 (sample SAMN10711886, study PRJNA513374) | rock metagenome | isolation source: Antarctica rocks | place: Antarctica: Victoria Land, University Valley
TTCGGAACGCAAGGAGGCCGAAAGAACGCGCGTTGCCGTTTTTGGGCGTCCTGGGATGTGCGACTCTCGGCGATAGTTGGCGAAAACGTGGTTTTGCCGTCGTTGTTCGATATGCGATCGTGACACCGGAAGACTCATAGGTAAGAAAGTATCTACAGGTAGCTACCAAGAATCTCCATACGCCCATCCTGTGATTCATGTTACATCTCATTGAATACCACCAGACAGTCGATGTTAAGCATACGTATCCAGCTGAGATCCCAAAAACCATCTCAAGTGATTGGCATAGTATCGAATGATAAGCACAGAATATCAAAAACGATCATGGAGGGTCATCTGAGAAGCGCAGAACAATCTGGCAGTAAACTGGCTCATGTGAAGTCAGTGAACAATCATAGATAACCAGGTGAGAGTCATAGACAATCATTTGAAGGTCACAGACAGTCATGTGAGAGTCACAGATAGTTGTTTGACAATCACATGCAGCTGATGTGGGTCATGAACCCGCCATATGGGAATTGCCAAGTTTCAATGGCTAGAACTTGCAGGGGCATGAGACTACCTGCTACTGAGTATCCTAGTTTTAGCTTTTGATACAGCCTGATCCCACTGGAACCTGCAGATGCCAATCTCACCTCAGACTGGTAAACGTAGTAGTTTGTCTACCTGTCAGAGACCACCACTGCCAACAGCCTGTCATGTTGGCAGTAGAGCTGTCTTCTTTCCATCAAGGCTCTGACCCTGGAGACAAGCATGAGACTTACTGTCAGGATCTGAGGTCTTGGTTAGGAGAGTTCCAGAGGCCTTAGGACAAGGATGTTGCTGTGCTTCGAAAGCTGGTCGATGAGAGGACACACGTTTCATGCCTCGAGGAAGGCCGTTAGCTCATAAACTGGCTCTTGTATACATACGATGTATTAGGAGTCATACACCAAGTCGGCAGAACCGAGCACCACGTAATCCTGCTAGCCTCACCGAGTGACTATTTCGTACTAAAAGTCAGCCTTACTGAACGGTCGTTAATTGGCCGCAACATGGTCGATTCCCCACCAGAAACATCTGATTTCGTATACTTGGTATTCGGGAAGCGCTGATTGCACGTCATGAACAAAATCTTCTTTCCCCCATTTTCGCCTTTGTAGTCCAAAACGACAGGATACGAATGTAACATCAAACCGGATCTATACGGTCGTGGCGCGATATCCCATACTTCCTTATCATCATTGAAGGCGTCCCATTCACAGGACGGATTGCCACATCTTGTCGGCTACGAGGTGCGTTCGTTCCGAATTGCTTCACGCCATGGGATTAAACTGCCGGTCATGGGAGTCTTCTGGTTTGGATCCATGGTGCAAGTGTGATCTCTACCCCTTCTCGCGGCCGTGTTGAACATTGCATTGGTAGGTCGAGTGCCGGTCAGAGAATTCAACAAGAACTGCGACGATCTCTGCTAGTGAGACCTCTGAACAAGAACCGTTCGCGCCGGTCGTTTGACGCATCGTCCCGTCCATTCTTGCCATGTGGCGTCAGGAGACACACTGATGACCTGGGAGGCATCTCCAGAGCCAAGAGCAAATCGAATGGGTGGCGGGACTATCGTCGTATGGCTAGCTGAGAGAGTTCTGTCGGAGCACGAAGGCGAGGAGGCGTCCCGAAGTTCCTCGACGCCAGAGATATGGTTTGAACTGATAAGTGAAGTGCGGGTTCGTCGGGAGGATTGCGGAATCCCTATGTGGAGTCCAATTTGAGGGATCCTGGGTGATCGTGCGGTTGGAGAGCAAGGCATCCACATCATTCTCGAAGCCAGAGGTATGCTCGAACTCATGAGTGACCCGGATAGTTGGCGGGACTTGTGAGAGATTGCTTATGTAGTACTGGCTGGAGGACTTCGGGCCGAAAGCATCGGATTCGGCCAGGCAAGGATCGTCCCAATGTTGTAGAGCGCTAGTGACCTGATCCATCTGTGACGCATTCGAAACTGTTCTGCGGTGGAGCAGTGAGGGTGAAGGATAAACTGGGAAGTCGGGCGTTGATCCTTAGCATTCTCAAGCTGCATGGGTGAAGGAAACACTCCACAAGGTAAGGTCAGAGAACATCTTGTGACACCCAGGACCGACTGAAACCTCACGATCATTTGGCGGATGAAAGGATGATTCGGTGAATCTGGCGCAAGGCAAGCGTTTGAAAGTTCGTCATATCCTTTGAGCCAATAGCATACTGACGGAAATGCGGCGTTCTTGACATCGCATCGAGCCATGGCGAAAGATTGCTGATTGTCCACCGGACGTCTCTCTAAACCCCACGCGAGTTGGACTCCGACTCACCGCATAGCCCCGAATCCGACCTCTGGTCACACATCATTCTCCAGTAGCTCAGACGCCTGGAGTGGCATCAGTAGAACACGAAGCGCCGAAAAGAACTCGATCGAGGTCCAATGCCCTTGAAAATGGTGAAGACGTCTCCTCGAAGGGTCAGTCGTCGTTGTCATCACGCCCATATGCATCTTATTATGCATCTCGCTCGTCTAGTGCTCCCGATGCCCCTGCTCGAACCGAATCCCACTGCTCCCCATTAGCTCACAGTAACCTACCACGAGCAGGTGGGACCTACCAATACCCGCAAGCGCTCGATCCTACGGAGAGTCAGTATGGCTCATCATTGCGCAACCAGGAGCATTGCGCAACCAGGAGCATTGCAGAATGACTCCGAACCGACAGTCTTCGTGTGAGCCTGGCGGAAGACAGCTCACCTGGTTTATCCTGATCCCTCGTCAGCGTAACCTCAATTGTAGAAGAATAGACGTACAAGGTTGATGAAAACCTTCGGATGTCCCAGCGCTCCCCCTCCTACACACCATCAGTAACCAGCACCCATTACCCATCTCACGCCATCGACCAGAAAGAGGACAAGTGGACTCACCGCCATCACAAACCGCCCTCCTCCCCAAGACCAACCTGACCGGATCCTTCGCGCTCATACCCATAGCGCTCGGGGCGTTCGGTTGGAAACCCAAATCGATCTGCTCGAACCTTGCATTGTCAAACGCGTGTGGTTTGGGGTTCTGGGATGTCGACCATGTGGTGGGCATGTTGGGGGATTGTTGGAGTGCTGGCGGGGAGGAGGAGGTAGGTTGTTTGGAGGGTACGGGTGGGGAGGGGTGGGGGATACGGGTCGTGTAGCGGATTTGGAGGAGGGGAAGGAGGCGGCGGGGGAGGCGGTGAGTGAGGGACATGGTGGTTTTGGTGAATGCTTCTGTAGGTGGAAGGTGGATGGAGAAGTGGACAGAGGTGGGACGGAAGCAGATTCGGGGAAACGCGGTCTCTAAGTGGCTAAGATTTTCATGGCTTTCCCAAAATGTATCGTCATCACCAAGCGAGATGGACAAGGCTTTCGAGATCATTCAGCACAGAACGCGCTCTATGATATCAACGACCCGCTTAGGAGCACTATCATCCATACTCAGTGTTACAGCTCAACAGGAAGCACCACGTGACCACTAACACCAGTACAATCTGCTTGAGTAGAGCCGCGCGCTGGCTCCTCAACGATCGGCGAACGCGGCTGGAGAGCAACGATGATAGGTGTTACCTCGATTGCGAGGTCGCGGCGGGGCAGCACCCTACCTGGATGAAGTGTCTTCATCATACGTAAGCGTGCCTCAGTCATCAGGCTGCAGGCATAGGTTGCTCGCAGTCCCACGTTTCTGTGCGGGAGCAGGATGCGATTCTGAGTGCTTTGAGTCAGGCTATCTGCCTTCTAACTCCGCGGCGGATCTCGGATTTGGATCACGCTGGACGAGACCGATACCGAGGAAGAAAGGCCATGACTTGAAGTGTGTCGTTAGCTGACCTACGCGGTCCATTCCTAGCCCATTCGCGTTCCGGGCTTAGTCTCCATAGGATCGTTCCGCCCAAGACAAGGTCGTCATGCCACCAGATCTGGAGGGGATCAGCCAATGATTGAGCGGACCGAACCGTATCGAGTCAAGACTTCGGGGAGGGATTGGGTCAGCAGTAGGGTCTTTAGAAGCTCTCGTGGTGTGGCACGAGTCAAGGGGGTAGAAAAGCAGTGATGCACGTTAGACAATAGTATGGAAGCACATATGCTCTGTCGGTCCCGGTCAAAGCGTTTTAAAGACGGAACGATCGGCTCGGCGGGACCGACCGCCTCTGATCATCTTGGTGGCGATGGTGCCGAATACCGCAGTAGAAGCGGATCAAGTGATGATCCAGTCATCGATCTAATCAGAAGCTGCCCGTTTCCACACATGATCGCCAGTGTCCGCGGGGGCATCGAAAATGATGGTCAGTATGCGTATCGAGCGGTCGCCTCAAGAACTGCTGGGACCCATGCATATCACCCTTCCGCCCTCGAAGCGAACAGCTCGTCCAGCTCTATCCCCATCAGCGACTGATCCTCTCAGCCTGCCCTCAAACTCACCTCGATCCAAATCCTCCTTCCCTCGACTTTTTCTCCCTCTGCCTCCACCTCTCCGTCCCCCTTGCACCTCCTCATCCACCTCCATGCCCTCATCCCCCCGTCTCCTCATCCCGTCCAACTCCTTATCCAGCTCCCTCCCACTCCTCCTCGGCCGAGCATACGGATCCGTCCTGATCTCCCTCCCGATCCGCTGGGCGAACTCCCTCCCCTCCCCACTCCCCCGCTCTTCCCAGCTGACCGCCTCCTCATCCTCTCTCCGACTGACTCGAGGGGTGGTGGCGACCTCCTTCCCCGCTCGTCGGCCATGGCGCTTGTACCACTGGCTCTGCTTTGCCTCCTTCCTCAACTCGCTATCCCCCTCCGTGGCGTACCGCACTCCTAATCTCGCATTGGGATCTACGCCAGCCGCCAACTCAAACCCCACCTCATCGGAAGCGAGAGGCTCAAGGTCGAATGCGCCTGTCCCGGACTTGCCAGCGAATGCACCTCGTCCTTTCCGTTTGACGTTGGTCTCACCATCGGAAGAGGTGTCCGGGATGAGTTCAGCGCCAGCGAGGGAGTCTACAGGTTCAGGTTCCGCCATGGGTAGGAGGTGAACTGGGACGGAATGCGCGGACCGCTCGAGGAGCGGATCATCTCCTTCGGAGGGGTCGAAGCCTGCTTTTGAGAGGAGGGAGAGGGCGATCAGGGCTGAGGAGGGGGTGGGGAAGAGGAGGTGGAGGGTGGTGTCGTTTAGCCATTCGATGCCTGTCCGACGATCATCAGCCCTCTTGCCACACGCGAGGTCGATGTCCTCTTCTCCTGAGCGGAGCTGAAGCCCGTCTTGAGGAGCACGGTTGAAGCTATGGGTGGGGAAGGCAAGAGGGACCCACCCATGACCCCCGCGCCTAGAGAAGTGGCATAGCTGAACACCTTTGCCGTGGAAAGGTGCTTGATGATCTCGCTCCGGACGAACAGTGCGTTGGGTCGGATCGGTGACGGGGCGCCTTCAGACGCGGCCACTACGTACCCCCGTCAACCTACACTTCTGACCAGAGAGGAAAACCTGCAGAGCCAGGTCGTCGGATCCTGCGCATCCAGCATCTCAACAAGCGCGGCGATCCTCTACCAATCGCCTTCTCAGCTCGCAGCTTGGACCACCCGAATTTGAGAGGACATACCGGATCTCCTCGTATCCGATTCCCCCCTTCTGCGTGGAGTATACCGGTACTTTCTTCCAGAAGGTAGACTTTGCCCCGACTCATCCTGCCCATCAGGGATTTCACATGCTCGGGGACATCGGGTTGGAGGGGGTAGTCGGAGAGGGGACGGTCGAGCGCGGTTGGCACGCCGTTCGTGGGGGATGATGAAGGGGGAGGGGGAGGAGTACCCCCGTAGGGCAGTCCACCATATCCGCCGTCTGACATCGTTGGACGGAGGTATTTGTGATTGGAAGGAATATTTCGGTGGGAGGGTCGCAAGACGAGGGAGATTGAAGTCAGCCTGACAATCCCAGACGAAGGACGATCTGAGAATGTCGGGGAGGTCTCCGCGGCTCCGAGGCTATGCCTAATTTCTCCCCGCTCCAACAAACGCCGTCTCTCGTCGTCTTTTCATCCTCTTATCTCGCCCACGTCAGACATCCAGCGCAGGCTTTGGCGTTCTCGTATCGGTGACATACTTCTGTAGGACCGGCATCGGCTTTTGTCAAGTGCCAAGACTTTTGTGACTTGAAGCCGGTTGGCTCCTTTATCCTCCTGTTATCTGTATTCCGTAAGCAACCTCCTCACATTCCCGTAAGCTTTTACTTCGTACCCCGTCTCCTACCATTTTCTCTGCTGAACTTCCATAGCTGCTCAGGATTCAGTTCGCCTTGACCTCGACGTGTCATCCGAGCACCCCATCGACTCTTCCATCCAACCCGTGATCTAGATCACTTTCACTTATTCCGTATCGACCAACGCCCAAACCAATCGCCACCATGTCATTCTTCAAGCGCAACAAGAATGCCCCACTCATCCCTCCCGTCACCCCGGCTCCAGGCTCCATGTCCGAGCCAAAGTCCGATCCCTACGCCGCGGGCCAACCCTCCAACGGCTTCTCCAGTGACCCCTACGCCAAATCCAAGCCATCCAACGTTAACGGTGGCGATCCCTATGCTCGCTCAAACACCGAGAAACCAGGGGACAACCCCTATGCCAAACGGTCGACCCAAATTGACGCGACGCGAGACGAGTTGTTCTCGGGGTACAAAGCCCCGGATAAGCCAGCTGCGGAGAGGAAATTTGGGTATGAAGGCAGGGAGACGGAGGAGGATTTCGATGAGGATGAGGAGGTTGAGGGGATTAGGCAGGAGATGAGGGGGTTGAAGCAGGATTCGCTGGCTAGTACTAGGTGGGTTTGGGCGGGGCGGCGGGGAGAGTGGATGGGGAGAGTCGGTGTGGAGAGGGCCGAGGGGGGCCGGGTCGTGTGAAAGTGATTCGAATGAAGCTGATGGACCCCGTAGGAACGCGTTGAGATTGGCTAGGGAGGCGGAGGAGAACGCGAGGGGGACGGTATCGAAGCTTGCGGATCAGTCGGGTATGTCACGCTCAAGCATCAAGGGAGCTAAGCTAATCCGGAGCTGGTAGAGCGGATCGCCAATTCGGAACGATACCTCGATATGGCCAAGGCGAACAATCAACGGGCGGAGGACAAGGTGGACGAGCTCAAGCAGCTCAATCGGAGTATCTTCCGTCCGGTCGTGGTGTGGAACAAGGTAGGTTGGTTCTGTTTAGCAGCTGCGCTCCTTGACCCCCGCCCCTGCAGGACGCCAAACGTCAAGCCGCAGAAGACAAGATCAACGATCGCCACACGATGGAACGCGCCGATCGCGCCAAAGCGCTCAACGACGTCTCCGACACCCGTCGTCGACTCAACGGTGCCGCCGACCCCACCCCCTACTCCTCCATCGACAACCGCGCCCCCCTACCCGGTGAGCAGAAGGCCAAGAAGGATGCTCGTGCGCGATACCAATTCGAGGCGACGGAATCCGACGACGAGTTGGAAGACGAGCTGGATGATAATCTCAACGAGACATATGAGGTTACCAAGAGGTTGAAGAATCTGGCAACGGCGATGGGTGATGAGGTCACGGGACAGAATTCGAGGTTGACGAGGGTGACGGATAAGACTGAGAATCTGGAGTTTGGACTGATGAAGAATACCGAGAGACTCAAGAAGATGAGGTAGATAGTGGGGGATGAATTGGGTCGCGCGCTGTGCCACTGCGAGGGGAGTGTATGTATATCCGTGCTGAGATCCTGTTCTCATTACCTCCTATATGACACTGCGAGTCTTTCACCGCAAGCGATCGAGTTGCTGTAAGACGTGATCTTTCTTCCGAACCGGAGAGACCAGGTTGCTCGTGTGGGGTTCATGTGGGGTAATGCTCAGTGGGGCCTTCCTTTCACCTTCTCACAATGTCTTGCGTGTCTCTCTCCATGGCTTCTCATTAGAAGAATGATACCCACGCTCAGCTCTAGAGGTCATACAACTCGCACGGAAGACGACTCGTGAATGACCCCTACAGATCAAGCGATGACTCCATAATCACCTTTCTCACCGACCGTCATTCAAGAATTCGAGGTGGAAGACTAGATAGAATTGATCATTTCCTGCTCTTCTCCCTACGAGCATGTCGGACCTAACCCCCGATCCTCCTCCACCGAACTATGCCCCTTCCCAACCCCAGATCCTCGTCGCTCCCTTGCCCGACGCCACCAGCTTCTTCTGGGGCCGAACAGTCCAGGGCGAGGTATTCGTCAAGGGTCTTGGGCAAGCTCGTACCGTCAGCCGTCTGTACGTCCTTGTTCACACCTGACGTTGTCAGATAGCCTAATTATCTGCAGTGAAGTGCAATTGAACTTGAGCAACACGCTCCCCGACCGCCCGCCCATCCACATCCACATCTTCCCAAGTCAAACGCTCTACCCATCCTCTCAATCCACCTCATCCACAAGGGATGTCCCCTTCCCAACAGCCAGCCGATTCTCCATCTTTCTCCCTCCCGAGTCGCCCCTGCCTGGGACACTCAACCTCGCTTCCTCAAGTCGCGGGGAGATCAGGTGGTATCTCACCGTCACGCTCTCTCTCCTCTCCGGGCAGAACCTCGAGGAGATCGTGCAAGTCGAAGGGACTCCGCAGGACGCTGCTGGATCGAACGCGGACGTGGCGACAGAGGTGGAGGAGGTGGTCGAGCGGGATGGGGTGAGAGCGAGAGTGCTCCTTGATGCGGAACGACCGAGATTGGGTGCTCTTCTGCGGCTTGGGGTGGAGATTCGCGCAATGGAGCGGCAGAAGACTGGTGTAGCCGGATTATCGACACAGCCCAACCCCGCTCAGACGCTCAGACCACTCCGACGAGTCCGAGTAGAGCTTTTCCGTCGTGTCCGGATCATGACCCTTTCATCTACCGCTTCGTCCTCTACCTCCCCAGCACCTGACGAAGGAAAACAACACCTCACTGTCCTCTACGCGTCCGGTAAATCGTTGCGGTATCCAGGGATGAGCCCGGTTCATCCACCTTTACGAGTACTGTTTACTATCCCGACGATTCAGTTGGGTTCCGTGGCGGACCAGTCTTGGGGCGAGATTACGATGCGGGTGCCATACCATGATATCCAATTCTTTGTGCGGGTGAGTATCGGCTTCGAAGGCTCTGGCTCGGACTGGGAACTGGAGAAACCGATCGAAGTGCGCCCTAAGATCTGGAGGGAGCCGAGGCAGGTGGTCATCCAACGGGGCCAACAACCGGTTCTCGGTGACGGAGATACCATACCCGAGGACAGTAATCCCTTGACGGACGAAGAGATGGCTCGAGAGGCATATCGGTTGAAAGGACAAGATACGGTCGGTACAGACGGGACAATCCGAATGGAGAGCCATACACCCGGCGAGGATCTGCCTCCCACATTCGAGGGAGCTGGACCGTCAAGGGGCGGATTACCGACGTTTTTGGAGTCCGAGGCGCAGATGCGCACGGGAGAGGCGCCGCTGCCGACAGAGGCGGTGACGAGTGAGCGCTTGATTCCGGTTGTCTTCGAGGAGGGTGAGGGTCAGGTGGAGGAGGTGGATCGGACGACGACAGTTAAACGGAGGGGGAGTCTGGGTGGAGAGCTCGGTACTTGGGTCGAGGTGACTTCTTCAATACGATCAGTTTATTCATGCTGATTGAATCAGTACGACGGCTACGAGACCTTCTCGGTCCAGCCACCACCCGTCGGCGTCTCTTTCGGTGTAGGCGGGTCCATGGATCCCCCACAAGAGGGCGACGACGACCACGCGAACGTCCCCGGCGCGATCCGGGGTATGGTAGAGCAACTCGGTCTCGGCGAGGGCACACGAGTCGTCGATCTCCAAGTACTCCCCTCTCCTCCTTACTTTATAATCCTCTGCTTACCAAGAATGACCAGGACGACCTGCCTCCGGGAATTGACGAGCCCTCCCTCCCTGCGCTACCCGATTTCTCACCTCACCCCCACCCTACGCGCTTTCGCTCGCCGAGTCTCCCACGACCGGCTCCTCCGCCGCTCGAACATGGACCTCCAAGCTTCGACGCGAGTGAAGCGGCGCAGGCGGCGGGTGGGGTCGCGGTCAGTGCAGTCCGGGAGCCCGGAGCTGGTGGGATTGGGGTTGGGGAGGTAGTCGGGGACGCTCCGCCTGGGTACTTTGGGGGGATCAGTCCGGCGGGAGAGAGGCAGGGTGGGCCACCGGCTTATAGTTGATCCATAGGCGGAGTCAGGATGGGATTCGGAATGGGAGATGAGCATTGTAGAGTAGGCGAGAATGAGGGAGGGGGTAAGAGATCATGCATAGGGCTTAGCTCAGAGAAACGGAGTCCGCCGTCAGCGCCTTTCATACAATGACCGAACAACAGCCCCTTCTGAGCCTTGGAGCCAAGCCGCCGAAGGACGTATGGCTGCACCTGTGTACTGGACAATCCAGATGCACTCAAGGAGACGTTTGACTCAAAGCTCTATGATGAGCTTGAGACCAGCAATTGCCGAGGTTGTTTCAACACTTCTTAGAAGTCACACAGGTAAGTTGACGAGGGATGACATTACTGAGCAAGGGCTCAAATCTGATTCTCCTTCAAGCCATTCAAATGACTAGGTTGCGAAGAAGAGACTGAAAGGAGCAATCAGGGAATTGTGATCTCCAAACCAATCACTCATTGAACCAAATATGAACCTAGAGGATCGCTTTGAACAGTCTCACACACAAATGCACAAGCTCTCTCAAAACCCTGCATGAAGATATGGATGATCTGAGCAGCTTGGAAATTGGTGCAAGTGGAGAGTTGAAGGACCCTCTTGGGGCACAGAGGGAGTCAGATGCCAACACAACAGAGACAAGGGGTAGACACGTATTGGAGAACAGCAATAAGGCACTGTCTAAGGGCACAGAAGATGGTCCAGTGGGCGAGCAATCTGAATTGGGGTGCTTATCCCCATTGATGCCACTTGCTATACACGTGTTTGTTCGATACCCCTGTGTATACAATACCTCACTACAGACATGGCAACCAACAAAGAACGTTAGTGTTTCTTACTGATCAAGGGGGAAGGGGGGTCCCCACAAACCAAGACTGACAGTTGAAGTGGCTGTGGGTTGTCTCTAGAGTATTGGGACAATGACCCAACATGGAGCGGACTTGGACTAGGGACTGGGGTTGTTGATTTAAAACACAGAAATGAAGGTGATATATTTCAGAGCCTATACAAGAGGCATCATGCCAACGGTAGCTACACTTTCCTCCATGGCTACACCACATTCCACTGCAGTGTGCCACAGTGAACACCAGGCTACATGTCTTTGGCTTAAATTTCTCCAGAGACCAAGTAAATGATCTATACCTCACATGTCATGAACTGCACGATCGTGAATTGAAGCTCGGATAATGCCGAATATCGGCGAACATCGCCGAATCTCGGATAATATCGCCGAACATCGCCGAACATCGCCCGAACATCGCCGAACATCGTCGAACATCGTCGAACATCGCCGAACATCACCGAAGATAGGCCTGGAAGACGGTGTATAAAAGGGATGACTTGAGAGTCGGGGAGAACCAGCGATTCGAGATTAAAATAGAAAGTCACTATAGTTACCTAGCTGCTCATAGCCTCTGCATCTCTAGCCCACGCTACTCGACCTTCACTTAACTCGGCCACACCCACGCGTGTCCTCGAGTTATTCCAGCCAAGTTCGACCACGGTAGTCCAACTTTGCCGAAGCTCAGACGACCGTCGCCGATTACAGGAGCTGAGCGTCGGGCCTATTTGCTGGTCGACGTAGCACCGTGATACCAATCCAGAGACCATCTATGTATGAATCTTAGTCTGCCCCCCTTCTGATCTGTGACAGAATTGTATGCCAAGGTGTACATACTATACCTGTCACCCCAATCATCACATGGCTAGTCTCACTCTAGCCCCTCAAGCCAGAAGCCAGAGACTTGCCTTGTTACTCCTCACCAATGCCCCACCTCAATGTTTCAGCACCCAGCCAAGTGTCATGAATCCAACGGTGCCTGATTTGTGAAACCGCCATTGGCGATAACGCCAGATCTTACCGATCATTCGTTTCCGTCCAACTTCAAATTGACTCTACCATGTTTGGTCATTTCCTGTTGCTTATTCAGCACAGGAATTGACATTATTCTGATTGGTCAGAAAATCCCTCAACCTTTGCCACCCGTCCTCTTTATAAACTGCCTGTATATACGTCCATACAAAATGGTGCCCCAGCTCTGGATCATATGTCAAACGTGATTGCTGATATCACGACTCCAGTTTAAGTCCACCTCATTGGGTCACAGCCCCAATACCTCAGTGATAAGTCAGAGACACTCCGTGTTCCAGTCTTAGTCTGTGGTACCCCCTCTATCCGATCCGTCATCCGTCACAGGATCTGCGACAGTGTTCGACAATTGTTGACTGTGTTGTCACGATCGCATATCGAACAACGACGGCAAAAGCACGTTTTCGCCAACTATCGCCGAGAGTCAGCACATCACAGGACGCCCAAAAACGGCAACGCGCGTTCTTTCGGCCTCCTTGCGTTCCGAACCCCAAGATTGCCGAGATTCACCTTTTGCGCCACTGCAGAGATCGAGACGTGATGTTTGGAACGAGACATGGAACACAAAGCTACGGAAGTATATAGGTACTATAGATCGCTGAGGGATAGCCTCAGCGATTCGAGATTAAAGTCATTGAAGTCATTTCGTAGTATACCCCCTTGTCTTAGTCTTTGCATCGATAGCGCTACCCGACCAGTGCCTACTTCGGCTACGTTCTCATACGTCCCCGACAGTACCTTTGACGCTGAA